>ERZ779622.972-NODE-972-length-13225-cov-9.128246_pt1 | contig 13225 bp, 10 predicted proteins | sample MGYA00514188_ERZ779622 | MGnify/ENA primary metagenome ERZ779622 (study PRJEB29562, sample SAMEA4376702) | mouse gut metagenome | isolation source: Cecum | study: EMG produced TPA metagenomics assembly of the A DSS colitis mouse model was used to assess the...
TCGAACCCCCAACATTCAGAACCGGAATCTGACGCTCTATCCAATTGAACTACGGACGCACATCTCAAAGGCGCTATGTTAGTATAGCACCTTTGAGTGTATTTGTAAAGAGGAAAATTTCCATCTCCGCCAGAAAAGGGCGTCTCAGGGCTGTACATCCCGATAGGGGGCCAGCTCTTCCGCGCCGGGGTCGTCAAATACCTTGGCAAAGGTATCCGCGTCCATGGTCTCGTGGTCCAGCAGATATCGGGCGGTAATCTCCAGCTCATGGCGGCGGAGCTTCAAAATACGCTCACAGTCGTTGTAGGCCGCGCCGATCAGGGCGCTGACTTCCTGGTCGATGAGAGCGGCTACCTCCTCGGAGTAGCTCTTGGCCTGAGCCATGGACCGGCCGATGAACACCTCGTCGTGACCGGTCTCATAGACCACGCTGCCCAGCTTGCCGCTCATCCCGTAGCGCATGACCATATTTCGGGCGATAGCGGAGGCCCGCTGGATATCGCTGCCCGCGCCGGTGGAGATATCCCCCAGCACCAACTGCTCAGCCACCCGGCCGCCCAGGCAGCGGGCAATCTGTTCGGTGAGCTCCTTTTTGGACTGGTAGGCCTTATCCTCATCGGGCAGGGAGATGGTCATGCCTCCCGCCTGCCCACGGGGAACGATGGTGATCTGGTGGACCGGGTCGGCGGTTGACAGCTCATGGATGACCACCGCGTGGCCCGCCTCGTGGTAAGCGGTGAGCCTGCGGGTATGCTCGGTGACCACCCGGCTGCGCTTCTCCGGGCCGGCGATCACCTTGAGCATGGCCTCGTGGAGGTCGGTACGGGTGAGGAAACGCCGGTCGGCCCGGGCGGCCAGCAAGGCCGCCTCGTTGAGCAGGTTCTCCAAATCGGCCCCGGTAAAGCCGGATGTGGCCTTGGCCACATCCCGGAGCACCACGTCCTCTGCCAGGGGTTTCTCCCGGGCGTGGACCTTCAAAATATCCTCCCGGCCCTTGATGTCGGGCAGGCCCACATAGATCTGCCGGTCAAACCGGCCTGGCCGCAGGAGGGCGGGGTCCAGAATATCCTGCCGGTTGGTGGCGGCCAGGACAATCACGCCCTCATTGGAGGCAAAGCCGTCCATCTCCACCAGCAGTTGGTTCAAGGTCTGCTCCCGCTCGTCATGGCCGCCCCCCAGGCCGGTGCCCCGCTGGCGTCCCACGGCGTCGATCTCGTCAATGAACACAATAGCCGGGGCATCCTTTTTGGCCTGATCGAAAAGGTCCCGGACTCGGGACGCGCCTACACCCACGTAGAGTTCCACAAAGTCAGAGCCCGAGATGGACAGGAACTGCACTCCCGCCTCCCCGGCCACCGCCTTGGCGATCAGGGTCTTGCCGGTGCCCGGAGGGCCCACCAGCAGCACGCCCTTAGGAATGCGCGCCCCCAGAGAGGTGAACTTCTTGGGGTCCCGTAGGAACTCCACGATCTCCTGCAGTTCCTCCTTCTCCTCCTCCGCCCCGGCTACATCCTGAAAGGTAACCTTCTTCCCCTGGTCGGACAGGGTGCGGGTTCGGGCCCGGCCGAAGCGGGCCGCGCCGGGGGCGCCTCCGCCGCCGCTGTTCCCGCTGCGCTGGCGGACCAGGAGAAACCAAAACAGACACAGCACCGCCGAGGCCACCAGATAGGGAATCAGGTTGTACCACCAGGCGCTCTCCACCCCGGGGGGATAGTCATACCCCTTGAGTACCCCGCTCTCCAGCTGCTCGTTGACCAGCTCCCGCATATCGGTATAAAAGAGATCGGGGTCGGCGATCCGGTAGGTAATCCGCACAGGGTCGCTTCCGCTCCCGCCCCGAAGGATCAGGGTGAGGGTCTTGTCCTCCAGAGTGAAGTACTCCACCTGCTCCTGGAGAAAGAGCGTTCTGATCTGGCTGTAGGTAGGCGCGTCCTTTTGGTCCATCTGCTGGAGCGTGGAGAAGGTAAAAAAGATCATCAGCGCCAGCAGAATGTATATGGTGATGTTCTGGAGGCCAAAGCGTCTCATAGGCATGATTCCTTTCCTGTTACCCTCCGTAAACCTCAGGTTTCAAAATGCCGATATAGGGCAGATTGCGGTACTTTTCCGCGTAGTCCAGGCCGTAGCCCACCACGAAGGCGTCGGGTATGGTAAAGCCGCGGTAGTGCAGGTCCACCGGCTTGGTCCGCCGTTCCGGCTTGTCCAGCAAAGTACACAGCCGAACCGAGGCGGGGTGGCGGTGCTCCAGAATATTCAGCAGATAGCTCAGGGTATTGCCGCTGTCCAGGATATCCTCCACCACAATGACGTGCCGGCCGGTGATATCCTCGGACAGGTCCTTGGTAATCTGCACCTGGCCGCTGGAGGTGGTGCCGGCGCCGTAGGAGGACACCGACATGAAATCCAGGGTACAGGGCAGGCGGATGGCCCGGCACAGGTCGGCCATAAAGATGAAGGAGCCCCGGAGCACGCTGATGAGCATGATCTCCCTGCCGGCGTAGTCCGCCTCAATTTGCCGGGCAATTTCGTTCACCCGGCTTTTCAGCTGTTCCTCTGTAAATAATATCTCCTGAATATCCTGTTCCAGCATATGCGTATTCATTCCTCTCTTTTTTATATTGCAATAGTTTCCGGCTCTATTCCAATCATTACAATCGGCACAGTTGGATTGGATCTGCCTTCACGAATTACATTTGCCACTTCATTTTCAAACCAAGCAACGCCGGTATCCATTTTTACACACATATCCCGCGTTGGAATAATTTCGATTCCAACGTCGATGTCGTTTCGCAGGAAAAAGAACGTGTGCTTTACATGTAAATCATACGCAACGCTGAAATACTTGCCGAATTGAACCTCAACAGCTACCCTGTCCTTTACGAAGTCAACCTGATTATTGGTCCGGTATGGAGTATATCCCCGCTGAAGGATAATCGCCCGCTGTTCCTCTTTATCGCGGATATTCGCAATTTCTCTGGCTGTGGAAATATCATCTGTAACATAATACGGAGTAGTAACCGATTGCCAGCCTTGCGGAAACAGGATGCACTCAAATTCCCTATTCAAGGCCTTCTGGTCATAAAGTATTTTGCCAAAAGTCGGTTTCGCTTTGCTGATTTTAGTAAAGCGATTGGCGTCTATCTCCGCGATTGCCATTTCTATTTCATCCATCAAATTCGGCCGGTGCACAAGCATATACTCGTAGCCGTTTAAGTGGCTGTATAAATTTGCAATTCTCACTGTGCCACCTTCCATTCATCCGGAATCTGGGAGACCTTCTCATTCCCCTTCGGCGTATGGATTTTCTGATAAATTGGCCTGACCTTCAGCATGTTGTTTTTCAAGCGGTCGATCCGGGAAAGTCCAATTTTAACATATTGGCTTTCCAGCTCTGTGCCGTATGCCCGGCGGTTATTTTTCAAGGCGCCAAGCAAGGCGCTTCCAACACCCGCAAACGGATCATATACAAGATCGCCCTCATCCGTAAGGGCCAAAACACACCGTTCAACAAGTTCAATCGGGAACTGACAGGGGTGCTCTTCTTTTTCAGGGTGATTGGATTTCACGTTAGGAATATCCCAAACCAAGCTGTCCCAATCATCGTAGAGCCGGTCAAGCGTCAGCTCCCAGACATCCTCAGGATTTTTCCCCAGCCTGTTCCCGGAAGGCTGTCCCTTCTTATCCCCTTTATAGCTTCTTTTTCCCGGGTATTTGGACGGAATGCGGACATCATCAAGATTAAATGTATATTGGTCCGACTTGGTAAACCACAGAATGGTTTCATATCGTCCGCTGAACCTGTTTTTACAGTGCAGGCCATGGCCAAAGTGCCAGATAATGCGATTTCTTAATTTAAGTCCAAGTTCTTTAAACATGAAGTAGTAATAAATGTCCAGAGGAAATATTTCTCCGTGATCCACATAGTTTCCAACCTGCCAGCAGATGCTTCCGTCATCCGAAAGAATCCGATACATTTCTGAAATGATCGGCTTCATATTTTCCAGGTATTCTTCTATTTTTGCCCTTGTTTCGTACTCTTTTCCCACGTTGTATGGAGGTGATGTAATAATCAGCTTGACAGAACGCTCCGGCATTTTTTTCATAAATTCAAGCGCGTCCGTACATTCATATCTATAATTCAACAGCTTCACAATGTCAGGCCTCCAAATATGGGATTCATTCGCAAGGAATTATTACAATATGCCACGCTGGCCGTCCCTCCCGGGCGGCGAAAGTCCGGTCGGGCCCCAGACCGGCCACGGCGGCGGCCTGGCCCCCACAGTCAAACACAGGCAGAGTTTCCCGGCGGAACCGGGGAATTTTTTCCTCAATCATCCATTTTTTTACCGTTTTGCCCAATCGGCCGGGAGGTGTAAGCCGGTCGCCGGTGCTCCGGACCCGTAGGGACAGGGCGGGAGCATTCTCCCGGTCCAGCCAGAAGTCCCAGGGGCCCTGGGGCTGGCCGCAGTAGTTCTCCTGAACGCAGGAAATGCGCCAGGGACCGCAGTCCAGCACGCCTGGCAGGGGCATAGGCCCCTCCTCCAGAGGGATGGGCCCCAGCCGGGGAACAAAGAGGAGCATCCCATAGGCCCGCCGGGCGTTGGTGCCGTGGGGGAGGCAGACCTCCCCGGAGGGGTCGTCCCCCCGGCACAGCTTCAGCAGAGCGTTAAGATGGACGGCGGAGCAGTTCTGGTCGCCCCCCCACAGCCGGCCCAGCAGCAGCCGGAGACAGCGGCTGGCGATGGGGTCGGGGGCGGAGGCGATAACGGCCGCCCCAATGGCCAGCCCCCCCTCCCGTGAAACGGCCCGGCCGGCCAGCTCCCGGGCCAGTCCGGTGAGACAGGCCTCGTCCGCCCGGAGCAGGGCGGCGGTGTCCGCCGCTCGGGCCAAAAAGCCGGGGGATATCTCCTCCAGCACAGGCAGCACCTGGTGGCGGATGCGGTTGCGGGCGTAGTCGTCGTTGGAGTTGGAGCTGTCCTCCATGTGGGGCAGACAGTGGTGAAAGAGGTAGTCCTCCACCTCTCGCCGGGTGACGGTGAGCATGGGGCGGATCATCTCCTCCCGGCGTGGGAGGATACCCCCCAGCCCCCGAAGGCCGGAGCCCCGGGCCAGGTGGAACAGGATGGTCTCCACGTTGTCGCTGGCGGTGTGGGCGGTGGCAATGAGGTCGGCCCCCGCCTCCCGCGCCGCCTGACGGAGAAAGGCGTAGCGCATGTCCCGGGCGGTCTCCTCGACACCGGTCCCCCGGAGTCGGGACTGCCCGGCCACATCCCCCGAGCCTGAATACAGGGGGACGGCGGGGAGGATAGTCCCGTCAACGCGCCGGTGCTCCCCGCAGCACAGCCGGACAAACTGCTCCACAAACCGCTGGTCCCGGTCGGACTCCGCCCCTCGCAGATTGTGGTTGTAGTGGGCGGCGGCCAGCGCAAAGTCCAGCTTGTCCCGGAGCTGGTAGAGGACGTGGAGCATGGCGACGGAGTCCGCCCCCCCGGACACGGCGCACAGCACCGTGGACCCGGGCGGGATCAGGTCCTGCTCCCGGATAAAGGTTTCAACGGTCTTTAACATGACAGGACCTCATTTCCTGTATGGGGGACGCGCCGCGGCGCGTCCGTTTTTAATACTCCTCCCGCCGCCACTCCATGTCGGTAAAGGTGGTAAACTCAGGGGTCCACTGCAGCTCCACCTTACCCGTCTCGCCGTGGCGGTTCTTGGCGATGATGCACTCGGCCAGATTGGGATTCTCGGTGTCCGCGTTGTAATAGCCCTCCCGATAGAGAAAAAGCACGATGTCGGCGTCCTGCTCAATGGCCCCCGACTCCCGCAGGTCGGAGAGCATGGGCCGCTTGTCCTGGCGGGATTCGTTGGCACGGGACAGCTGGCTCAGGCACAGCACGGGAACGTTCAGGTCCTTGGCCATGATCTTCAGGCTCCGGGAGATGTCGGAGACGATCTGCTGCCGGTTCTCCCCCCGTGCGTTGTTCTTCCCCCCGGCAGACTGCATCAGCTGGAGGTAATCGATGACGATGAGCCCCAGGTCCTCCACCCGGCGGCACTTGGCCAGGATATCAGCCACGGTGATGCTGGAGTCGTCGTCGATCAGGATGGTGGAACGGTTGAGGGAGTCCGCGGCGGCGGCCACGCTCTCCCAGTCCTCGTCAGACAGCTTGCCGGTGACCAGCTTCTTGTTGTCTACAAAGCACTCACTGGAAATCAGGCGCAGAGCCAGCTGCTCCCGGCTCATTTCCAGGGAAAAGAAGGCCACCTTTTTTCCCGACTTCTTGCCCGCGTCCAGCAGGATGTTCAGGGCCATGGAGGTCTTGCCCATGCCTGGCCGGGCGGCGAGAAGAATCAGGTCGGAGTTGTTCAGGCCGGAGATGGCCCGGTCCAGATCCCGCAGGCCGGTGGACAGTCCCGGAATGGCGCTGTCGCTGGCGGCCAGCTCCTCCAGCCGGTCATAGACATCGATGATGACCTCGGAAATGGGGATCAGCCCCCGGGCGGCCCGGCCCTGGCGGATGGCGTAGACGCGCTGCTCCGCCGCCTCCAGAATGTCCTGGCCGGTGGCGGCGCCCTCCTGAATCATGGCGGTCAGGTCCCCCGCCGCCTCGGCCACCCGCCGCAGGAGGGTCTTGTCCTTGATGATGTCGATGTACTCCCCCACGTTGGCGGCGGTGGGGGTGGTGTCCATGAGCTGCAGAATGTAGCCCCGGGACTGGTTTTCGTCATAATAGCCGTTCTGCTTCATGTTCTCCAGCACCGTCACCGGGTCGATGGTGAGGGAATAGTTGAACATGGAGTAGATGGTCTCGTAGATTTCTTTATTCTGGCGGATGTAAAAGTCGTCGGGGCGCAGCTTGTCGATGACCTCGGAGACACACCGGGGGTCAATGAGCATGGAGCCTAAAACCGCCTGCTCCGCCTCCACGCTGTGGGGCAGCTGCCGGAGCAGCAGTTCGTCGGTTTCCGTGGGCATCGTCAGCCCTCCACCACCAGCACATTGACCGTCCCGCTGATCTCATAGCCCAGCTTGGCCTTGATCTGGTAGCTGCCGCAAGCCTTGATGGGCTCGTCCAGCACCAGCTTGGTCTTTGGAATGCTGATGGCGTGCTGAGCGGCCAGGGCCTCGGAGACCTCTTTCCCGGTGACGGCGCCGAAGAGGCGGCCCCCCTCGCCGGACTTGGCGGCAATCTTGACCATAATGCCCTCCAGCTGCCTGGACAGGGCCTCGGCCTCCGCCTTCTCAGCGGCCTCCTGGGCCTTGCGGGCCTTCTCCTGCTGCTTCATGGTGTTCAGGTTCTCGGCGGTGGCAATCACAGCCAGCTTCCTGGGCAGAAGGAAGTTCCGGGCGTAGCCGTCGGAGACCTCCACCAGCTGGCCCTTCTTGCCCTGTCCCCGCACATCCTGCTGTAAAATGACCTTCATATCAATCAAATCCTTTCTGCTGCGATTCTTTTTATGTCAGGGCCGCCGTCCGCGGCGGCCCGCTTCTTACGCCTCTTCCAGATACTGGTCGATGGCTCTTGCCAGGTCCTTGGCCACCTCGTCCACAGTCTTCCCGGAGACCTGCCCGCCGGCGGCGGCGGCGTTGCCCCCGCCCCCCAGCTTCTCCAGGATGAGCTGGACGTTGGTTTCCCCCATGGAGCGGCCCGAGATGTTCACCCGGTCCCCGTCGGGGGAGATGACAAAGGAGGCGTTGATGCCGATGATATTCAGCAGCTCATCCGCCGCCTGGGCCGCGGTGACCCGGCCCACCGGGTGGTCGGCCACGGCCACGGCAATGCCGTCCCGGTAGAGCTTGGCGTTCTGAATGATGGAATACTTGGCGATGGTGCCCGCCAGATCGTTCTGGAACAGCTTTTTCACCTCGGCGGTGTCCGCCCCGGAGCGGCGCAGGAAGGCGGCGGCCTCAAAGGTGCGCCCGCCGGTGCGCATGGTGAAGTTTTTGGTGTCCAGCACGATGCCGGCCAGCAAAGCCTCGGCCTCCACCCGAAGGAGATGGGCCGGCTCCATCACATACTGCAAAAGCTCGGTGACCAGCTCGGAGGCGGAGGAGGCGTAGGGCTCGTGGTAGTTCAGGGCCGCCCCCTCAATGTAGGTGGCCGCCCGGCGGTGGTGGTCGATGACCGCCACCCGGTTGCAGGATTGGAGCACCTCCAGGGCCTGGACCTGCTCGGGGCGGTTGGTGTCCACCACCACCACCAGAGAGCGGTTGTCGGCGATAATCAGGGCCTCCTGGGCGGAGAGGAAGCAGTCGTGGTACTCGGGCAGCTGCTGGAGCCGGTCGATAAGCACCTGGGAGGGGGGGTGGCCCGCCTCCCGGATGATGTGAGCGGGGACGCCGTTCTTCCGGCACAGGGCGCACACCCCGGCGGCCGCCCCCACCGCGTCGTTGTCCGCCTGCCTGTGGCCCATAATGAACACCTGGGAGGAGTCGGACACCAGAGAGGACAGGGCGCTGGCCATGACCCGGCTCTTCACCTTGGTGCGTTTCTCTGTCTCCTTGGACCGGCCGCCGTAGAACTCAAAGGTAAACTTGTTGCGGATGACCGCCTGGTCGCCTCCCCGGGACAGGGACATGTCCACCGACAGGTTGGCGAAGTCCAGCAGCTCCCGGAAGCTGTCCCCGTCCATCCCCAGTCCGATGGACAGGGAGGCGTTCATGCCGCTGGGGTTGACCACCTGGTGGATGGCGTCCAAAATGTCAAACTTGCTGTCGATAAATTTCTCCAGATGGCGCTGCTCAAAGATGAACAGATACCGCTCCCGCTGGTAGCGGCGCAGGATGCCCCCGGTGTCGGCCACCCAGCTCTCAATGCGGCCGTCGATCTCGGCCATGATGGTGGAGCGGTCGTTTTCCGACAGGTTTTTCAGCAGGTCCTCGTAGTTGTCCAGCAGCAGCACGGCCACCACCGGACGGCTGGCCTGAAATTTATCCCGGGTGAGGGCCAGCTCGGTGACATCCACCCAATAGGTGGTGGCCAGAAAGCCGCCCCCCCGCCCGTCGGTGCGCACCAGATGTCCGTAGACCAGAAAGCGCCGTCCGCCGTATTCCACCTCGCCGGGGCACTGGCTCCTGCCCTCCATCAGCCACCGGACGTCAAAGCCGGGAATCAGCGCGGACAGCTTGGCGTCGTACAGATGCTCCCGCTGGCCGGTGAGCTGGAGAAAGCGGTCGTTGGTCCAAATGATGTCGTCGCTCTCCGGGCGAAAGAGCACCATGGGCAGCGGGGAGTTGACCATAGTGTCCTTGGATGCGGTCTCCACATTGCCGGTGTAGCTGTCCAGATATTTGTTGATCTCCCTGCGCCTGCGCCGGGACGCTTCCCGGCTGTACAGGCCCAGGCAGGCCACCACCGCCAGCTCCACGCCGGCCAGCGGCCAGGAGAAGGCCGCCGACAGCAGAGCAAAGACAATCAGGCACAGAAAGTACAGTCGGAAGCTGGGTTGCAGCAGCTTGTTCAGCTTTCGATTCAAAGCAGGCGCCTCCTTCTTGCGGAATGTTCATAACAAAGGTATTTTATTATATCAAATAAGCGCGGGAAGTACAAGCACAAAATGCTTTCTCAGGCCTTGACCGAACGAAAAATGCTGTTATAATAAAGGTTATCCTAAATTGGAAACAGGAGTGATCTGCTATGGAAATCAAAATAACCCGCGCCGCTGCCCTGAAGGAGAAGCCTGATTCCTCCAAGCTGGTGTTTGGCAAAGCCATGACCGACCACATGCTCATCATCGACTACGATGCGGGGCAAGGCTGGCATGACGCCCGTATTATCCCCTACGGCCCCCTCCAGATCGACCCCGCCGCCAAGGTGCTGCATTACGCCGAGGAGATTTTCGAGGGTCTGAAAGCCTACCGCACCGCCGACGGCTCCATCCAGCTCTTCCGCGTCCGGGACAACATCGACCGGATGAACAAGTCCGCCGACCGGCTGTGCCTGCCCCAGATTCCCGAGGAGCTGGCGGTGTCCGCCATCAAGAAGCTGGTGGAGGTTGAGCAGGACTGGGTGCCCCACGAGAAGGACACCTCCCTGTACATCCGGCCCTTCATGATCGGCCTGGACGCCGCTCTGGGGGTCCACTCCTCCCACCATGTCCAGTTCATCGTGGTGGTTTGCCCCGTGGGCGCCTACTACCCCGAGGGGCTGAATCCGGTGAAGATTTATATTGAGAACGAGGATGTCCGTGCCGTCAAGGGCGGCACCGGCATGGCCAAGACGGGCGGCAACTACGCCGCCTCCCTCCGGGCCGGCAACCGGGCCGAGGAGCGAGGCTACAGCCAGGTGCTGTGGCTGGACGGCGTCCACCGCAAGTATATTGAGGAAGTGGGCGCCATGAACGTGATGTTCAAGGTGAACGGCAAAATCCTCACCCCCGACCTGAACGGCTCCGTGCTGGACGGCATCACCCGCCGCTCCTGCATCCAGCTGCTGAAGGACTGGGGCTATGAGGTGGAGGAGCGCCGCATCTCCGCCGAGGAGCTCTTTGACGCCGCCGAAAGCGGCGCTCTGGAGGAGGCCTGGGGCACCGGCACCGCCGCCGTGGTCTCTCCCATCGGAGAGCTGGCCATGGACGGCAGGAAGGTCACTGTCTCCGGCGGTAAAATCGGCGAGATCACCCAGAAGCTCTACGATGAACTCACCAGCATCCAGTGGGGCCGGACGGCCGATCCCCACGGCTGGATCACCAAGCTGTAATCTGTACCCATAAGGGCCCGGAAGCCAAGGCTTCCGGGCCCATTTGCTCTTGCGGAGCGCCGCAGTCTGTGGTACAATGGCCCCCTGAGACAAAACTGTTGGGAGGTAGATCGCCATGCACAGCGGGAGGGAGCGCCGTTCTGCCGCAGTCTGGTCCGTCCTGTGCGCCTTGCTGGCGGGCATTGCCGTCTGGCTGGCGGCCACCGCCCTCTGGGAGGCCAGGAACTGGAGCGACCTGAAAATGGAGGAGGTGGTCTACCAGCTCACCACGCTGGAGGGCACGGGCGGCCACATGGTCAGGGAGTACCTGCTCACCGCGGTCCTGCCCGGTCTTGCGGCGGCGGCCGGGGTAGGGGTTCTTCTGTTTCTGCTTAAAAGCCCGAAGGCGGCCCGCGTGGGGTCGCTCTGCTCCCTGTGCGCTGCCGCCGGGCTGCTGATCTACGGCTGGAACCTGCTGGACGTGGGGGACTATCTGGTCAATCTCAACACAAAATCTGAATATATTGAGCGCAACTACGCCGATCCCGCCCAGGTGGAGCTGACCTTCCCCGAGCGGAAGCGGAATTTGATCTATATCTGGCTGGAGTCGATGGAGTCCACCTTTGCCGATGAGGCCCACGGAGGGGCTTTTCCCTACAACACCATCCCCGAGCTGACCCGGCTGGCGGAGGAGAACGTCAGCTTCACCGGAACCCGGGGCGGGGTCAACGGCGGACGCTCCCTCACCGGGTCCACCTGGACGGCGGGCGCCCTGTTCGGCCAGACCACCGGACTGCCCCTGAAAATTCCCATCGCGGAGAACGCCATGGGCAGTCAGGATAGCTTTTTCCCCGGCGTCATCGGCCTGGGGGACATTCTGGCCGGCCAGGGCTACCGGCAGGCGCTGCTCATCGGCTCCGACGCCGGCTTCGGGGGCCGCAGGCAGTACTTTTCCCAGCACGGCAATTACGAGATATGGGACCTGCTGTACAGCCGGGAGGCAGGTGAAATTCCCCCGGACTACAGCGTGTGGTGGGGCTACGAGGACGAGAAGCTGTTTCAATTTGCCCGGGATCACCTCACCCAGCTGTCGGCCTCCGATACCCCCTTCAACCTGTCCATCCTCACGGCGGACACCCACTTCTCCGACGGCTACGTCTGCCCCCTGTGCTCTGATGAGTTCGGCGCCGACCAGTACTCCAACGTGATGGCCTGCTCCAGCCGGCAGGTGGCGGACTTTGTGGCCTGGATTCAGCGGCAGCCCTTCTATGAAAACACAACGGTAATCCTATGCGGAGACCACACCACCATGGACGTGGACTACTGCGACAACGTAAGCCCCGACTACCCCCGGCGGGTATATACCGTCATCCTCAACCCGGCCGCAGAGCTGGCCGGCCCCGAGCGCTACCGGGAGTATACCACCTACGACATGTTCCCCACCACCCTGGCGGCTATGGGGGTGAAGATCAGCGGGGACCGGCTGGGCCTGGGCGCCAACCTCTTCTCCCGGGAAAGCACCCTCCTGGAGCGGGACGGCGCGGAGCTGATGGAGCGGGAGCTGAAGCGGCAGTCGGAGTTTTTAAACGCCCGGTCGGGCATCGACCCGGAGATGTACCGCGTTTCGGAGGAATTTGCCGGGACCTATGTTCAGCTGGATGTGGACTTTCAGGAGGACACCCTGGTCTATACCCTCAGCGGCCTGGAGGAGATTGAGAAGGACTTTACCAAAATTGAGGTCTTTGCCGAGCACATGAACGGCGAGCTGCGCACCTCGCTGTGGTTCAGGCCGGCCAAGCGTCAGCCCGACGGCAGCTATGTGATCGACATGCCGACCTGGGTGCTGGGGGACAACCCGGTTTTCAACGTCCATTTTTACGGCACCACCGCGGGCGGCCGGATCAAGATTGACACAGGCTATGTGTGCGACGCGGCCAACCGGACGCTGGTCAGGGAGGATATCCCGGAAAACCCGTGAGCATCCCGCGGGCAGACCGGAATTTTTTCTTGCTGTCCGAAACAGGTTATGGTACAATAGCTTGCCAAACACGAAACAGAAGTAAGGAAGTGGACCCTTTTGTCGAACTATGAAGCGGAAATCAAGCGCAGGCGCACCTTCGCCATCATCTCCCACCCGGACGCGGGCAAGACCACGCTGACGGAGAAGTTCCTGCTCTACGGCGGAGCCATCGCCCAGGCCGGGCAGGTGAAGGGCAAGAAGAACACTCGGGCGGCCACCTCCGACTGGATGGAGATTGAGAAGCAGCGGGGCATCTCGGTGACCTCCTCTGTGATGCAGTTTCAGTACGAGGGCTTCTGCATCAACATCCTGGACACCCCCGGCCACCAGGACTTCTCCGAGGACACCTACCGCACCCTGATGGCGGCAGACAGCGCCGTGATGGTCATTGACGGGGCCAAGGGCGTGGAGGCCCAGACCCGGAAGCTGTTCAAGGTGTGCGCCATGCGGGACATCCCCATTTTCACCTTTATCAACAAGATGGACCGGGAGGCCCGGGACCCCTTCGAGCTGTGCGAGGAGCTGG
>ERZ779622.976-NODE-976-length-13177-cov-5.787228_pt1 | contig 13177 bp, 20 predicted proteins | sample MGYA00514188_ERZ779622 | MGnify/ENA primary metagenome ERZ779622 (study PRJEB29562, sample SAMEA4376702) | mouse gut metagenome | isolation source: Cecum | study: EMG produced TPA metagenomics assembly of the A DSS colitis mouse model was used to assess the...
GTGAAAGACATTTTACCCTTACATATCATGCAGATATTAATGGAGAGCATACGGATATGGTTGAAATAGGCAGGATATTTTATCCGGCAGGCAGTTTCTCACCGGACTGGAAAGGAGATCCTGAAACTGTAAGAGATAAAAAGCGGAGTACATATTTTAACAAATATAATCCGTGGACCGGAGAGATATTTTGGGATGACAGGAATCTTTCAGGAGGTTCAGTTATTGTTCTCAGAAATGGTCCTGTTTATACCAGAAATATAACAAAAAAGATGTTTGAGGGGACAAGATACCAGTATTGTGCAATGGAGCTGGTCAAGAACAGGATGAGCATTACACCCATTGATTATTTGAAAAAATATGACAGAATGCCGCAGGCAATGGAGATGTTCGTAAAAATGGGAATGTATCGTATGGCGGCAGGGCTTTCACTGTATGATTTTAATGGAGATGGGAAACCGTGGGAAAGACTGGGAATTTCGAAAAAAAACTTTAACCGGCTGCGGCATATCAACGGAGGGCGCAGGGCATTAAACTGGATGCGCTATGAAGATGGTACTGGAAAAACTGTGGATGATGAAACCATAAAATTTTTTGAGAGAGAGTCTATTGATCCTGATGATATAAGCTTTGTGATGGACAGGATGAGTGGACGGCAGATCATGAACTGCATTACCCGGCAGCACAGACAGAGAAAGACAGACACAAAGGAAATCTTGCGTCTGTGGAGAGATTATCTGTCAATGGCTTCACGGATGAAGATGGATGTGCAGAAAGAGATCGTGTACAAACCTGCAGATATAAAACAGGCACATGATGACTTAGTGAAGCTGTGCGACAACAGAAATGTGATGAAGCGTGCCGGTGAGATTGTCCAGAAGTATCCAGATGTAGATGATATCCTGTGGTCCATAAGAGAGAAATATGAGTACAGCGATGACAAATACGCAGTCGTAGTTCCAAAGAAGATTGAAGATATCATATATGAGGGACGGGCACTGGGGCATTGCCTTGATAAGAGTGACATCTATTTCGACCGCATCCAGAGGCGGGAATCGTTCATTGTCTTTCTTCGCAGGATAGATGATATTGAAAAACCATATTATACAATGGAAATTGAACCAGATGGCACAACAAGGCAGAAAAGAACGACAGGGGACAGACAGGATAAAGATTTTCAGGAAGCAGTATCGTTCATTCGGAAATGGCAGGGGGAAGTCAAAAAGCGTCTTGACAGGAATGACAAGAATCTGGCTGTACAGTCCGCAAAACTGCGGGAAGAGGAATTTAAAGAGCTGCGGAAGAATCAGACAAAGGTGTGGCATGGCATGCTTGCCGGAAAGCTGCTGGCAGATGTGCTTGAAGCAGATCTCATGGTAGCCAGTGAGCATTAAAGGAGGGCAATAGATGGCAAAGAAGCGGAAAGCAAGAGAACCAGTAGCAAAAACGAGAACCTATCTAAAATATGGATTTGCAAATACAAGGATTGAAAGTTATTACTGTCCCAGATGCAGGCATTTATTGAACGCCGGTCCAGATTACCAGCCAAGATATTGTGACCAGTGCGGGCAGCGGGTTGGATTTGACAACGTTATCTGCAAAGAGCCAGAGACAATCGGATATGTAGCGGGGAGGTATGGGGGATGAACCGCTCTAAAATTGAATGGTGTGACCATACTTGGAATCCCATCACTGGGTGCCGGCATAATTGTCCATACTGTTACGCCAGAAAAAATATTGCCAGATTCTCAGGAGACGCAAGACTGAACAGGATGGCAAAAATGGATTATTGTATGGAAAGTGCAGCGGACGGTTCAGGTGAGGTATATTCTCTTGATGGTCCGATGCTGAATGAAACAGGAAAACCATTAATATATCCTTTTGGTTTTGAGCCTACATACCACCGCTACAGGCTGGATACACTGGACAAACTTAAAATGGGGAACAATATCTTTGTGGGGGCAATGACGGACATGTTTGGTTCATGGGTACCAGACCAGTGGATCAAAGAAGTGTTTGCAGAATGTGTAAAATGACCAATAGATAATTACCTGTTTCTCACAAAAAATCCAGCGCGGTATAGCGGATATGGTGTTCCTGTTTCAGACAATATGTGGTACGGAACCAGCGTAACAAGAGAAGCAGAAATGAGTCTGGTTAGGTATCTTCCGGTATTTTGTAACACGTTCATAAGCATTGAGCCTGTATTGGAAGATCTGAAACCAGCAGAGCATAGTGTGATGTTCCAACAGGTCAAATGGGTAATCATTGGGGCTGAGACAGGAAAACAGAAAAATAAGGTCATTCCAGAGGCGGACTGGGTTAGGGAGATTGCCGCAGAAGCGGACAAGTATGGTGTTCCAGTGTTTATGAAAGATAGTCTTGCAGCTGTAATTGGGGAAGAAAATATGCGCCGGGAGTTTCCAAAGCAGCTGCAAAAGAACAGGTTAAGCCCAAAAATGGATGAAAGGCTTTATGGCGTATGTGCAAGATGCAGCACAAAATTGAGGAAAAGTGACATGATTGCACTTCTGGCAAGGCAAAAGCGGGGAGAACAGCCCAAGCAGTTTGGATTCGTGTGCTGGGACTGCTTTGGACCATTTTGCAGGGAACTTGATGCAGATATGCCGTTTAAAGGATCACAGGAAGGAGCCGGGGAATGAAAATTGATAAGGCAGAATTGTCCCAAAAAATTAAAAAGTTAAAAAGTATCGTTACAGTAAAAACATACAAGACAGAAATACAGGGAATATTGGTACAAAATGGCTATATGACCGCGAGCAACACAGAACTGACTGTGAAGGCAAAGACGGAGGAGGCAGAGAAGGAATCCTTTGTTATACCGTTAAAAGCGTTCGATTTAATCAACAAACTGCCCGATGGAGAAGTTGAGATTACAGCAGGCCAGAATAATGGTGCATATATCATATCAATTAGGGCAGCAAAGATAAAAAATAAGTATCAGGTTACAGATCCGGCTTTATTCCCGCTTCCACAGACAGATTTTGACAGTGGGGAAGAGTTCCTGATTGACAGCGAATTACTCCTTACATCTATGAAGCGTGTGTCCTATGCGGTTGCGGCAAATGCGGGGAATCCAATTCTAAAAGCGCTGTATCTTCATGCAGAAGATGGGATGCTGAATTTTGTCGGTTCTGATTCGCATGTGCTGGCATGGGACAAAGTCGCGTTTGATGGGAATTTTAAACTGTTAATTCCAAAAGCAGCGATTGAGAAACTGACTGCAATAGGAATCAGCGGTAAAGTATGTATCCGGCACAGCAAAGCAAGTGCAGTGTTTGTCAGTGAAGGTTATGAGATACACACAAGAATTATGGAAGGAGAGTATTTAAGATATCAAAGTATATTTAAAGAGTTCCGCCTACATACAGTGATTTCCAGAGTGGAGCTGCTGGAAGCTATGACAAGAGCGAAGATGTGTACAGAAGAAAAGTGTCCAGTAAAGTTCGCTATGGAGGGTGGTACACTGAATCTGAGCATTAAGGACAGGATGACAGACTACGATGAAACTCTTGACTTACAGGAGGAACTGTCTGAGTCATTGACAATAGCGTTTGATGCAGGGCTGGTGTTAGAGACATTGAAAGCATTTGACTGTGGCAATGTAGGGCTTTCTTTTGAAAGTCCCAAAATGCCAATGACCGTAGAAGCTGAGGACAGTGATTTTAAAGCGGTTGTACTGCCTGTAGCGATAAGTTAGCATCAGATGTCCTGAATGGACTCGTAGGAATATATATCACAAATACAACAGGGCGGCGGGTGCTGCTGCCCGGAAAGGAGTTCGGAATGGTAGATCATAATAAAATGAAAGAAATGGACAGCCACTGGAAAGAGGTCATGAATCTTGCAGAAAAGTATGGATTTATTGGACAGGCTGTTGGAGGCACTGCTGTTCTGCTGACACATAAAAATCAGCTGAAGGCTGATGGAGAAGAAGCGTATCTGCGTCGGCAGCGTTCATTATTCAAGTTAGAAATGGAGGCGATAATATGATTTTGGGATGCATGACTGAATTACCCTGTCCGTACCAGAAAGATTTCGAAGGAATAGAGCATTGTATGAAAGAGGAAGGTAACTGCGAATACCAGATATTAAACAGCGAAGATAAGAAAAAAGAAAACCCAAGACTTACAGCGAAGGACAGTCAGGGGTATTGGTCACTGAAAGGTGTACTATGGGAATCTTTGTGTGAAGGGCAGGTAATTACGAAAAATATACAACAGCGATTAACAGGGGCATTGTGCAAATTAAAGGATTATGAAGATACAGGCTATAGCCCGGAGAATGTGGAACATCTCAGATATATCTTGGAAGATGCGGTAAAGGAACTGGAAAAATGCCAGGGGCAGACAGAACTGACAAAAGAAATCTGGCATTATTTAAGAGCGTATTGATAAATAAGGATTTGCGGCAGCAGTGTAGAAAGGATGAAAATCATGAAAAGGTTTAAGGTTCTTGGAACAAATGAAAAATGCAGTATTCCGTGGATTGTAATAGCACCTCATGAGGGACAGGCAATATGCAATCACGGTCAGGATTTAGAGACATTGAATAGGCGGGGTGGTCTAATCTGGTCAGAGATGATAGCTGTCTTGGAGGATAGAAGATACATAAGAATGGATGAATCCATTGCACGTAAGAAGGTGGAAGAGATCATTAAAAAGCAAATATGTACTGTTCAGATGATTAAGAATGAAGATGGGCATTACGTTCCAATGGAATGTTGCAGTATGACAAACCCTAGAACGAGTAGCGGTGTTCGTGAAATTGATGAGATTGATCTTCCCTGTGGCGCGGACTGCGGAAATGATTGTAATAATTGCATTATCCAAAAGATAATGGATGAGTATGCAGAGATTACGAAACAGGTTAAATAAGGATTTGAGGTAGACAAATGAAAGAAAGAGAGTGCCTTACCTGTAAAAAGCATTACACGCAAGGTGGAAAATGCAGCTTAGAGCAGGATAATTGCCTTTTGTATGAGAATGAACCAAGAGGAAAGATGATAAGGACAAAAATTACTTTTAACATTGATGTTGATTCTCCTGAAACTCCAATAATTAAATATGGGCAGAAGATTTTGTGTGAGGAAAACGGAAAAACTATAGAGTTTACTTGTATAAAAATAAACTGGCTGAATATGGAAACAAGGAAATGCAGTATTGACGCGGACTATCACGAAAATGAAAAACCTAAGTTCGAAAAGATGAAGTCGTTTAAAGTTGTAAAGTAAATAAGGATTTGCCGGACGAACAGGCGTTACCGCTGATGAAAGAAAAGATTGATACGTTAGACTGGACGGAGGCAATTATCGTATACATTGATTTGCCGGAAACGATTTTAAGGGAGGTATAGCATGGGAAACAGACCGATTATTTTTGTAAACACAGATGATTATCCTATGTTTTGCGACAATAGATGTGCAAATACAGAGTGTAGCAGACACATATCAAAATTGTATCAGCATAGCGGAGGGGCAAAGATAAGCAAGCTAAGGGATACCGAGGATTGCGAGGGTTACATATCAAGGCGAAAAAAGACTATGCAGGAAATAAAGCAGATTTAAATGGAGTATGTAAGCTAGAGTATGGAAACTGAAGAAGTGAACTATTACAAGCCCCGTTTTGCAAGATGGATAAAATCCAATAAATGGGACAGCATTGCAGAAAGATTATCTGATGCATATATGGAAATAATCACGATGGTAATGAATGCGGAAAAAGATGGAGATTGTAGTTGGATAATATGGAGTAATTGTGATTATGTTCTCAACAGGATAAGAAATATAAGTAAGGAATTATGATTTGGCTTGAATAATCGAGCAAATAAGGATTTAGAAGGGAGTGAATAAAACGAAATACTTGTTTATGTTGGTAACGAAAGATAAATATGAGCTACCTATGGCGGTAGCAGATACAAGGAAAGAGCTGGGAAAAATGCTTGGAGTAAGTCCGGTTACAATAGCAAACAGTATCATAAGGGCAAGAAAAGACGGACACAAAAGTAAATATGTTCGAGTCGAGTTCCCTGATAATGATATTGACTAAGGAGGCAGGAATGAAATGTAAGATGTGCGGCAGGGTCCTGAAAAATACGATGAGCAGACAGGCGGGGTATGGACCAGTCTGTTACAGAAAGATGTTTGGTAAATATATATATGTAAGAAGCAGAGAACGTAGCATGTTAAAACAGCATGAAACAACAACAGGTGACAATACATATTGCTGGATTCCGGGACAGATGAAAGTAGATGATTACCTGCAGTTCGATGAAATAGTATAGTAAAGGAGAGCGCTTTCGCAACCCTCCTACCAGACAGGATCATTATATCACAATCCTGTCTGGATTGGAAGTAAAATTTTAGGAGGGATTAGTATGGACAGCCAGACAACAAAAAAAGTGCTAGTGACACTGACACCCGTACAGTTAAAGGATATCTATGAGAAGGCAGCTGCGATCGGGGCAAAGGAGGCGCTGAAAGTATTTGAACAGGAACGGAAAAAAGAATACAGCAGCAGGAGTGACCGTCGGCTTAGAAATACGAAGCTGCTCCTGCGAAACTATCATATGCTGAAAGAACATGCACAAAACTCTGTGTTCGGTCGGACGCAGATGGAGGAGTCGGCGCTGGACATACTGGAATCTATGATGACAATGTATGACAACGAGGTCATTATTGAAAGCATAAAGCGCAGCGCTACCAGAACCGCGGTCATTGTTTCACATGTAGAAACAATGTTCGGATTATATGAGGCATATTGTGATAAGTCCCAGAACAGGGATATTGATATGCGGAGGTATGAGGTGCTCTGGGATATGTATATGGCAGTGGATACACTGAACGCAAAAGAGATAGCTGAAAAACAACAAGTATCTGTCAGAAATGTGTATAAGGACATAAAAATAGCAACGGAAACACTGTCAGCGCTCATATTTGGCGTGGACGGATTGAACGTACATTAAATCTCCCTTGTTCAAAAAGTGTTCCTTGACTTTGCAATATATATGTGAGAAAATTGTATTTGTAAAATTCTAAATCAAACGTCGGGGAAGTCTGCAAAAAATCAGACTTCCTTTTTTCATGCAGTTTTTCCGGGAAGGGAGGGGAGAGAAGGAAGGCATGGAGCTTCTCCAGAATTATGAATGGAGGGCAGGCATGAGCTATACTTTTATTGTACTGGTGGTCTATGCGGCGGTGATGCTGCTGGCAACAGTACTGATGACGAAAAAAGAAAAGAATATAGAAAGGTTTTGTGTTGGAGACAGGAATACAGGATGGATTGTATCAGCGTTCAGCATAGCTGCTACATGGATCTGGGCACCGGCGTTGTTTACATCAACGGAAAATGCCTACACAAAGGGTTTTGCAGGACTCTTCTGGTTTCTGGTGCCGAATGTACTGTGTCTGATACTGTTTATTCCCTTTGCAAAAAGGATAAGGGAAGAGATGCCGGAGGGGATTACGCTTTCAGGCTATATGTATGGAAAATATCAATCAAAACCTGTGAGAAATATATATTTGTTCCAGCTTGGCGCACTGTCAGCTTTATCGACAGGCGTACAGCTGCTTGCAGGCAGCAAGATTTTAAGTGTATTGACAGGAATGCCGTTTCTGTTTATGACTGCTGTTATGGCTGTTATTGCATTTTCCTACTCTCAAATTTCTGGAATCAGGGCATCTATATTAACAGATGCAGTCCAGATGGTATTTATGTTGGGCGCCAGCATCATTTTTGTCGTGTTTGGTATAAAAAATGGCGGAGGAATGGAAACGCTGCTGGCGGGTTTCAGAGGAGCCGGAGGGGATAGCGGAGCGCTGTTCTCTGAGCGGGGAATTGAGATTTTCCTTGGATTTGGATTACCTGCCACAGTAGGGCTTATATCGGGACCGTTTGGAGACCAGTGTTTTTGGCAAAGGGCATTTTGCGTCAGGAAAGATAAGATCGGCAGGGCGTTTCTTCTGGGGGCGTTCTTGTTCAGCCTTGTTCCTTTGTCTATGGGAATTATTGGATTTGTCGGAGCAGGAATCGGATATGAAGCGTCAGATATTGGCGTACTGAATTTTGAGCTTATACAAATATTATTTCCGAAATGGGCAGTTATCCCATTTTTGTTTATGGTCGTATCCGGGCTGTTATCCACGATTGACAGCAATCTCTGTGCAGTATCCTCACTTACGACAGATATTTTCAGGAAATGCTCGTTAAAAAAGACGAAACTTGTCATGCTTCTGCTGTTGGCAGTGGGCATTGTTATAGCCAATATTCCCGGATTGACAGTGACACATTTATTTTTGATGTATGGTACCCTGCGTGCGTCTACACTGCTTCCGACGGTATTGACGCTCAGGGGAGCAGAACTGAAACCAGTAGGTATTGTTATGGGAATTATGACGGCTCTGGTCATCGGGCTTCCAATCTTCGCATATGGAAATATACAGGGAAGCGCTATTTTTAAAACTATGGGCAGTATTCTGACCGTTGTTTTATCTGGAACGGTTTCAGTGGTATTGAGTAGAAGGAGGTGTGAATTGTGAGTGATGTTCTTGGCAGAAAGCAGCGTATTAAAAATACAGATTGGATTGAGACGTTGAATAAAATTGAGCAGCTTGTTTCAGAAAAGGAACTGAATCAACTGGTTGAAAAGACGCTAAAGGAAATGAAAAAGAAAACCAAAGGAAAGAAAGCAGCCTATGCATGGAGCGGCGGCAAGGATTCACTGGTACTTGGAGAACTCTGCCAGCGTGCCGGGATAAAACCCTGCGTCCTCGTAGTGTGCAATCTGGAATACAAAGCATTTATAGAATGGATTGAAGCGCATAAGCCTCCTGAATTGTCCGTAATCAATACAGGGCAGGATATAAACTGGCTTGTTTCCCATTCCAATATGCTTTTTCCGCAGGACAGTAAATGTGCGGCACAATGGTTTCATATTGTCCAGCACCGGGGGCAGGCGAAATATTACAAAGAGCAGAATCTCGATATGCTGCTTCTTGGAAGGCGCAGGGCTGATGGAAATTATGTCGGCAGGGGGGATAACATTTATACCAATGCACAGGGGATAACGAGATACAGTCCCTTGTCAGACTGGACACACGAACAGATTCTGGCATACATACATTATCATGGACTGGAACTGCCGCCGATCTATGGATGGAAAAATGGTTATCTCTGTGGAACACACCCATGGGCAGCAAGGCAGTGGACAGGCAGTGTGGAAAATGCATGGTCAGAAATATATGAGATTGATGCCGGCATTGTAACGGATGCAGCAGCGCATTTCCAGAGCGCGAAGGATTTTCTGGACACGGTTCAATAAAAAGCTATTTGCAGATAGCATATATGATATACGTTGATTGTTCCTCCAATTTAGAACATAGGAGGATATGATTTTGAAGATAACCACAATGAAGCTGTCTGACCTTGTAAAGCCGGAAAGGAATGTCAGAATACATACAGAGCAACAGCTGAAAGAATTTCGCCGAAGTATTGAAATGTTTGGACAGATCCGCCCCATAGTAATTGACGAGAACAATATTATTCTGGCGGGGAACGGTCTGTTCGATACTCTGATTGCAATGGGAAAGGAAACAGCAGAAGTATATCAATATAACAATCTCACTGAAAATCAGAAAAAGAAGCTGATGATTGCAGACAACAAAATATTTAGTCTGGGCATTGAAAATCTGGATACTCTGAACAGTTTTTTAGAGGAGCTGAACGGAGATCTTGATATACCCGGTTTTGATGAAGATATCCTGAAGCAGATGGTATCTGAAGCTGAGGATGTCACGGAAAGACTTTCTGAATATGGAACACTTGATGAGCAGGAAATCCAAAGTATCAGGGAAAGCGGAAAAAGAACAGAACAGCAGGTACAAAAGATTGAGACCCGACAGGAAACAGCGTCCACAGAACCACCATTAGGGCAGGGTATAAGAGCAGAGTGCGAAAATACTCCAACAGAGGAATTTATACTCTGTCCAAAGTGTGGGGAAAAAATATGGCGATAAAAAGGTGTTTGTCCAGCATCAATGTTGTTGAGGCGGCAAAGATCAGGATTAAAAATGTATTCCGAAATGGTCTGCCAGTATATCTGTCCTTTAGTGGTGGGAAAGACAGTTTATGTCTGGCGCAGCTTACAATGAATTTGATTCAGTCAGGAGAAATCAATCCCGAACAGCTTACCGTGCAGTTTATTGATGAGGAGGCTATTTTTCCATGCATGGAGGAAAAAGTAAAGGAGTGGCGCAGGAAATTTTTACTTGCAGGGGCAGCATTTGAATGGCTCTGTCTGGAAGTGAAACATTACAACTGCTTCAATGAATTATCCAATGATGAGACATTTATCTGCTGGGACAGGTATAAAAAAGATGTCTGGGTGCGCAATCCGCCGTCGTTTGCCATACGGGAACATCCGCTGCTTCATGCGCGTGTGGATGCATATCAGGATTTTCTGCCAAGGAGGTGCGCTGGGGGGATCACGCTCACTGGCATCAGAACGGCAGAATCAGTCCAGCGGTTACAGAATGTGGCTCTTATGTTAAAAACAGGAAGAACCATGACGAACAAACATCAGGTTTTTCCGCTTTATGACTGGACTGATCATGATGTATGGCTGTATCTTCTCAGGGAAAAAGTAGATATTCCTGAAATCTATTTATTTTTATGGCAGTCAGGCGCACATAAAGGGCACCTGCGGGTGTCGCAGTTTTTTTCTGTTGATACGGCCAGAAGCCTTGTTAAAATGAATGAATATTATCCTGATCTTATGGAACGGATTGTGCGGCGGGAACCCAATGCGTATCTTGCCGCTCTGTATTGGGATAGTGAGATGTTTGGTAGAAGTACTGTTGCTAGAAAACAGAACGAGAAGGGAACTGATGAAAAAGACTATAAGGCGGCTCTTTTGGAACTGTTTTCAGATATGGAGAGATATTTTGATACCAGCCATAAACGGTATGTTGCGGGAAGGTACCGCAATTTCTTTATGAGTGTGTCCGCGATCGCAGATAACAAGGACTGCAAAGCTATCTATGAGGGGCTTATTTCCGGTGATCCGAAGATGCGTTCATTCAGGGCATTGTATCAGAGAATATATGGTAAATATATAGCAAATGCCAAAAAGAAGTAGGAGGATATACAAGATGGATGACAGAATAAGCAGCCCGCTTTCGACACTTCGCTGGATAGACAGAGGGAACGTAAAACCGAATGATTATAACCCAAACAAAGTATCAAAACAAAATTTGGAGTTATTAAAGCAGTCTATATTAACGAATGGCTGGACGCTGCCGATTGTGGTGCGACCTGACATGACAATTATTGATGGGTTTCACCGTTGGACCGTAGCGGGAGAAGCCCCCCTGAAATCTATGCTTGATGGCAAAGTTCCTGTTGTTATTGTTGAGCATAAGGATAAAGCAGGCAATATCTATGGAACTGTTACCCATAACAGAGCGAGAGGAACACATTTGCTGGGTCCTATGAAAGCGATTGTAAGAGAATTAATGAACGAGGGAAAGACCGTAGAAGAAATCGGGAAACAGCTTGGAATGAAGCCAGAGGAGATATTCCGGCTTTCAGATTTCTCAAAAGAGGACTTTTTGAGGATGATGATTAAGCCGGACAGAGATTATTCTAAAGCGGAGTTTATCACAAAGATTTAATGTTTTAACAAACAATATGCGTGTCATAAAAGCAGAAGGGAGCGCGTTGCGCTTCCTTTAATTTACGAAAACAAAACGAATAGATAGAGGTGGTGGTATGCCAAGGGCGCCAAGTGAGAAAAAAGCAGAGGCGGAGAAGCTGTTTAAGAAAGGGTTGAAACTGGCTGAAATTGCAAAGAAGCTTGATGTCCCCGAGGGTACTGTCCGCAGCTGGAAAAACAGGGGAAAATGGGGTGAGAAACCGCCCCCGAAAGATAAATGCAACGTTGCAAAAGAGGCTGAAAAAAGGAATGCAACGTTGCAAAAAAAGAAGCGGGGCGGACAGCAGGGAAATAAAAATTCAGCAGGTCACGCATCATCCGTTCCCAAAAGAAATAAGAACGCTGAAAAGCATGGGGCATTCTCCAAATTATATTTTATAGATATTGATGAGGACGAGTGGGAACTGATTAACTGTATGGGTGATGCCGAAGAAGAACAGTTGATTTTACAATTCCAGCTATTTTCGATAAGAGAACGCAGGCTGATGAACAGCATTAAAAGATATCGGGATATGGAAGCAGACAATCACGGACTTGCAGTAGATGGAGTAGCCAAAACAAAGAAGATCGAGGACATTATAGATGAAGATGGTGAAAGCATTGACTCAGGAAAATATAAAAAGGTTACTGAAACAACAGTTACGAACACAAAGTCTGTCATGAACAGTATCATAACTTTGGAGGCAGAGCTTACCAAGGTGCAGAAGGCTAAGACAAAAGCAATCGAGACGCTGGGCAGGATGCGCCTCGAGAAACAGAAGCTTGAAGGTGAGTCGGCGGGCAATGATGTTGTTGATGACTGGATAGCAGGCATTATAGGAGAAGATGACAATGGCTAGAGATGCAAGAGCGCTTCGAAAAAAGTTTTTTCAGAAAAGAATACCAGAATACCGTAAGAATCCTGTATTATTTGCCAAGGAAGTTCTGCTTTTCGAGCCCGATGAGTGGCAACAGGAAGCATTGATGGATTTAGCACAGAATCCCAAAGTTGCAATTAAATCTGGCCAAGGTGTTGGAAAAACAGGTTTAGAAGCCGTGGCGCTGCTCTGGTTCCTGTGTTGTTTTCCGTATCCAAGAATTGTTGCCACAGCGCCAACGAAACAACAGCTTCATGATGTGCTGTGGTCCGAAGTCAGCAAGTGGATGAACCGTTCGCCGCTGCTGTCTGCTATCTTAAAATGGACAAAGACCTACATTTACATGGTTGGTTATGAAAAACGCTGGTTTGCAGTTGCTAGGACAGCGACAAAGCCAGAAAACATGCAGGGCTTCCACGAGGATAACATGCTTTTCATCATAGATGAGGCATCAGGTGTCGCAGATCCGATTATGGAAGCAGTACTTGGTACATTATCGGGTGAAAATAATAAACTGCTGATGTGCGGGAATCCTACAAAGACATCCGGCACTTTTTTTGATGCTTTTCATGCAGACAGAGCACAGTATA
>ERZ779622.977-NODE-977-length-13163-cov-34.814388_pt1 | contig 13163 bp, 18 predicted proteins | sample MGYA00514188_ERZ779622 | MGnify/ENA primary metagenome ERZ779622 (study PRJEB29562, sample SAMEA4376702) | mouse gut metagenome | isolation source: Cecum | study: EMG produced TPA metagenomics assembly of the A DSS colitis mouse model was used to assess the...
CAAGCAGGAAGGGGAATGAATTTTGCAGCCAGAAGTGCAAGAACCAGTTTAATGTATATAAATCAAGGGAAAAGAAGAAAGGGAACAAAAGAGATGATTGAAAACAGGAATGTAAATATCATAACCGATGCGGACGGTAAAAAGCTGGTCTTGATTAACGATATCCGTTTCAAGGGCAAACGTCAGATTGACTGGAATGATGTAAAGCAGTATCTCGAAGGATATGTCGGGGACTATTACGAAATCGCTGAAAATGCCGAACATATTTTTATCGGGAGTGAACTGCCGGAAGAATACACAGAATCAGAGAGCCGTAAAAGCCTTATGGGAGCAAATGCAAAAGCGAAAGCAAATGCCGCCACTGCGATACCGGAACTGATACAGATAGCATCTAATCCAGCTTTTGAAGAAAACCGCAAGGAAAAACACAATAAAAATGCAAAATACGGCTGGTACAGGTATGATGTCCGTTTTGCCCTCCCGGTCTATGAGGAAAATGTGCTTGTAAGATGCAACATCTTCCATGCCCGTCTTTTGATTAACCATGCTGAAAATGGCAGGAAATATCTATATGATATCTTGGCAATAAAAAAAGAAACGAGCAAGCCGTAGCAAGATGTACGGTGAAAACCCATTTCTTACTGTCGATAATAAGCCATTTCTTCCGTCCTGTCAATCCCCAATTTGGATTTTTTCAAAATACTGCTATTGGCATTTTAATGCAATGGGGGAACTTTGTTCCCCTTGACCACTCCATTGCAGGAGATGCAGATGATGTCAAGACCGCCGCAGGCGAGGCGGAGCCGGTGTCTTAACATCATCTGCATCTCCTGCTACAAAACACGGAACCGCCACAATATTAAAGGGAATATATCAGATCGTGCAACACAACCTCCTCCGCCCTGCTCCTGATGCTGTTCATCTTCTGAAGCCAGTCGAGCCAGTCATCGGACTTTAGCCGTTCGGTTACGCCCTCTTTCCCTGCCATCTGCCCCACAAGCCTGTCCATCATCGCATTGCATTCTTCATCAATTTCGCAAGATGCTTCCATAAGGTTTCTGACAAAATCATATACGAATAAATGCCCCCGTGATTCTCCTTCAAAAACCGCTGCCTCATTCTTCCATACTTTCCGATATGGTATTCCGTTGTATCAGAAAGTTTCAGGTCAGGGATCAGGTAATCGCCTTCCCAATGGTAAGTAATTTCCATATACAACCGCCTTTCTTTGTGCTAAACTGTTTACAGATACGAATAAAAAGAGTTATCACCCACTTTCTTTATCACAACATCTGCAATTTTCCATTCACCACAAATGAGCCAGCCGCATATGTTGTATTTTAGCAGATACACATTTCCGCTAAAATACAGCGTTTCTCGGAAATGTTTACATCTACAGTTCACAACATATCACATCACTTGTGGGGGCAGCTTTTGTCATCCAATTTTTTAATGCCACATCACTTACACGCGGTTCTACCTTATTTTTTTGAAACTGTTTGCGCAGAAAATCAATTTTACAGTCAACGCTGTCAATATCTCTGTTATATCCAAGTTCAACCAATCTATTATTAATGCCTTCTGGAAATAACATCTCCTGATTCAAAAACTCCATCTCTTCTATTCCTGAAAGTTCCTCCGCACCATTCTTTTGCAAAGTTTAGTTTATTTCTGAGGCAATATATAATTGTTTAATGAAGCTCAACAAACATTACGCTGCCGTCAGCTTCTTAAATTACCTTTTGACGTCCAAGTCAAATTATATCATTGTAGGCTTTCCTCTTTAAGAATGCCAAAAGGCAGGCAGACATCACAATTTCTTTACCAGAAGCACATGTCTCTGCCTATCAAGCACTGTCTCCCCTGCCAATACAAACCCAAGCCTTTCACACAATTGCAGCGACCTCTCATTCCCCGGCTGTACGAGCGCCTGCACCCGCTCCATCAAAAGTTCGTCCCGCGCGTATGCAAGAATCGCGCCGCACACCTCGTACGCGTACCCCCGCCCCTGCCACGGCACGCCGAACACAAAGCCAAGCTCCGGCAAGTTATACCCTTCCCGCCAGCTGATGCCCGCCCTGCCAATCACCTCGCCGCTCTGCCGCTCAAGCACCGTCCACATGCCGTACCCGTAAAAGGCATACACCTTTTCTATATAGTCTTTTGTATAGGCGATCTCCTCGTCCCTGTCCGCAAAAAGATTTTCCGTGTATGCAGTAATCGAAGGCTCCGCATAAATTCGGTAAAAACTGTCCACATCCTCCACCGTCGTCTCCCGCACAATGCATCGTTCTGTGTTGAGAATTTTCCAAGGCAGCCCGGCAAGACGGCGGTATGCCAGCTCAAAAGACTCCTCGTCCATCTCCTCCAGCTTTTCCACCGCATAGAGCGCGCCGGGAAAGGATGTTCCCCGATTGTGATCGTGCAGATAGGGCAGCACATAGCAGCCTTTCTCTTTCAGCGCTGTGTAAACCTGCACCTGATCTGCAATATATATTGTCTTCTCCTGATCTGCACCGGCTGTACTGTCACCACACCGCTTCTCATGCGCGTCAACGATACATTTTTCACATCCACGCAGACCACTTACCCTGATTCCATGAGCAGCCAGATCAGCCAGCACAGACTCCATTCTTCCGTTCAATGCATCCGCAGTCCCTTTATCCAATTGAAAACAGATTTCTCTCAGCATAAAACAGCCTTCTCGTACCAGTTTTTGACTTATACGACTTTCTATGGTATTTTGTTTAATAGAATTTAAGTTTACTATCAATCTTGCAATTAGGAAAGGAAATTTTATATGGCACAAAATCCAATCGTAACTTTTACCATGGCAAACGGTGACGTCATCAAGGCGGAATTGTACCCCGAAATCGCACCCATTTCCGTCAACAACTTTATCAGCCTGATTCAGAAAAACTTCTATGACGAACTGATCTTCCACCGGGTTATCAAGGGCTTTATGATCCAGGGCGGCGACCCGGAGGGCACCGGCATGGGCGGCCCCGGCTATTCCATCAAGGGCGAATTCAGGCAGAACGGCTTTGAAAATGACTTAAAACACACGGAGGGCGTCCTCTCCATGGCGAGAAGTATGCAGCCCGATTCCGCAGGCAGCCAGTTTTTCATTATGCACAAGACAAGCCCGCACTTAGACGGCGCTTATGCGGCGTTTGGAAAAGTGATAGAAGGTATGGATGTGGTGAACCGCATCGCTGAGACAGCTACCGATTATGAGGACAGACCGCTGGAAAATCAAGTGATGCAGACGGTTACGGTCGATACTTTCGGCGTGGATTATCCGGAACCGGAGAAGCTGTAAACAGATTCTCAAAAAAGTATTATTCGGTACTGTTCAGTACGGTTTTTATAAAATTTGTTGTCAAAATTGTTGTCAATTTTTATCTTGAAGAACAGCGTAAGACACTCCCTTGAAGATATTAAATTGCAATGTTAAAAGATTTTTAGGTTCTTGGACAATTCGTCCAATGCTTGTTTTTTCTTTTCCTCCGTAGCTTTGGCATAGATATCCATCGTTATGGAGATGTTCGCATGACCCATTATCTCCTGAATTACTTTGATGTTCGTTTCATTTTCGCAAAACCGTGTGCAAAACGTATGGCGAAAAACGTGGCAACTGAAATGAGGGATGATAATGGGTTCTCTGCTTTCTTCCTGAGCTTTTTGCTCTTCCTCTTTGTTGCACCATCTTGTTATTGTGTCGATTGCTCTGTTAATTACCTCCGGGGAGCGCAGCCTGCCTTCCTCATTTACAAATATGAATCCAGTCATGCCGCTTATTGTGGGAGTAGTGAAACCTCTTTCCTGTTGCACCTTATATTCCGCTTTTAAAGCATCATATACCTGATCAATCATAGGAATATCTCTAATACCCGCTTTTGTTTTGGGTTCTGTGATTGTCCACATCGCTTTATCATCTGTTCCCGGACGATACTTAGCAGCATGGGTAATATGAATAATACGATTATCAAAATCAACATCATCCCATCGCAGCCCTAATGCTTCCCCCATACGACAGCCTGTACCAAGATAAAAAGTAAACAGTGGTACATACTTCATATGAACAGGGTCATTAGCAGTAAAATTCATAAATTTTTGCTGCTGCGCCATTGTCAAAGGGGCTTTTGTTTCTCTTGAGTACCCCGTTTTTTTCTTTATCTGCGCCATAATCCCATGCGTCGGGTTCTGCCGGATAATTTCGTCTTTAATTGCCATCTCAAATACAGAATGAAGAATTATATGGATATACTCAACTGAACGGACTTTAAGCTGTTTTGCCTCAATCAGATAAAAATAAAAGTGAACCATATCTGCATATCTGAGATCTATCAGCTTTTTCTTCCCCAACACCTCTCCTACATAATGCCAATAAAGATACTTGTATGTATGAAATGTATTAGGACGCAGATCGTATTTCGTAGCAATATAGCGCTCAAACATCTTATTCAACGCAATATTACGGGCTTTTGCCGAATCAATTCCGTCAAACTGATCTTTCATTAACTCCTGTTCTTTCTTCCGGAGTTCGGCTAAGTCATTTGCATAAACGCTTCTACGTTTCCCATACGCATCCGTATATGTATAAACATATCTCTTGTCAGATGTACGCTGACATTCCCCTTTCCAAAGCGCTCTCCCTTTAAGGTCTTTTCTCGCTTTTGCCATGCTTCTCCTTCCTAATCTTCAAGAAAGAGAGTTTGCAAGTTAGAGTTCAGCTTTCTGATATTGTTGGTATAACAAATCCAAGCCTTTTTCAATAGCTTCTGTTTGGGTCAAATCATGTTCAGAGGCAAATCGTTTCAGTTTCTCATAATCTTCCTCTTTCATACGGAAGCCTGCCGAAACCTTTCTTGGGGATGCAACTTTTGGTCTCCCCATTCCATAAATTGAACCCATTTTAGTCCATTTCCGTTTATTTTTTCCAGAAACAGTGTTATACTTAGATTGTTTCACTTACCCCCTAAGCATAAAGGAGCCATGATATAAATATGCAAATTCAAGAATTGAACATCTCCGCGACCTCCAAATCTGCACTGAACAGCATAGGTCTGACAACGGTTTCACAACTCGCCGGGCAGAACTATATCACCCTGGTAAATAAGTTCCCCAAAAATTATAACCTTGAACCACTGATTGACGAATTAAACACTTTAGGCTATCTGTTGCCACCAAACAATGAAATATCAATCTACGACATCCCTATATCGAAACGGCTGCAAAATGCACTCATACGCAACGGTGTAATGTATCTTTCACAGCTTTCTTCCTATCCTAAAGAAGAAATCCTGCAATTTCGTAATCTTGGTGAAAAAACAGCAATAGAATTGGATCAGATATGTCAAACATATAATATTGAAATGCGAACTATGATATCAATCAAAGAATACTTTGACAAATATCATTTGCCCACCAAAATTTACCCACTACTGTTCAAGAACAATATATCTTGTTTAGATGATTTTGACCACATGACAGCTAATACCTTATATCAAATATGTCAGGATGATTATTGCTTAGCTATGCAGACTTATTATATTTTGCTGGGAAAAGGAATAGTGTTTGACTCCTGGCAGGACAAATACATTTTTGAGATTCTACCAGAAAAAAATGCCATTTTAATATGGAAAAAATATAAAATTAGTATGCTTTCACAAATACCGGACTGTAATGAGGATGCGCTGAAAGAAAGGCTTTCTTCTTCCAATTCATTTACGACGGCAATGAAAGAATTGATATCAATTAGATAGAAATACTAATTATGATAGTAAAATGACAGGTCACCCCGATCTGTCGTTTTTCATTTCAGCAATTCATCATACGTTGTTTCCAATACATCTCTAATCGCCCTGAGCTGTGATGCCTGTATGTGATGTATTCCCCTTTCTATCTTTACTAACGCTTCTCTTGTCAATGGTACATTTTTTAACTGCATCAATGCTACCATTTCAGTCTGTCGTATCCCTCTTTCTTTTCTGATACGCCTGATATTCTGCCCTATAAATACTTCATCCTGCTTTATCTTCTGCTCCATATTGTCACCATACTCCTGAACCCGTTTTGGTCCTTCTTAGAGTATTGTATTCAATAGAGCTTCCTGATTGGGACTAATATTAGTCCACTTTATGCAATTTTCATTGCAGAAAACGGATATTAAAGGCTTTACATTCACAATATATTCCAGTAAAACAATGAACATTACTCGATAAAAGGAGAAAGTCGCACTATGAAAGTGTTTTTGGATGATGCCCAATCGGCCATTGTCATAGCAACCTTACACGATCAGCAACAGTTTCTTTCCTGTCTGCTGTTGAATAGCCAACTTAATAACACCGAGCGTAACAATATCCATCGTATGCTTCGGAGTATTAAAAACATCTTAGATAATGTGAAAGAAACGATTGATAATAAATATGATTTATCCGCTAAACAATTAACTGTCATCGCACTCAGCTTATCCGCATTTGTTGATACCTGTCAGCAACTCCTGACAGAGAATAGTGATATTGTAAAGACAAATCCTAATATTCACGAAATGATAGAAGAAATGTTGAAACCCGCCGTTTCCGCCTTAAAAGTTATACACCAGGCGTCGAAGAGATCTTTTCTATAAAATCCATACTTCCTTATCTAAAACAAACTCATCTGCCGATATCCGCCCGTCTCACTCTTTTGTCTCTGTAATTCTGTAAAGTGCCTGTCTAACAGCTTCTCCGCTTCCGTTATTGAAAACAACCATGATTCCATTTCTTCCCTGTGCAGGATAAGCGGCATACGGTGATGTATCTCGGTCATGCACCCCTCCGCTTCACGGGTGAGAATGTTAAAGTGACCTCCCTCCGGATCTTTATGGTAGATCCCCTAACACATCCACACGATAGGCTACCGTCCATGAGAGAAAGGCGCTGTTGACATCTATATGGAAAACATATATCCCCATACTTACAGGAATTAGAAGATCCGCCATCGCTGCGTTTCGATGTTATAGCGCATATCCAGTGTCTTGCATATCTCTCCCATACTGATCTTACAGACAAACTGCTTTTCACGCACCCCGACAGATCTCTTTTCATCTCTCGACACCACCTGCGTGATCCGGCACATCCGGATCGCATGGTTTTCCATCTCCATACGAAACCATTGCGGTGTCATCCTGCCGTCCCTGTCCATCAATGTCATCATCTGAACCGGTATGTTGATCGGACCGTCGATCAGAATACCCGCCTGCATATTCTCTTCTATTCCCGTCACCCCCTCTCCTCATTGATTTGTGTAACATTATATTACCAAACATACGTTCTATTTTAAAGATGTAATATTTGCCTAAATCTTCTGCTGTTTTTCTACAAACTACAGTTCCGTCATTTCTTCAGCTTCCATCTCTGCGATTAAACTCAAAAAAGCACCTTCTCTTTTCGATGTTGGTGCAAATAGAAAAGCAGAGCACAACCGCATAAGCCATGCTCTGCTTTATATTTAAGTTATAATTCCGTTTCTATATATTTAGTCCCACCTGCATAATACTTTTTTCTTCCAAAATAAGTATAATCTCTCAAAATCTATTTTCTGGATTGCTCTGGAAAAATAACGTCAGTTGATGTAAACGTATCATCCACTGAAACATGGATGTGTCCGCTGCTGTCTATTGCATATTCATTGCCATAAATGGAAAATGTGTCCCCCTCTTTATAACCATGCCCTATCCAATTTATATTATTCCAGTTTTTAATTTCGTTATCCACATTTATCACATCGCCGGATTCCCGCAGGATATAGGTGTGCTTTCCGGCGCCTGCATCTATGGAAAAGAAGCCCGGCTTAATTCCGACTTTCTCACAGGTCGCTAAAACTTCCTTCCTGCTGTATAGTTCTTCCCACGGTTCCCTTCCCTGTGCCAAAGCAGTCAAAATATTGCCTGCTTTTCCCATTTCCCTCATATAGTTGGTGCCCATATTATCTGCTAATAATGATTCTGAAAATACATAACCAATTAAGCCGTCGTTAACAGACCATGCGTATCGGCTACCATTTACCCCTGTCCACGCATAATAGCTTTTATTCTTCAGAACCAGAGAATTGTCTACGGCGTGAATACCTGGCAAGGAGTTCGCGTTGATCTTCGGTACTGCATAAATTGGCACTACCTGTCTAATTCCGTTATAAGTAAAAGACAAAGCACCATAATCCTTAAACTCAGGATTATATCCGCACTCCACATTCGTCCCAAAATTGATCGCATCCAGAATAGCGCTTGGATTATTATAGTTTGCAAAATAATAGGATAATTCACTTTCAGATACATTTGCACTTTTGTCTATCAATGCCGCTATGCGTTCTCTTGAAAACTTCCTCGCTTCACTGGAAATACTTAGGCTATCCCTTCTTTTGCTGCTGCCTGTTCTCGACAATAGCTGGAGCGCCGCCCGCTGTCTTACCAGTTTGTTTGTTTTTTTCGTATGTAACAATGGCCGGTGAAGTCCGCCTGCCCCGTATAAGCCTTCTAAATTTGCCATTAATATTTCCTCATCCTTTCAAATCCTTTCAAAAATTACCCTTAGTATACCTATGCTATAACCCACTTCAGTACACTAAGGATAATTTTACCTATAGATATGGTTTATGGTATTATAGGTGCAACATATCTAAGTCTCATAGTTGGTGTAAATGAATGACTGGATGTACTTGTGGATAACATTCTTGCTTCCCAACGCTGGTCCAATCTTGATTTATCTGTAACCGCAAGAGTATACGAAAAGGTTGTACCTGTTGCCGTCCAACCCGTTTCCTGATTTCTAAAATACCTTTTTGAACTTACAGTTGATAAGCATCCTCCAATAGTTATTTCATGCGCGATTGCTCCCTTTGGTATGTCCGGCTCGGATCTTAAATCTGCGAAATCCTCCCATGTACCCTTACTCGGAAGCGTAGTGGCACGAAATTCATGTACATAAGATCCCAACGTATATTGCGGGTTCCCAATCGTAAAGAAATATGATGCAGATATACTTGTTACGTCATGGTATACCTTTAAATAGTATGTTCCGTCTGACGTAATGGGAACTTCGTAAACTTCTGTACCCCCGTACTTTTGAAACTCATAAGAACCCAAGGGATGAGTTAGATTAGAAGAATCAAACACATCCACCGTGATTGTGCCTGCTCCGGGATTCAAATCAAGATAAACCGGATCACTTGTATACAAGGCAACCATATACCAATCTTCATCATCTTTTGATAATGTTCCTGTCACATAACGATATACGGATGTCTGATTGGATACATACTGCGCCGGCGTCTGTGCATTTCTTGCAATAAGTTGTGCATTTTCATAAGAATCATTTGGTTCTTTGTCAGTATAGTTTGTATATGCATATGCTGTCTGCCCGCTAAGACAGAGGCCTATACATAATGCTCCAGCAAGAGTCAAAGATGCCCCAACACATTTCTTAATCCATTTTGCAAATGTTGTTCTCATGTTTATTACCTCCTTAGATAACTATTTGTTTTTCTTATTTAGTATTATCGTATAGATATTGCATATAACAAGATGCCTTGCAGAATGTGTACCATATATGCAGAAAATGACCATCAAAATAAAACATCCTCTTGAATCAAGCCATAGCTCAATTCAAGAGGACATCTCCTTATTATTTGGTTTCAATCAGTTCAAGCTGCTCAAATTCTTCATCCGTCATGTTTCTCAGCTTTTCAATCATCCTATGGGACAATTCCTCCATATCCGAATCATCAAGATACGGCAAGGCTCTTTCTATATCCTCTATGACCTCACTTCTAATTTCAGACAATAAAAAATAGGCTTCGCCTATTCAACTCCCCTGCCCCTCAATCTTGAGGGGTGGGGTTGTTTTCTGTCCCTTATTCCTTCATAATACTCTTATGAACATCCTTCAAAAGATTTTTAAAGAACACTACGAAGAAATTGAATATACTCTTCACCCACGTCCCATTGTTTTGGAAAACATCGAAAAGATGATTAACTGTGGAGACCCTTCTTACGGCGGTGCCATGTATGGCTGTTCCCACTGCGGCGAACTTAAATTTGTCCCTTTCCGCTGCCATTCTAAATTTTGTCCTGCCTGCGGTAACAAATACTGCATTGACCGCTCTACAAAAATGTCCTTTAAACTTATTGACTGTACACACAGGCATCTTGTTTTTACCATTGATGAAGACCTGCGCCCTTTCTTTCTGCGTGACCGTCTCCTCCTTGGCTGTCTTTTTCAAGCTGTCTGCAGCGTCATTCTCAGAATGTTCCATGCATTGAATAAAAGCAGAAACTTTGTCCCTGGTTTCATCTGCGTCCTGCACACTTTTGGCAGGCCTCTGGAATGGAATCCACATATCCATTGCCTTCTTACCGAAGGTGGCTTCTCCGATGACGGTTTCTGGAGAGTTGTTAAGCACTTTAACTACACCTATCTCCGTAAAGCTTTCCAGACTGCTCTTTTGAATGAACTGGAAAAACGTATTGGTCCTTCCTTCAAAAAAACAAAGGCTTCCATTTATAAAAAAGATAAAAACGGCTTTTATGTCTACGCAAAACCAAACCTCTGTGATACCGATACGGTCGTAAAATATATCAGCCGCTATCTCGGCCGTCCTGTTATTGCCTCCTCACGCATTGATTCCTATGACGGTGAAAACGTAACCTTTCATTACAATAAGCATGAAGATAATTCCTATGTGGAAAAAACTGTTCCTGTAATGGACTTTATTTCCCTCCTTATCCAGCACATACCTGAAAAGCATTTCAAGATGACACGTTATTACGGGCTCTATGCAAGACACCGTAAATCTGACGGGAAGCTCCGCAGCGCTGTTCCCAAATCCAGACACCGGATCCTTCTGGATTTTAATAAATGGCGTCAGCTCTTTCTCTTATCCTTTGGTTACGACCCTCTTCAATGTCCAAAGTGTAACCACAAAATGGAGTTTCTGGAACTCTACCACAATCATAAGCCTGTTTCTCTTCCTGAACTATACGAAAGGACAATGGCAAAATATCATTGCCGCTCCAGTGGCAGATGTGCTTGATTTTATCTTCCGTCTGTCCCATACTGAAAACATCAACAGGCTGGAGGCGTACAATGGATTCAAAATTCGTAGAGGAACTCAGGCAAAAATATATCAAAAATCCTCCGGAAGGCATGACAGCTGCGCTGGTTAAAAACATGACTGACTCTGATCTGCTCGACATGCATTACTTCCTCACTGAGGATGATGACCTTGATGATGACGAATTTGAAGAAGGTTTTTATATCTTCTAAATCATTCGTCTTATCAGCGTGCCCGTCTCCGGCTGGCTATTTTAATTCAAGATTCCTCCGGCAGGAGGAATTTCCTATTATACAAAAAGACATCCTTTTATTGGGATGCCTTTTCTTGCAAACTCGTATGCTGTTATAAAAAGTACCATTCAGTATTATTCGGTACTATTCAAAACAAAAATTGTTGTCAACAAACTCTAAAGGTGATAAAATATCCAGTAAATATGCGGTTTTCCGGCTCCATACTTCTTTATTATGCACAAGACAAGCCCGCATCTGGACGGCGCTTATGCAGCGTTTGGGAAAGTGATCGAAGGTATGGAAGTGGTGAATCGGATCGCTGAGACAGCCACCGATTATGAGGACAGACCGCTGGAAGATCAGGTAATGCAGACGGTTACTGTCGATACTTTCGGAGTGGATTATCCGGAACCGGAGAAGCTCTGAGGCTTCTCCAAAAAAGTATTATTCGGTACTGTTCAGCACGGTTTTTATAAAATTTTTAGGTTTCCAGACAGATCATCCAATGCTTGTTTTTTCTTTTCCTCCGTAGCTTTGGCATAGATATCCATCGTTATGGAGATGTTCGCATGACCCATTATCTCCTGAATTACTTTGATGTTCGTTTCATTTTCGCAAAACCGTGTGCAAAACGTATGGCGAAAAACGTGGCAACTGAAATGAGGGATGATAATGGGTTCTCTGCTTTCTTCCTGAGCTTTTTGCTCTTCCTCTTTGTTGCACCATCTTGTTATTGTGTCGATTGCCCTGTTAATTGCCGAAGATAAATCGTTAAGAGAGGTTTAAGGACGTTTGCTACACTTAAGAAACATTTCACCACAAATAGGTTGTTTAAATGATTTAGACAAACTATAATTTCTGTTATGTCTATAGATAACAAGGAGGTATTTATGAAACTAAAGAAAGTAATGATATTACTCGGTACTGTCTGTATATTGAATACAATGGTTACAGGATGTGGTTCCGGTTCTATTGCTAAGACAGAAGAAAACCAGACAGACGAAGCATTATTAGAGGAATTAAATGATGCGCCGTCAAAAGAGATTGATGGAAACACGGATGGACTGCAGGAAAATACAGCAGGTAAATGGCAGGTACTAGAGCCGGATGTCGCTGCTGCTGTTGATGCGGATTTTCTGGGTAAGGTCTGGAAGATTGAAGAAGACTCATTTTTCATTGCCGAAAAGAAAGTAAAAATTCTTGATGACGGTTCCTTATCATACAGTTCTCCAAGCTCCAATGCCGATCTCCCTGATTCTCAGTTGATTCATGTGATTTTGGAAGATGATACCCGTTTTTATTTAAAAACCACTGATGGAAATGGAGAAAGCTATGAGGACACAAAGGCTGAATTTCAGGACTTGAAGGTACATATGTCTGTTGAAATGAAGGGCAGCTTTAAAAATGATAAATTTTATGCCAAGGAAATACGATTCTTTTAGAAAGTGATGGGAAAGATTATGAAAAGGAAATTGATACTGATGTTTATGATAGCTTTAACTATGGGGATGATCGGATGCTCATCGGAACAAAAAAAGGATGAAATATCTGTGGAGAATGATTCCCCGAAAGAAACGGTTCAGGAAGAAGTAGCAGATGTAAAAACTGTAGATGCAAAAACTACAGAAACAGAAGCAAAAGTTACAGAATCGTCAAAGTCAGAGATTACAGAAGAAACCAAAAAAACCACTTCGGAAGCCGAAGAAATTCCGCTCGAAGAAATCCCGGTCGAAGAAATCCCAGCGGGCGATCCCATAGCAGGAATTATTGAAAAGTATGAAGAAAACATACTTACACTCAGGACTCCGGAGGACGATATGCTCTATTATTTTTTTA
>ERZ779622.985-NODE-985-length-13072-cov-27.748483_pt1 | contig 13072 bp, 12 predicted proteins | sample MGYA00514188_ERZ779622 | MGnify/ENA primary metagenome ERZ779622 (study PRJEB29562, sample SAMEA4376702) | mouse gut metagenome | isolation source: Cecum | study: EMG produced TPA metagenomics assembly of the A DSS colitis mouse model was used to assess the...
TTAATAAAATAATGTGATATTTTTCGACATAAAGTAGCAAAAAGGACTGTACAGCCAGCCCCGCCCTATGGTATAATAAACCTACGGAATAGTGGGGCTGGCTGTCGGAAATGGAGGAAACCATGACAAGACAGACCACCCAAAAACTGATTACCGCCCTATATCCGAGATTGTCGCACGAGGACACGCTTCAAGGCGAATCCAATTCTATAAGCAACCAGAAGCGAATCCTTGAAGCCTACGCAAAACAGAACGGCTTTTCCAACCTCAAATGGTACACGGACGACGGATTCTCCGGGGCAAATTTCCAAAGACCCGGCTTCCAGTCCATGCTTGCCGACATTGAAGCGGGGCTTGTGGGAACGGTTATCGTAAAGGATATGTCAAGGTTAGGGCGAAATTACTTACAAGTGGGAATGTACACAGAAATGATTTTCCCACAGAACGGCGTCCGCTTCATTGCAATCAATGACGGCGTAGACAGCGCACAGGGCGAGAATGATTTTGCCCCCTTGCGTAACATTTTTAACGAATGGCTGGTGAGAGATACGAGCAAGAAAATCCGGGCGGTAAAACGCTCAAAAGGCATGAGTGGGAAGCCCGTCACAAGCAAGCCCGTGTACGGCTACCTCATGGACGAGGACGAAAATTTCATCATTGACGAAGAAGCCGCCCCCGTGGTGAAGCAGATTTACAGCCTATGCCTTGCCGGGAACGGTCCGACCAAGATAGCCCGTATGCTTACGGAGCAGGAAATCCCCACGCCGGGAACGCTGGAATACCGCCGGACAGGGAGAACCCGCCGCTACCACCCCGGCTATGAGTGCAAATGGGCGGCGAATACCGTGGTACATATCCTTGAAAACCGGGAATACACGGGCTGCCTTGTGAACTTCAAGACCACCACCCAATCCTACAAATGCAGCAAGATTATCTACAACAGCGAGGACAAACAGGCAATCTTTGAGAACCACCACGAGCAGATAATCGACAGGGACACATGGGAACGGGTGCAGGAGCTACGCAAGCAGCGCAAACGCCCTAACCGTTATGATGAAGTGGGTTTGTTCTCCGGCTTGCTCTTTTGTGCCGACTGCGGCAGCGTCATGTACCAGCAACGCTATCAGACGGACAAGCGGCGGCAGGACTGCTATATCTGCGGCAGCTACAAGAAGCGCACGGCAGACTGTACGGCGCACTTTATCCGCACCGACCTTTTAACCGCCGGAGTGACCGAGAACCTACGGAAAGTCACCAGCTACGCCGCCAAGCACGAAGCCCGGTTTATGAAGCTGTTGACCGAGCAGACCGAGGACGGGAGCAAACGCCGGAACGCCGCCAAGAAGAAAGAACTGGAAGCGGCAGAAAAACGGATTGCGGAACTCTCCGCTATCTTCAAGCGGCTGTATGAGGACAGCGTGACCGGGCGCATATCGGACGAGCGTTTCACGGAATTGTCGGCAGACTACGAAGCCGAGCAAAAGGAACTGAAAGAGAAAGCCGCCGCCTTGCAGAGCGAGCTTTCTAAAACACTGGAAGCCACGGCAAACGCTGAAAAGTTTATGAAAGTAGTCCGCAAGTACACCAGCTTTGAGGAACTCACCCCTACCCTGTTACGGGAGTTTGTGGAGAAAATCGTAATCCACGAATCGGAAGCCCTTGACGGGAAACGCCGGGGGAAGCTCCGCAGACAGGAAATCGAAATCTATTACTCTTTTGTCGGCAAGGTAGAATTGCCCGACTAAAGCCCGACCCGTCCGGCAGTCAGCCGGACAGGGAACGGCAAAATTTTTTACACTTCTTTTACTTCTTTATCTCACATGAGCAAACGTCACAGGGATCACATACTGAATACCATCAGGCTGGGGATGAGCAACGCACGGATCGAAGCAACTAACAATAAGATCAAGCTGATCGTTCGCAAGGCATATGGCTTCCGGAACATCCAGAATATGCTGGATATGGTGTATCTGGTTTGCTCGGATTTGAGGGTTCCGCTTCCCAACAGAAAACCTAAAGTCACTTAGTCAGCATAAACACTGGGGTTGTGGGTGTTTTTACCCACCATTACCCTTGAAGAGCCATTTCTAACGGGATTTCTTTTGTCTGAATAAAATCATTAATAAATTTTTCGATTTTATCCTTATCCTTTACAACATCATAAATATATGGAATTCGTAGCAATGGAATATTGTTATCTTTACAAAAGGTATTTTTGATAGAATCATTATTTTGTCTGTATTCAAGCGAATTACTTTTGTCGAAATATATGTTTGTTTCAAAGTGTTGTATCCCATCTGCTTCTATAAGAATATTAAAATCACAAAGGTAGATATCAAATGGTAACGGTTTGATATTCCTGCAATTATCAAATTTATATTCTGATACAAATTTAATGTTTTGGGAGGAAAAAAACCTTCTGAGAAACTGATTCATTTTGGATGTGTTATTGCAAATTGGACAACCTTGACCGTTTGTTTTATGAGATATTCTTGCAAAGTAAGAGTGACCTTTATCACATGTCCACCAAACTTTTTTGCTGCTTTTAGCCATTACGTCAGTTGGTTTTAGAAAGTTGTTTTTTTTATAATCCCATTCCTTTGTTATCTCAAAGTTTGTAGTTGCAAGATCATTATATCCTGATAGAACTTTTTGATTTGCGCAATAAGGACAGCCATGACCATCTGTTTTATGAGATATTCTTGTAGAGTAGGAGTGACCTTTATCGCATATCCACCAAACTTTTTTGCCGCTTTTAACCATTACATCTGTTGGAGCTAAATCTCCATTTTTTTCATAATCCCATTCTTTTAGAAGCTCTGGATTTGTTGTAGCCAAATCGTTAGTACCTATAATAGGCTTTCTGCCAGAACAATACGGACATCCATGCTTTCCAATTGTTCTATCTGCCAATCCAGTTTCGTAGGAATGATTTCTTTTACATATCCACCAGATTCTTTTTAGGCTTCCTGCTGTTATATCCGTAGGAAGTAAATCTCCATTTTTTTCATAATCCCATTCTTGAAGTAGCAGGGGATTAGTTGTTGCTAAATCATTAAAACCAGTTAATACTCTGTGACCAGAACAGTAGGGACAAGCATTTCCCTTGTTTCTGGATTTAATTTTAGCAGAATAGGAATGTCCCTTTTCACATATCCACCAAACGTTTTTATTGCTTCCAGAGGTTATATCATTAGGAGTCAAATTTTCGTTCTTTTTGTAATCCCATTCATTTGCAAGTTTAGGATTTACTGTTTGCAAATCATTCGCTCCTTGAATTAGTTTTCCCAACAAATATCATCCTTTCTGATTTTTAGTTGATATATGTTAGGCATTTCTGAGATTGGAATTTATTAATTTTGGTATGAGCTACTAATGTATAGAGCATTAAATTTAAGAAGTATTTGTTGTCCCAAAAAGTAAAAGAGATTTTGAAATAGCAGATTGCTCGTGGTATGCGTTATGTATTTAAATCCAATGATAATAAAAGGTTTTGTAAACACATAAAAATCCAGTAACTATTTTCATAGATACTGGATAAGAGGTTATTCACGGATATAGTTTGTCATAAAATCTTATCCTCCTGTTTTCAGATTAGTGGCAATTTATAAAAAGAATCTCCCATAACTTTGAGAAGGGTATGGGTTTCCCTTTTGTTACAGGTTAACATAAAATGGTAGAACACAAGCCCTGAAAATGTCTGCTGCAAAGTCCTGTGGTCCGTTGCCATTATTTTTGCAACTTCTTTCATCTTAGGGTTGACCGTCAGTGCTATCTTTTTCGCAATAAAAGGAATTTCAGCAAGCTGTCTGCCTGTCAGTGCAGATTTCTCATTCCGCAGGTCTGTCCTGTAGACGGGGCTTGATAAGATACTTATCCAGCAAAGGTCTAAATCCTTCATAAGACGTGAACCTTTCAGTTCTTCCGCTGCTACTTTGGGTTTGAAGCAGAAATTGTTTACTTTGTGGGAAAAGTAGGATGCGATTTCCTTTGAACTTGCTATTTTTAAATCGATCATGTGAGTCTCCTTTCTTTTATGCTCTGGTCAGTTTTTCTGTTTCCGTTTCTTGTTTTTCTTTAAACTTTATTTCCACGGAGCCATACTTTGCCCGTATATAGGACATGGAGGCAGGCTTGGAACTGAATTTGTGGAAATCATCGAAATGCTTGTACCACATCTGTTTCTGGCTTGCCCAGCGGAAACCAAGTGCCTTCAGTTCCTTTCTGTATGGGTAACAGTCTGACACCCATATCCAGACGCCGATAACCTCAACGGTTATATCTTTGAATCTGGAAAGCTGCATGATCGCCTCCCTGATCTGGGCATCTTTTTGCCAGTCATACTGTTGTTTCTGCTTGTCAGTGGCTTTGCTGTATGTATCCTCATGCTCGTAGTCATATTTTAGTTTCTTGAACAGGCGGTCGTATTCGGCGTTGATCTCCTTGATCACATCTTCGTTACCGCCGTTGTCGGGATGGTGCTTTAAAACAAGCCGCCGATATTCTTTTCGCAGTTCCTTTAATGTTGTGATTTCCTTAAACCATTTCATGCCATGTCCTCCTTGGTATTCTTCTGGCAGTAATACTGTGTAATAGTCACAATCATGGATAATCCAAAAATCTGTTGTTTTACCATCGGGGTAAACGTATTGAAAAGTTTGGAAATAATCCGCTTCACTAGGATATTTTTCCATGATCAGGGATACGGCGGTGAAAGCTATTTGCACAGCTTCCTTGCCAAAGGCATTTTGAAACCCTGTGGTCATATATTTTTCTGATATGGAAAAATCGTAATCGCCTGTGTCTTCCTGCTCATTTATTAATACTTTTCCACTCAATGACATCGCAATGTCCTCCATTCTGTAAAAAGGGATGCACATATAGAAGCTGCATCCCTGAAACAAGATTAATCTGTGTCCTGTGCAGGATCTTCGGGAGGTTCTTCTACTTCCGACGTTTCGCTATATTCTGTCTGGACAGAGGCAGTATAGGAAGCAGCATCCTCAGAGGCGGAAGCGTAGCCAGCATCTTTGCTGCTGTCAGAGTTTTCTGCAATGGCTGCATTGTCTGCTTCATCCGCAGGAGGATCATTTTCCGCCAGTCCAGCATCCATTGAAGGTTCACTGTCATCTGATGGGGCGGGTTCCTCAGGAGAAGAATCTTCTTCTGTCAGAGCAGACTCGTCAGCAGAAACACCTTCTTCTGCCAGAACAGATTCGTCAGCGGAAGCATCTTCATTTGTCAGAGCAGACTCGTCAGCAGAAACACTTTCTTCTGTCAGAGCAGATTCGTCAGCAGGAGCATCTTCATCTGCTGAGGTAGGCTCCTGTTCTGCCTTGTCTGATTCTGTCAGTTCAAAGTAGCCTACAAGGGAGGATTCCATGATCTCAATCCTTTTTAGGGTTTTCTCTTTCTTGATGCTGCCAGAAGAGCAGTACTGCTTGTACTCTTCGTAGCACTCTGCAAAGAAATAGGAGAACCACTGCCTGAAATACATGGGTCCTACGCGATAGACGTTCCTGACGGGATTATAACCATCTCCCATAGCAGTGTCAGCGGCGAGCATGACGATTGGGATATTGATCTTTTTGAGCATCTTGTCCTTTTCAGGGAAAACTTTTTCAAGGTAGTCGATGATGTCATAGAGCCTGTTTTTCTGTTCCTCCGAGTAATTGTTTTTGATGGAGGCAGCATACCGCATGATCTCATCCGCAGAAATGGAAGAGAACTCATACCCTTCATATCTGTTGTCGAGAAGCATCATTGCCTGCAGTAAGGTACACATGTCATCTGATTTCCTTCTCTGCAAGGCGGAGAACTGGCAGATCTCCGAAAAGAACCTGTCAGACAGGATCGACTTGATGAACTTTGCGTTTTCAACACCGCATAAAGGCATGGCTTTCTGCGGCTTGGAAAGAGGTGTGCTGTTGTTGAGGCGGAAAAAAATCTCCTCTATCAGATCGTCATCCGCATCCTCAAAACCATAGATGGTAAATTTGAAGCGCAGAAGCTCCTGCTGGCATTCGGTGTCGAGGTCTGTAAAGTATTTGCCGCCTAATTCATAAACAGTATCATCAATGGTGACAGAAGGAGTCTCCGTGTCAAGGGGATACCTGCCGTCAATATAATCGAAGATGGTGGTCAGCCTCTGCTTCCCGTCAAGGATCGAATAGGAATAATCCTTTTCCGAAATGGCTTCTTTCAGGCAGTAGACAGGCGGGACAGGATAGTTGGCGAGTATACTGTGGATCAACAGGCTCTTTTTCAGCCGATCCCCGTCCCACTGGCCACTTTGTCGTTGAATCACATGGTCCATCTGAAGCGTATGCTTCCCGTCATACATGCTCTTTAAATTCTTTACTGTCCAGTTCAAGGTTGTTTTGATCATAGTGGTTTCTCCTTTGCAAAATGAAATTTTATGTTTGTAAAAATTTACCTGCCCATCAGGACCGCAGGTCAGACCACGGAAATGCCGCATTCGAGGGCAGATTCGTGGATCATATCTATACAGTCCTGTATGACAGATGCTGAGTCAGCATATAAAAGCCTGAGGGTGACACTTCCAGATTCTTCCTGAAAAGCAGACAGATAGGAAAGACGTTGCTCATCCAATCTGCTGATAGCCCTTTCCAGAAGGGCAGAATCTAATTTGCAGTTTCTGTTGGTGTCGCTGTTTGCGCAGGCTCCGTTTCTGCTGTGGGTTCCGAAGCAGTTGTTTCCTGTGGCTTGGCTGTCCTTGCTTCAAGGAATTCCAGTGAATCAATCACGATCTCATTGGAATAGACCTTCTGGCCGTCCTTCTCGTAATTGTTGTTTTTAAGCCGTCCACTGATGAGAAGTTTTGTACCCTTGCTGCAATGCTTCCCCACGATTTCAGCGAGTTTGCACCAGCAGGTGCATCTGAAAAAGTCTGTGGGGTAGTTGCCTTCACCATCCTTCCTCATGGACATATCAGGGACGGCAAAGTTGAATACCGCATGTGCAACAGGCTCTGCGCCTGCACTGTAAGTTACCTTCGGCTCCTCTGTGAGTCTTCCTGTCAGTGTAATCTTGTTCATGTTCATACCCGCACATCATAAATGCGCTTATCCTTTCTCATAAATTTTGTTTTTATAAATTTTTTCCTGTCAGGGGGCAGGTCTGTGTGTTGCGTTGCAGCCTATAAAACAAATCCCCTGCCTTTCTGGTAGAAGTAAGCCTTTGTGCCCAGAATCTCATCTTCTTCTAAAGCCGAAGCATTTACATCTTGATTATGTCTGGTAAGGATGTCGATGTCAGAATCATCAGGCGATAGTTTGATCAGCACCTCATGTATGGAAGAAAAAATGACATAGAAACTGCCGTGCTTTTCGGCAAAACTTTTAAGCACATCATCATGCAGTACAGCCGCCGCGCCGTAATACCTCTTTTTGTTGCTCATAAACCACAAACCGCCGTCAGAAGAATGTCCCGCTGGGGAAGCAGGAAATGTTTCCCTGATGAGCTGTCCTAAGGGCATAAGGTCTACATCATGCATTGCCCGTGTATTCTTGACGGCAAGGGACAGGACAGTTTCATTGTCTGTCTGCCAGATGTCCAGATGCCTGTTATGTACCAGAAAACTTGCTTCGCAATCTTCTGATGCTTCTACTGTGCAGCGGACTATGACGGCAAAATCATCAAGAAACATGGTGTGCGGCACATTCTGCAGCAGGATTTTGTTGAGATGCCTGTTAATCAGTTGGACATACAGCTTTTCTTTGGCATAGTCAAAATCCTTTATGTGTTCTATGTCAAAATCCACTGCTTCAGATCTGGCAGAATCGTATGCCTGTAAGATCCTGTTTACAACCTGCTCAACAGGCGTGCCGTTATCTAAAGCCTCATAAGAGGACTCTAAATATATGGTAGGGCTGATGATCTCGCCCTTATCCATGATCAGCAGGCCTTCCAGTTCCCTGTTGGGTTTAAAGACCTTCTGGATGGTAATGTGGAAGCCGTCCCCTAATTTCTTAGAAAGTGCTTCCAGGATCTGGTGTTTCATTGCTTCTCTGTTCATGTGTTCTCCTTTCGGGATAAATGTGGACAAAAAAGCAGACACCTCACATTTGATGTCTGCCAGTCCCATTGGTTTCAGGCATAGGGATGCCTGTGCTGGTATGATGCCAGCGGGTTACATTTTGTATCTCTTACAACCTGCTATCCGCCAAAATAGTTATGGTTTATATATTGTAGAAAGTTGTGTGGACAAAATAATCAGAAACTCAGATAGGAATGTTCTGATACAGTACCCTATCTGATAGTTTGGTTATTTATTGGAATCCCTTTTTTATAATGACAATGTATAGATAAAAGGAAGTCATTCGTGATTGTTTGAAAAGGAGCCTTACCATGAGGCATTTATCCATAATCTATACTTTTTATAAATATATCAGGGTGCTGTTTAGCATTGTTAAAAAGGAGATGTTTCGACAGTCCATACAGGGTACAGGATACATGGTATCTTGCAGACCTGCCTAACGCCAACTTAGTTGACATCAGGATGCTTTGATTACAGAGTAGTGTTACGAGGGAAGTGCTTATATAGGAAAAGTGGTAAACAGGAGCAATGATATACAGGGTTCATCTGAATTTATCAGATAAAGAGCAAAAGTAATTTTGGGTGGGGATGTCTTTTTTAGGATGTCCCTGCTTTTTTATATACATAAAATTTGTATGAGCGGGGAGGTGAAATAGATGAAAGAACATATCAAGCATTGGTATCCGAAGGATGAAAGGTTTTTTTAAGTGCTTTCCATAGCAGGGAATGTCAGACAGGAGGATGCGGCTAAGATAGACATATCAGCAAGCAGACTGAAAAACATGGAGAAAGACAGGCTGATCGAGAAAGTGACATATCCATCCAGATACAATAAGAATCCTAAGAGCAACGTGAGTTATGCGCTGACTAAGAAGGGGAAAGATTTCATTGAGAAAAAATATGGCATAAGCAGATGCCAGAATGCCCATGCTGCGGAACATAATTGTAAGGTGGCGGAGATTATCTGCAATTTGGATAAAAAAGAGGTCGAGACAGTGCAGGCAGAATGGCAGACAAGGAACCAGATGGAGGAAGCATTGGAACAGATGAGGCAGGAGGGCGATTATGACCAGTATGATTACTATATGGATCTGTGGAAAGCAGGATTGATCAGCGCCGTGGATGTGGTATACACTTCCGTAAAGACAGGGGAGATGGTGTGCTGTGAAGTAGTGACAAACAGTTATAAGGATTCTGACATACAGGGGAAGGAGTACTGCGGGGAAATTTTGCAGATGGAGGTTGAATATGTGAGGGTGTGATTTGAGTGGGTTGATAGGATTCTTATGAATAAAATACTATGTAGTACCCAGTTATTATAAAATCTACTGCTATATCTAAAATGGAATGTAAAAATAGCATGGGAAACTATGTAAAAATGTATGGCGGAAGGAGAAAATGGAAATGAAAAACAAAAAGTTTGAAGAGGGGACAGTAATTAAAGGAAAAGATTTGCAAGGGTATACCTTAGGCGGTGTCTTACGGATGAAAATGCCTGTAACAGAAAATCAGGTTCAATACAAGGTGGATGAAAGTGTAGAACTGATCGTAAAGAAAGCAAAATTTCAATTTTACCTTATACAAGATATCTGTAATCACCTTACGGGGCTTGTGAGGATTGCCATAGTTGAGATCCCTGTTGATGAAGATGTATATGTGGATAAAATGGGATTCCATGCAGACAAAGTGAAAATCAAAGAGATTATGTCATTAAATGATTTTTCAACATGGAAGTATCTTGTTGAAAGGGGAGCTGATATAACAGCATCAGACAATTTTCCACTCAGGTATGCTGCTTCATTTGGCAATATAGAGGTAATAAAATATCTTGCTGAAAATGGGGCGGACCTTACTTGTAGACATGTATTGAATATGGCAGCACAGGAGGGTTATTTGGAAGTTGTGAAATATCTGCATAGGCAAGGAATAAATGTAACAGCAGAAGACAAATTTGCAGTTATAACAGCATCATACTATGGACAGTTAGAAATAGTAAAGTATCTGTATGAGCATGGTGCCGATATAACGGCACATGACAACTTTGCGGTCGTAATGGCGGCAAAAAACGGATATCTGGAGATCGTGAAATACCTTCATGAAAACGGAGCTGACATAACAGTAGACCATAACATAGCTTATATGTGGGCGATAGAATCAAAGCACAAAAAAGTAGCGAATTACCTGCGGAAGAACGGGGCAGGAAAAAATGATTTGGTAGATTAGCATACCTCATTAGCTAAACTTGAAAGTATTTCGGTGAAATATTTTTTGCCACAAGGTTGTTGATTTTATAAAGGTGTTGGAATATAATCTGGCACCTTATTCAGTTGGGAAAAAATTTTGCTCGTACATATAAAATCTATTGTAAAGTAAACTGCTGGATAACAAACAGATAGCAGTACAGGTCGGCAAAATGAGAAGACAGTAGAAAGACAGATAGGGATAACACCCAAAGTTTGTGCTTATTGGCAGGATGAGCTGGAAGCAGACAGTCTATTATCACTGTCATTGAAGACGTAGAGCAAATGCGGAGTTTGCAGAGGTCAAGGGTAGTTCTGTGAGTAGCGTACATAATGCAAAAGAAAGCTACAGGGAATGAAAGAACATATTGGTATATAAGGGTATGGAGAAATCCATATCCTATTTTAATGGGAAATAATCTTATGAATTGTGTTTCTTTGAGAAGAAGTTTATAATTATGTTTATAAATTAAAAGAGTAAAAATAGCAATTGGGGAGTTTGTATATGGGAAAAAATGCTGATAGGAATCAATTGTGTCGCTGTGGAAGTGGTAAAAAAATAAAAAAGTGTAAATGTAAATTGAGTATGTTGGACAGAGTATTTCCCAAAGGTAGATTAATTGATTTGGGTAATGGGGCTTTTTTTCATGTAATGGGGGCATATGATGCTGATCCTTATAGTGAGTTTCAAAACTATGAGGAGAAAAAATATGCACCGTTTTATAGTCCTGAACAAATACGTACGATAATGAATCCGTCAACTGCAAAAGATATTCTGCTAAAGAAGCAAGCAGACAGTATTGTGGACAATATTCGTGTGGTGAGAGTGTTTTTTAATAGATATAATCGTTCAAATAATTGGGATTATGAACATATTATTGATGATTCAATATTTGCAGAGTTCAAGACTTTAATATCAGCAGAAAGTTTCTTTGATAAAATTAGAAATATTCCTTGCGGTATGACATATGACAGTGATCCGAATGGACAATGTATAAAAACACAATATGGAAACATAATTACTATTTCTGCTATGCTAAAAGAATTTTTGTATTATATGAATTTATTTTATATGGGATTTATGCAGGAAAGAATACCAAATGATGTAACCAGACATTCCTTAGTACTGGCAATAAGAATAATGCTTCAAAATGAAACACTTGATTTTGAACTAGATTCTAGAGGGGAAGTTCCTTCTAAAATTGATAATGAATTAACTGCTTATACAATGGGTGAAATTTTTTTTGTAATAGCTCATGAGTTTTCACACAGCATATTAGATCATTTAGATAGTAAAAATGTAATAGAGGCGAAAGATAATTATGTGTATTACAATCAAAGCCAATTGCAAGAGTTTGAAGCAGATATAAATGCTATACATATTTTAAATTCTTTTATGGATGAAGAAAATGCTGTTGGTCATGCTATAAATTTTTTTATGGCAATTGATTTATATGAACAGGTAAAAGAACAAATCTCACCGAGTATGGGACATATAAAAACTCATCCAGATTCAATGGATAGGATTAAACGTTTATTAGAAGAATTTCCTACTCCAGAGTTTAAGCTGGAAAATTTGATTTCTATGAATGATTCAATTAAGAATATTTTAATGGATTTAGTTAGTACGCAATATGATTTATTTGAAATGTATGGTTCTGTTTATTTGGGAGAATGGCACAAGATTAATAAGGTTGACAGGGTTGATTATTGATATTTTTGTACAATAAAATATAGTATGTGAGGGTGTGAAAATGCTGATTGACAAAATGGGAAAGTATGATATCCTATAACGATACAGTCTTAAGAGTGTATGGGAGAGGCATGGGCGGAAAGGAGAACTATATATGTACCATTACATTGAAGACAAGAAGTTCTTGAAACGTCTAAAGGGCGCCTGCGGCGATATTGTCAATCAATTGGTGCAAAGTATCAACAACGATTCTGTTATGACAGTGAAGGCATGTCTTGTCGGAAGCGGAGCCAAGAATCTCATAACACAGAATGGAAATGAGCCTATAGATTTGGATTACAATTTATGTATTGTAAGCACCAAATCTATCAATATTTTGGATTGCCGTGGGATAAAGGAGTATGTCAGTAAGCAGTTCAACAAAGTCCTTTGTTTAAATGGTTGGGATGACTGCGAGGATTCGACGTCTGCAATTACAACAGGAAAGTATGCTTTCCAGAAAGGAAATAGAACAAAATTCAGCATTGATATTGCTATAACCTGTAAATATTATAATAATTGGCAGAGGCTTATCCATCAAAAAACAGGTATAGTCATTCTGGACAGATATTATTGGAATGAGGTGCAGGATTCAGGGAGATTAGAAGAAAAAGTCCGTGTCATAAAATCTAATCATATGTGGGATGAAGTGCGGCGTATCTATCGTGATAAGAAGAATTTTTACTTGTGCAGAAACGATCATAACCATCCATCCTTTATTGTATATGTGGAGGCTGTTAATCAGATTTATAATAAATATTTTTGTCACTAAAAACAAACAGTTATTCTATTGTAAGAGAAAGAAGAGGCTTCCCCTTCGGAAGCCTCTTTTTCGATACAGGGATTTATGCAACGATGTCTATATTGAAGTAATATCCAAGGATTTCCAAAGCCTTTTGACCACGGCACATTTTCAAAACAGCATCCTCTGGGAAGCAGCTTCTTTTTTCTACGATTGGCTCAAAATCGCCTATTAAGGACATCTCCTTCAGACAGGTAACATGAAACTAGTCAGGCGGGAAGTACAGGGAAACCGCATGA
>ERZ779622.987-NODE-987-length-13043-cov-15.458500_pt1 | contig 13043 bp, 15 predicted proteins | sample MGYA00514188_ERZ779622 | MGnify/ENA primary metagenome ERZ779622 (study PRJEB29562, sample SAMEA4376702) | mouse gut metagenome | isolation source: Cecum | study: EMG produced TPA metagenomics assembly of the A DSS colitis mouse model was used to assess the...
ATGGCGGAAAAAGCAAGTCTTCCCATTGGGATTGGATAGTGGTACTATAGGATACGAAAGGAAGGAACTTGGAAAGGGGGATTTATATATGAGAAGATATGTTATGTCTGCATAGCACTGGCTATTGCAAAGAGTTGTTATAGCCAATGCTATTCCCGGCAATAAATTTCAGGGAGGCAGACATGGGCTATAGGAGAGCAGAAGAAATTCTGCCAAATGAGATAATAGAGTTGATACAGCAGTATGTTGACGGAACCAGCATCTATATCCCGCGCAAGACATCGAACAGGCAGGGATGGGGAACCGGTACACAGATCAGGCAGGAACTTTTGCGGCGTGACAGACAGATTTACGAGGAGTATCTTGCGGGAAGCAGGGGTGGGGAATTGGCCTGCAAATATTATCTGTCAGAAAAAAGCATACAGCGTATCCTGAGAATACAAAAGTATTCTTGAAAAGTAAGGAAGCAACGGGCATATCCCTGGTCGGATAGCGTGTTGTCCGTACAGGATGAGCCGGCATATGGAAGCGGCTCATCTTTTTTTGTAAAAATGCGTGAGGTGGATGACAGGATGAAAATATGCTACGCTATACCACAAAGGAAACAGCAGCCTGCGTACAACAGAGTTGTGGAAGGAGGAACTGTCATAGAATCCGGAGCAGGATTCTATGGTCAACATGCCATGATGGGATCATCGAAAGAATACATGCAGAATTTAAAGCAATGGCTTCGGGACACGGCAGATACGCCGCTGGAAGAAATGTCAGATTTCTTTACGAAGCGGCTGGACGATTACGAAGAACATATGTCGAACTGGGAGGAATCTTACCGGATATTTGCCGAAAACCTGCCTTTGAGATGCGAAAGCATTTTAGACCTGGGGTGCGGAACCGGCCTGGAACTGGATAAGATCTGGCAGATAAATCCGCAGATTGAAGTGACAGGGGTAGATCTGTGTGCTGATATGCTGGCCAAACTGCTTGCAAAACATCATGACAAACCTCTCACCACAATATGTGAGGATTATTTTCAATATGAGTTTGGTCATGGTAAATGGGATGCCGTCATATCCTTTGAGAGCCTGCATCATTTCCTGCCGGAACGCAAAAGAGAATTGTACCGGAAGATCTGCCGCAGCCTGAAAGAACAGGGCGTTTTTATCGTGGGAGATTACATTGCCTGCTGCGACGAAGAAGAGGAGCTTCTGCGCACTGTGTATTTGGACAAAAGAAAACGGTCGGCAATACCGGACGATTGTTATGTGCATTTTGATATTCCCCTGACGTTGGCGCATGAAAAAGAATTGCTGCAAAGCGCAGGATTTGTGATCGAAAAAGTACTGGATGGCAACGCAACGATATTAATAGCGGGCAAAGGAGAATGACAGATGGATTACAGCAGAAAGATGCATTATAGAAACACAAATAAATTCCGCATCAATGCCAATGGCAATAAACTGGATGTCTGGCTGATCTATCATTGTACGGAATGTAAACACACGCTCAATATAGCCATTTATGAACGGAAGAAGGTTTCTTCGATACCAAAAGAAGAATATCAATGTTTTCTGGAAAAAATATCCTGGTTCTAATACCTGCGGAGAATACTGTGCTCCGCCCAAAAATCCTGCAGCACTTCATTGAATTTCTGCGGTACATCCATATTCACGCAGTGCCCGGCATCATCAAAGATGACCATCCTGCTTTGCGGCTCTGCTTTCTTCCACATCTCTACGGCGCTCAGTTCCATTGGCAGATCGTATTTCCCACACCCGATCAGCAGTGGATATGTTCTGGGTGCCGTCTCTTGTCTGTTTACCATACTGCCCAGAGAGGACAGATATTGAAAGGATCTCTTTGGAAACCGGATATTCATAGCGTAGAATTGATCCTGCGCCTGTTGCGTATAGGCGGATATTTTCCTGTTTGCCCGGGCAAACCATTTGATGGAGAACAGAGCTTTCAGCATCATCAGCATCTGGGATGCGAAATTTTCTTTCTGCATTCCGGGGTCAAAATGATTGATATCGTAGCCGCCGAAGCAGGCAAGGGAACTTACCGCGTCAGGATACCTGTTTGCAAAATCCTGTGCCAGGACGGCTCCCAGAGAAACGCCGACAATATGCACTTTCTCTATCTTTTCCTTTTTCAGGATATCGTATATCCAGAGGGACATTTTATTGATGCTGTCGCCCCTTCTGGTGTCTGTTGACTGTCCGTGCCCGATGAGATCGACTGCCAGCACGTTATAGCTGTCTTTGAGATACGCCGTTTGTGCGTCAAACATGCTGTGGTCCACAAATGCGGCATGGAGAAAGAGAACCCATTCCCTGTGGTCGCGTCCGCTGATATAATAAGTAATTGGCGAGTTGTCTGCTCTGAATGACTGCATTTTTTCGTCCCCGTTTCCTTGATAAATGTGTAACAAAAAAATTATACCATATGAAGACGGGGAAATAAAGAAGCAAATAATTATTACAAATAGTTTGTGACAAAAAGAGGGGCTGGCGCGTCTTATCTATGAGATCTCAAGATTGAAACATCACACGGAAGCTATAGCAAACGACATAACACGCAGAAAGGAGATGCATTCATGTATGATGTGATGGAATTGTTCCGTCTCTATAAGGATGATGTCTACAGGCTGGCGGTCAGTTACACCCATTCCATCCAGGATGCGGAGGATGTCTGTCAGACGGTCTTTCTGAAACTGATGGAGCAGAGCGGCCTGACGCCCGGCAGGGAGAAGGCATGGCTGATGCAGGTGACGGCCAACCAGTGCCGGAGTCTCCTGCGCTCTGTCTGGAGAAAAAGGACGGGGCCGTTTGAAGAAGCACACAGGGAAGAGATAGTGTTTGAACAGCCCGCACAGAGTGATGTCTGGGAATGTATCGGCAGGTTAAAACCTAAATATCGTATCGTCGTCTATCTTTTCTATTATGAAGGATATACGGTCCGGGAAATCGGAGAGATACTACATATTTCTGACAGTGCTGTCACAACACGAATGTCGCGGGCAAGGAGGATATTGGAGGAAGCGTTAAAGGAGGAGGTCTGATTGATGGAAAACAGAGTGAAAGAAGTATACGGACAGATCAGAATGCCGGAGCGGTGCAGCCAGCGTATTGAAGAGGCAATGCGAAATAAACAGCGAAATAAGCAGGCGGACACATCAAAAGATCCGGCGGGATACAGACGGTTTCCGGGGCCGGCAGTCGCGCTGGCAGCGCTTCTGCTGCTGGTGCTGGTCAACGGAACCGCATATGCATATACCGGAGAGGGGATCATCAGCCGGATTTTATCTTTTGCCAACAATGCCATATTTACGGAATCGGTGGATGAAGAGGGGAATATGGTTTCCAGTGCCACGCTTGACACGGCAAATGCGACGGCGCCGGCAGTCTATAAGGATGGCCGTCTCTGGTTTACGGCGAACGGAGAAAATATCGACATTACGGAGCAGATTTCCGACAGTCAGGCGTATATTTATGATTACCGGGACGGCCAGGGGATTAAGCATTATCTGATTCTGGGCGGCGATCCGGAAACGTTCAGCTATGCGGAATTTCTGTATGATGAGAATAAAAATCCGGCATGGGTCGGGGGATATTTCACGTCAGGAAAAGTGGGAGAAACAATCAATCCCGTCTGGCTGGAGAATGCCAAGGACAAACTTGGGATTCCGTGGCCGTAGGTACAGTAAATGACATAACAAAGTGTTGCTTCCGGCTCCTGCAAAAGTCGTTTATTGAAACTTTTGCAGAACCGAAAGCACAATTTCTAATGTTGTTATAGTTAACGACATTAGAAATTTTGTTTACTATAACTATAAAAGCAGAAAATTGATAAAAAGGAGACTGTTATGAAGAACAAATGGATAAAAACACTGGCGGTGACACTGGCCGTGGTCTGCATGGCCGGATGCGGGGTGAAGGATGCGGCAGGACCGCTTTCGGAAGGCGTGATGGCGAAGGAAGCAGAGTCCGGTCAGGATCTGGCAGAAAAGGTGTCTGCGGAAACGAAGGCTGCGTCAAAGGGAAGACAGGATAAGCGTGCGGCGGCCCTGAACGGGGAATTGTTCGATGGCCGGAGCATACAGATCTGGAAGGGAAAGGAAAATACGCTTCTGGCTTTAAAGGAAGATGTGCTGTATCTTTATGACGCGGTGACGGCACAGATTGTGGCGCAGACGAAGACCGAAGAATGGGATATGCTTGACTTTTATTCGTATAAGGATGGATATTGTGCGATCGGTGTACCCAAAAGCGGATTACCCTATGCGGATGCGGAGAAAGAGGGGGAGCAGATGGTGGGATTCAGCTTTGAAGGGGAGGAAGGGGAGATGGAATGTCTGTGTGTTTTTTACGATAATGTCCTGAAAGAGACGCGGAGAATGGTTTTGAATGATATTGTATCGACCGCAGCGCTGGCTGAATGGACTGTTTCACATGACGGAACACGGCTTGCCTATTGCGATAATTGGGAGGGGATGAACCTTTACGATATAGGAAGCCGGAAGAAACAGAAAGTGACGGATTTGTGGACGAGTGAAAATAACATTGATCTTTTGGGGGCTTCAGCGCTCTTCTTTGATGAAGACGACAGTCATATTGTGTTTTGCGGTCAGACGAATCAGAATGGCACATCGGTTCCGTCATGGGGGCTGGTCGGCATAGACGGCAAAGGCTATGAAAATCATATCATGCAGTATGATCTTGGCACGGCGACAGGGTACAGCGGCAAAAAGCTGCTGTTTGGAGAGGACAGCCTGTTCTTTGGGGGCGGAATGGGTGTGATCGATACGAAAACGGGAAAGGCGGTGTACAATACGGAGAAGGTAAGTTCACTGCCGGTAAGCGGACCTTTCTTTTCCGATGACGGATCGGTCTATGCAACGGCGGCTCTGGATACGACCCGGATGGAGATTGCGGTCTGGCGGACGTCGGATTTCTCCTTACTGCATAAAGAAGTGATTGAGGATGACAGAGAAGAGATGTTTTACCGTTCTCCCCAGGTATGCCTGTTTCCGGAGCTTCGGGCGTGCATTGTCTGTATGGGAGGGCATAACGATATCCCCCAGAAGACGGTGCTTGTGCAGTACTGAACTGCATAGAAGATTTTAGAGTGGAAGAGACCGAACCGTTTGTGGGAGGACCGGTCTCTTTCTTATCATTGTGGTATACTGTTCCGGCATATTCACGGAAGCAGGATCTCATCCATGGCATCGCCTACTAAAAGCGCGCTGGCCTTGTCCACGTCAATTACGTTGGAGAATCGCGCTGTCTTCGTATAATCGCCGTCACTGTATCCGGCCGTGAGTTCCTGGTATCCCATTTCCTCTATAACCGTGCCGTCCTCATACCGGATTCCATTGACGAATAAAGAACGCAGGGTGTCCGCCTGATCCAGATTGATTCCTTCCAGTGTTTCCAGCTGTCGGATATCTTCTTCCTCGCAGGTTACTCTCACGCTGATCGGGGTAAGTTCTACTGTTTTAACCGTGACTGCGCAGCCCGCGATCTGGTAATCTTTGTTGATTTCATAACGGACAGGCTTTGTAGTGTGCAGATTGAGGGCGAATTCCCAGTTTCCTTCTAAGACAGGACCACCGGCGACTGCCTTTTCTCCCGGCGCAGTCAGCGAGGTAAACTGAATCTTCATAGTCAGGTCTTCCTCACTGGGATTCTGTTTCGTCCCTGTGATCTCAAAGTATCTGCTGTTGGAGACGGCTTGTCTGTGCTCATCCACAAAATTCCAGTTTAACATACTGAAGGGATTTGTGCCGTCCGGGTAATCGATAGTAAATTCCATATTATGGCCGGGTGTGATCTGTATCGATTCATCCGCCGCCGTTATTTCAAACAGCGCATAGAAGCAGTTATTATCCTGAATGGTCTGTATCGCCTGCAGGGTAAGCCCGTCATCCGATATTGTCTGATACGCTTCCTGTGCGATCTGATCCATCACCAGCTCTTTTTGCTGTTCCTCGTCTGCCTCAAAGACCTCCTGCGCCTGTTTGTTCCACTTAAAGATCTCTGACGCGCTCACAGTCATTCCCAGCACAGCTGTCATGGCAGCCGCTAAAATAATGATTTTATTCTTTTTCATCCGTTTCACCTTTTTGACCTTTCTGTCATCCAGCCCGGCAAGGGTACTTAATACAGTCTGATGCACATGCTCCGGCACCTCGGGAAATTCACCGTACCAGTTCTTATTTTTCATATCCATATACTCCCTCTAATTTTTCTTTTAAAAGTCTTCTGCCCCGGTACAGCCTTGTTTTTACCGTACTTTGTGACAGTTTTAATATCCGGCAGATTTCTTTGATGGAAAATTCCTCCACATAAAACAGTACCAGGGGAATTCTGTAATGCTCATCCAATTCCATGACCGCCTCGAACACATCCGGGTAATCCTCCTGCTCTGCAGCAGCCTTCTCATCTTCATAGTAATCTTCGTAAGGAACCTGCTCCTTTCTGGAACGGATAATATAGTTGCATTCGTTGATCAGTATTCTGGTAAGCCATGTTTTGAAATACAACTCATTCCGTAAGGTATGTAATTTTTCAAAAGCATGTAAGATTGCATTTTGCATCGCATCGGCGCAGTCGTCATCATTTTTTAGAATAGACTTTGCGATGTGATACAGGCTCTTCTCAGCCTCAAGTACCTGTGCCGTAAACTGTTTCTTGTTCATTTTTTTTATAGTCCTTATCGTTGAATTGCAGGCGGTTTGCCTGTTTTTATGAAACGGCCGTTTCATTTTACAATAATTAGATGATAAAGACGATGCAAAGGTCACAGATTTTTTCGTTTTTTTTAGAATGTCGTGCACGGGCTTGAGTTTTCCCGTCACAGAGTATGATTCGGAAAGCGGTAAAAGGGGAAAATATTTGTCTGGAAAAGATGTGGGAACTGAACGGAGCAAGAGTATTTTATCCTGCTCCCGGCGCGGGGCCGGATGGATGCGCACAGTCGGGAGACAGGATAATATCAGAGATTCGTTACCGGCAGCGTCAGGTAATTGAGCGCTCCTTCCGGCACGCCCGTACCCCGTTCCAGCAGGGCTACCAGCCCGCGGATCGTACCTTCCGAGTCTTCGGCGGTGGCGGAGAGGAAGGTGTTGTCCAGCTTGACGGCGAGCACGATCAGGACGATCTCGGCAAGGGCAGCCGGGTATTCGAACTGAATATCGCCGATGGCGATGCCCTGCTTGATGATCTCGGTCAGGCTTGGTTTCAACTCGGAAATCAGATGATTCATGTATTTCTGGTGCAGAAAAGCGCTTTCCTGGGCGTTTGCCATGACGGCTGCGCTGTTGTCCTGGCTTAAGAAGGCGTCCGAAGAGTTGCGGCACGCCTGCAGGATCATGGCCATGCGGGTAAAGGGAGAGATCTCTGTCTGTCCGGCCAGGGTTTTGGCCGTTTTCAACGGCTTCTCATAGTTTCGTTTGATCAGTGCGTCGAGGATCGCTTCCTTGGAAGGGAAATAGTAGTAGATGCTTCCCTTGCCGATTCCGGCTTTTTTCGCAATATCGCTGACGGAGATATTCTGTATTGTCTCGTCCTCCAGAAGCTGGTGGAGTGCGTCTAAGATTCTGTCATATTTCTTTGTGTCCGGCATAGTTTCCTCCATTCCGAAGCGTTTTTTGCTGAGGAACGCGTGCATGGCATACCTGCGTCCTTTGCTGTCGCTGTCTCTGACACGTTCTCTGGAAAACACAGCGCTTTTCATGAATATTTCGCAAATAATATAAGCAATCATATCATAAACGGGATTTCCATACAATTATAAATAGTGCCATAAAAACCGGAAAAACTGATGTGTAAATTAGATAAAAATGTAGTTGACCGATGGTCGAAAAGTGTGGTACTGTTTGTTTAGAGGAGTTCGACCATCGGTCGAAATGCCGCGGATTATGGAGCGTATACATCATGTCAGTCACAACGGCGCATCCTATAAGACAGGAAACGGTGCGGCAGGAGAGACATCTGCACTGCCGCAAAGCGATGTTACACTATGAGGGGAGAAAAAGGAGGATAAGGAAAAATGACTTACGCAGATTTATTTTATGAGATCAAGGGAAAATTTATGGGAGCCGATGTGAGTGATATTCATGAGCATCTTGCGTTCCAGTTCAACATCGAAGACGAGGAAGCGGGCGGTGCGTTCTATGTGGAAGTGAAGGACGGCGTGCTTTATGTGGAACCTTACGAGTACTATGACAGGGACGCGATGTTCATCTGTGCGCCCGAGGTATTGTTTGCCATCGCGGACGGAACGATGGATCCGGTGGCTGCCTTTACAGAGCAGAAGCTGCGGGTGGAAGGCAATATCGAGAAGGCGCTGCGGCTGAAAGAGATCATCGAAATGAAGAAGGCCGCGCAGGAGAAGAGCCTGGCGAAGAAGGCGGCGGATAAGATGGTAGACACGGTAGTGAAGACCGTAGCCAGGAAAGTAGTGGAGAAAGAGAACAAGAAGAATAAGAAGTAAGAGCAGAAGCATTTAAGAGCATAAAGCAAAGCGCTAAGAGCGTAAAGTAAGAAGAGCAGGAAGCAAAAAGCAAAAACATTTAAGAGCATAAAACCATAAAGAAAGAAGATGATATAACGATGGGAGCATTGAAAAACATCGTTGCGGCAGCAGGGATTCTGACCGCGGCAGGGATAGGAGAGACGGTATACTTTTACAACAGGACCATGAAGCGGGGGAATGCGAAGACGGAGCGGACGACGAAAATGTCCGGTACGGACTGGGAGAAGTATTTTCCGCTGATGGAGGAGAGAAAAGGGTTCGTGATGGAGCAGCCGCACAGCGACGTGTATATGACCGCTTTTGACGGGCTGCGTCTGCATGCAACTTATTTTCCGGCGCTGGAAGAGTACCGGAAGGAGTCGGGGATCAACAAGGCCGTGATCTGTTTTCACGGTTATACAGGCGAAGGTTTAAGCAACCACATGGCGATCGCCGATTATTTCCTCAAACACGGATATGCCATACTGATGCCGGATGCGCGGGCGCACGGTGAGAGCGAGGGGGAGTATATCGGGTTCGGCTGTCTGGACAGGAAAGATGCGAAGGGCTGGATCGACTGGATGATCCGGGAGTGCGGCGAGGATGTGGAGATCATGCTTTTCGGTACTTCGATGGGCGGCGCTACGGTGCTGATGACAAGCGGCCTGGAGCTGCCGGACAACGTGAAGGGGATCGTGTCCGACTGTGGATTTACCTCTCCCAAAGAAGTATTTACCCATGTGCTGAATACCATGTATCATCTGCCGGCCTTCCCGGCCATTCAGGGGGCGGACCTGATCAACAGAAAACTTGCGGGTTACGGCATGGACGAGTGCAATGCCAAGTATGAGGTGCAGAAGGCGAAGGTGCCGATCCTTTTCATACACGGCTCTGCGGACACCTTTGTGCCCTGCAGCATGTGTCATGAGATCTATGAGAACTGCCGTTCTCCGAAGCGGAAGCTGATCGTCGAGGGGGCAGCCCATGCGGAGAGTTACTACAAGGAAATGGCGCTTTATGAGAAGACGCTGGATGAGTTTGCCGGGGAGATTTTTTAGAAGGATTGGCAGGATCTGTGCCGTTTCGGCGGCATAAGAGAAAGTATGGAAGGAATTACGATATGAAGACTAGAAAAGGGTATAAGACATATCCGCTGACGGTGGCACAGAAGTTCCACTTTTACTATGCGGATTACTGTCCGGGCAAAGAGATCCTGAATGTGGGCACGAGCCTGACGATAGAGTTTGAACTGAATATTGACGAGCTTCGCAAGGCGATCTACAAGGCGTATGAACGCTGTGAGTCCATGCGTGCACGACTTGTGTATGACAGGAAAGAGGAAGAATGGTATCAGTATATCGTGGAAAAAGAAGACCGCGAGATAGAGTATGTGGATTTCACGGGTAAGACCATGGAGGAAGCGGAGGCGGAGATGACGGCGTGGACGCGGGTGCCTTTTGACCAGGAAGATGCGCCGATGAACAAGGTCGTTATCATCAAGACGCCGGACGGTTTTGAGGGTATGTTCCTTGTGGGTGACCACAGATTTCTCGATGCACAGTCGCTGATCGGTTTTATGAAGGATGTGATCGAGTTATATTGTAACGCGAATTTCGAGGGGATTCCTTATCCGGCGGATATGCGTTCTTATATCGAACAGGTGGAGAAGGATCTGGCTTATGAGGCTGGCAGCAAAGCGCAGGCGAGAGACCGGGCTTATTTCCACAAACTGATCGAGGAGTCGGAGCCGATCTACAACGGGATCGAGGGACCGAAGAAGCTGGAGGAAGCCAGGGCGGCGACAGGCAATCCGAATCTGCGGGCAGCGCCCACCGGATCGGACAGCTTCGCGGCGGCTATCGACGTTTTCCATCTGGAAGAAGAGCCTACCAGAAGACTGATGACTTTCTGTGAGCAGCAGCATATTTCCCTGCAGTGTCTGCTGGTGATGGGCATCCGTACCTATTTACAGAAGATCAATACGTGCGACGATGTGTCCCTGCAGATCGCCTATGCGCGCCGGGCTACCTTACAGGAGAAAAAATCGGGCGGTACGAGGATTCACTGTTTCCCGTTCAGAACGGTCATTCCCGAGGATAAGACCTTCCTGGAAGGGATCTTCGAGATCAGGGATAAGCAGAATGAGGTGTTCCGGTATGTGAATTTCAACCCCGGAGAGTATCTTGGTTACAGGAGACAGTTGTATAACCCGCCGCGCGGGATGGGGTATGAGACGGTGGCTCTCACCTATCAGCCGGCTACCCTGCGGGAAAAAGGGCTGACGGATTTAGGCGGCATCCGCTATAAGACAAAGCGGTACTGCAACGGATATTATTCGGACGGGCTGTATCTGACGGTGATGCACAGAGCGGAGGACAACGGACTGGATTTCAGCTTCGAGCACCAGACGAAGGCTTATACGAAGGAGCAGCTGGAGTATTTCTATTATTATATCTGTAAGATCATGTTTAAGGGCATTGAGAATCCGAATCTGAAGATTGGAGAGGTTATCAGACTTGTGTAATCGGGGTTAAGGGATAAAGGAGGATGAGAGAATATGTTAGAACAGTTGAAGGATATCATTGTAAATTATGTGGAAGTGAAGAAGGAAGATATCAAACCGGAGTCACGTTTTATCGAAGACCTGGGATTTACTTCTTTTGACTTTATGAGTATGCTTGGTGAGATCGAGGATGTGATGGATGTCGAGATCGATCAGGAGCAGGTGGTGGATATCCGCACCGTGCAGGAAGCGGTGGATTATCTGGAGAAGCTGGCGTAAGGAACCGTCATCGAGACAGGCGCGCAGGGCACGCAGAGGGAAGAAAGGTAACAGTTCAATCCAGGCCTTTGCATTTACTGCAAAGGCCGTGAGAATATGTAAATTGGGCCAAAAGAATCTGCCCCTCGCCGAAGGCGACTAGGAATGGGCAGATTCCGTAACAGGGAAGCCGAAGGCTGAACTGTTACGAAGAAAGAGGGAAAAGCTATGAATGAATTGCGCAGTACGATTTATGAGCTGCTTGTGAAAGCACAGGAAGCATATGGCACGCTGGATGCCATTCGGTATAAGGTAAAAGAAGCCGGAGACGGCGGCAAAAAGGAAACGAAGGTGGCTGCAAAGACGTACACGCAGCTGCGGCAGGACAGTGAGCATTTCTCGGCTGCGCTGAATAAGCTGGGAGAGCAGGGGAAGCATATCGCTCTTGTGGGAGCTACTTCTTACTCCTGGATTGCGGGGTATTACGGGATCGTGAACGGCGGCAGCGTGGCGGTGCCCCTGGATGCCAATCTGCCGGCAGAAGATTTGTGTGAGCTGATCGACAGGGCGGATGCGACCACTTTTCTCTATGATGCGTCAAAGGAAAATGTGGCGCTTATGGCGGCGGAGAAATGTCCCAGGCTGCAGCACCTGATTGCGATGGAAGAGAAAACAGAAGTGCCAAATGCCCTTTCCATGTGGAACCTGATCGCAGAGGCGCAGCAGCGGCCGGCCTTCGAGCCGCAGCCGGAAGACCTGGCGATGATCATGTTTACTTCGGGAACTACGGGAAAGAGCAAGGGCGTCATGCTTACGCACAGGAATCTGGCGGAGAATGCGACAGCGCTGGATATGGGCTATGAGCCGGGAACGGTGCTGATGAGCGTACTGCCCATCCATCACGCCTACTGTCTGAGCATGGATATCCTGAAAGGGACTTCCGTGGGAGCGGTCATCTGCATCAACGATTCGCTGCTGCGGGTGGCTAAGAATATCAAACTTTTCGAGCCGAATATGATCCTGATGGTGCCGTTGATGGTGGAGACGTTAGCAAAGAAGCTGGAGGAAGCGTCTTTGATCCCCGCCCCGCTGGTGAAGATCAAGGTGTTTGGCAGGCAGTTCCATACCATCTGCAGCGGCGGCGCCTACCTGAATCCGGCCTATATCGATCTGTTTAAAAAGTATGGGATCAAGATCCTGCAGGGGTACGGCATGACGGAGTGCGCTCCGGTCATCAGCGCCAACTCCAACAGCGCGTTCAAGGCCGGTTCTGTCGGCAGATGCCTGCCCAACTGCGAAGTGAAGATCGTGGACGAGGAGATCTGGGTCAAGGGTACCAGCGTGATGCAGGGCTATTACCAGATGCCGGAGGAGACGGAGCAGACGTTAGAGGACGGCTGGCTGAAGACGGGAGATCTGGGGTACATAGACGGGGACGGGTTCCTGTTCCTGACCGGACGCAAGAAGAACCTGATCATTACGCCGAACGGCGAGAATGTGTCGCCGGAAGAGATCGAGAACAAGATCTGCGCCCACCGGCTGGTACAGGAAGTGCTAGTGCGTGACAGCGAAGGCGTGATCGAGGCGGAGATCTTCCCGGATTACGAGTATGCGTCCAAGAAGAAGATCAAGGATCTGCAGGCACAGCTGCAGTCTGTCATTGACGATTATAATAAGACCGCACCGCTCTACAAGCGAGTCTTCAAATTGAAGGTGCGCGACGTCGAGTTTGAGAAGAATACGACGAAGAAGATCAAGAGATTCTGAT
>ERZ779622.989-NODE-989-length-13018-cov-7.654555_pt1 | contig 13018 bp, 27 predicted proteins | sample MGYA00514188_ERZ779622 | MGnify/ENA primary metagenome ERZ779622 (study PRJEB29562, sample SAMEA4376702) | mouse gut metagenome | isolation source: Cecum | study: EMG produced TPA metagenomics assembly of the A DSS colitis mouse model was used to assess the...
GACTGTAAATCTGCTGCAAATTGCTTCGGTGGTTCGAATCCACCTCCATCCATTTCATTGAGAGGTTGTTTATCAGTCACGACCTTGATATGTATGAATATAATATTAATATCGCGGGGTGGAGCAGTCTGGAAGCTCGTCGGGCTCATAACCCGAAGGTCATAGGTTCAAATCCTATCCCCGCTATTTCTGCCCAGATAGCTCAGTCGGTAGAGCAGAGGACTGAAAATCCTCGTGTCACTGGTTCGATTCCGGTTCTGGGCATTTTTTATGTAAAAAATAAGGAGCACTAGCTCAGTCGGTAGAGCACCTGACTTTTAATCAGGTTGTCGGGGGTTCGAATCCCCCGTGCTTCATAAGACCTTAAGGGTCTTTTTTTATGCAAAAATCCAGTATTTATGCAGTCTGGCGCTTTCTGCAATGCAGAAAATCCAGTGTCTCGTACAGTCCGAAATACATAAATTTTGAAGTAGTCATGGGTAGTCAGAAGCGCCGAAGTAGTCAGAATGTAGTCAAAAAAAACAGGGAGATTGCTCTCCCTAAGAAATCAGCTCGTGGCGGCTGCCGCGTTCCATGCCTGGTCGTATGCCGGACAGTTTTGATTTGGTGCCTTCCCGTTCCTCATCGAGCTGCGCATACACGCGCAGTATCATTTTTTCGTCAGAATGTCCCATCAGCTCCACCGCCTTTTTTAGCGTGATACCGGAATAATACAGGATAGTCGCGTAATTGTACCGGAACACGCGAGAGGTAAGCCCCGATATGGGTGTGGGGGATTCTTCTGTTGCAACCGCGGCGTTCATCGCTTTAATGATACGATTCCAGACAACATAAAAATGGGATTTGCTATAAGGCTGCCCATTGCGGGAAAAAATGAAAGCGCTGCCGGCGTCAGGAAGGCTTTTCTTTAGCCGCATGGTATAAAACCTTACTTCGTCCGTTAAAATGGCGGGAATGGGTATCCTGCGGAACCCTGAAGGGGATTTTGGTATGTTTTTAAGCTCGGGTTGGTTATTTTTAAAAATGATTACGTGGTGTATGACAAGCTCTCCTTCCGCGAGGTCTATGTCCTGTACCTGCAGGGCGAGCAGTTCCTCAAGGCGCAGCCCGCAGCCAAAGAGTAGCATGACAAGAAGATGCTCTTCCGGCGTCAGGGCAGCGCTATTTAAAGCCTGTTCTTCTAACGGTGTGAGAATACGGCGCTTTGGCGGGGTATATCTTGGCATTTCTATCCTGTGCCATGGGGTGTCCTGTATGTAATGGTCTTCCACCGCAGAGGACAGTATCTGCTTTAGGACAATCTTAATTTGCTGGCAGGTGCGTGGATGCCCCGCGTTTTCGTTGATAAGCGCCTGTATGTCTGTTCTCTTGATGTCTGGCAGTAGCCATGTGCCGAACTGCGGGATAAGGTATGTATCTAGAATGGTGTGGTACATGCGCTGTGTGTTGTATTCCCTTGAGGCTTTGTAAAGAGAAACAAAGGTTTCTGCATATTCCTCAAAGGACATGTCCCTGCGGGCAATATATTTTCCCGTCTTTATCTGTGCCTTCAGGGCGTCTACCTTGTCCTCCAGCTCTTTGCTGGTCCTGCCATACATGGGTATCCTGACGGGCTTCCCGTATTCGTCATATTCACCGGTATTTACCAGCGTGTAGTAGCGTCCGTCCTTTCTCGGTTTGTAACGTCGTTTTCTTGGCATTGTATCATCCTCCCGCGTATAATGCCGGCAATGCTGCCGGAATTGAATTTTTGGGCATAAAAATGCCCGATAACTGCTTGCAGTATACCGAGGAAGATGATACAATATACTTGGTTTTGGGTTGTATCATCTTTCGGTGTACTGCCTTGGCTGCTCCGGTTGGCGCCGGAGCAGTTTTTTTATTCGGTTACAGTAAAGCGTTGTTCACTCTCAATCTGTTTTATGCTTTTTTCCGGAGTGGGTAAATCCTCAGGCATAGTACCGCCAAGATCTTTAATGGTTTGTCTCACCTTTTTTCCTACTTCATAGTGAGTTTGATTAGCGTTTTCTTTTCCATGGATATTCTCACGACGAAGTTTTGCTTCTGTTTGAGTAGCGCGGAATAGATTGGCAGCGAGTTCTTCATAACCCATATAGTCTAAAATATCTTGTGATTTTTTCAATCCTTTTCTTTCTTTAATATCTTTGGCTTTAAGACCACCATAGAGACCCATGTAACCACAATTCTGGAAAATAGCATAGTCTAAAGAAGTTTTGACACCAGCATTCTTGGCAGCAGCTACTAATAACTTGTTATGCTCAATCATTTCTTTGCGTATAGCAAGACGCTTGGCATCTGAATCCAATTGTTCGAAATTTTCAATTAACTCCTGCTGTCTGGTTTTGACTGCAAAGTAAGACTGACCGAGGGCGATAACTTTCTTTCGGGGGTCACTGTTTTGGACAATGAGATAGCAGGCGTATCTGGATAACTGGATGTCACCAATATCTTTATGAGCAGCACCGGCTTCTACGATTTTGTTGACATCAACAAAATGGTCTAAAACCGTATATTCACTACCTTGGCAGGCAGCCATTGCCTTATCTATTACTTTTTTGAAATTGCGCCATTCCGTATATTCTAAAGCAAGCTGTAATTCACGAGCGTACCAAAATTCCTGCCCATATTCATTTATGTGTCGAATAGATTCAAACAGGGATTCAGTGTAACTGGTTTCATCTTCCGGGGTAAGTGCCTTGGACAAAATCCGGTCATGCATAGCACTTAAACGTTCTTCGAATTCCCTCTCGTTCATATACTATTTCTCCTATCATGTATTAATCCTTTTATTTCAATCAGCAATTAGCAAAGATAATGTTTCTGTATCCTGTTTTAGAGATTGAGTATAAGTATTAAAAGATGCAGCAAAATCATCAATGGACCCAGAAGGAGAAGTCATTAAGTCGTAGTATGAAACATATGAAGAATAAATATCCTTTACTAATGTTTCAATTTCCTCAGCTTCGCTACCCTCAATTGGAACAATGATTAAATCTGCATATTGCTGGCAAATACTTTCATGGGTGGATAATACGGAATCTTTTGTGTTATCGCTATTTTCAGAGAGCCATTCAAAAGCAGTATCAGGCATTGTTGAAAAATCAGGAGAACCGCCAAGCTTTTCTAACGAATTCCAATAATTGTATTCATACTTTCCCATATTGTATAAAGCAAGCATATTTTCTGACACAGCAGCGTTGAAAGAAGATACCGATAATTTGTACTGACTAATGTCAAAAAAAGTTTCTTCTTCTACAATAGATGGTTCCGTAGAAGGAGAATCAGTTATCTGTGCTTCTGCTCCGCAACCGCATATGAAAAGTAAAATAAGTAAGAATGTTAAAGTGATTTTTTTTGTCATAAAGAACCTCCCCTAAAATTTTCCCCGTAATTCGACTACTTTGCCTATAATTTTAACGGGTTTGCTTATTATGTCTTCGTTACTATAGAACATCGGGGCATAGGCTGGGTTGTTAGATATCAGTTCTATACCGTCCCGATATTTCCTTAATCTTTTGCAGGTAGCGTCGTCACCGTTTACCATGGCAACTACAATATCACCAGATTCCGCATCCTCTTGCTGCCGCACGATAACAATGTCTCCCTCACACATGCGGGGCTCCATGGAATTTCCTTTTATCTGTAATCCAAAATATGTACCAGTTGCAGCCAGCTCCTGAGTGATTTCTTCCGTGTCTATGATATCTTCGACGGCTTCTATTGGTATTCCGGCGGCTACGCGTCCAAGGACATTAATAACAACACCAGTTTTTTTTGAAGTGTTATTAGGTTTGTCTTCTAATAAATCGGATTTGTTTACTCCAAAATAATCGGCTAGTAATTGTATTTTTCCTATTCGTGGGAGTTTTTGCCCTGTACACCAACTTGATACAGTGGAAGAACCTAGGTTTAAATCATTCATAAGGTCCATTTGATTTTTATTATTTAATTCCATATAATATCTTAATTTTTTGGCAAAGATAGCTTTATATCTTTCGTCTGACATCAATAAAATCCTCCTAGTAATTCGTATAATAGCACCAAAAACGAGATTTGACAACTATTTTTTAAAAAAATCTCACTTTGGGTATTGACATCGCACTAAAAGTGAGATAGTATTGGATTAACATAATATGAAAGGAAAGGGGAAAGAATGAGTGAACTAAAAATTTCTTTGGCAGCAGCACGAGTAAATGCGAGAATGACCCAAAGCCAAGTTGCAGAAAAAATGCATGTTGGGAAGCAAACAGTTGTTAGATGGGAGAATGGTAAAGCAGAGCCAAAGACATCTCAGGCTATGGAATTATGTAGGCTATATAATATCCCTCTTGATAATATTTTTTTGCCAATTAATCACACTTAAAGCGAGATTAAAGAAGATGAAAGTGGTGTGGGAGGAGTAAATGTGGATTAACAAGAAAAAATGGAAGTACCTAATAGATTATGTGTCAAGAAATGAATACCGTATGAAAAAGGCGGAGCTGAAAATAGCCCGCCTAGAAAAACTTTCAGAAGAAAAAATGAAAAGTGCAGAAGGCGAGCTGACCAAGGTTATTACTTCTTTTTACTGAGAAAATTATCAATAAATTTTTCAAGTGAATTATCGGGAGAACTTACCAAGTTATATAAGCGAAGTGTTTTACTGCAAATAAGGTCATAATCCTGAGTATCACTTAAATCAGAAAATTCAAGCAAAGAATATGTCCTTGAATCATTTATACATATAAAAATACCTACATCAGAATACATTTCTTTGTATTCGGGCAATAAGTAACCAATAGCAATGCAATCATTATTGGAGGTGCAGTAAAATGAGGATGAATAATCTAGTTGTGGAAATGATTCTGCACAATGGTCACGCTTTAGGGGTGACCATAATATAGTCCCCCTTTTTGTATGATTAACAAGGGAATTGATAAAAGAAATAGATTTTAAGAGTTGCATTTAGGAATCCTCCTTTTTGCCAAAGCGGGCAATAATATAATCAAGCAGTTTGCTTATTTTGATTCTGTTTGATTGAGTTAGTGGGGCGTTTAATAGAGTTATTATTTTTCTAATCGTCCACCTATCTTTGAAGGAAAAAATATGCTGGAAAGACAAAAGGCATTGATATAATTCCTGTCTAATTTCGCTAATTTGTGTAAAACTGATAGAATCATCTTCACTTAAAGCTTCATTGAAAGCCATCATTTTGGAACGAGTATTGGAACGCTTTTTATTATAGTCAATTCTTTGATAGATAATGCTTTTTCTAAGGGATTCCGACCTGATTAATAATACTATGGACAGAACGAAACTGGCTATTCCTGTGATATCCGCAATTTGGGATATAAAGCCTAACATAAGCAACACTCCTTTTCTGTAGATTTTATCACATTAAGCGAAAAATGGCAAGAAAACGCTAATGTAGGAATATGTGGCAAAAAGTACGAAGAGCAATAGAAATCCTATGATGGTTTAGAAAAGTAAACAAAACTGGTGTGAGAGGCGGTGATGAGGAAATGCAGCAAAGCACAATCCCTAAAGAAGGGATACTCACAGGAATCCTTTCTCTGGGGTATGAATCAGAAGAAGACCTCACAATGGTGAAATTCAGTGTAAGTGAACAAGGGTGGATGAGGCTGAAGGAAACCCAGAGCTGGAAAGACATTAAGGGTCTGCTGATTTTTGAACCGAAAGAATGCAGGATAATTCCGGAAGAAAAACAAGAAAATAAAAATTGTGGAAAATTTTTTCTCGGAATTATTTTTTCCCGTCATGTACAAGAGAAATGTTGCTGATACAGATGGGGAGGCGTGACTTATTGAGAATAGTAATACATATGGCAACAGACCGGTCAAGGGTACATATCTTTTCAATTGAAAAGCTGATGTTCCGGCGTGAATGAACGAAAGCAAAAATCCATGTTCCAATAGTTCCAACAGCGCCCAAAATGGCAATAGCAAGAGTGATATTTTCCCTAATCATACTGAACCTCCTTTAATAAGGTGAGTATATCACAAGAAGAAAAAAGGAAAAAAGAAAAATATTGTAGAAAAGAAACGAAAATGATGTAAAAGGAGATGAGAAGGGAATGTTTATGAGAATTACAGGCAAAGAGGAGACCTTAAAGGAGATTGAAAAAGCGATGAACCTGCTTAGAGAAGCGGAAAAAATATTATTCAATCTCCCAAATAATATCGGTCTTGAGTTAGAAAATGAAACAGAGGATAAAAAAGACAATGCCACCAGTGAAAACTAATAGCATTGAAAAACAATAGTTACAAGAATTCTGCCATGCTTTCTGCGCGGCACACAGGTGCCACAATTCATTCCCATTTGTCCAAAAGGCGCGCAGGTTATCCCCCTTCCTGCGTGCCGCGCAGAAAGTATGGCAGCCAAAATATTTAAATTTAAAAAATTGAGGAAAGGAGCGGCATATGGAATACCCAAAACCAATCATGACAATATCGGAACTGCAGAAAATGGGCTACCCAAGGGACTACCTTTTAAGGGCGTGCCACAGCAGGCACGCGGGGAAACTGTGCATCCGAACGTCACGCAAGGGCAAGTTCTTGATAAAGACAGATGTATTTGAATACTTACAAAACAGGGGGTGTTTAAGGTAATGCAGTTACATAAAATACTGACCTTTGCCAGTTTCGTTTTCATTCTGGTAGGCGCTGCCGGCTTTGCGGGCACGGCGGAGCTGGAGCCGGTGGACAAGGGAGGCGTGGCAGCAGCCCTTGTCCTGTTCCTGATCGGGATACTGTGTGGGGTGTGGGCAGCGCTGGAGGAAGGCGGGCACGGGAGGCGGACAAGCCGCAGGATGTGAAAAATAAAAATAACGTGCAAAATTTCATCTACCGAGAAAAATTTGGCAGTTGGCAAAGGAAGGAGGTGAGAAAGGAATGTTTATGAAGATTACAGGTAAAGAAGAGACTTTAAGGGAGATTGAAAAAGCAATGAACCTGCTTAGAGAAGCAGAAAAAATATTATTCAGTCTTCCGAGCAATATCGGTCTTGAATTAGAAAATGAAACAGAAGATAAAAAAGACAATGCCGCCAGTGAAAACTGAGGGCATTGAAAAGACTATTTTGATTTAGCAAAAGCAACTATAGCGTCACGAAATTCGGAAAGCGTATAAAGGGAAGATTTAGCTAATTGGAGTATTTCTTCTCTTGATAACGGGGCTTCTCCAGAACTAATAAAATTTAGCTCTTGTTTGTGGCTTTCTAGGGCTTCATCAAGTTTGTGCTCTAATTCATATACAGACATAGAGTAGTTCTCCTTTCCCAAGTACTTGGCTCTGGCGGGAGCCTGTAAGGAGATTGTAACACAGATTTTATATTTTAGCACCCATGCCTTCCGCACGGCGCACAGGCGCCGTATACCCCCTCATTTATAATAAGCGGGCGCAGGTCTCCTATCCTGCGTGCCGCGCGGAGGGCGCGGGGACAGAGAGGTAAAAAGATGGAAAAATTCGATTTTGAAGTTATAACAGAAGGAAGTTTTGAAGATGCCGGATATACCATCAGCACAATCGTTATCCGGCTGAATCCGGCTGCCATGAATGAGTATATCATGTCTCTGAATATGAACTGCCGTGAATGCTACGAAACAGAAGAAGAATGGGAAAAGCACAAAGCCCAGAAAACGGCAGAACGCATGGCATGGGAAAGAAAAATCCTTGACCGGCTGAAATTCACTGGAGACACAGGGTATTCCATTACAGAAGCAGTGAGTGAAATCTTTACAGTGGTCTTGTTTGAAAATATATCAACAGCTAAACAGGATTCCAACTTGTAAATTTTTTGAGACAGTTGGAAACCACGGAAAGGAGGCAGGCATGGGCTATGCATGGCTTGAGGCGCATGGGCTGATTGCAGGGGCGCCGGAATGGGAAGAAACGGAAAGGCAGGGCAGGAAGGAGTCGGCAGGTGAATGATTACGTGACATGCCCGAGGTGCGGGGGCAATTACGACCACGGGGAGATTAGGGGCGGCATCTGTGACGACTGCCGCGGGGCGGCGGAAAAAGAGGAAGCAGGCGGCGCAGCCCGTTTACGGGCGGCACGCTGCATGAAGGAAGAGGCAGGCGGGCAGCCTGCACTCATGCCGGCAGGGTTACGGCAGGATTAAACATGTAAGGAGAGGGCATGGCAAAAAAAGGGTTGGAGTATTTTCCCGTCCTGTGCCATTTTGACTCCGATACAGAATTACTGGAAGCCGAATTCGGGCTTAAGGGAATCGCAGTGCTTTTAAAGCTGTATCAGAGGATATACGGCGGGCATGGCTATTACTGCGAATGGAATGACGAGGTCGCGCTGCTGTTTTCACGCAGGGAATGCGGGATACCCGCAGAAGCGGAGCGTGAGGGTTGCGGCGTGGTTGTGGAAGTGGTAAAAGCGGCTTTAAGAAGAGGCATATTTGACAGCAAAACCTATGAGAGGCACGGCGTCCTCACTTCCGCCGTGATACAGGAGACCTATCTTGAGGCTGCAAAAAGGCGCACTGATGTGGAGGTACAGAAAGCGTACCTTTTGTTAAGTGCACCCGAAATTCCAAAAAATGTAAACATTGTATCGGGAAATGCATACAAAAATGCGGAAAATGCATACAGGAACGGACAAAGTAAAGTAAAGGAAAGTAAAGTAAATAAAAACAAAAAGAGTGTGCGTTCCGCACCGCCCTCCGTAAAGGAAGTGGCTGCATACTGCGCGGAACGGAAAAACGGGATAGACGCGGAAGCCTTTGTTGCCTTTTACGAGAGCAAGGACTGGATGGTCGGGAAAAATGAAATGCGCGACTGGAAGGCTGCGGTGAGGACATGGGAAAAGAGGCAGGGCGCCCATCTGCAGCGCGGCAGCACAAACAGCTTTAATGCCTACCCCCAGAGGGACTATGATTACGGGGATTTGGAGAAAAAACTGCTTGCGAGGTAAGCGGGGAAGGAGGCGCAATGGGTGAAATACAGGCGCTGCCGGTACCGGTGCAGGAAAAAACAGGTGAGCCCTTAAAGCGGGTGAACCTGTACATAGCCTCTTCCGTAACGGGTCCGGGGAGGAGGGCGGGAAGCTGCGGCTGGGTGCTGGAATGCCCTGACCGCCCGCCCTCGGTAAAGAACCCCATGATAGAAGCCGTGTACCTCGGGGAAACCACGGCACACGGCGCGCTCCTGCGGGCGCTGCGGGACGCGCTGGGGCATGTGCGCAGCCGGTGCGCCCTGACGGTATACACGGACAGCCCCTATATGGCACAGGCTCTGTCCGTGTGGCTGCCCTGCTGGATGCAGAACAACTTTGAGACAAAAAAAGGCAAGCCGGTGGCTGACCGTGAGAACTGGCAGGAAGCAGCCATTTTACTGAATGCGGCGGGCTTTCCGGCAGAAACAAGGCTGAAAGAGGCGCATGCGTGGCGGAACTGGCTTGCATGGGAGGTAAAAAAGAAAACCGCGGAAGGCGGGAAATGCGATAAAGACTGAATGTGACGCGGCAGCAGGCAGGAAAGGAAGGGCAGTATGACACAGAAATACACGATGGTGAAAAACGGGAAAACCTACGGTGATTACACGGTATGCCAGATAAGCCGGATGCTTGCAGAGGGGCAGAAGGCGGTAAGGGAAGCGGCTGCCGGTGGGACGGAGATATGCGGCTATACGCTGGAGGAGGCGCAGACTGCGGAAAATAAGAATCTCAAAAAAAGGCACTGACGGAATGGGATGAGATAAGGTTCCGCCTTAACCCGCGGGCAAAAAGGGAGCAGGAAGAATGATAAACGGAGAATTAATCATAGACAACTTTGCGGGCGGGGGAGGCGCCGATTTGTGTAGGAAGGGGTGAGGGGCATGAAACAGTACTGCCGTTACTGCTGCAGCCTGTGCGTTGGTGATGTGGCATACTGCAGCGCAAAAGAGCGCGTCATCAGCGAAGCGGCGGCAAAAGCGCAAAACAGGTGCAGTGATTTTTTGTATAACCCGCTGGACGCTTTCGGCGGCATTGACAGGGACGGGAAAACGCATACCTATGAACCGAGAAAGCCAAAGAAAAAACAATGCGACGGGCAGATGAGGCTTGACCTGTTTCCGGCAGCAGGGGTGGAAAACCCATGAAAAGCATAATGCATGACAGGAAGGACGGGACATGCTGGCTCTGCATAAAACTGCACGGGGACTACAGCCGCAAGAGCGTGCTGCATGAGCACCACGCCATAGGCGGTACGGCAAACCGAAAACAGTCAGAAAAGTACGGGCTTAAAGTATACCTCTGCCCGCCGCACCACATAAACGGGTTAAGCCCAGAGGCGGTACACGGAAATACAGAAATCCGCAGGTATGTGGAGGCAGCAGCACAGAAAGCGTTTGAGGAAAACTTTCCTGACAAAGATTTCCGTGCGGTTTTCGGGAAAAATACTGAGGCAGAGAGAAAGGGCAGGCGGCAGCAGGCGTACAGGGAAGGCTTCCGGCAGCAGACGGACGGATTTATGCCGGCTGATGTGCTCCCGCCGCTGCCGGACTGCTTAAAGGATTGAAGGAGGACAGATGGAAGGGCAGATAAATTTATCAGACTATGACAAAGAACAGATGGGGTACATGCTGGAACCTCTGCCATGCCCTTTCTGCGGAATGGTGCTGAAAGATTTCCCCAAGTTTATGATTGTACAGCCTGTCAGGAGCGAGGAATACCTGCTGGAAAAGCTTCGGGCAGGAAGGTTTCTTGGGAGTGACAACGGGTATCAGGTGATATGCATAAGGTGCGGTGCTGCAGGGGCAAGGGGAATGACAAGGCTTGAAGCCGTGTCGAAATGGAACCACAGGGCGGATGTTGTTGACGGAAAGGTAATAGATAAGCAGCTTTACTGCCTTGGGTGCAGTCTGAAACTGAGATATTAAAAACCGGAGGAGAACACAGATGGGAAGGGAATTACCAATACTTTTTAACACGGATATGGTACAGGCGGTAATGGATGACAGAAAGACGGCTACAAGGCGTGTCATAAAACCGCAGCCAAGGGCAGTGCTGGCATATGCATTCGCAGGGCATAAGTCCGGTACATGGGGATATGCAGACGGGGAAGCATATAAAATCTGGGGAGACAGGTACAGGCTGCCCGATGGCATTCCCGACGGCGAGCTAAAAAGGCGGTGGACGCCGCCATGTAATACCGGAGATACCCTCTGGGTGAGAGAAGCATGGGCATTTCAATGCTGCATTGAGTGCATGGACCAACTGGAAGATGAGACCTGTATGCTTGGAAAAATGTCAACAATCCATGAGGATAAGGAGGCAGAATCAGAAGGCTGCTACATATACCGCGGGGAGCATCCGCACCCTGATAGGATTGTATGGCGCCCGTCCATCCACATGCCCAAAGACGCGGCGCGGATATGGCTTAAGGTTACCGGCGTGACAGTGGAGCGGCTGCATGACATGACCCTTGATGATTTCCTGAGTGAGGGAGTTGTACTGAGGCCGGAGGCGTTTAACGACCCTGACAATGCATACCTGCAGGCGAGGGAGATTTTTAAAGGGATATGGGACAGCACAGTGCGCAAAAATGAGCTTGCAAGGCACGGCTGGGAGGCAGACCCGTGGGTGTGGGCGGTAAGGTTTGAGCGGTGCGGGAAGCCGGCAGCAGGAGAGGGGGAGTAACCATGGAATACGGGAAAATATTAGAGAAAGAGCGGGAAAGGCAGGGAATGACGCGTAAGGAGCTTGCGGAGAAGGCAGGAGTTACGGAACGGGCGGTAGAGTATTGGGAAAAGGGGAAGCGCCATATGACCCTTTTAAGTGCGGAGAAAATTTTCAGGGCATTAGGTATAAGCGTGACAATAGGGCTGCAGCCGGCAGCAGGATTACGGGAGGAATAAATAGGATGAGCAACCACGATGTGAAAAACGAACCTACATACTGCAGTATCATGAATGGGAAATGTCCTGAAAAGACAGACGGAGAACGAACATACTGCAATTATTATTGTCAGTTATATACTGTTTACAATGATTTTAAAAGAAGAAGCATGGAATTGGAGGAAGCGGAATGACGAAGAGTGAATTTATAGAAGAGAAGCAAAAAATTTTAAAATCCATGCCTGATACAATATGCTTCACGAGAGGGGAAGCAGAATGTATTTTAGAAGAACTTGAGGAGTACCATGCAATCGAAACTGAATTAAGGGAAAAATATCATGCTAATGCTGATATGAAAGAGTTAATAAAATATTTTATAGAAACCATATTCAAAGGTGAAAAACATGACAGATTTTGTATTTTGACAAACGAAGAAGCAAAGATGTGGGAAGAATATCAGTCAATCGGCACGGTCGAGGAAATAATGGAGAGGCTGACAGAAAGGGAAGAAATCAATAAATGTCTGGAAATCCGGGGAAAAGGAGGTCACACATGAGCAGGAAAAAGAAAAGCCAGAAGCTGAATGACTATGCAAATGCAGCAACGGCAGCAGGCATGACATACGGGCAGAAGCAGGCGTCAGAATACGAGAAGGCGGTAACAGTAAGCCCCGTGCCAGCAGGCTACCGGAAAGCAGGGGAATTTACCAGAAAGAAATGGGAGGAGGATTTGTAGGTGGAAAAACTGGAGAGGATAGGGAAGCAGTCAAGGTATGACGGCATGGTAAAGCCGCCTGCAGCGTCAGCGGTGGCAGCGGGGAGGCGCAGACTAATATACATAAACTACACGCCGGAGGGCCGGAAAAAGGAGCCATGCGGCAGCAGGCTTACAGGAAAGTGAGGAAGGAGCGGTTATGAGAAAATATGAATTTACGGGAGAAACAAAAACGCTGGATAATGGAGTGGAACTGCAGCGCATCAGGGCGGTGGTATCTTTTGGCAGTATAATCACTGGAGAAGTGGGAGGGTGGATTGAAAAAGAAGGAAACCTGTCCCATTCTGGCAACGCTTGGGTCTACGGTGACGCTAAGGTCTACAGTAACGCTAAGGTCTACGGTAACGCTAAGGTCTACGGTAACGCTAAGGTCTACGGTAACGCTAAGGTCTACGG
>ERZ779622.990-NODE-990-length-12999-cov-10.877009_pt1 | contig 12999 bp, 18 predicted proteins | sample MGYA00514188_ERZ779622 | MGnify/ENA primary metagenome ERZ779622 (study PRJEB29562, sample SAMEA4376702) | mouse gut metagenome | isolation source: Cecum | study: EMG produced TPA metagenomics assembly of the A DSS colitis mouse model was used to assess the...
CATCGTTAACACGAAGCTGTCCGTTGCTGATTTCTTCATGCGATACAGCCTCCTTACACCAACTATTTATGCCATTATTATACCATAAACTCGCATAAAAATCAAGTATTTACGGGAGAATAAGGTGCGCTGCTCACCCCATGCCTAAAGTCAGGGGCATGCGCAGCGCTTTCGGTCAAGACCTCGGCAACCCGGCACAGCCCTCCGGTTCTGGTAAGGGCATGCTCCCCAGGGTATATTTCGGCGATTGGCTTAGCTCCCCTGTCCGTGGTGATGAGCGTTTCTGCCTTAACGTATGTAGGGTTCATAATCTTCCTTCCCTCGCAACACCGGGCCGAAACTCCCAGTACGCTGATTCTTCGGCGACCGCCATATCAATGATGTAAAACCTGTCGCCGGTTTGCATCACATCAATTGACCATGGCCCGGAAAGCCCTGTGACATGGTCCATAGCCGCCGCTACCATATTCAGAACCATATACTTATTCTCTTCATACTCGGACTTGATATATGGCGCCCTCTTATGGAAAACGACCTTGTCTGTTGCATCGCTCAGGTGTCCTCCGACATAGTCCTCATCCCAATAGTTGGCGATGAAGATGGGGGCGCGCAAATCGAAATCGTAAAACACCCTGTATTCCGGGCGGAGCGGGAGCCCGTGGTAGATACAGGCCGTTGTTGCGCTATCATACATAATGCGCTCCCTGATGATGAGCTCATCGAGCCCATCATAACCCATGAACACTTCTGCCGCAGTCTGCTGGATGTTAATGAAATTCGACATCAGGGTGGCACTCGTTGCCAGACACGATTGATTCCCATAAAACTTATTGGAGAACGAGGCATTTTTTATAAACAGCATCCGCCTGTCCAACCCCGCCGTTTTCACTGCCAAACGCACTTCTGTCTGGAACCAGGCCTCTATCGCCTTCATTGACTCTTCTGAGCAATCTCCAAATGCGCAGATTACATCAAGGGGGACCTGAACAATGAGTGTCTTAGGAATATCCAGTCCCGCCTCAACTGTAGTCGGCTTATTGATTTTATTGAACCAGAAAGAGAACCGGTTTTCCGTCTCTCGCCGGCCGTAGCGTAAACCCGCATAGCGGTCAAAAATGATGGGACCCGCATTGCCTCCACCTTCTGTTGACGGTTTAGGTCTGTCCGGCTCACTCTCCCGCTCAGCCGGTTTGGGCCCGCTGGGTAGAACACATAGGGCGGCACGTTCCTCGCCCACACCGCCAGCGTGCGGCTTGTGCGTGCGTTGCTCGGGTTTCTGCTCTACCCCCGGGCGCCTATCCCAATAGGTCGAGGTCTCCGCCACAGCCATATCAATGAGCCAATATTTTTTCTGAACGGCGTCCCACATGATATCCACAGACCAGACCCCATCCAAGTCGACATCTGCCATGGCAGCCTCGACCAACTCCGCAACTTCATCCTTATGCTTCACATAGAAACGCTCCAGCTTCTTTTTCTTGTTTTGGAATACCAGCCTGTCGGTCAAGTCATGCAGCTCATGTTCGACATATCCGGAATCCCAGTAGTTTACAGTGAAGATAACCTGCCTTTCGTCGAAGTCATAGAAGACTCGGAACTCCGGGCGGAGCGGCAACCCGTTATAGATGCAAGGAGTCTTGCGCCGGTCGCACCATATAAACTGCCGCACAACCAGTTCTCCAAGCCCGCTGGGATTACCACACAAGGCCCCATAATTGACGTTGGCGACCGCTGTCGCTAAATTGCCGATGCCATCTACGATACAAGAGCCCTCCGCCCAGAACTTATTGGAAAACGTGCCATTCTTGATGAACAGGCGTCCCCGCATCTTGCTTCCCCGCAGCACCGAGATAACATCGGCATCCAGCCACTTCTGGATGGTTTCGATGTCCTTCTCCCCATCCTCCATGAAGAGAGCTTTGTACAGTTCCTGGTCTATCTCGCTGCCGTCCTTACTTCTCGGCAGCTGGAACACCAGCGACCTCGGAGTATCAATGCCGTGCCCTTGTACTCTTGGGAACCAGTAACTGAACATATTCTGCTTCGCACGTTCCCGTGTGGTAGTATCCGCATATTGCTTCCCCATGTGTTTACTCCTTTCGACCTCAGCCTGGGCGCTTGCCATCAAATTTCATATATTTCGACTTCATCCACAGGAACGTTGGCGTAGTTTAAAATCTGAGCAGTTTCGATAGCAGTTTCAAACCCCGCTCCCATATGCGGGGAGCGACCCATACCGCTGACTTCACTCGTGGCCGGGGCGGCCTCACTCCCCGTATAGGGAGTGCCGGTCCTGGCGGCGGCTGTAGGCTGTCAGAGGGCATTGCAAACCACACTCCCCACACAGGGAATGACCGGGCGCACCGACCAGGTGCGGGGCCTGCTCCAGTCTCAATCCTCACTCCCCGCATGGGGAATGGCTAGAGGCGGGTCAGCAGTCCAAATAGGCCAAGATATAATGGATGAAACAGTCCCAGGCTCCGGAGTTCCGCAACCTCGGGTCCCGAGCCTCACATCCAACGAGTTTTTCTGCACGAACCTTGGCCTTTGCGTAGGCATTAGCTCGTTTCACAGGTGCTTTTCTGTGGAAGGAAATAGTCTCCTCAACGATTTCTTTCAGGTCCGGCTCTACCTGATAGAGCATGCCGATATTCCAGGGGATGAAATGGCTGGTATCCATGTCCGGGATATCGCTTGCCCTCTTTGCATGCGCCATACTGTTCTCCTTTCCCGGTCCAATGACTTACCTCATCCCGCTCCCCCAGCTTGCGGAGGAGCACCCTCCACCTTCCCCAAGGCATCCTTAATGGGGGCATCCCATGCGCCAGGTTTTTTCATCAGGTCCTGGGCACGAATAAGTAGCTTGGTCTCTATATTCAGGAACCTCTCAACATCACCAAACGGGAGAAGGAGCATGGCATCGCAAAGACGGAGCCAATCCTCCACATCGCCGAACCCGGGGTAAAAGGCTTCCTGCTGGGCGCTCCCTTCGTCCGGCTTTTGCCCGTCTCTGACGAACCTCTCATAGTGGCGTAGCACCCATCGTGCGTGGTCCGCCGTGCTCATTGACGTCTGGGGAACCGAACCGAACAGTCGCTTCAAGATACGGTCCATCATCAGGTAGTTTTCAGCGAAGCTCATCAGCCGATGATTCCGCCTTACTTCTGGAAAATACCTCGCTGCCGCCGTCCGCAACAGCCGCTCCGAAATATCGAAGCTGACGAGCATTGAGAAATCCTCAACCGACATATTTTCTACCGGGTACAGGGCGACAAGAGCGTCAATTACCCCTACGAAACGCTCCTCATTGTCTTTCTCCAGCGAGGCCGCCAGAGATTTCACAACGTCTTTAACGCTGGCTTCAATGTCCTTTTTCATATGGCCACCTCTCAGCTGTGCGGGCCGTCCGGTTTTAAGTCGATGCTCCAGAACTCAACGGTTCCGGTATACCACTCAAACTCTTCAGCAATAATTTTTTGGACGATATCCCAGTTGCCGCCGGCCAGCCCACAGCCGATTTTGTAGGGCATGGCGATACGCCAGACGCCCTTCTTTTTGGCGAAATCGCAGAGTTTGGACATACACGACCGAAACGCATCGTAGTCTGTCTGCCGGCTGCCGATGCCAAACTCGTTCTGCGCAAAACAGTTGGCAACTACGGTTCGGTCTGCCGTCCATACAAACTGTGTCTCCCCCATCAGCGCTGCGCCTTTCTCAACACAGAGTTTCCGGTAGTCGTTGTACACACTGCGGTACTTTTTCTTGATGGCTTTCGCCACCCCGGCGCCCATTACTCCCTTGCAGTTTACCTGATGGGCAATGATAGGTGCCCCCGATGCAAGGACATCGCCAGGGTGAATCTCAATTTTAACGCTCATTTCCCCTCCTCCTCTCATTGGCGATTGTTGATAGCTTATACGCAATAGCTTTTGGCGACCTGTCCACCCTAGTGGCAATTTCCTGCGGTGTCTTCCCCAGACCATAAAGGAATTTGGCGGTTGCCGCCTCCCGCTCCGACCAGTACGTCCTGCGAACGTTATAGTCGAGGTAGGAGTTATCGTCCTGGTCCCGACGGCGCTTAGCCCGGAGCCAATCCGGTTCGACAAAGAAACCGTCTTCAATCATACTGCCATCGTACAGGTCCTGATGGGCCTCCATCCAGCCGAGAATCTTCGCAAAGTCGACATAGTAGAATTCCTGCTGCTTTGACGCTTTTCTGCGCACTAAAGGGAAGCCGTATTTTGGAGCCAGCGTCCCAAGGACTCGGTCCCGCGAAATTCCAGTTGCTCGACAAAAATCAGCCAAAAGAATATCCTCTGACCTGTAATACGCTGGTCCGAGCTTCATCCGGGCCGCCTGCTGGACAATGGCATCGGGCTCCCTGTGCAGCTTCTTGCAAATCGTATTCAGTCCGATATAACCCCAGCTGCGCCGCAGGTATTCCCTGTCCGGCTTTGTCCACATCCGGCCAGGCTGGTATATGTCGATGTTGTACCTTCGCCCCGTCAGCCTGATGGAGTCTATTGACCGCCCAAACTCCTCTGCCAGGTCTTCCAGCGTTTTTCCCTCTTTAGCTAGCTTCCGGAACTTGGCCAAGTCCGCTTTGGACCATATCTGCCTCGTGCTGAAAGCCGTCAGACCCATTTCATCCATACGATGTTTCAACGTCTCCCAGCGCATATGTAGCGCCCGGGACATTGTTGACACGGTGGTTGTTTTATGGTGCTCCAGTACATAGGCTACGTTCTCCAGACTCAGTTTTGGGCTGCCAACCTGGAGTGCAGCCAGACGTTCAACCTCACTCACTGGAATACCTCGCCCTTGACCCGTGCTGGAGAGCATACTCCAGCCTCGGGATGTCCATCCGCCAGATTTCCCGGGCCGTCAGCCAGTCCATGCAGTGCGGGTGCATCCAGCCTCCAATGAGGCGGGGATACCAGCCATATCTCTCCAGCAGTTCCCGCTTCCTCAGCCACACTCTTATCGAAAACCTTTCCAACAGCTTCATAAATTCTCCCCCTTCAGCCTACGCCCTAGGGCTCCTTGTTGAACCCGAAGTGAATGCCTCGCATCAACGATGATGCGTCGCCAATTTTTGAGTTGATAGCCTGCATGGTCCTGACCATATCCCCACTGGGAAGCCGAAACCTGCGATATTCCTCTACCATCCCCGGGAGTTCTTCGGCCTTCTCCATCAGCTCGTCCAGGACCTTTTGGAGCGCCATCTCAGCTTCCTTGGCCTGACGTACGACGTCCAGCTCTGCCTTGAACACACTCTCTTCCGTCAATGCGGCAACTGAACCGAGAGCGGGGGCGTGCGCATGCCAGCCACAGGTGTCGCAGCCTAAATATGTGCCGTCACGCCCATAGTCTGCAAGCCTCACCGTAGGCGCCCCACACTGTGGGCAGATTGGGTGGGCCGCACGGAACTGCTCCGGTGCCATCAACCACCTGTCGGTCACTTGCAGGCCCTGGGTTTCCTGCTTCTCCAGGGCCGCCTTCACAGCAACCCACAATCCAAATTTCCTATCGATTATTCTTGCTGGGGTGTGCTCCTCTTTGGGCCCCCAAATAGCAACCAGGTCTGGGTATACGGACCAAAGTCCCTCTCTGCAGCCGCCCATCCAAGTGCCGACGTATATCTCTATCCCCACGCCGGCCGTGCCTGTGTAGGGTCCGCCCGGTTGGACATCCAACAAAGTGATTGTTGCCAGGTCGGCTTCTCCGATGTTCATGTTCCAGTCCTCAGCCCATTGTTTTGCCATATTCAAAAGGGCAGGGCTATTCCGCAGAGCCGCCTGTAGCCCCTCCCGGAGCAGTGAGCAGACGACCTCGGCGTTTACTTCGGCCCTAGCCTCATTCAAGGCCGAAAGCTGCCGGTTCACCTTTTCGATAACCTCAGACATCGTCATGGCCCTCTATCTCCTTTCCTGGACCGCAGGGCGCTTGATATGACGCCCTTTCGCCCTGTATAGCTTCAGCACCCCAGCGGCATCCATAGCGTCATATATGGCCAGCATTCCGTTACTTCCCAGCCCCTTGGTCTTGCACTCGCCGCCGTCCAGAACTCCAACCGCTTCTTCTACGGTACTGATTCCCCCGCGGCGCAGTACGTTAATGACCCTCTGCGGGAGGGCGAGCCTTTCGATACCCGCAGACAGGATTTCTTCTGGGGCGCCCTTTTCACGGGCCGCCAACTCCTCCCTCTTTGCCACCGCATACCCCAAGCTGAAATACCGCTTGCACTCATAGCTGCGCAGCGTGTTCTCCAGTGAGTTCTTGATGACGGTGCCCACATAGGCCCCAGAGATATCTAGTTCCACTCCGACCATCCGGCACGTCATTCCCTTCCGGAAGTACATACGGACAATTTTGGCGTTCGTCTCTGCAAGCCTGGTGTCCAAAATGTAGTCTATCGCCTGCTCTAAGTCTGGTGGCAGCTCTGGGATGTATTTCCGCAGCGCCGTTTCGTCCGGGCACTGGAATACACGCAAAAGGAAGTTCATCGGCCATACCTGCCGCTTTTCTGTGGTGCTGTGCGCACGCCCCATCTTTGCCGACGGGATAAGGGATGGGACGGTCCTCAGCTTACTCAGGATATACGGCACATCCTGAGCGCTTGCATCCAGCAGTGAGCCTCCGTCGCTCCCGGTTTTATCTGGAGTCCGCCCGGTGACGGCCGGGTAAGCCTCGACCAGCTTCTGGCGCTCACTCTCGGTAAGAGCACACCCCATGGCATAGTGGATGCGCATACCGATGTCTGCCGGCGTCTGCAGTTCATGGAGCCCCCCCGCCTCCACAATGATGGGACTCCACAAATCGAGCAGGAAACACTCCAATTGGCCGTCCCAGCTCGACAGCGGCAAGCTCGATGGGTTCGGGATATTACCACCCTCTGCCCAGTATCGCTGGACTACCCCCGCCGTTTGAAGCATCTGATACAGGGCGGTCAGCAATTTCTGCTTTGCAGCCGTTCGCCCCGCCTCTTGCACCCCTGCAACGACCGTATCAACAATATCCCCAACGGTCTTATTTGCGAACTCCGCCCGGGCTTTGGAAGTCATCATCTGGAGCGGGAGCATATCCATAGGGAACGCCCGCATTTCTTGGATTGACGAGCTCTTAAACTCTTCGTCCTGGCGCATACACTCAGCCAGCCCACAGCGGAGCAGCCGCATAATATGAGACTCCCGGCATGCGTCCAGAGCACGCCGCTTCGCCGCATAGACGGCGGAGCCCTTCATACCCATCCGCTTCCCTACTTCATCCGCAACGGCTCCGTCCCGATAAACTAAGAGCAAAATCATCCTGCTTTGCGGAGGTAGAAGCCGGAGTGCCGCATCTATGGAAGCATCCAAATCCGCTGGCGGGGCATACTCACCCCCCGCCATGATGTTGCGCCACAGATTCAGGGGCCATGGGCCTTCAATTCCATCCCCCCACGTATCCGGGCGGGCATTGTTTGTATGGGGCGTAGAGCGGCACGGCCCGACAAGCACCCCGGCCTCCCCCGCTTTATCAAATACGCCTATCAACTGCAATTCATCATAAATGCCATGGACCGTCTTCTCGCTCAGCTGCCGGCCGTCATACTGGAGCCCGGTTTCCGACATAAAGGCATCGATGAGGGCGCCAACGGTTGTGACCCCAATCGTCTGGAGCCATGCGATTTCGCAAACGCCCAGCTTTTCAAGGACCCACAAGGGCTCCCCTCGCTGCTCACTGTAGCTCATCGTCCGGAATTTGCCTTGCCCATTCTTCCAGCGCTGTAACCCAGACGATAAAATTCCAGGCAGATGGGACCCCCGGATACAGCTGATTAGCTCCACAAGCTGTCTCTGCACAGCGAGCGCCCCTACATGACGGCGGGCGGCCAGTTCCGCTACGGTATGATGCTCCTGATAAAACTCGCGGAGCATTGTCTCATAATCCGGCTGGGACACTGATATATGCCCCAACATGTAAGAAATGTCGCCCAAAGACTCTGGGCAGGCGTCGACAAGAGAGGCCGCCTGGAACAACGTTATCCCCAATATTGAGGCTAGGGCGTTCTGCGGCCAGGGGGCTTTCGCCATTGTGTCGAGAAGCCGGCTCCCGTCAGCAGGCTCGCTCAACTCCATCACAGCGCCGGTCCCCATCGTTTCATTTGCTTGCATTTATGGCACCCCCTTCGGTAGGCGCTCCGGTTGCGCTCAATATGCTACAATTATACCACAAATCACATGGTAATTCAAGCCATATTCAATTTTTCTCCCATACGCACAAAACAGGAAGGTGCGACGTTTTGCGTCTCCGCCTTCCTGCTGATATTAAGCGATGACCAACTTGGTCATTTCCCGCTTTTCTTTTTGTGCTCTAGGGACTCTGGTGTTTGCATCACCGGGGTATAAGCCGCTTTGAGAGTGGCTTCCATCCTTTGAGCCCAGTCTACCTGCGGCTCTAAACAAAAAGGAAGGCGCAGCAACGGGTTGATGCTCAAAGCATCCTGCCGTTCACTGCGCCTCTCTGTCTTCTTTTTTCGGCCCTTCTTAGGCCGTGTTCTCCTTTGCATGTCCTCCCCTCCTTTCCCGGAGGGTGTAAGTGCCAGGCCAATCGAAAATTAGAGATTTAATCCAGGCCATTGGTTCTCTGATTGCATACATCCAGATTTTATTCCTCATGCCTGGGGTCGGCGCAGACAGGCCGGTTGCGTTTTTTAATCCGAACCTTTTCGCCAGCATTGTCGCTCTCGGCACATGAAATCCGTTCGATACGATGACGGCCCGTACTCGGGCGGGGTCTATTCCATATCGCTCCATCGTTTTGATGGAATATTCGATATTCTGCGCTGTGCAGCGAGACTTACTTTCCATGATGATTTTCTCTCTCGGAACGCCTCGCCGGAGCAGGCAGTTTGCCATGACGATAGATTCTGGCGCCGGTTCATTGTCCCCCTGTCCGCCACTGACAACGATAACGCCGTTTGGGTTCAGCAGCCAGCTCATATAGCCAGTCTCCAGCCGCTCTTTCAGCATAGCACAAGGGGCGCCGCCCACCACGGAGCAGCCTAAAATGATGATTATGTTTGTTGTTTGCATAGGTTCTTTCCTTTCCAAAAAGGGGATTGATTGCTGATTTAAAGCAAAAGCTCCGTGAGCGAGTACAAGAGGCCCACAACACATGCCGCAGTGGTCAGGAGGCCAAAAGCAAAAATTAAAAGTGGTGTCTCCATAGGCCGCTCGCACGGGACATAGTAATGGTCTTCTGGGGCATCTGGGTCATAGAAGAAATCCACTTCATCACCATGCTCCATGGGGTGGTGGTGCCTGTGTACCAGGCCCTCGATTATAAAATGCTCACCCTTTTCATCCCGGTATTCATACCAAGGGACATAAAGAGTATAGGGGGTCTCTTCTTCGCCCCAATAAGTGAATCTCAACACACGGGCTTTTGTCCGGGCCGTACATAGCCTTTTGTCGGCTCGAACATCTTTAATTAACCTGACCCCGCCATTCAAAAACATGACTCCAATCAGCAAAAAGGTCGTTGCGATAACCCTAATTTGTAACACTGAACACCACATTCCTTTGCGCTCAATTTGCTGCAATTATATCACGAACCACAAGGCATTAAAACCCCTTTTAGGAAATTTTCTTGGCGGGAACAAAAAGACCTCCGCACATCGTGCAGAGGTCTTCACTATTCAGTCCATTCCGTTCTATGTGTCGTGTTTGCAAAACATCTAACAGCCCCTGTAGGGGCACCCCCAACACTCGACGCAGTTGTCGTCGCCTGGGCACGCAAAATGCCCAGGCCAACGCTGACCGAGAGCGCCGCTCACCCTATGCCTAAAGTCAGGGGTATGCGCAGCGCTCTCGGTTAAAAATGGCATGGTGCTGACCTTTTAGTTGAAATCCTCACTCCCCGTGCGGGAAGTGACCTACCATTGCCCGCCCTACAGGTGGAGGACAGTATGTTGAAATCCACACTTCTTGCGTGGGAAGTGATTACTTCCAATCTGCGCCCCTTGCAAGGCGGCTCTTGGAATGGTCGGATACCGGTTGATTTCTTTCAATCCACACGCCCTACGTGAGGGAGCGGCCCAGAGCACCTAAGATTGTCCCAGCCCGGACAATATTTAAATCCCCACTCCCCGTGCATGGAGCGGCGCTGAAGGTCAACTACAAGGAGCCGGAATTGTAGGTTGGAATCCACACTCCCAGCTCGGGGAGCGATGCTGACGAGGACACGGCCACCGACCCGAAAAGCCGGATTTAAATCCACACTCCCCGTACGGGAAGTGACCGATGCACCGTGCCGGTTATTTGACGCGGAGTGGGTTAAAATCCTCACTCCCCAGGAGGGGAGTGTCATGCTACGCCGCCAGTTTTCGATATCGCTTATATTGGAATCCCCACGTCCCGCATAGGGAGTAACCGTAATATCAACAGCCTGACGGCCCTGTTTGTCGGTGTTTAAATCCCCAACCCTCGTGAGAGGGGTGATAGGACGAAAAGATAGAGAGTATAGAGGCCGCTTTGTTGAAATCCTCACTCCTCGCACGAGGAATGACGCCCCTGAGCGAGTAGTGGTTGTGGTTGTCGTGGTTTGAAGCCACCCCCTGTGTAGGGAGCAACGAATCTGAGTTTCCCGGAACGAACTTGATGGTGCTCTTTTAATCCACGCCCCTCGTACGAGGAGCGACTATCTGAGCAGCGATTCCCTATGGAGGCCGTATTTTAATTCTCTCCCCGTACGAGGAGCGGCCTCGCCTGACACGATGAGGCAATCCCCCGTGCCGTTGAAATCCACACCCCCGCAGGGGGCACCTGCCGCCAGCTCCATTACCATACTGGCATTTCAATCCTCTCCCCTCATTGGGAGCAGCGTCCAGCGATTCCAGCCCCGCTGGCAGTACCAGTATTGGAATCCGCACTCTCCGCATAAGGAGTGGTCTAACAGCTTCACCGCTGTGGGGTTGTAATCCACACTTCCCGTGTGGGAAGTGACTCGCAGCCAAGCGCCTGGTCGTCCATCCAAGGTGTTTTAATCCTCTCTCCGAGAGGAGCCATTGGAGCGCACCGTTTTGAAAGTCCCCTCAGTCATCTTTGAATCCTCACTCCCCTACATGGGAAATGCCCCTAGCGGTCGGCACCTATGAAGGAGGATTACCAAGGTGAAATCCCCACGCCCCGAAAGGGAGCAGTAGGAGTGTCTAGCCTATTTCACGGCGAAATTCTTTCAATCCACACTCCCTATATAGGGAGTGACCCGTACATCCTTATTGAGACCCTGCTTCGCGAATTTCAATCCGCACTCCCCGTATGGGGAGCGACCTTGACAGGGCAAAGCGGCTGTGCAGTGAATGATGTTAAAATCCTCACACCCTGCGTGTCGAGCAAGGGGCAACGAAGGGCGGACGATGTACTTTCCCAAATCGTTCTGTTAAAATCCACGCCCCTCACACGAGGAGTGGCGTATCCGAGAGAGTCCGTCCAGTTCGCTTTTCATTGGAATCCGCACCCCCTGCACGGGGAGTGACCTGGGTATCCAATTGAGACAGCTTCTGTGCCTTAAAATCCCCGCTCCTCGCACGAGGGGCGATTTTGCTGCACCCACCACACCTGGGCTTCATGTGGGTTGAAATCCACACTCCCCATGCGGAGAGTGACGGCTTTTCCATTCAGCGAGAGGTTGTTTCTGATACAGTTGAAATCCACACTCCCCGTGCGGAGAGTGACGGCCGCTTGTTCCTCATATTGAGAAATTGAGGCGTTGAAATCCACACTCCCCGTGCGGAGAGTGACCATCCACGTTCGTCGCTCAGTCAATATTTATGGAGTTGAAATCCACACTCCCCGTGCGGAGAGTGACCCCGCTCGGGTCAGGACGCCACACCCGCCCATCGTTGAAATCCACACTCCCCGTGCGGAGAGTGACTGCCGTCTTAAACAATCCGCAGGTTCGCGGGTATGTTGAAATCCGCACCCCCTGCACGGGGAGTGACCTGGGTATCCAATTGAGACAGCTTCTGTGCCTTAAAATCCCCGCTCCTCGCACGAGGGGCGATTTTGCTGCACCCACCACACCTGGGCTTCATGTGGGTTGAAATCCACACTCCCCGTGCGGAGAGTGACTGCCTCCTCATGTTGTTTGTTTCGGATGGAGGTGTTGAAATCCACACTCCCCGTGCGGAGAGTGACGTTCCTCTCTCGGAATTACCATTAGTGCCTGCCAAGTTGAAATCCACACTCCCCGTGCGGAGAGTGACTGCGAGATATTGTCTCTGTCTCCACACCTTCTCTACATATAGTAGGAATCAGCCCGGATAGAGACGACAACCAGCGCACAAGGCAGTGTGCGCACCCGCAATTTTGGTGCGAAGCTCCTGCGAATTTCTGTCCACTTCCACTTCGCGCCTGTATTATACCACATTCTAGCAGTAAAATCAACAGTTTTATCTCTGAGTAGTGTTTTACTATTTGTGGCTTTCTTCAATATGGTGCTTCCTATCCTTGCCCTATATCTCGGGAACCCAGGGGGAATGGCTCTGACGATGAGCTGCCCGGAGCAGGTTTTCTTGAAACCTCCGCTACAAGTGAGTTTCATTCTGCGCCAATTAAGGCAGCCTAACGCTAACCTCACTTGTAGCAAGGGTGATTTCGAACAAGAGAAGGTCCCGGCCCTACGCCCCTCCGATGAAACAGGGCCCCTCCCATGTTCAAACGCTCCCGCTCCCCAAATTCGACCGCCTTCAAGAAAAGCACAGAGCCTCAACGAGACCCTGTGCTCAATCTTTGCGCCCGTCCTTCTTCTGGATGAGCTGACCGCATTGAAATCCCCGCTCCCCATGCGGGAAGTGACTCGGCGGAGGGGTGAGCGTGTTGGTCGTGTTGTGGTTTAAATCCTCACTCCCCGTGCGGGAAATGACTTTCCTCCTATCTGAACCACGGGTCGGTTGTTGGGTTTAAATCCTCACTCCCCGTGCGGGAAATGACTGCGAGATATTGTAGTCGCCCC
>ERZ779622.993-NODE-993-length-12988-cov-6.809712_pt1 | contig 12988 bp, 11 predicted proteins | sample MGYA00514188_ERZ779622 | MGnify/ENA primary metagenome ERZ779622 (study PRJEB29562, sample SAMEA4376702) | mouse gut metagenome | isolation source: Cecum | study: EMG produced TPA metagenomics assembly of the A DSS colitis mouse model was used to assess the...
ACAGAGATAAATCTGGTAAGGGTATATGAACTGGAATTTACTTTGGCATTCAAGGTGTCACATCGGGGAGGAGCAACGTTCTTGACAAATGCTTTGGGGAGAGGTTATACTGTAAGCGTGTGCTTTTGCGACATGCAAATGCGGTTGTGATGGAATTGGCAGACATGTAAGATTTAGGTTCTTATGCCGAGAGGCGTGTGGGTTCGAGTCCCACCAACCGCATCCGGTGGCGTGAAACGGAACAATAGTTCGGGTTTCGCGCCTTTTTTATCATAGGAGAAAGTAGAGAAAGTAGAGAAATGAAGGTCATTGTCAAAAAATTAAAAAATATTTATCTGCTTTCCTTTTGTATTCCGTTTTTCGGGCTTTTGGGTATTTTTATTTTCAGGGGTATTTTTCCTTTTGGCTCAAAAAGCTTTATGTTTTCGGATATGTATCACCAGTATGTTCCTTTTTTGACGGAGTTTGCACGCAAGCTGCGGGAAGGGGAGAGCCTTGGATATTCTTGGTATGTGGGGCTTGGATCGGATTTTACCTCCGTCTATGCTTACTATCTGGCAAGTCCCGTTTACTGGCTTGCCGGCTTATGTCCGCAGTCGCTTTTGATTGAGTATATGACGTTTTTCTGCGTGATAAAAATCGGGTTGTGCGGGGCGGCGTTTGCCTTTTATGCAAGCAGGCGCTTTCAGACAAAGGATATACAAATTGTGTGGTTTTCCGTATTTTATGCCTTGTCAGGTTTTGTTGCCGCCTACAACTGGAATCATATGTGGCTGGATTGCTTGTGGCTGGCGCCTTTTGTGATTCTGGGGTTGGAGGAGCTTGTAAAAAACGGCAGATACAAAATGTATTGCATTTCCCTCTGCGCTTCGATTTTTACCAACTATTATTTGTCTATTATGTTGTGCATCTTTTTGGTGCTGTATTTTGTTATGCTGCTTTTTACCAACGGACTGTCTTTTGGGAAAAAGGTGCGGGCGGTGTTTCAGTTTGGTGTTTTTTCCCTGCTTGCGGGAGGAATGGCGGGCGTGCTGCTGATTCCGGTGATGAATGCCATGCATGTGACGGAATTTCACGATATCAGTTTTCCGAAGAAATTTACGGTGTACTTCAATGTATTGGAGGTACTTGCAAGGCATGTGGCAATGCTTCCGACGGAGCGGGGGCTCGACCACTGGCCTAATATTTATTGCGGTGTGCTGGCATTTGTGCTGGTGCCGGTATACTTTTTTCACAAAAAAATTCCATGGAAGCAAAAGCTTGGACGTTTTCTGCTTTTGGCGGTGCTGCTGTTTGGGTTTTCCGTCAATATGGCGGACTTTGTCTGGCATGGTTTTAATTACCCGGATTCGCTTCCGGCAAGGCAGTCTTTTCTCTACATTTTTGTGATTTTGACTATGTGCTATGAAGCCGTGTACCGCAATGAGGAGAATCGCGGCAGCCGCAGGATTGCAGGTGTTTTGTGCGGCGTTCTGCTGCTTGCCGCCTGTGGTTTGTTTGTGACAACGGACGGATTGACTGTTGAGGTTATGACTTGCACGTGGATTTTTCTGGCGGGATATCTGTTGTTGTATGTGATTTTCGGCATATATTTTCGAAAGCGGCTGCAAGGAAAGGAATCCTTGAAAAAGCTGGCATGTTATGGAAAATGGGCGGTTCTGGCATTGGCAGCGGCGGAAGCGATAATCAATATGGAAGATACAAGCATCCGGACCGTGGAGAGGGCGGCTTATTTGGAGCGTGCGGCAGAATACCGTGCGCTTACTGCTGCGGTTGCGGCAGAGGACAGCGGAATTTATCGGTTTGAAAGTGTAGACCAGATGACGAAAAACGACGGAACACTCAGCCGGTATCCTTCCGTCTCTGTATTTTCTTCTACAGTGAACGGCAGCGTGAAGGACTATTATAAAGCGCTGGGGATGGGAGGGAATAAGGTATCTTATTATGGCAGGGGCGCTACGCCTTTTGCCAGTGCGCTTTTGGGTGTGAAATATACTTTTTCCGAAAAAGAGCTGACAGATGCCTCTTTATATGAATTTATTGACAGGAGCGGTGACACTTATGTCTACCGTAACCGGTACGTCTTGACGTTGGGATTTGTTCTGTCGAGAGAGCTGACAGAGGAGTTGGAAGCTGTCAGGGAACATGCCGCCAATGGTATTGTGCTTCAAAATGCCATGGCAAAGCGGCTTTGCAAAAAAGCCCTGTTTGCTAGCATCATCTGACGGGAAACATAGACGAACGGAAGCCGTATCAAGGTCACCGTGGAAACTGACGGACATCTGTATGGCGTCCTGCTAAAGAAACCGGAGAATGATTTTGTGCTGACAAGAGGCGGGGAAACTACGGAGCTGAAAGGCAGTGACGAATATCTGCTGGATTTGGGGTACTTTTCCGCAGGAGAGCAGTTTACATTGGAGGCGGGAGAAGATGAGAGTATCAGCATTCGGATTTACAGGCTGGATATGGATGTGCTTGCAGAAGTGCTTACCGTGCTGGGGGAACAGCCCTTTGATGCCGGCACGCGTATCGAAAATATGCTGACCGGAACAGTCAGTGCGAAAGAGGACGGATTACTGATTCTATCCGTACCGGCAGAGCCCGGGTGGAGCGTATATGTGGATGGCAGGGAGACGGCATATGAAAAGTTTGCGGATGCTATGATAGCAGTACCGGTGACGCAGGGACAGCACACGGTAAGACTTTATTATACCGTGCGGGGCGCCTGGCAGGGGCTGCTTTTAAGTCTGATATGCCTGCTCCTGTTTATTCAGATTGTGGCAAGGGACAGAAAGCGGAGATAACAGAAAGGAAAAGAGCAATTATGAGAAAGAGCGGTATTTTACTGCCGGTATCGAGTCTGCCTTCCCGATACGGTATCGGTACATTTTCCAAAGAAGCATATGTGTTTGTGGATTTTCTGCGGGAAGCAGGACAGAAGCTTTGGCAGATTCTGCCGCTGGGGGCAACGGGCTACGGGGATTCTCCGTACCAATCCTTTTCTACTTTTGCAGGCAATCCCTACTATATAGATTTGGAAAAGCTTATCGAGCAGGGCTGGCTGACAAAAGAGGAGTGCGACGCCTGTGATTTTGGAGGCAGCGAAGAATATGTGGATTATGAAAAAATGTATTTTGCACGTTTTCCGCTGCTGCATAAGGCATTTGAGAGAGCAACGGCGGATGGAAGTCTGGAAAGAGATTCTGCCTATCTTGCCTTTGTGGAAAAAAACGGGGACTGGCTGGAGGATTATGCACTGTTTATGACGGTAAAAAGCAGCTTTGGCGGCGTGGCGTTTTGCGAGTGGGACGAAGATATCCGGCGGCGGAAGCCGGAGGCGCTGCAGGCATACAGAGAAAAATATGCCGCTGATTTGGCATATTACCGGTTTGAGCAGTATCAGTTTTTTACACAGTGGAAGGCGCTGAAGGCATATGCCAATCAAAACGGTGTTGAGATTGTGGGCGACATTCCCATTTATGTAGCATTTGACAGCGCGGATACATGGGCAAATCCCAGTTTATTTCAGTTGGACGAGGAGGGTATGCCGTCGGCGGTTGCAGGCTGTCCGCCCGATGCGTTTTCTCCGACGGGGCAGCTTTGGGGCAATCCTTTGTATGACTGGGCATATCATGAGCGCACGGGCTACGCATGGTGGATGAAGCGGATAGCCTGCTGCTATGAGCTGTATGACATTGTGAGAATTGACCATTTCAGGGGATTCGACGAATATTGGGCGGTTCCCTATGGGGATACGACGGCAGAGGGAGGCAGATGGTGCAAGGGACCGGGTTATGCCCTGTTTGAAGTGATGAAGCGGGAGCTTGGCGAAAAACGTGTGATTGCGGAGGATTTGGGTTTTTTGACCCAGAGTGTGCTGGACTTGGTGGCGAAAACAGGCTATCCGGGTATGAAAATCCTGCAATTTGCCTTTGACTCCGGTGTGCATAACGCTTATCTGCCCCATAATTACGTCAAAAACTGTGTGGTGTATACAGGCACGCACGATAACGATACCACGCTGGGCTGGTACGAGTCTTTATCAGAGCCTGTCAGAGCTTTTGCAGATAGCTATCTGGATATGAAAAAAGAAGAGCCAAAAGTGGGCTGGGCGTTTATTCGGGCGGCAATCTCTTCCGTGGCGGATACCGCCATGATTCCCATGCAGGATTATTTGTGCCTTGGGGGTGCGGCGCGCATGAATACGCCTTCCACACTGGGCTACAACTGGAAGTGGCGGATGAAAAAAGAAGCCTGCACGAAGGCGCTTGCCGAACGGATTGGCAGGCTGTGCAGGCTGTATGGCAGATAAATTGTGTGTGTCGGGCAAAGCGGCATCACAGTTTGCGCATACTTAAATAGGAATTGTGATAGGAGGCGTTGTAGGTAACGTCTTCCTTGAACCAGTCAGGCGGCAGAAATGTTTCTGCCGCATTTTTACTGCCAAATTCTACTTCTGCAAGAATCAACGGAGCAAAGGGCGGCTCAAAAACATCCAGCTCGATGGTGAGGGAGTAATCCTCCGGCGGCTTGGGACCGCCTGCCGCAAACTGCGGGTGGAGCAGAGGAATTAAGTATCTTTTTTTGGTAATGATATTGCCGTCCGCTTTGGCAAGAAGGTGGTAATAGGACTCTCTGTTGAGCGGAAGATTATGCTCTTCCCTAGTCATCATGCCCTGTCCCTTATAAGTCATATAAAATTCATCATCTTCCCTGCGAATGCGAATAACGGGGTCGGTATTCAAATAAGCCTGCTCAATGGTGTGAACAGGGTAAAGGTCCAGATTGTCGGGAAGGTGTTTTATGGTAAATTTGCGTTCGATTTCCATGGGGACTCTCCTTTGCAGATACATCTACTTTTATTATACCGCTTTTTCCCATGAAAACAAGAGAGGTTTGAAAAATAAGGGCTTTTGACACCCGAATCCTATGATTTTGTGGCTGGAAAAGAGAAAAGACAGAAAGAAGCAAACAGGCAGATAGCTAAAAACAGACGGTTCAAAAGCAGATGGACAAAATGGCCGCTTGGCTGTAAAATGAAAACAGCAGAATTTATGTCTGGCGTACACGGCATAAATGTGTATGTAACCAGTATTTTTTCATGGAAAGGTGTGCGCAGAAATGAGGAATGATATGAGCAGAATCGCGGTGTTTTTGGCAGAAGGATTTGAGGAAATCGAAGCGCTTACGGTAGTCGATTTGTGCCGCAGGGCGGGACTGGAAGTGATGATGGCTGCCGTTACAAAAGAGGATGAAGATACTTGTCTGGTAACAGGATCCCACGGTATTACGGTGAAAGCGGATGTGGCTTTGAAGCAAGTGGATTTTGACGGGCTCCACATGTTAGTGCTGCCAGGCGGTATGCCGGGTACGCGCAATTTAGAGGCATGTGCCCCGCTGATGGAGAAGTTGGATGCATTTTACAAGGCGGGCAGATGTATTGCGGCTATCTGTGCGGCGCCCAGCATCTTTGGGCACAGAGGATATCTGGAGGGTAGAAATGCCTGTGCATATCCGGGGTTTGAAAAAGAGCTTGCCGGTGCAAAGGTCAGTACGAATCCGGTGGAGGTTTCCGGTCATGTCACCACCTCAAGGGGATTGGGAACGGCGATTCCGTTTGCGCTTGCCATCGTAGAGCATTTTTGCGGCAGGGATAAGGCGGAGGAGTTGGCGAAGGGTGTGGTGTATCGTTAAACGGAGGAGGACTCGCCACGGATGCAGAAGTCGTTTTTTGATTACAGGCGTATAGCGGAGGGCTATGCAAAGGACAGGCCTTTTTTGCATGGGCAGGTGATGGAGCGGCTGACAAAAAAGCTGCCGCGTCATTATCAAAACGGTCTGGATGTGGGGTGTGGCGCGGGGCTGTCCACAAGGGCGCTGCGTACAGTCTGCGACCGGGTAACGGGCGCGGATATATCGGAAGAGATGGTGCGGGCGGCATCGGCTCTTTATGCGGATGAAAGTTATTCCTTTGTGTGCGCGGGAGCGGAGGAAATAGAGGCGCCTCCTGATACTTATGATATTGTGACGGCAGCAGGCGTAACAGGCTGGGTGGATGAAAAAAGATTTTTGCCCTGCATGGAGCGTGTGATGAAAAAAGACGGCCTCCTGCTTATCTATGACTTTTGGATATCCGGCAAAATGGACGGCAATCCCGCCTTTGGGGACTGGTATGAGGGAGATTACCTGAAGCGTTTTCCAAAGCCGTTCCGAAAGGAAAAGATATGGACAAAGGACGATACAAAGCCGTATCACTTTGCAATACTTTTACAGGAAGATTATACGATGCGCTGTGAAATGTCAGGAGAGCAGTTTGTGCGCTTTATGCTGCTGCAGTCCAATGTGATAGCGGCTGTAGAGGAAAAGGGGGAGAATCTTGTGGAGGTGCGTCGGTATTTTGAGGAGAATGCGCGCCGCTATTTTACACCGGACGGCAGTGAAAATCTGGTGTTTGACGGTTATAGCTGGTATCTGCGGCTGCAGGAATCATATTCTGCGCCTGCCGTGGCAGCGGCGTCAAAATGCAGGCGGCAGAGGTAAAAGCGGGGAAGGGTTTTTATGTACAGAATAGCGTTATGTGATGATGTGGCAGCAGAGCTTGACAGAGTGGAGGCGCTGCTTACGGCGTATGGAAGGGAAAAAAGAAACGGGAAGTATGTAATAGACAGATATGGGAGCGGAGAGGCGCTGCTTGCGGCAGTCAGGGAGAAGCGGGAAAGCCCCGATATGCTGCTTCTGGATATCTTTATGTCAGGAAAAACCGGACTGGAGACGGCTTTGGAGTTAAGGCGGCTAGGTATAAAAGCGCCTATCATTTTTTTGACTACTTCGCCGGAATACGCATTGGAGGCGTATGAGGTCGATGCGCTGCAGTATATTGTAAAACCGATAGAGAAGAAAAGGTTTTTCCATGCGATAGATGTTGCTTTTGAAATGCTGAAAAAGGCAGAGAAAGAGCTCATTGTAATCAGGGTTGCCGGCGGCGTCCGCCAATTGCGTCCGAATGCGGTTATTTACTGTGAAACACAGAAGAACTATCAAGTACTTCATTTGGAAGAGACGGATCTGAGGGTTCGGATGACGAGTGGTGAGATGTATGGAATTCTGGAACGGTTTCCCCAGTTCTGCCGCTGTGGCAGTTCGTATATTTTAAACATGCAGCATATTGCCGTCGTGGAGAAGGAAGAAATCAATATGGACAATGGCAGCAGAATTTATATACCCAAAAATAAAACGGCAGAGTTTCGAAAAACGTATTTTTCTTACTATTTTGATACATAGTAAACGGCAAATTTTGATATGTGGCAAGCGGCAAAACCATATAAAATATCCCGCAAAACATACAAATTATCCCATAAAGAAGAATTTCTGTTAAATCATGCTAAGATAAAATAGTATAAATATCAAAATCATCAAAATCGGCTAAAAGGGAGAGATGGCATCATGGGACGAACGATAAAGGGGAGACTGACTATCAGTGTTATCTGTATTGTGGCGGCAAGCATTCTGTTTACAACAGCGGGGATTGCGGCGGTCGCCGGCAGGCGTCTGATTCAGGATCAGACAGAAGCCCTGCAGCTCAATGCGGGCAAGTACGCGGAAGAGATTAATACATGGATAGAAAATGAAAAGATGCTGGCGCAGGGGACAGCAAACAGTATTGAGGCATCGGGAGACACCGATTTGCATTTTATTCAGGCGGCGTTAGATGCCCATGCGGCGGACAGGACGGAGCTTTTGAACTTATACTGCGGCACGAAGGACAGCGATTTTATTCAGTCAAACAGAGAGGCGGCGATACCGGAGGGTTATGACCCTGTGCAGAGGGGCTGGTACAAACAGGCGGCAGAAGCAGGGCGGACTATAGTGACAGACCCCTATTGGGATGTGCTCACCAATCAGATGTGTACGACCATTGCCTCGCCGGTATACATAGATGGAAAGTTAGAAGCGGTGGTTGGCCTGGATGTGACGTTGGAAACCGTGACGAACCTGACAGGGAGCATCGGCTATGCGGAAGGCGTGTATGGCTTTCTTGTGGACAGCAGCGGGCAGTATGTGGCGCACAGAAATAAAGAATATGAGCCTACCGAAAACACGGCGGTTGCGGTTTCGGATATTTTGCCGAAGCTGGAAACCCTGTTGGACGGCGGGGACAATGGTGTGGTGAAGCTTACGGATTACGACGGGACGGCGTGCTATTTTGCGGCGGAGAAAATCAGCGGAAGCGGATGGATACTGGGCGTGGCGGCGCCTACGGCAAATGTGAGAAACTCTCTTACCGCCATGATTGCGGTAGCGGCGGTGATTGCCCTTGTGGTGATTGCAGTTGTAGTGGTATTCATGACGGGTGTCATTGGCAGGACGCTAGCGCCTGTGCAGATGTTAAAACAGTTTGCATCAGGGGATTTTTCGGAAAATACCGTAGTGCAGAAGGGGATTCCCAAGGAATATAAAAACGAAACAGAACAGATTCGGACGGCGACCGTCGAAGTAAAACAGCAGATTCGGGGCATTATTCTCAATACCAAGCGGGAGGCGGAGAGCATCAACTTGATTGCAGACGATACCTCCGTGAAGATGACGGCGCTTTCACAGGATATCAGGGATATTGCCGAGTCGGCAGGCGATGTGATGGAGCAGACGCTTGAGGCGGGAAAACTGGCGGAGTGCATAAAGGATACCGGCGAAGCGCTCGGCGGCATGATAGAAAAGGTGGCGGGAAAAGCAGGCGAGGCGGCGGAACAGTCAGCCGATATCATGCGTCGCGCCAAGAAGCAGTATGAGACCTCCGAAGTATCGGGAACGGAGGCAGTCACACTTTATCAGGAGACCAAGAAAGAATTGGAGGGAGCGATTGCCGACAGCCAGAAAGTGCGGGAGATTCATACGCTTGCAGAGGAAATTCTGTCCATCAGTTCACAGACCAATCTGTTAGCGCTGAACGCTTCCATAGAAGCAGCGCGGGCAGGAGATGCGGGCAAAGGTTTTGCCGTTGTGGCGGAGGAAATCCGCAGTCTTGCAGATAATTCCAGACAGGCGGTGGATAAGATACGGCAGGTGACGGATGATGTAGTGCAGAATGTATCGGCGCTTTCCCAAAGCTCGGCGAAACTGCTTGACTTTATGAACGGAAAGGTGATGAAGGATTATCGCGGCATGACGGAGCTGGCAAAAATGTATGAGCAGGATGCGGCGTTTTACAGCGGTATTTCAGGCGAGCTGGGCAGCGCTTCGCAGGAGATGAGCACCAGCATGGAGGGCATCAGCGAATCAATACATGCCATTGCGGCGCTTGTGGAAAAAATTGCAGGGCATATGCGGGATATGGAACAGTCGGCGGACAATTCCAATGAAAATGCGGAGGCGGTTCTTTCGCAGATGCAGGAGCTGTTTAGATTGAGTGGGCTGCTCAACCGGACGGTTGCATCTTTTAAAGTGTAAAGGTGTAGAGGGAAGAGAAAATTTTCGCTAAAATCTCATCAAATATCTCTAAGAGTAGACAACATGGGGACAGGAATATATAATACATAAAAAGGTGAGGCAGGAGTAAGAGGAAATTGATGGAAAAAACAGCGTTTGACGAGATTCGGAAAATATGGGAATTTTATGAGGAACTGAATGAAATCGTATACGTATCGGATGTGGACAGTCATGAACTGGTTTATATGAACCGTCTGGCGCGGGAACTGCACGGACTGCAGTCACTGGAAGAAGTAAAAGGAAAAAAGTGCTATGAAGTGATTTCGGGAAGTTTGATGCCCTGTGCCGCATGCAGCAATGAAAAGCTGGAGCAGGGGAGCTTTTGGGAAGAGGTATGTTACAGACCGGTTATCGGCAAGAAGCTGCTTTTAAAAAATACTCTGATGGAAGCGGACGGCAGGAGATACCGATTTGAGCTTGCCGTAAACATTGGCGACTGGGGCAGGCTGGGAAAAGAATATGAACAGAATGAAGTTATGATTAACGAAGGATTGCGGATTGCGTTGTCCGCGCCTACGCCGGAGCAGTCCATAGAAGTGCTGATGGAGTATATCGGGCAGTTTTTTAATAGTGAGCGCGCCTATATTTTTGAGGATATGGAGAACGGCACCTGCAAAAACACATACGAATGGTGTGCAAACGGCGTTGAGCCGCAAAAAGAGAATCTGCAGGCAGTACCTGTGGAGGTAGTTTCTTTGTGGTATCAGAGATTTGCAAACGGGGAAAGTGTTATCATCGGCAATGTGGAAAATATCAGAGAGACGGACCCTGACGTATACGAATATTTAAAACCGCAGAACATACAGTCGCTGGTGGTAAGCCCCATTATCAGTGAAAAAAAGATTATCGGTTTTTACGGTGTGGATAATCTGCCGGAGAAATTTTTATACCATATCGCACATATGCTGCAGACACTGGGATATTTCCTGGTTTCTGTTCTTCGGCGCCGGAATCTGGTTAGAAGGCTGGAAGAAATGTGCTTTTTAGACCAGCTTACGGGAATTGGGAACCGCCATGCCATGAACGAGGCGATTGCAAAAATAAAACCGGAAAAAAGCATTGGGCTTCTATACTGCGATGTGATGGGACTGAAGAGAGCCAATGACACCAAAGGGCATGGAGCCGGAGACGAGCTTTTAATCCGTGCGAGCGAATGTCTGGAAAGAGAATTCGGGGAATACAATTTGTTCCGCGTGGGCGGTGATGAATTTTTGGTTCTGTGCGAGGGAATTTCGGAGGAAGAACTGTTGAAGCGCATAGAGCTTGTCAGGGAAGATATGAAGAAGTCGGATGCGATGATGGCGCTGGGTTTCGTGTGGCGCGCTGACGGCAGGCAAAGTCCGGATGCCTTGATTGCAGAGGCGGATAACCGGATGTATGAAGAAAAAATGGAATGGTATATGAAGAAAGAAAAACTATTATAAAACAGGAGAGGCACTTTCAAAAAGTGCCTCCCTCCGTTTTGATTTCTACTTATTTCATGGATTCTTCCTGCTTCTTAATCATTCTACGAACCATCTCGCCGCCGATAGAACCAGCTTCCTTGGAAGTCAGGTCACCGTTGTAACCCTCCTTTAAGTTTACGCCAAGTTCAGAAGCAACTTCAGTTTTGAAACGGTCCAGAGCTGCCTTAGCTTCAGGAACTTCTACTCTATTCGTCTTGTTGCTTGCCATTCTTTTTCACCTCCAAACGCTTTTGTTTTTTTACAAGACTTCTGCTTGCAATCTATCTTCAAGATAAGTGGATAATAACCACTTATCCCGGAGATTTTTTGCACAGCTTTTCCGTAACCGGAGACTGTTTTCCGCATTAAGTGTGTTGTTATCACTTATCTTGATGTTAGTATTGGCATAGAAGGAAAAAATATTATGGTAAGTTTTTCAAAAATATTTCATGGTATGGGTTTTGATACCGCACAGGAGAAGGGCGGCAAAAAACAGGAGCAGTAAGTATGGCAGATTTGCAAATGACAGCCCGCCATCCTGCATAAGCCTGTATCCCCAGAAGGCGGGAAAGATTTTCCCCATAAGGATAAGCGCTTTTGGGAGAAGCGTTAACGGAAACATAATACCGGAAAGCATGATGGAAGGTAAAAAGACAAGTTGTGAAATCATGGTCATTTTTGCCTGATTTTTTACAAACAATCCCAAAACGCTTCCTATACCCAGACAACTGGCAGTATAGATGGCGAGTGATAAGAAGAAGGATGGAAAATCCGACGGCAGTGCGGCATTAAAAAGAACCGGCGCAAGAAAAAGTATGATGCAGCACATAATCATCAAATGAATAAATGCAGAAAGGAACATTGCCGCAATGCCTGAGAACAAAGGCACGCCATTTGCCTTATAACTTTTTTTGATTTCACTTCCGTAGGTTTCAATTAAGGAAGGCGGAAGCCCGATAAACGCGCCCATGGATATGCCCATCACAATCATGGACGGTATCAGCGTTTCTTTCATTTCGGGCATGACCGAGGTAAAGATACCGCCCATAAGAAGAAAGAAAAGAAGAGGAACGGCATAGCAGGTAACTAACAAAGATTTGCTTCGGATATCCAGTCTGCACTGTAACGCAACGCTATACAGAAAAGTGTTGATATGTTTCATTTTTTACTTCCTCCTTACCATTTCCATAAAATGTTCTTCCAAAGAACCTCGATCCACTTTAATATCCAATATGCGCAGTCCCTTTTGCTTCAGACTGCCCAGCAAGGAAAGCAGGGCGTCTTCAATATGGTTTGTCTCATAGGTTTCAATACCTTGATTTGTTTTTACGTGAATCAAATACTTTTGCCCTATTTTCTCGGTCAACTCCGAAGCTGTACCGCAAAATATAATATCTCCATCTTTTAAAACTGCAATCCGATCGCACAGCGTTTCCACCTCCGCCATATCATGACTTGCCAGCACGATTGTTTTGCCGGCTGCTTTTAGCCGGCGGATTTGGTCGTGCAGGGACAGTCTGCCTTCTACGTCAAGCCCGGCAGTCGGTTCGTCCAGAAAAAGAATATCCGGATTGCCGATAAGGGCAAGTGCAAGGTGCAGCCGCCGCTTCTGTCCTGTGGAGAGCTGCAGGTACTGTTTTTTTGCAAATCCCGGTATTTCAAGTGCTGCAAGAACGGCGTCATTTACTTTGCCGTTGTTCCATCTGGCAAAGAGGCGCACAGCTTCCATGGGTTTGATATGGGCGGGCAGGGATGAGGACTGGAGCTGGATGCCCATTTTTCCGTTTACAGTGATGGTGCCGCTGTCATATTTTTTTAGTCCCTCGATACATTCCAGCGTGGTTGTTTTGCCCGCACCGTTGACACCAAGCAGGGCAAAGATTTCACCTTTTTCAATTTTAAAATCGAGACCTTTGAGGATGAGGGTGGTGCCGTAGCTCTTTTTTAGGGTGCGGACTTGTATGGCTGTGTTCATGTGTAAGGCTCCTTTCGAAAAGGTTTTATATTTAGGCGTTTGCGAAACGCCAGAACCCGCATAAATACGGGATTCTTTTTGTCAC
>ERZ779622.994-NODE-994-length-12976-cov-4.527900_pt1 | contig 12976 bp, 10 predicted proteins | sample MGYA00514188_ERZ779622 | MGnify/ENA primary metagenome ERZ779622 (study PRJEB29562, sample SAMEA4376702) | mouse gut metagenome | isolation source: Cecum | study: EMG produced TPA metagenomics assembly of the A DSS colitis mouse model was used to assess the...
CGGGGCTGTCTATCTGCGGATCAGGACTGCCGCCAGATCATTTACATTGGTTCCTGTAGGTCCCGTTTTAATCAGACCGTTGCATTTTTCCAGTGCATGATAAGAGTCATTCTGTAAGAGAACACTGCTGATTCGATATCCCGCTTCTCTTAATTTACCATAAGTACTGCCATCCACAAATCCCCCTGCCGCATCTGTCGGTCCGTCCGTTCCATCTGACCCGAAGGAAAATACAGCCACGTTTTCCATACCCCGTATCGCTTCCGCCGCCGCCAGCACCAGCTCCTGATTACGCCCTCCAAGGCCATTTCCTGTGAGCTGCACCACCGTCTCTCCTCCTGCAAGGAAAGCCAACGATTTTTTGCAATTTTGGTACTGCCTTGCTATAGCCCCGAGAAAAGTTCCTGCTTCCTTTGCCATACAATTCAGGCTCGAAGTCAGCACAAATGGCTCATATCCCAGCTCTCTGCAGGTTCTCGAAGCTGAAATACACAGTTCCTGCACGCTTCCCGTAATCACAGTAGTCACATTGTCACAGATTTTCGGTGTTTCCTGCTCCAACAGTTTTTTTACATTTTCTGTCAACACCAGACCATATTTCTCCACTACAGCCCGGCACATAAGCGTTGTCGAGGAATCCGGGTACGCCGGTCCCGAAGCGATCATATCAAGGGGATCCCCCAGAATATCTGAAAGTACTACCGCAAACACATGCGCGGGATAGCACATCTTCGCAAATTTTCCTCCCTTCACCGCAGAGAGACGCTTCCTGACGATATTCATCTCCTTGATATCCGCGCCGCAGGACAAGAGCTGCCTTGTCACATCCTGCAACTCTTCCAGCGTGCAGAGCGGTATCTCGAAAAGAGCAGAACCTCCCCCCGATATCAGCATGATCACCAGATCCTCTTTTGACAGGTTCCCAACCATATCCGCCGCATATTCCGTCCCTCTGAAGGAATTTTCATCGGGTACGGGATGTCCAGCCTCAAAAATGCGGTACGGCTCGATCTCTCCTTTGGCATGCTCATATTTCGTTATGATAACGCCCGCATCTATCCGATCTCCCAGCACATCTTTCGCCGCCTTTGCCATTTGCCATGCCGCTTTCCCGAGCGATACCACGATCAACCTTCCCTGGGGCATTTTCAGGCTTGCAAGCGCCTTATTTACCGCCTGGTCCGGCTGTACATCCCGAATCGCTCTTTTGATAATCAGATCTGCATCCTTACGAAAATCCACTTTATTCTCCTCACTTTCGTTTATTGTCCATCAAAAACCAAAATTTTAACAGGAAAGGCAGCAACAGAAAAGTTTCCGTCGACGTACGCATTATCGTTTCTACCTCTGCTTCTTTAAAACAATTATCGCATACCAATGAGTTTTTGGAAGAACTGTACTATTGTCTCAGCGGTATTCCGATCACTCTGCCGCCATTGCGTACCCGAAAAAATGATATTATGCTCTATGCCTGCCATATTCTGGACAAGCACAATAAATATTTCACGTCAAAATCCTTGCGCTTTGACAAGAAAATAAACATGTATTTTTCCCAGTATGCATGGCCCGGAAATATCCATGAGATGGAAAACGCTATCCAGTATATGTTATCCATCCATAATAACAAATCTCTGATACTGACCGCCGATGAACTGCCTGTCAATATCAGAGAAAATGTCAATACCATGGGAATTCCACAACGTATGCAAACCGATATGAATGCATCTTCAGGCATGCCTCTGCGTTCTATTGAAAATCAGATCCTTCTCGATCTGATCAATGAACGCGGCGAAACTGTTGCCGAAAAAAAACAGATCGCGGAAAAACTCGGCATCAGCCTCTCCACCCTCTATCGCCGTCTCTCGGAGCTGCCCTACAGATCATAATACATCGCAAACTCCGCCGGCGTGGGGATCTCCCCCGCCTTCTTCGCCTCCGCGCGCTTTCTCGCCGTCCATACTTCGATCAGCCTCTCCGGGAACACGCCGCCCTTTGTCAGATAGGCATGGTCCGCCTCCAACGCATCCAACGCCTCCTCCAGGCTCTTCGGCAGTCCCTTGATCTTCTTCTGCTCCTCGGCGGATAACGTATACAGATTAAAGTCATAAGGCCCCCATCCCATGGCCGCGGGATCGATCTTTCTCTCGATGCCGTCCAGACCGGCCATCAGGATCGCCGCATAGGCATAGTATGGATTTGCCGTGGCATCCGGATTTCGCAGTTCAAACCGCTTTGTCTCCGGAGATTTCGCATAAGCCGGAATCCGGATCACCGCGCTCCTGTTGGATGTGGCGTAGCCGATGGTCACAGGCGCCTCATAGCCCGGCACCAGCCGCTTGAAAGAGTTGGTGGAGGGATTCGTGAAGGCGCATAAAGACGCGATATGTGTCAGCAGCCCGCCGATAAACCAGTGCGCCGTCTGACTAAGGCCCGAATAGCCGTTCTCATCGTAAAATAACGGCTTTCCGTCCTTCTTTAACAGCATATGTACATGCATGCCGCTGCCCGCCTCCTGATAGATGGGCTTTGGCAAAAACGTCGCGGTCTTGCCCTCCTGTGCCGCCATATTTTTGATGATATATTTGACGATCATCGTGTTGTCAGCCATCTCAGGCATATCCGCCAGCTCCACCTCGATCTCCATCTGCCCAGGGCCGCCCACTTCGTGATGATGATATTTTACTCTGATGCCCCAGTCCTCCATCTCCATGCAGATACGGCTTCTCAGATCATACCCCACATCCTGGGGCGCTGCCACATGATAGCCGCCCTGGCCTGGCACCTCAAAACCGTTGTTGCCCGGGTTGTCAAGGCTTCTGTTCCACGCCGCCTGCTTCGTGTCGATCCGGTAACCGCACTGTCTCGGCGATACCTCATAACGCGCCGTGTCAAACAGATAGAACTCAAATTCCGGTCCGATGATCATGGAATCCGCGATGCCGCTCTCCCTCATATACTCCACTGCCCGCAGCGAGACATTTTTCGGATACTGATCGAAGGGCTTATTCTCTTCCTTCCCGATCACACAGACGTTCCCGCACATCGTCAGCGTAGGCACCTCCGCGAAAGGATCCACGCAGGCCGTATCCGGATCCGGCAAAAATACCATATCGCTCTTCTCGATCGGCGCATATCCGTAGTTGGAACCGTCAAATCCGATGCCGTACACGAACGTGTTCTCGTCGAACCGCTCCACCGGTATCGTGATGTGCCGCCAGCGCCCGTCGATGTCCGTCATCTTAAAATCGATCATGCGGATCTGTTTTTCCTCGCACAGTTTCCTGATCTCTTTACTCTTGTCCATAACTTATTCCCTCTCCTTATCCCTTAGGCATGTACACAGTGCAGGCACAACGCATCTTTTTATCTGACTTTTGGCGCACTGCTCACTACTTACGTGAACATTATAGCACGTCCTCACATGATTTCCCAGCAGATTATTTCCGATAGTCTCTTATTGTTCCGTCTGCATTCCGGGACTTTACACTTTCCAGCGAATCCGCTATGATCAATTTTTAAGGAGACAATAAATATACTGAACCGGGGATACTATGAACCAACTGTCAAAAAGGACCAGTGGCATTTTTCCGCGATGAGAGTTTCCGCTCAACGGAAACACCCGTACTCCGGATATTCCACGCTGTCCTGGACAACTCCAAAGAAAAACGCTGCATCCAGGCCTTTCAGGAGTGAGCTTCCCGCAGCCTCTCCACGATACTTTTCTTCCGTATGCTGTGCCAGGCGAAAACCGGCACCAGCACAGCCACTGTTCCGAGCACCGGCAGCATGATCACAAAGGGCAGTATCTGAAAGCGGTACTCAAAAAACGCCACCAGATCACCAAGTGCTCCCAAAATAACGAAGGACAGCGCACTTCCCAATACAAAGCCGGCCGTGCCCGAGACTGCCACATAGCTGATCCCCTCGCAGATCAGCATTTTCTGCAGCTGGCCGTTTGTCATCCCGATGCTCTGCAGCATGGCAAACTCCCGCTTTCTCGAAAGGATCTGCGTGATCATCGCGTTGCTGAAGTTCAAAATGCCCACCAGAACGACCACCGTGGATAGCGTGATACCGATCAGGGCGACCATCGCCGTCATATTCTCAAACTCTTTCCGCAGCGCCTCCTTTGTCACATAACCCATCTTTCCGTTCTGCTCCGTATAGGATCTGAGCGCCTCCTCAAACGCCTCCTGTTTCTCTTCCGCCACCCGGTAGGACACTGCAAAAAGCTGCGCGTTGTCGTCGTTTTCCTCAAATTCCTGCGGCGGCAGTATCACATTGAAATCGTTCGCCGCATACGTGTGGATATCCATGCTGTAGGGGATCTCCACGATCGCCATCACTTCGTACTCCTGTTTCTCCAGATCATCGTACGCCATATCCACGACCACCCCCGACGCATCCCGTATCTCGCGGGACACGGATCCCTCCGTGAACCTCTCCACCGTCACGGCATCCCCCGGATGGTAGACATGCTCATCTGCAGGCACCTTCTCCAACCCGTTGATCGGCGTGAGCAGCACATACCCGCCCTCCATGAACCGGTCGATATCAAGCCTTCCGTCCAGCACCGTCATACAGGAAAGTAATTCCCTGTCGTACCCGTAAAATATTCCGCCAAATTCTTTTTCTCCCTGTAGTTTCCTCTCAAGCTCCTCCACAAAATGCGGATCCTGCCGCAGTTTTCCTTCCTCCTTCAGCCTGTTCAGCTGAACCTGCGCCTTCTCATCGATCTCCACAAAGGACCGGAAGCGCAGCCACATCTCAGCCCTCTCCTCAATGCCCTCCTGCGCATCCGCCAGCGCCAGAAATTCTGGATCCACGCTGAGCTCGCCGTCCCGCAGAGAACCCGACGTGATATTGACATGCCCCAGCAGAAAATCCCCGGCGATCCGCTGTTCCACATACCGGTCAACCCGGAAACTCCCCACCGCAGTCATGACAATGGTTAAAAAGATGATACTTAAGGACATCGCCGAGATGACGACAACGACAGTGCTCCTGTTTCTGCTCAGGTCGGAGAGCGCCATGGAAACCGCGCCAAAGGCGTCTCCGTCTTTCCTTTTTTTCTTCCTTCTTCTACGCGCCGCTCTCCCTGAGCCGTCCGGTTCCGCATACCGGAGCGCTTCGACCGGTGATACGCTGCCCGCGATCTTCCCGGGTTTTCTGCTGCTCAGACAGACGGTCAGCGCGGAAAACAGGGCGCCGGACACAAAGATCCAGGGATGAAATTCCAGGGAGGCCTTGATCTCCCCGTAATCTCCGATCCGAAGCATAAAAGGAAACAGCAGCCTTCCGATCCCGAAACCGATAAAAAGTCCGACAGGGATCCCGATCACGGACAACAGAACCGCCTGTCGCCTCACCATCCTGCGGATCTGCCTCTCTGTCGTGCCGATGGTTTTTAACAGCCCATAAAAACGGATATCATTTACAACGGATATCTGGAAAATATTGTAGATGATCAGATAGCCGGTGAGCAGGATCACGATGACAGTGCCAAGCAAGATCAGCACAGTCAGAGGATCCGCCGCTGCCATGCGGCTTTCCATATACGCCCAGTTTACGCCGTAAGCCACCTCCGTATCCGGCTCATAGCCAGCGTTTGCGATCGCCGTCCTGACCTTCCCCTCCAGATCGGAAGTATCTTCAAAATACAGATTGCCTGCGATCAATCCCATGCCTGCGTCCTCCGGGTGCTCCTCCTTCCATCTCACGAAATCCTCATCCGTCAGAGAGCCTTTTAACGCTTTCCAAAAGCATTCCGACACAAAGAGCTCGCTGGCGTGGGCGATGGAATCTCCCTGATAAAAACCGCACAGGGTAAACTCCTTTTCTATCTCCTCCCCCATAAACGAAAAACAGATCGGAATCTTTGCCCCCAGCTCACAGGGCTCCCCCAGTTCTTCCAATACAAACGTATCCGCAATGATCTCATCCGCTGCTTCCGGCATCCGCCCCTCCTCCAGCGTGATGAACATACCCTCGAGAACACTCTGCTCCGGCGTATAGCGGATCTCCGCCTGCCGCTTTACGATATTGTCCGCTATACCGATAAGAATAGTATAGCTGCTTCCCCTTACGGATGGATCCTCGCACACTTTTTCATACTGCTCCCCTGTAACCGCCTTCAGCCCCGCATTGTACCTTCCGACCACGTCCCGCATGGTGCTCTCCTGGATCGCCTGCATTGCGCCGCCCGTCATGGAGAAGACCGCCGTGAACAAAATGCCGGTAAGCGCGATGGCGGCCACCGCAAAAATATTCCGCATCCGGTTATTCCGAAGGCTTCTGTCCGACAGCCTGCGGACGGATGCGCCGTTATTGTTTCTCATACGCGCACCTCCCCCGCCGTCTCACCTTCTTCCTCCGTCCGGAAAACAGCCTTTTTTATCGCGATATCTCCGTTTCTGTGATCGTTTACGATCCTGCCGTCCTCGATGCGGATGATCCGGTCGGAAAGCTGCGCCAGCGCCTCATTGTGGGTGATCATCACGACGGTCTGGTGAAACTGCTCGCTTGAAAGTTTCAAAAGTCCAAGCACCTCCTGCGTCGTCCTGCTGTCCAGATTTCCGGTCGGCTCGTCGGCTAAAATGATCGCCGGCTTCGTCACCAGAGCGCGGGCGATAGCTGCCCTCTGCTGCTGCCCGCCGGAGAGCTGTCCCGGCAGATCGTCCAGTTTGCTCTTAAGGCCCAGCGTGCAGACGATCTGCTCCATAAAAGCCTTATCCGGCGCCCTCCCGTCCAGCTCCATCGGCAGAACGATATTCTCGTAGACGCTCAGGATCGGCACCAGATTATAGCTCTGGAAGATAAAGCCGATCCTCCGCCTGCGAAAGATCGTCAGATCGTTCGCATTCAACTCAAAGATCTTTTTCCCGCCACTGTCACCATCCCGGAGGTGGCATAGTCCAGCCCTCCCAGCATGTGCAGCAACGTGGATTTTCCGGAGCCGGAAGTCCCCACCACCGCGGTGAACTCCCCCTCCTCTATGCTCAGATCCACGCCGTCCAAAGCTTTGACCTGAACGTCGCCCTCGCCGTAATATTTTTTGAGATTTTTGGTTTCGAGTATTTTCATGGAATCCTCCTTTTTCAGTCCTGCATATACCCTGCATTTAGTTAAAGCCATAGCCTTTCCCTACGGAAAGACATGCTGCGCTCCAACTGATCAACGCAATCCCCGTTTGCCTTATATCTTAATTTTACCAGATACATCTTACAGCATCCTGACAGGACGGCGAAAAAGATGTGACAATTTTGTCAGAAAAATACCCAACCTTGATCCGGCAAATTTTACACAATAGCGGAAATCTGCCCAGGCTCATTCAGCAAAAACAGCGAAAACCTGCTGCCTGCACCCGCTTCGGAGGACACGGTGATATACCCCTTCTCGCACCGGAGTATCAGCTGCGCAAGGTACAGTCCCAGACCGCTCCCCTCCTGCTGTTCCACCTTCCTCCCGCGGTAGAAACGCCGAAAGATAAGATTGAACTCACTCTCCGGAATACCGATGCCCTCGTCCGCGATCGTGACTTTCGCATATATTTCCAGTCTTTCCAGCGTAATTTTTATACTGCTGTTTTCGGGGGAGTATTTGACGGCGTTCTCCAGAATATTTGTCATCGCCTCCGCCGTCCACTTCGGATTATGCCAGAGCTTCACATCCCGAAATTCCTCTGTGATCAGTTCGATTTTTTTCGCGGATGCCTGCGCATAGACGGAGCCGACCGCCCTCGCGACAGTTTCTTTGATTCCGGTATATCCGGCCTCAAAACAGATCATACCGTTCTCCAGCCGGGAAGCCTTCAGCAGATCCGCCATCAGCCACTGCAGTTTATTCGCCTGATTTTTGGTCCGCACAAGAAACTCTATCCTGCGCGCCTCCTCCAGCGAGGGATCCTGCAGCAGCTCCGTGTTCATGATGATATTGGCAAGCGGTGTCTTTAGCTGATGAGAGAGATCCGAGATCAATTCCATGACCTGATCCTTCTCCTCCCCCACCCGCTTCTGCTTGAACCGTGCGGACGCCAGAATGCGCTGCAGCTCACTGACGATCCGGGATTCCCTTGTCTCCAGCGTGTCGGGATAAGGCGGGTGTATACCGCCGTCTTTCTCCTCGCTGTCCTGGAAGCTGTCCAGAATTCTATCCATCTTTTTCCACTGGCGCAGAAAATAGACCGTCTCCAGAAAAATCACGGCAAAACATGCCAAAAGGCACAGGCAGAGAACTACTATCACACTGCCTGAAGCTATCCGCTTATCTGCCGCCAAAAGCATTCCCGTCCCCATCAGCCTTCCTCCCACAGATAACCGATCCCCTGGATCGTTCGGATATGATCCCCGCCCAGCTTCTTGCGCAGACGGCTCACATTGACGGAGAGCGTATTTTCCTCCACATAATTCCCGCCCTCATCCCAGACATGCCCTAAAATCTGTTCCTTCAGGAGCGCCTGATCTTTGTGCTCCATAAAATACTGCAAAAGCCGAAACTCCGTCATGCTCAGATCCAGCTCCCTCCCGCCGCAGGATGCGCGGAATGTTTTTAGATCCAACACGATATCCCCTGAGACGACTGTGCGGGCGGACACCCGATCCGTTCCCCCGTCCGCTGCCAGCCGGCGCAGGATATTCTGCAGTCTGACCTTCAGGACCGCCACCGAGAATGGTTTGGTGATATAATCGTCGGCGCCGCTTGTCAGTCCCATGATCTCATCCGTCTCCAGATCTCTCGCCGTCAGCATCACGACAGCGCACTTCTCTCCCGCTCCGGGCAGGCTCCGTATCTTTTGGCAGAGCGAGATGCCATCCCCGTCCGGCAGGTTCAGATCGAGGATCACCGCGCCGGGACGCTCTCTCTCAAAGAGCGCGTACCCCTCCTGAAACGTCCCCGCGCCCAACGTCTCATATCCTTCCTGTTCCAGCGCGAAACGGATGCCGCTGTTTAATCCCGTGTCGTCCTCTATGATCAGTATTTTCATACGTTTTCTCCCTCATCCTTCCCCGAAATATTCCATCAGTTTTTTATACTCATCCTGTGGGGACAAACAGGTGTCCGTCAGATAACCCATAGCCGCCCCACTCGTTTGTTGCCTTCCTGAAAAGGATGAATTTTCCAGAAATGATAAAGAAGCTGCCCTCTGGGCAGCCTCTGTATTTATTTCGCTTGTGCATTGAAAATAAGGTTTCCTGTAAAAGTTTAAAGAATCTCAGGTCAGTCCAAAAATTCTACCTCACCGCTGTCGATATGGTAAAGGGCTCCGCACACCGTAAGCTCACCTTTCTCTACCAGTTCTTTCAGACTCTCCCGGATCGCCGCCACACTGTTTCTCACATTCAGGCAGCTGGCTTTGGTCGGATCTTTTTCTTCGCCGATCGCCTTTTTGATCTCATCGGTTATGTATTTCACAAAACCACCGGGATCGCTGCTCACCGCTGCCCCCACTGCACCGCAGTTTGTATGGCCAAGCACCACTGCCAGCTTCGTTCCGAGATGTTCCGTCGCATACTCAACGCTGCCCATCTGATGATTGTCCATCACATTTCCCGCCACACGAATCGTAAACAGCTCACCGATTCCCGCGGAAAAGATGCTCTCCGGAATCACTCTTGAATCCGAACAGGTAATCACGGTCGCATAAGGACTCTGACCGTTTTCACAGGTATACTGCCTGATCGCGGGAGAAACATCCCCCGGGTTTGTTGCTGCCGCCAGATAACGCTGATTCCCGCTTTTCAGCTTTTCAAGCGCTTCCGCCGCGGATAAATTTTGATGACTCATAATGCGTTTCCTCCATTTCTTATCCTGCACCGGCCACATCTGCCGCCTGCCCGGCACAGTCGTCCATTTATCGTAATTTCAGTATAAAACATCTGCCCTGATGATGCAACCCGGAAATAACTGTTCCACGGCATGCAATACCTGTTTCAGAATCATTTCTCAAGACCGCATCTGCAACTGCCTCTCATTCAACCACTGCCACCTCGGAATTACCTTCTCTCGCCTGCTCCATCGCCGCATTCACCAGCTTAAAAAAGTGTTCTCCGGAACTCGTCGCTCCAGTGACGGCATCCACCGCCTCGATATCCTGAGACTCCAGCAGTCTGCTTCCATACAGGCGGGTATATTCATTCGGATAAGTTCCTGATACCGGCTTCATATTTTCCATATAGGCGTTATCCCAGGCTTTGATAAAACCGCTCGGATTTTTCGCGTTGAATTCTATCGAAACAATCTTATCATTCTTTACAAAAATACATACATACTCTTTCCATCCGTAATCATACTCTTTCATTTCCGCTGTATAATAACCGTTTTTCATTCCCTTTTCACTGCCGCATCCTGCCAGGCAAAGACTCAAAATCACCGCGGACAATAACATGATCTTTTTCTTCCACATCTTCCGTCCTCCTCCTTACACATTCCTGATCCTTACTTGGGATACCAGCTCTGTCAGCATCTGTGCCTGTCTTGTGAAATCTTCACAGGCGGCGTTTGTCTGTCTCGCCGTATCCGCATTGCCTCCCGCAATCTGATCCACCGCTTCCAGATCCGATTTCACATCCTCCGCCGCCGCCTTCTGTTCCACAATAACCTGCTCCAGATTATCGGTAATTTCCGAAAACCGGGAAGTATTTTCGGCGATCTCAAGGAGGGAAGCCTCCATGGCCTTCACCGCTTCCACGCCCTTTTGTATTGTATCGGATGTATTTTTGATAATCTTCGTCGTCTGCGCGGAAGCGTTTGCCGACTGTACCGCCAGCTCTCTCACTTCCTCCGCCACTACAGCGAAACCTTTTCCCTGCTCCCCGGCTCTCGCCGCCTCGATGGACGCGTTCAGAGACAACAGGTTTGTCTGCGCCGCGATCCCCTCGATCATGCCGCTGATCTGTCTGATCTCGTCCATGTTGGAACTGATCTCATCCATGTTGGCAATCAGCCCCGCCATCTCCTCATTGCCCTGCGTCACCTTGCTGTCCGTCGCGTCGGAACACTCCTTCACCCGCCTTGCGCTGTCAATGATCATCTCAATATTGGACACGATCCGGTTTGTACTTTCGTTCAGACGGGTTACGGCTTCCATCTGTTCGCCGGAATCCTGCTGCATCTGTTTGGTACGCTCCGCCACCACATCCGTATTCTGCGCTACTTCCCTGGCGGTATCCCGCATCGCCTCCATATTGCGGTTCAGGGAATCCGTGATGACCGCCAAAGCTTCTTTCAGCGCCGCGAAATCGCCGCTGTATTCGCCTGTCGTCTGCACCGTGTAATTGCCGCCGGATAATTCGCCCAGCACATAACTGATATTGGTGATATAGCTGTTGAGCTGTTCCACGGTCCTTGCCAGGGCTGTGGTAAGCACCTCTATCTCATCCCCGGTCTCCGCTTTATTTACGGCGGACGCCAGATCTCCCTCCGACAGGGCTTCAATCCGTCCCGTCGCCGCCCTCAGATGCTCTGTCAGCCCCGATACCATGCGTGTGATCATCGCCTGCCCGATCAAAAGGACAACCACCGCAAGTACAACTCCCAGTATGGCCGCGGTAACTCCTCTTGTTTTAAATTCTTTCACCGGGACATCGATCACAAGGGACCAAAGTGTCCCCGGTATCGGAGAATACGCCGCATAATGAGGTGTATTATGTAAAGTGATCTTCTGGGAACCCGTCTGTCCGCCGATCACTTTCTCATACATGTCCCTGCTCTTCGAGCCGGGATACATATCGTACACATTCACCTTCTTCGCAATGTTCTCTATATCTTTATCCCCAACGATCTGTCCCTCTTCATTCACGATATAGGCAGCTCCGGTCTCTCCGAGGTTCATATTGCTGAGCACATCATTCAGGATATCATACTTGTAGCTCCCCACCAGATAATATGCCGTCTCCTCCTCCGTTTTCAAAGGAATTCCCACTGCGAGCTGAATCAGATCATCCTGCATCGCCGGTTCCCCGATCACGATATTTTCGGTCTCCCGCAGGAACTCATAATATTTCCGATCCGAAATATCCGCCGGGGCATTACCGTATCCTGTATATTTAGCGCCGTCCGTATGGTAAATACCGATCCATACGAATTCCACTTTATTTGCCTCTCCTTCCAGAAACGCCTCCATCCCCGGATCTTCCCCATCTGAAGAGAGCATCTCTTTTATTTCCGTACTTTCGGAGAGCTGGTAGATTCTCTCCGTCAGTAAATGAAGATTGGAGCTCACATTCTGTGACGCGATCTTAACCATAGGCTCTATCGTATTGAGCATCGTATGGTCTGTAGTGTCAAAACTGGCAGCTACCATAAAAGAAGTGATCAGACATACGATCACAATGGAAACTGCCATAACATAACGTATGATTTTTGTCTTTATGCTTCCTTCCCTCATCTCTTTAAAGCCTTTCTCATCCTATATTTTCTCCTGCTTCAGACAAACGCAGTACATTCATTTTATCATCTGAAAGACTGTTTTTCAATGCATATTTTGCTCTCTGAAAAGCTCTGTGAGATATCAGCTCTCACCGCCATCCGATATCATTTTTCCGAGTTTTCTCCTCACATGGATGTAGGCGGGGATCAGAAAAACGTCCGCCAGTATCCACGCAAGAGGACTGGCGAGACAGGCTCCGGTGTACCCGAGAGCCGGCACCAGGAAAAGCCCCGCAAGCCCTCTCGCCACCATCTCACATACCCCCGCCAGAACCGCAAAGGCACTGAAGCCCATCCCCTGTATCATAAACCGGATGATATTGACAAAGGCGAGCGGAATATAAAATGCGCTCATGGTGAGCAGCATCTGTCTCGCTCCCTCCACGATCCCTGCGCCGCCCTCATTCACGAACAGGCTCACAAAGTTATCTCCAAAGAAAAACAGCACTCCAAAGGCGAGCAGCGCGTATCCGATTCCCAGCATACTGCAGGCGCGCAGTCCCTCTCCCAGCCTTTCCAGCTTCTTTGCCCCCACATTCTGTCCGCCGTA
>ERZ779622.995-NODE-995-length-12969-cov-15.562877_pt1 | contig 12969 bp, 9 predicted proteins | sample MGYA00514188_ERZ779622 | MGnify/ENA primary metagenome ERZ779622 (study PRJEB29562, sample SAMEA4376702) | mouse gut metagenome | isolation source: Cecum | study: EMG produced TPA metagenomics assembly of the A DSS colitis mouse model was used to assess the...
ACCCCTGGTCGTCGATTCCCACAGACGGTATCTCCGGATTACTGTCAAAAGCATATGTCATCACCGCCGGCGTGGAAAAGCGCTCCGGAAAGCAGTGTATCACCCGGGCATGTCCGGCAATATAGATGATCCCGTCCACCATGATCGAGGTCAGTTCCCTGATCGCCGGCTCCAGTATGGCATGATAATCCGCCTCTTTGTTGTACCAGGAATCACTCCATCTGGCATAAAGACGCAGGTTCTTGACAATAGAGCGATAGCCGTTCTCTTCACAGTAACTCATGATGCCTTCCACGATCTCGGGCGTCGTAAACTGTGCGATATCCTCCGCTATGATGCCGATCATCTTCGTCTTCTGGTTGCGCAGGCCCTGCGCAATGTAGTTGGGTCTGTATCCTAATCTGTTGACAGTCTCCAGTACTCTTTCTTTCGTCTCCTGACTGACTTTCGGCTTGCCGTTCAAAATATTCGACACGGTCGTCGGCGAAACATTACATTCTCTGGCAATCTCCTTTATCGTAATCATTCTTATGCGTCTCCCAAATACTCCGTTCCTTACCAGTAGAATATAACATTTCACCGCTCACGATGCAATCACATGTGTTTGCCTTCCACTGCTGTTTCGTGACAGTTCGGCTTCCGGCTTTCCTGTCATTTCCAATCTTATCATGTAACAGAAGAAATTACAAACAGCAAAACCTGTGGCTGTACGCCGGATTATTGATTTTTACCCTGAATCATGCTATCCTTTAGCCAGCTGATTAAGAAGGGAGACGGAAATAATGACTTTGTTACAGGAAGCATACACACTGATGCAGAGGCAGCCAGAAAAAAATATCCGGCTGATTGTGGACCTTCTCCGAACTATGTCCGTAAGAGAAAATGCGCAGACTCAGGTATTCCGGCGAACTGGCCTTGCGAAAGAGGCCGTAAATCTTCCGGGTGATTTTGACGAAACTTTTGATGCCCTCGATCATGATATCGAAGAGATGTTTTATGGAGATAGCTTATGAAATATTTATTGGATTCCCATATTTTAATCTGGGAAAATACACCGCCCCATAATGACCCATTTGATAAGATGCTGATTGCCCAGGCAAAAACCGAGGGCATGACTTTCCTGACGCACGATCATCTGCTGAAAGACTATGGAGAAAGTTGTGTCAAGACGGTATGATGCAGCAGGATGCCCTGCAGCGAAGTGCAGGGCATCGTAAACAGTCACATCACCCGATCCGCGCCTCCACAGTCCGGAACGCCTCCGGCAGATCTATCTCCTCCGTTACATCCAGCATCGGTTCCCCGTCAATATCAAAATGTGTTCTGCGTGCGGCAGAGGACCTCGGTTCGTCCACGCCGGCCCGCATGTGATAAAAATTCCATACCAGTCCGTTTTCGTCGGTCAAATAGGAATTATGGCCGGTGCCGTACTCGCCTTCCACGGAGGCGGAAGACATCAGCGGGTAATTACTCTTGCTCCAGTTATCCGGATTCAGGATATCGCTGCCCATCACAGGCTTTAACAGTCCAACCGTGTAGGTGGCATCGACTGCCGCAGCCGCATAAGTGATCATCAGCTGGCCGTCCCGCTCCAGCGCATAAGGTCCTTCCACCACATAAGTGTGGTTGTTCTCCCAACCGTACTCCGGTTTGGCAATACATACCGGATCGGTCACCAGTTTCCACGGCTCCTTCTCGTCAATCTGCGCCAGATACAGCCACGCCCCCTGATCTACCGGCAGGAACTGCCGCTGGGACCACATGACATATGTTTTGCCTTCATAGGGAATGGTAGTCATATCGAGGGATATCACTTTGCCCTCTTCACACAGCGGTGAACCGTCTTTCTTCACCACCATGACCGGTGCCGACCAGTCCTCCCTGCAGATCGGATCGCCGCCTTCCCGCAGCTTCCGCACCCGGGATTCCTCATGATAGAATTCACCGGATGTCGCTGCATGGAACACATACAGCTGCCCGTCCACCTCGTGGAATTCCGGCGCCCACAGCAGCCCGCCGATTCCCGGATAAGTCTCCGAATCCAGGAAAAGCTCTTCCTCTGCCGTCAGAATCCCTTCCAGCGTATCGGCACAGCGCATGTAGAGCGTATGGTTGTTATCCGCATCGTTGGTGGCAATAAAATAATACTTTCCGTCCCGGTACATGCAGACCGGATCCGCCCGGTGCTCTGCAAAAGGCGCCGGGAAATGTTCCTGATGCACTCTGCCCCGTACCACATGGGCTTCTTTCTCCGCCGGCTCTTCCCAGTCAATCTTACGGACAACCGTCGTCCCGTCGCTGTAGGAAGCGACCGCCTTCACGTCCTTAAGCTCCTCCACGGACCGGAACGGCCCTTCCTTGGATAACGCCATGCCGACGCAGACCGGCGGTAACAGCTTTTTCAACAGATACGCTCCTGCCGCCTCAGGAACGACAACCGTATTGCCGGGTACGACGCCTTCCACCAGTTCCAGTTCCTCTGTCGCAAACACGGGAGCAGGAATTCCCGGCTTCGCAGTTTCCCTGACGGAGGCAGGATCCAGCTGCAGGGGTGCCTGCGCATCTTTCCCCGCATTTTCCTGCCAGGAAGCCACGCCTTCCATCCACTGCCCGCCCTCTGTCTGCCAGCAGATTCTGTAAGCCTGTTTTTCCCCATCAAAGACGCATCGCACCTCCGTGATCTCTCCGGATTCCTGCAGTCGGCACAGCCCCTTCTCCTCATAGTGAACCAGATCCCGGCTGACAAAGAAAAGCACACAGCCCTGACTGGACGCATCCGTTTCGCCCTCGCCGCCGGTGCGCACGGCCAGAATCCCGTAGCCGCCGCAGGATTCCCCGTCCCTGCACGCACTGCCATTCCCGGCACTTTGCTGTCCGCTGCCTTCCGGATTTTCCCTGGACAATTCAAAAAGCCACGGTTTCTTCAGGCATCTGGCGTCTAAAGTGCCGTCCTCCGGATTCTGCAGCGCTCTGGCATACAGAAGGCCTTCGTTATGGTGAAAGGGCCGGAACTTTCCGTCCTCACCCCGATAGGCAAGATGCATACTGTATGCCATCCTGCCGCCGTATATGATATCTTCTTTTGGTTGTCTTGTGTAACTTAACAGTTCCATAGCAAATTCATCCTCTTTTTCTCTCTTTTTTTGTACGCTTTACGCGTAGGCAAACAACTTCACCTTCAAAAGCGCCGGTTCCTCATAACGCAGGCTGGTGGCCTCGTCCCCGTTGAATCTACGTCCGGCTTTCCATACGCCGTCCTCGAACTGCCCCTCTTCCAGCAGCAGCAAATCCACATACGGTTTCTTCTCATCCGTGGAAAAGGGAAGAAGTCCGGCCGCATGGATCATAACATAGAAAGTGTCTTCCGTCTCCTTTAAGATCAGGCACACACCCCGCCCGTCCACAATCGCCGGATCCTCCAGATTAACCCGGAAGCCGAAGGAGCCAAAGAGCATCTCATTCTCTTCTTTTCTCTCGCCGGACACCGCCTGCAGATCCCCGGTTCCGTATCTGCCGCCCAGAAGCGGCATCATCTCCTGCAGGTTATGGGTAAACCAGTAATATTCCTCCACGCTCTGCGGCGTCTTCAGTGCCGGATCGCTCACATCCATGCCAAACAACGCTCCCTGCTGTGAATTAAAAGGCTTTCCGATATCCTCAAATCCGAAGGGTGCATAGCACATGGCATGGTAATGGCCCACCGCATATACCTGCCGCACGCCCGCATAACTGTGTGTGGCGCATTCCGGAATGAACAGCGGATTGCCCCTTTTGACATATGCGTCACAAATACCCGGGAAATCCGGCACATAAATATCCGGCGCAAACACGTCGATCTGCGGTGCACAGTACTCCCACACTTCCATCATCCGCGACACCGGGCCGCCGCTGGGATACATACCCGGCTCCTCGCCTTTATCCAGCCAGCAGTTTACGGTCATCGGCAGCGGATATTCCGCTTTACCGGCGGCCGCCACCGCATTTACGTAGGAAGCGATATGATAAGCGCTGAAAATCTCTCCTGCGCATTCTCCGAATACTGCCTCCCAGCTGCCGCTGTCTGCGCCCTGCCGCACGGCCTCCGCCACATCCGGCGCCATGTCCTGTACATTTTCTTTCATGTAATCCACAAACGCCTGCGGAACTTCCGCCGCAAAGAGCGCATCCGCCTCATCAGACATCTCTCTGGCATTGCCCATCACGCCCGTCTCGTTCTCCACCTGCACCGCCACCACGGTACAGGCCTCCCCGTCCACCTCCTGCAGGTGCCGCATCAAACGGGCAAAGGCCCGTGCGTCGGCATCTCTCGTGGCGTCGCACAGATAAGACAGGGTCGTATACGGCATCTGGTAAAAATTTTTCAGATTCACAAGATTCCTACCCTTCTCCATCTGTGCCCGCCGGAAGCGCTCCGTATCCGTCTTCACCCAAGCCGGCGCGTAATAACACTGCGCATTTTTCCAGGCGCCGAACCAGAGAAAAGCAAGTTTCTTTCCCCGCGCCCTGGCCTGCATGATCAGCCCATCCATCAGAGAAAAGTCAAAAACCCCTTCCTCAGGCTCCACCAGTTCCCATGTCATCGGAAGCAGCAGACAATTCATACCCAGCGCATCCGCCTGGTCATACACACCTTCCATATATGCAACCGAGGAAGAATTGGAATTATGCACTTCTCCTGCCAGCATGATAAAAGGCTTTCCGTCCACCGTCAATACCTTTTGACCGTTACGATTCTCCACCTGTGATAATACTTTCATCCTGTAATCCTTACCTTCCACTTTTAATCTCTACCGCAGTAACTGAACCATTCAAACGACGCGTACTCCTCATACGCCGTCCCGTTGCCGCTGGCAAACATGCCCACATAAGCTCCCACGAAGCCGCCCGCCGTCTCACTGCCGAGAAAACTGCCGTCGATCTGCCCGGCAAGGATCTGCTCCTGTCCGTCTTCCCCGGCCACTGCCAGCGTAAAGTCCTGCCCGTCAGCCCGAATGACCAGCTCGGTCTTCGTCTGTTCCCAGAGAATTTCTCCCAGAAGCTCTTCCCGATATTCTCCCACCATATCCTTGTGCAGAAGGGAAGCATCTTTTGAAGTGTAGCCGCTGACTGCCCTTGCCACCTGACTGCCTTCCCCGTTCAGCCCCACTTCCACTCTCAGCTGCTGGTAATCATTCTGCAGTACCACCATACCCGCGGTCTGTCTCTCCTGCGGGGTAAAACACAGCTTTGCTCTGGCCTCGAAGGACATATGCTGCTGCCTTCTGCCCAGGAATCCCGTGCTCTGCGGCTCATGCCTTACAGCGCGGGCGTCTGCCCCTTTCGCCACCATGCCCTGTCCCATGGACTTATCGTATAATTTCAGTTTCAGACAGCCGTCTTCCAGCCTGTATGTATGCGCGTCCGGCGTACCGAGGAAATTCCACTGGTATCCCAGCCGCTCCCCGTCAAAGTCATCTTTCTCCGGTATGGACTTAACAGCGAACGCCGGCAGATCCGGCCCCTCATAAGTAAACTCGATCCGGCCTGTGCCCGGGCTGACGATGGGCCAGCCTTCCTCCCACACCACCGGCGCGATAAAAGTCTCTCTGCCCAGGTTCTTATGATAACCGCCGTAGGGTCTGGACGCCAGAAAGACAATGTACCAGGAACCGTCCTGCAGCTCCACCAGATCCGCATGTCCCGTATTCGCGATAGCCGCCTTCATCCCCAGATGGCGCTGCGTCAGGATCGGATTGCCCCGATAACTCTCGTAAGGACCCGTGATCTGCTTTGCTCTGGCAATGGTCTCCGAATGAAAATGCTCCGTTCCGCCTTCCGCGATCATCAGATAATAGTAGCCGTTCACCTTATACAGATGAGGTGCCTCCGGCCACGCGGCATTCTCCATGGCGCCGCCCCAGATCTTCGTCTTCTCTCCCACCAGCTCAAACTTCACCAGATCAATCTCCGACAGCCATATCATCTGCCGCTCTCCCGGCCCTCCGCCGCAGGTTCCCGTATAGTAAGCCCTGCCGTCGTCATCCCAGAACAGGGACGGATCAATACCCTCCGCTCCCGCGATCCAGTGCGGGTCAGACCACGGCCCTTCCGGCCTTTCTGCCGTCACGATAAAGTTGCCGCCGTGATTTACATTGGTGGTGATCATGTAAAAAAGGCCTTCATGATAACGGATCGTCGGCGCAAAAATGCCTCCGGAGATCGCATACGGATCCAAGGGCAGCTGCTCAGGCCGATCCAGCACATGCCCGATCTGCTCCCAATGCGCCAGATCCCGGCTGTGGAAAATGGGGACTCCCGGATAATAAGAAAAGGAAGAAGTCACCATATAGAAATCGTCCCCCACCCTGCAGATGGAGGGATCGGGATAAAATCCCGATAATAATGGATTATGTAAGGTTACGCTCATATTCTGCCATACTCCTTTCATAATTGCAAATAATTTAATTTTTTCTGTTACCAGTTCGTATCAATCTTCTCGCCCGCCAACAGATGGGAAAGCTCTGTCTGCAGTTTATCCAGATAGGCGATCCGTCCCTCGAAACTGGCTTCCCCGTTCACCACGATGCCCATCCGTCTTGCGTCCGCCAGCCGGTACACTTCCAGCCTGTCGCTTTTGCCGTCCAAACGGCGGTATTCCAGAACCATCTCCGGCTCTCCCCCATGACTGTCCCTGTTGATCTGCTCGATGTCCACTTCCAGCAGGAACGAATAAAAAGCCCGAAACAAATCGGCATCCAATTCCTCACCGTCAAGCGTTACCCGCAGGATTTCCTCTCTGGCTGCTGTCTCGTTCTTTCCGTCTCCGATCTTCCTGTCTGTTCCTGCACCCGCTTTTGCCGCAGCGGTGCCGGATTGCTCCCCTTCATATGTCAGTGCAAAAAGATATTCTTCTCCCCGCAGGTTCAGAGAAACCTCCCTGATCTGGTCGATCTTCGGCAGAAGCGCCATTTTAAAGAACAGGTCATCCACCGTCTCCTCAAACAGGGGTAGTCTGCTTTCCTCTATTATAAACAATAAGTCCGAATCCGAACAGATAAAATATCTCTCTTCGCTCTCCTGTTCCCCGACTCTGTCACCTACGGTCAGCGTCAGCTCCCTGTCGTCATGCGCAATTGTCATCACCATGGACGGCCGATCCAGCCCATATACGGAAGCCTCTTTTGCGTTATATATGCCCGCCGCCTTTTTTGCAGAAAGCCCGAACAGAGAACCGATCTGCTCCCGCACCGCTTTCAGGGAAGTCTTCACATGAACCGGGCTGACCAGTTCATAAGGCGAAGTGTAGGCGTCAACCGCTCCGGCGGAAGCCACGATCTCCAGCGGCTCCTCCAGATCCGGCCGTTCCACCAGAACCCTTGTCAGGCGTTTCGTCATCTCCTCCGATTCAGCTTCAAAAGCCGGGATCAACGTCATGTCAAGCAGCGCCAGGGGCGTCTGTGTCATGCACTCGCCGATGCCCCTGCTTACACAGTACAGCCCTTCTTCCCCTTCCTTCATCGCGTACCAGACGGCTGCACTCTCATTCCAGCCGCCAAGATAAAAGGTAATCGCCTCTCCTTTGCCGGAAATCTCTACCGTGGCCGCCGGATCCGCCAGACCAAACTTCTCTTTGTCAAAATCCCGCTCATAGAGCTGCGTCGCCGTCACAGAGGAGAGGAGTCGCACTGTTGTATCCAGCGCTTCTCTGTCCTGCCTGTACTTTTCATAGCCGGCAAGCATAAAACCCTGCGCTGCCGGATTTTCTCCGGCGGCTTCTCCAAAATCCTGCCCGGCGGCTGCATCTGCCGAAACAATCACATAATCCCCCGCCGCATTCCGAATCTCAACCCGTTCCACCTCATCCGGTGTAAAATCCGCGAGAACGCAGACCCTATCCTCTGCCCCGGTATCTGCATCCGCCGCTCCACCGCCATTGTTCCCGGTATTCTGACCGGCCGCGGCGCCTGTCGAATCCACGGCGCCTGCGGCTTCCGCCTTATTTCCCGTACCGTTCTTCGCGCTGTCCTTCGTGAACAGCAGCAGCCCCCAGACACACAGCAGGCAGACAAAGACCGTGCCAAGAACAGCCAGCAGTTTCTTCTTCTCTCTCATCACAAACGCCTCCTGCGCAGCCACATCACGACGCCGGCCACAAATACGGCTGCCGGAAGCAGCGTCCCCAGCGCCACCGATACCGCCGTGTATTGGGATCTGGTAAGCTGCAGCTTTTCATAAGTAAATCCCACGCTTGGGATGCTGATGCCGTTTTCCTTGCCGGCCAGCGTGTTGATCAGGCCCACGGTGAAATCCTTGTTACCGAAATTGTCGCTCACGATCTGCGAAGAGGAAAACATGGCCGCCGAGCCAAAGGCCGCCACATAGGAGCGGCGTTCTTCCGTGCCCACATATTTTAATCTGTCGCCCAGAACGGCAATCCCGTAAGCCCCTTTTTCCTGCGCCGCCGGATCAAAATGCTCTTCTCCCAGTGAGTACAGGGTGCAGGATTGTCCCGTTCCAAGCAGATAGGCAGCGCTTCTGTTATCCTTTTCCCCCCACAGAACAGACAGCGGCCTGCAATAGTAGCCAAGGAAAGGCATCGACGGGTTCTTCATCTGCTCCAGATAAGGCGCGGCCGCTTCCCCGTAAAGCGCGCCGAACATAAATCCCTGCTGATCATACACATTTGTGGACTCCGTCTCCACGATCAGGCCTGCTCCCACACCGATTCCCCACTCTGCGAGAAAACTTTGAAGCCCCGGCAGTGCAGGCTGTTCATGGGAAGCCACATAGATTAACGTCTTGCCAAACATCCCCTCATTGTCCAGAAAACGGTCCAGCTTCTCAAGCTCCTCCGGCGCATAATCCGTGGTGGGAGCCGGCAGAAGTACCAGCTGTGCCTGCGGGTCGATCTCCTCCGTGGAAATATTCTGTTCCTGAACCATATAGTTATTTTCCTGCAGGTAGTTGACCATATCCCGGCAGCCCGCCTCCGCGTGCCCCGTAAGGATGCTCGCCCTGATGACAGATTCGTCCGTCACATACAGAATGCCCGACGTAAGAACCTGCTCCGCCCGCGACTTGTACAGATAAGTATAACTGGAGTAGTCCACCTCCGTCTCGATACAGTCATTCAGGCCCACCACCTTGACCCTGTCCTGCGACCGGATCACGATACTGCCGTTAGTCACTCCGTAATCCCCATACTGCGCCGACAGCTCCGGCTCCCGCAAAAGGTCCACAAACCGCAGGGTGATTGCGTCATTCAGCCTGCCATAGCCTTTGAGGATCTCGTAAGTCTGCCGCCCGTACTCCGTGCTCTTCAATTCCTCCTCCCCATAACAGACAAGCAGCTCCACCTGCCTGTCCAACGGTTCGATCACCCGCACCGAATCTTCCGTCAGCTGGTAAATATTGTTGTCCGTCAGGTCAATGGACGGCAGCCGCTCCAAAAGCATGGACACCACCACGTTTGCCAGGATCACCACTCCCAGAAAGACCGCCGTCACCAGCACGGACACCCCTGCGCTCTTCACCCTTTTATCTGCCACAAAACGCCCCCTGTCCAGCACACGGACCGTGAGAAAATTAAACACCAGCACCACGCTGACGAAGAACAGCACGTGCGGTACTTTCAAGATCCCCGCCGTAAAATCGCTGTAGCGTCCGGAGAAGGACAGCGCCAGCAGCGGCTTTTCCAGAAAAGAAAGAGCCGACGGCAGCACGCCGCCGATGCCGTCCAGCAGTATGAGGAACACCATACAGCCGAAGGTTCCCACTGCTGCCAGCACCTGGCTGTCCGTCAGCGCGGAGACCAGCAGCCCGATGCTCACAAGCGCCGCCCCCAGCAGTACGATACCGAGGAAATTGCCGAAGAAAAGATTCCAAAGCGGTGCGGAAAAGGCGCTGATCAGGGCAAAATAGACCACGCATATCAAAACGCCGGTCATATACAGGGTAAACGCCGCCAGATATTTCCCCCACACGATCTCCCCCAGCGTGACCGGAGCCGTAAAAAGCGCCTGATCCGTGTGCTGGCGCCGCTCCTCCGCAAACAGCCGCATCGTAAGAAGCGGCAGCGTCAGAGCCGCCACCACATACATGTTGGCGAAAATCCCGGAGATATCATTGGTCCCCACATAACGAAGCTGCATCAAGAAAAACTGCCCGCCCAGCAGATAATACACCGCCAGACAGATATACCCCTGGGGGTTTTTAAAGTAAGCGGACAATTCCTTTCCGTAAACCGCTGTCATTGTTTTAATCCTGCCTCCTTCTTAACGTATCCTGCTTTCAAAAATCTCTGCCCACCGTGAGGCTAAAGAAGATCTCTTCCAGGCTCTTCTCCTGTCCGCCCTGTCTGGTCAGATTTTCCTTCGTATCATATGCCGCAAGCCTGCCCTCGCATAAGATCAAAATCCTGTCACACACCGCCTGAATCTCCTGCATAATGTGCGAGGAGAGGATCACCGTGTGCTTTTTGCCCAGCTTTTCGATCAGGCTGCGGATCTCCAGAATCTGGTTCGGATCCAGTCCCACCGTGGGTTCATCCAGAATCAGGATGCCCGGATCTCCGATCAGGGCCTGTGCGATCCCCACCCGCTGCCGGTACCCTTTGGAAAGATGCCTGATCAGCCTTCCTCTCACATCCGTAAGTTTCACCTGTTCACAGATCTTTGCGATATGCTCTTCCCGCTTTTCTTTCCCATGCACCTTTTTCAGACGGTACATGAATTTCAGGTACTCCTGCACCGTCATATCCATATACAGCGGCGGCAGCTCCGGCAGATAACCGATGTTTCGTTTCGCTTCCAGCGGGCTTTCGAACAGATCCACACCGTTGATGCGGATCTGCCCGGAAGAGGCCGAAAGATAGCCGGTAAGCATATTCATGGTGGTGGACTTTCCCGCCCCGTTAGGCCCCAGAAAGCCCAGCACCTCCCCTTCCTTTACGGAAAAAGTGAGGTGATCCACCGCCAGATGTTCTCCATAATATTTGGTCAGTTCTTTTACTTCGATCAAAGTCTCTCCTCCGCCATGCTCCTGTGTTACCGTATCCGGATCAAGGCAACGCCATCCTTCGGCAGCGCAAAGGATACCTGAACGCCCCTCTGCGTCTGCATCACCGTAAGCGTCTCCTCTTCGAGACGGGAAGCAAGATACAGCCTGTCCATCTGCTGTGCATCGGGATAGTCAGGACATCCCATCTCATCCCACAGCTTCCGCGGGTTGGCATGTTCCCCGTCCACCCGGCAGATGACCGCACCGGAAGCGTCAAAGTGCTCCACCGTCAACTCGATCTGTTCCTCTTCGGAAGGATCATCCTGTACCTGCTGGTTGTACACGATCACACACAGGCCTCCGTCTTTGCCGGACGCGGCCAGCATACCCACGTTGCCCTGCTCCTCCGGTCTGGGATAGCGCTCATTACCCAGCTGATGAAGCAGCTCGAAGGCCCGGTAGGTGGGTTTCGGAATACCGTGCAGCGTCTGCAGGCCGAAGCCGCCGTGGAATTCTCCCCTGTGCTGGGGATGTTCCTCGAAGATATCCGTAAACGTCCAGAAGGAATAAGCCTCCACATACCCGATATTGTCCAGGACAGTCTTGGTCACAAGGGCCGCGCTGTACGGATAGTCGTGACATTCATCAGGCAAAATGGCCGATGTATTCCATTCCGTATAGTAGAGAGGATATCCTTCCGCCTGCTCCTTCGTCTTTGCCGTCATCTTCTGCAGAACGCCTCTTCCATAGGTCTGCGCCTTCTTTCTGGCGTCCTTTTCGCCTGCCCGCTCTTTCTCCATCATTTCCGCAAAAAAGTCTTCCACGCTCATACCGCTGTTCCAGAGCGGATCGTCCGTCGGGTAATGATGGGTCGAGATAAAGTCAAGCGGCGCCTCATGCGCTCTGCAGTAGGCGATCAGCTCCGGCACCCACGCATTTAAGGCCGTCGCCGGACCGCCCACCTGCAGACAGCCGTCCACCGCTTTGATGGCCCTTGCCGTATGCTCGTAGAGTGTAAAATAGTCATCCTGCGTGCCGGTAAAGAAGAACTGCAGATTCGGCTCGTTCCACACCTCGAAGAACCACTGCCGCACTTCCGCCAGTCCATACCGCTCCACGAAATGCCGGATCATGGCGGTGATAAAGGTATCCCACGCCTGATAGTCTCTGGGCGGCGTGATATTTCCCTTATAGTGGAAACAGGTCTTCTCACCGGATGCAAAAGGCGTCGGCATAAAACCAATCTCCAGAAAAGGCTTCATCCCGATGCGCAGCAGAAAATCAAAAATATTGTCGACATTGAAGAAATTATAGCTGTATTTCCCCGGCTCCGTCTCCTGCACCACGCACATATCGTCGTCCAGAATGCCGTGAAATCTCACATACTGAAAGCCCAGCTCCTCCTTCGCCTTCTTCAACTGTTCCCGGTAGTCCTCCCGCAGCGCCGTGTAGCCATGACAGGAGCCAACACATTTTTCCCAGAAATGCGGCAGATGCTGTTTTGGAGCCGCGGCATCCACCATAAAACGTACATTACCCATAATCCTATACCTCCTTTGTCCGCAATCAGTTGCTTTGCCGTCCTGCATTCCCTCCGGGCAGACTAAAGCTGCACCGTCCCCACAGACTCCGGCAAATTATCTTACTATTCAGAATAGTCAAAGCAGATCTTTTTATATAGTTACGATCTTGTCTGGTTTTAGTCCTTTTTTGCTGGACACGTTCTCTATGTCCTGCTACAATTATAGTAAACGAAATTTCTAATGTCGTTAACTATAAAAAACGCGAACAAACAGAGTCTTTAACGGGAGGCAGTATTATGTTATATCAGGAAACTTATCATGCAGGGGGCGACCCGCATAAACTGAATGTCAGCGGCGTAATCTATATGCATGATTTTAGGGCCGCCGCGCCCGCTGGGGTGGGCCCCGGGTGTGGGGGGCGCGGGGCAGGGCGCGTTCTGAGCGTGGCTCGGTTATGGGCTGGCTGGAG
>ERZ779622.997-NODE-997-length-12964-cov-4.487954_pt1 | contig 12964 bp, 15 predicted proteins | sample MGYA00514188_ERZ779622 | MGnify/ENA primary metagenome ERZ779622 (study PRJEB29562, sample SAMEA4376702) | mouse gut metagenome | isolation source: Cecum | study: EMG produced TPA metagenomics assembly of the A DSS colitis mouse model was used to assess the...
GGGCTTTCTCTGAACGGGAAAGTATATGCCTCCTTCTTTGCGTCGGTCACGGCGCGGACGGCGGGTTTTAATACCGTGGACACGGCACTGATGTCGGAGGGCGGGAAGCTGTTCAATATCGTTTTGATGTTTATCGGCGGCAGCCCCGGTTCCACTGCGGGCGGTATCAAGACCACATCCATCGCGGTGATCTTTTTCTATATGATCGCGTATCTGAGGGGAAAGCAGGGAGCGGAAGTGTTCGGGCGACGGATCAGCGATGATACGGTTCGGAAGGCGGTTACGGTCTTTGTGCTGAATCTGTTTCTGGCATTGGGAGCGGTTCTTATCATAAACGGCGTAGAAAAGCTGCCGATGTTGGATCTGATGTTCGAGGCTTTTTCCGCCATCGGGACGGTAGGTATGACCACCGGGCTGACAAGAGATCTCGGAACGGTGGGACGGGTGCTGATCATAGCACTGATGTTCCTCGGCAGAGTGGGCAGCATGTCCTTCGCGTTTTCGTTCTATGAGAGAAAGCCGGTGCCGAAGATACAGCTTCCGGAGGTCGAAGTGCCGGTAGGGTGATTTTTGGGAGAGAACAAAAGTGAATGGAGGAGTGAGATTATGAAATCAATTTTGATCATAGGTATGGGAAAATTCGGGCATCATCTCTGTGAGAATCTGGTGGATCTGGGGAACGAGGTGATGATCGTGGACACGAATCAGGCGGTGATGGACGATCTGATCCCCTTTGTGACCAGTGCGAAGATCGGGGACTGCACCAGTCCGGATGTGTTAAAGAGCCTGGGCGTGGGAAACTTTGACATCTGCTTTGTCTGCATCGGCACAAACTTCCAGAGTTCTTTAGAGATCACAAGCCAGCTAAAGGATATGGGGGCGAAATATGTTGTCAGCAAGGCGAACCGGGATATCCATGCGAAATTCCTTCTGCGAAACGGGGCGGATGAGGTGATTTACCCGGATCGGGACATCGCGGAGAAGGCGGCGATGAAGTTCAGCGCCAACCATGTGTTTGACTATATCGAGCTGACGCCGGAGTATTCGATTTTTGAGATTCCGACGATCCCTGCATGGCATGGAAAATCCATCAAGGAAGTAAACTGCCGTGCGAAATATCATATCAATATCATCGGGGTGAAGACGGAAGGGAAGACGAGCCTTCTGCCGGGACCGGACTATGTATTCGATAAGGATGTACACCTGCTGGTGCTTGGGCACAATCAGGATGTGGACAGACTGCTGAAGAAGATCAGGGACTGAGTTATCGTTTTTCACGGCAGGTAGTGGTGATGATCGATTGGATTGTGTAGATATGGTGTGGTTTGTGATACAATGAAGGAAGGTCTTGGAGATGTAATGGTTCATCGTGTAAGCTTTTGGCAAAAGGGGAGCGAGTTCAGGGCTTTAGAGGTGAAGGGGCATATCGACTTGCGCGATATTCCGGTGTTCCGGTAATCAATGCAATGACAGATATGAATCATCCCTGTGAGGTTATTTCAGATATGTATTCCCTGTCTAAAACCAGAGCAGATTTTACAAAGGACAAATATCTTTTCTGTGGTGAAGCCGGTGATATCGGTCGTTCCTGGAAGGAAGCATCTGTCGTTATGGGTTTCGAATTATCGCAATGCTGCCCAAAGGGATATGAGATGGAAGAGGTACAGGCATTTTATGATATAAAAGATGCTGTCAAAGATAAAGATATTATATGTACAGATTCATTGCCGACAGGCATGGCAAAGAATTTTGAAAACTGTCAGGTTAAAAAAGAAGTTATGGATATGGCAAACAAAAATGCTGTTTTAAACTCATGTCCGCCGTTTTACAGGGGTGAGGAAGTGTCCGCGGATGCAATAGATTCTGATTACTTTGTCGGCTATCAGTTTAAAAAGTATTTGTTGGAAATACAGCAGGCTGTTTTGATTTATTTTTGAGTGATAAAAAGGGAAAGAGCAGATGACAAAGTATCTGAAAAGATTGGGAATCGTGATATTACTGCTGCCGTTCGCGCTGGCGGCAGTCTGGCTGATCTATGAGATCTTCGGCATGTGTGTAAATCATATGGCAACGTGGAAACAAACCGTTTCCCTGCAGGCGGATCTGGAAAGGGAAATTTCAGATATTGAGGTGATAAGCGTCTATTCGGAAACGGGTAATACGTCGGGAACCGGAAATCATGTGGATTGTCTGTCATCCATCGTATTTTCTACGGAAATGGAGAAGACGGAAATAGAGGATCGTATGTCGAAAGACTATGCATTTGACGGATGGAGCAGCTATGTGGATCAGGCGGACGACGGGTATTACACGATCTATATCAATACGTCGGCTCCGTTTGCGGACAATATAGAGGGGCATTGATTTTTTGGCTTTTTTGACAACATAATTTTAGGGAGGAAAAGAGATTATGAAAAAACGGTTCAAAAATAGACTAAACAAATTACCGAAAAAAAATGGCTTATTACTTTGTATATGTGCTATTTGTATTACCTTAATTTCAGTAATGTTGATTGGGTGTTCTGCAATAAAAAATGATTTACCGGAAGAAACGGTACAGATAGAACCTATAAATCAAAGTTTAGAAGATAATACCAATACCCAAAATGGAAATATTGAGGACTCGCCGGAGCAGTCAGTAGAATTAGAGGAAAATGCTTACAAATCTATACTTTTGGGGAAAAGTAATTTTATATGTACGGATTTGGCAAACGAAAGTTTAAATATCAGTGAGATAGGTCGGGCTGTTACAGATGATGATAGTGTTACAGTAAGTGCTGCAAAATTTACAATTATGGATATTGATGGTGACGGAGAAGATGAAGCTGTTCTTTGGCTTCAAATAAATAATATCTCTGATTGCGGTTTTGAGATATTGCATTATCAAAATGGAGAAATCTATGGATATACATTGCAATATAGGACATTTATGAATTTAAAAACAGACGGTACATTTTTGTTTTCGGGTGGTGCGGCTGATTCCGGAATAGGGAAAATGACTTTTTCTGAAACCGGATATAGTGTAAATACTCAGGCTTACAGTCAATCCGGATATGATACAAATAATGAATTGAATGTACAATATTTTATAAATGATGAATCTTGTTCAGAAGATGAATTTAATGATGTTTTAAACGGGCAAGAACAAAAGGCAGATGCGGAGTGGTTTGAATTGTCAGAAAACAATATAAATGCTATATTGCAATAGTCTGCCTTTAAATTGGATTAGGTATTGCGATATTACTCTTTGCTATTGTAGTTTCTCTTTGTTCATCAGGAATGGAACTGCTCTCTATTGGAATTGTGGGATTGATTTTTTCAATCATAGGATTTATGGGACGTAAATAAAATAATTTCCTGTTTGATGAATCAAAAAATCAGGATTTTATCGGAGGATAAAAAACGGATGGATCAAATGAAACCGACAAAAAGCGGATCATATTTTCATCAGATCATCAATGCCGTTTTATTGGCGGGAGTGATCATTTTTTTCATCGGCGCATATTATTGTGTGATCAAGGCGGGGATTCCCTATCAGGATGCGCCGCCGGAGTTACAGTTACAATATGCTGTCAATATGGGAATTGGAGAGGTGCTCGTAAAGAATGGTTTTCTGATCTTTGTCGGTGCGGGGATCGTCCGTCTGCTATTCAAACTGGTGTTGAAAAAGAGGCAGAGGAAATAGAAATTTGTTTACATATTGAATTTTCCTTGAAGGTGGACATCAGATCGTTCATCAGATGTCCCCCTTCAAGGAAAATTAAATTTGTTTACATATTGAATTTTCCTTGAAGGGGGACATCTGATGAACGATCTGTTTATACGGACAGTATTGTTCGATTGGGATAAGGTAGACGACAGTTACCTGAGGAACATAGAGGCGTTGAAAGGTATTGAGAGGCTTGATTTTCATAAGCCGATCACTTTTTTTGTCGGGGAGAACGGCAGTGGAAAATCGACGTTGTTGGAGGCGGTTGCGATAGCTTGTGGATTTAATCCGGAGGGCGGGACAAAAAATTATGCTTTTTCCACCCATGACACGCACTCGGAGTTATGTGATGCGATAAGGATTACGAGGGGATACAGGAAGGAAAAATGGGGCTATTTCCTCCGGGCTGAAAGTTTTTACAATGTGGCGACGCAGGAAGAGGAATACGCGGATGTCAGGCATCCCTCCGCTAAATACCATGAAAGGTCACATGGGGAGAGTTTTCTGGCGCTCGCCCAGAATTATCTGAGGGCGAATGGCATGTATTTTTTTGATGAGCCGGAGGCGGCATTGTCGCCTCAGCGGCAGCTTACATTGCTCATGGAAATCTACAGGCTTTTGGAAGATTTAAAGGAAACAGGTAAATAAACAGGTGAAAAACGAAAAAGAGTCAAGCGGAAAATTAGAAGGTCAGGAGAAGATGCGGCTGAATAAGTTTCTCGCTTCCTGCGGCGTATGTTCGAGGCGGGAGGCGGACAGACTGATAGAGCAGGGATTTGTGACGGTGAACGGGATGCCCGGGGAGACGGGGCAGAGTGTTTCGGATGAGGATATTGTGTTGGTGAGGGAAGAGCGGGTTTCGGGAAAGAAAGAGCCTGTGGTGCTCGCCTACCATAAGCCGGCGGGGGTGACCTGCTCGGAGCGGGATTCCCATGCGGAGAGGCTGATCACGGATATGATAGACTATCCGGTGCGTCTGACCTATGCGGGGCGGCTGGATAAGGATTCCACGGGGCTGATTCTGATGACAAACGACGGGGATCTGATCGAGGCGATGATGAAGGGGTCCCACCGGCATGAGAAGGAGTATATCGTCACGGTAAAACATGAGATCACGCCGGAATTTCTGGGGAGCATGAGGCAGGGCGTTTACCTGAAAGATCTGCATATCAGGACGAGAAAATGCCAGATCAGGCAGGTGGATAGTGATACATTTGCCATTGTTTTAACTCAGGGAGTCAATAGGCAGATCAAAAGAATGTGCAAGGCCTGCGGGAACACGGTATCCGCCATCAGGCGGGTACGGATCATGAATATCCTGCTGGGGGACCTTGGGGAGAATGAGTGGCGGGAAATTAAAGGTGAGGAGAAGCGACGGCTGTATGAATTATCAGGACAGAAAAGACAGAATGCGGGAGCTGACCGCAAAGCTGAATGAGGCGTCCAGGGCGTATTACGCGGAAGATCGGGAGATCATCAGCAATCTGGAGTATGACGCGCTGTACGATGAACTGCGCGGGTTGGAGGAGGAGACGGGGATCGTTCTGGCGGGGAGCCCCACCGCGCGGGTGGGATTCGAGGCGGTGGAGGAACTGCCCAAGGACCGTCATGAGCGTCCGATGTTGTCCCTCGATAAGACAAAGGACAGGGAGGCGCTGGCTGAGTGGCTTGACGGGAGGGAAGGGCTTCTGCGCTGGAAGCTGGACGGGCTGACCATCGTGCTGACCTATCGGGATGGAAAGCTGTCGAAAGCCGTGACAAGGGGAAACGGCGAGATCGGGGAAGTGATCACGGGAAACGCCAGGGTGTTTCAGAATATTCCATTGCAGATATCCTATACCGGGGAGCTGATCCTGCGGGGGGAGGCGGTCATCACCTACTCCGATTTTGAGCGCATGAATGAGGAGATCGAGGATGTCTCGGCGCGGTATAAAAATCCCAGGAATCTCTGCAGCGGTTCCGTCAGACAGCTGGACAACCGGATCGCGGCAGGGCGAAATATCCGGTTTTATGCCTTCGGACTCGTGAAGGCGGAGGATGTGGATTTTGCGAACAGCAGGGAAAAAGAGTTTGCCTTCCTTTCGGAGCAGGGCTTTGAGGTGGTGGAATACTATAAAGTGACGCCGGAGACGGTGACGGAGAAGGTGGATGAGTTTGAGAAAAAGGTCAGGCACTATGATATTCCGTCGGACGGCCTGGTGCTGATCTTTGAAGATATTGCCTACGGGGAGTCCCTGGGGCGGACCAGCAAATTTCCCCGCAATGCCATCGCCTTTAAATGGCAGGACGAGATACGGGAGACAGAGCTTCTGGAGATCGAGTGGAGCCCCAGCAGGACGGGGCTGATCAATCCGGTGGCGATCTTTAAGCCGGTGGAACTGGAGGGGACCACGGTGAGTCGGGCTTCCGTCCACAATATCAGTATTCTGCGGGCGCTGAAGCTGGGGATCGGGGATAAGGTCACCGTGTATAAGGCGAATATGATCATTCCCCAGATCGCGGAGAATCTGACCGGCAGCGATACGTTGGAGATACCTTCCCGCTGTCCCGCCTGCGGCGGCGGGACGGAAGTGAGGCAGGTGGCGGATGCCGCGTCTTTGTACTGCACAAATGCGGACTGCGCGGCGAAGAAGATCAAGTCTTTCGCCCACCTCGTGAGCCGGGATGCGCTGAATATCGACGGGCTCTCGGAGGCGACGCTTGAAAAGTTTATCGGCAGAGGCTTTATCCATGAGCCGGCGGACATTTTTCATCTGGACCGGTACAGGGAGGAGATCGTGGAGATGGAGGGCTTCGGGGAGAAATCTTACCGGAACCTGATAGCGAAGGAGCCCGCCGCCGACGGGAAGGTGAGCAGCATCGAGGCGGCAAGGCATACGACACTGCCCAGATTTTTGTATGCGCTGGGCATCTCCGGCATCGGACTGGCGAACGCGAAGATGATCTGCGGGGAATTCGGGGATGATTTTGACAGGATGCTGCAGGCGGACGCGGAGAGACTCGCGGAGATAGACGGTGTCGGCGGAGTGCTGGCGGGCGCATTTGTCTCCTGGTTTCAGAATGCGGAGAATCTGCGGAAAGCCAGGGAACTCTTTGAGGAGCTTGTGATCGAGAAACGTGAGTTGGCGGAGGGTGGCAGTCTGAGCGGTAAGAATTTTGTGATCACCGGAAGCCTTACCCGCTATGAGAACAGAGAGGCCATGAAAGAGGCGATCGAAGCGAGAGGCGGCAAAGTGACAGGCAGCGTGACGAAAAAGACAGTGTGTCTGATCAACAATGATATCGCCTCTAATTCGTCAAAGAATAAGAAGGCGAAAGAGCTGGGGATTCCGATCGTGACGGAGGAGGATTTCATCAGTCAGTATATGGAGGAACATTATGCCGATCAGAGTGCAGAATAATCTGCCTGCAAGGGAGATACTGGAAAATGAGAATATATTTGTGATGGCGGAACAGCGCGCCCTGGCGCAGGACATCAGGGCATTGCAGGTGTGCATTTTAAACCTGATGCCGGTGAAGCAGGACACGGAACTGCAGATCCTGCGGGCTTTTTCCAACACACCGCTGCAGGTGGATGTGACCTTTTTGACAGTGAAAAGCCATACGTCCTTAAATACGTCCGCCAACCATCTGAATACCTTCTATGTGACAATGGATGAGATCAGGGAGAGAAATTTTGACGGCATGATCATCACCGGGGCGCCGCTGGAGGAGATTCCGTTTGAGGAGGTGGATTACTGGGAGGAGCTCTGTGAGATCATGGACTGGACGAAGTCCCATGTGACCAGCACGCTGCATATCTGCTGGGGTTCCCAGGCGGCTCTGTACCATCATTACAGACTGCCCAAGCAGGATCTGTCAAAGAAGCTGTTCGGCGTCTACGCCCACCGGGTATCCAACCGGAAGGTGCCGCTGGTGCGGGGCTTTGACGATATCTTTTACGCGCCCCACAGTCGTCATACGGAGACACCGGCGGAGCAGATCAGGGCGTGCAGGAAGCTGAAAGTGCTGGCGGAATCCGAGGAGGCCGGGGTTTTTCTGGCGATCTCGAGGGACGGCAGGCAGATCTTTGTGCAGGGACATCCCGAGTATGACAGGGTGACGCTGCACAACGAATATATGCGGGATCTGAATAAGGGACTGCCGATCCATGTGCCCTTTAACTATTATCCGGACAATGATCATACGAAAAAACCGATGATGGAGTGGCGGTCGCACTGTAATACGTTGTATAGTAACTGGTTGAATTATTATGTGTATCAAAATACCCCGTATCTGCTTGACGAGATAGGGTTTAAGACCATGGAAGAGTGTACGATCGAGGAGAATGAGTAGAGGATGGTGGCAATTTATTTTTCGGGCACCGGAAATTCAGAATACATTTCCAGACGGTTTTCGGACCTTATGGGGGCGGAGTGTCACAGCATCGAGGAGGATGTGGATTTTGAGAGGCTTCTTTCCGGCGCGGAAACCCTGGCGGTCTGTTATCCGATTTACGGTTCTCTGGTGCCCCGCATTATGCGGGAGTTTGTGGAAAAGTATAAAAATATTATCGGAGAGAAAAAGCTGATCATTTTCTGCACACAGATGATGTTTTCCGGCGACGGCGCAAGGGCATTTGCCAGACTGATTCCGGGCTGTGAAAAAAATGTGGTTTATGCGGAACACTTCAGCATGCCGAATAATATCTGCAACTTCTTTTTGTTTCCGATACGGGACAAAGAGCGTATCCGCAAAAAGAGAGCGGCGGATAAAAAGTTGGAGAAAACTTGCCAAAATATCCGGAGGGGGATTTCAAAAAAGCGCGGATGGCATTTCTTTTCCACTGTCCTGGGAAAAACGCAGAATGTGACATTTCCCGGGATAGAGGAGAAAGGGCGCAGCGCTTTTGCCGCGGATCAGGACTGTACGGGGTGCGGCCTGTGTGTTAAGAGATGCCCGATGCAGAATCTTGAACTTGCGGACGGCAGGGTACGGCAGAAGGACAACTGCATACTCTGCTACAGGTGCGTTAATCTCTGCCCCCGGAGGGCGGCAACCGTGCTGATTCACAAGAAGCCGAAGCGGCAGTATAAAGGGATTTGCTGAAGGGACCGGATAGGATGGAGCGCCGGAGAGAAAGATAATATATGTCGGATGAAATGCTGACATGCGGGAGATGGAAAATGTGCATGGGAGAAGACAAACTGAAGGAAAAACTGAAAGAACAACAAGAAGTGTATGTTTCTTTGAAAGCGGGAAATACTGATACGGTCTGCTATAAAGAATTTCAGAACGGAGAATAGGGTACCGATGACGCTGATTATGTAAACCGCCTGCGGCTGGCATACTATCTTTTGTACTGGAAAATAAAAGATGAGGATGCGGTCGCGTATCTGTTTCAGGAGGAGCTGAAGGACAGGGAGAATAATTCTTTTCAGGGAATCGGAAGCACGATAAGGATTCTGACCATGCTGCTGCAAAGATACAATGCGGGCCATAAATATGATGATTTGTTTGAACGGGCAAAAAACGCAAATTTTGACTGTGCCTGCGGTTATGACGCGGAAGAGTTGGTGGACGAGTGGAAAGATGAGGGCAAGGACAGAGCGGACTGGAACTTGGCTAAAAGAAGCAGGCTGATGGGCTTTTATACATATCTGGGAAGAGAGGCCGAAAATGAAAGCCTCTGTCAGGAACAGCTTGCGGAAACGGTTGCGGAAGGCGGGATAAAAGAGATTATCTCCGCATACAGAGACATAATCCATCATTATCTGCGGATGGAAGATTATGAGAGGTCGGCCTGTTACTGCAGGATTGTCATACAATCAACAGATTATAAGCAGGTCAGAAGATTAAGGCTGTTCGGGGATATTCTGGAAGGCTGCATGGAAGTTATCGCACAGAAGCCGGCAGGGACCTTTGATTTGTGGGAATGGACAAAGGGTGAACTGGAGGGAAAGCCCCGGATAAACAGGTATGGAGATCTGTATACCAAAGGGATCGCTGCGGCGAGGGCTGTGGGCGATCCCTTTGCGGATAAGCTGGAGCAGGAATATTTGGACTGGAGGCGTGAGAGTCATGAAAATCTTGTTGGGGGAAGATGATATGGAAATCAGCGCCATGTTAAAGAACTTTTTGATGACAGAAAATTATGTAGTTATTGTGGTGTCAGATGGGGAAAGTGCTTGCGAGAAGTTCTTTTCCGATGAATTCAATCTGGTTTTGCTGGATCTGATGCTGCCCAAAAGGAACGGTATGGAGGTCATGAGGAAAATCAGAGAATCCAGTACGGTTCCTATTATTATCATTTCGGCAAAAGATACGGATTCTGACAAAACCCTGGGACTTGGGCTTGGGGCAGATGATTATATTACAAAACCATTTTCCGTGACGGAAGTGTTGGCGCGCATAAAAGCCAATATCAGAAGAACCACCCAGTATGCTGCGGGAGCTTCCATGCGGCAGCCGGTTCTTAAAAAAGGCGCCCTGACAATGGATCTGAATGCTCACTCCGTGAAAAAAGATGGCAAGGAGATCGAACTTACGGCAAAAGAGTTTGGGGCATTGGTATTGTCAAAGCTGGCAATCTATCTGTGCATATTTATGGGTTCAAAGTATATGCGGTCATCCTTTGTGATTGATTTCATTTTTGCTGATTTTTCTTACTCAGGCAAACGTAGGTGATTTTACGATGGCAGGTAACGCAGTATTTCCCCTTGTGCTTACGGTTGTGTCCCTGGGGGCGGCCGTACTGTCGATCTGCAATGTGGAGAACAAAGATTTATTGTAAATATTCGGAACCGGGACGGATGATATAGCCGGTTTTGACCGGCTTTTTATATGGGAGGGGGAAGCAGCGATGCAGGAGAGCAGACTGTTCAGGATCGTGTACTATCTTCTGGATAAGGGGCAGGCGACGGCTCCGGAACTGGCGGAGCGCTTTGAGGTGTCGGTCAGGACGATCTACAGGGATATCTACGCTCTGAGTGGGGCCGGCATTCCCGTCTACGCGGAGCAGGGCAGAAACGGCGGCATCCATCTGATGAATGATTTTGTTTTGGACAGAGTGGTGCTGTCGGAGGAGGAGAAGCAGGAAATCCTGACCGCGCTGCAGGGCATCCGTACGATGCAGAACATTGTGGGGAGCCGGACGCTGGAAAAGCTCTCCGGGATGTTTCAGCTGAGTTCAGAAAACTGGTTTGAGGTGGATTTTTCCAGGTGGGGGAACGAGGCCCCCGACAATGGGAAGTTTGAACGGCTGAGAGCGGCCATAGTCCACTGCAGAAAGGTCAGGATCCGATACGCGGGCTCCAACGGCAGTATGAGTGTGAGGAACGTGGAACCGCATAAACTTGCCTACAAAGCGAGTGCGTGGTACCTGAAAGCTTTCTGCTGCGTAAAACAGGACTGGAGGGTCTTCAAGTTAAACCGGATTCTTGATCTGGAAATGCTGGACGAAGATTTTGAATACAGAGATATCCCGGAGCCGGCAGGCGGCTTGAGGGGAGAGTACCCTGAGATCACGCTCCGCTTCTCGAGAGAGGCGGCGTACCGCGTCTATGATGAGTTTGATGCGGCGCAGATCAAACGGCAGGAGAACGGTGATCTGATCGTCTCCGAAAGAATGCCGGACGATGCGTGGCTGATCGGGTTTCTCCTGTCCCTCGGGACACAGGTGGAGGTCCTTTCGCCCGGTTATCTGAGGGAGATTCTGGCGGGGCAGGCGAAAGAGATCTATGAGATGAACAGATCCCGAATGTAATGCGGGGACAGGGGGATACGGATCATCTCTGCGTGTGAACATCTTTTCTTTCCTTCAGCGCGTATCTGCGCCTGTACTCCCGATATCTCTCCTGAAACTCTTCGTTGTCGTTGCGAACCTCGCGCAGAGACTGGTGGAGGTTCATGGTGTCGTGGGCGGTATCGATCATACACCCGGCGATATTGGAGCAGTGATCCGCCGTGCGCTTCAGGTTGGTCAGCAGATCCATCCAGGTGAATCCCGCGTCGATGGTGCAGTCTCCGTTTTGCAGACGCAGAATATGGTGGGTGCGCAGTTGTTCCTTCAGCTGGTCGATGACCTGCTCCAACGGTTCCACTTTGGCGGCGGCAGAAAGATCGTTTTGAAGGAAAGCCGTCAGGGAGAGATCTAAAATGTCGCAGACAGCTCTGGAAATAACCGCAAGTTCGTCCGCAGCCGCATCGGTAAAACGAATCTCTTTTTCTCTCAGCTCCTCCGCGGATTCCAGAATGCTGACCGCATGGTCGGCGATCCTCTCGAAATCGCCGATCAGTTTTAAAAGCTTGGCCGCTTCCCGGGTATCCGCAGCTCCGATCTGTCTTGTGCTGAGTTTCACAAGGTAAGTGCCCAAAATGTCCTCGTAATGATCTGTCTTATCTTCTTTTTCCCGAATAGATGCCGCCAGTTTCGAGGAATAGTCCTGCTGGGAAGAGAGCGCCTCCTTCAGAGAGGATACGGAGGCTTCCGCCATATCGACCGCCAGCGCGTGGCAGCGCTCCAGGGCGATGGAGGGAGTGGCGAACAGGCGCTCGTCCAGTTCCTCAAATATTTCCGGCTGCCTGGTCTCGGGAACAAGGATGCTGACGAACCGCTCTAAAAAGCCGGACAGCGGAAGCATGAGAATGGTACACAGAACGTTAAACACCGAGTGAGCCACGGCAATGCCAACCAGGGAGGCCGGTTTGTCAAGCAGTGCGGGGGTAAATACGGCCCGCAGCAGACAGAACACAGCAAGCCAGACTGCCGTACCGATGACATTAAAAGAAAGGTGGACTAACGCCGCCCGCTTTGCATTTTTGTTGGCGCCTACGGAGGAGAGCATGGCAGTCACGCAGGTGCCGATATTCTGTCCCATAATAATGGGTATGGCTGCGCCATAGGAAACCTGTCCGGTGACAGCCAGTGCCTGTAAAATGCCCACCGAGGCGGAACTGGACTGGATGACTGCCGTGAGAATTGCACCGGCAAACACGCCGAGCACCGGGTTTTTGAACACGAGAAACATCTGCTGGAACGCCGGGACGTCCCGCAGGCCGGATACCGCGCCGGACATGGTTTCCATTCCGAACATCAGGGTGGCGAAACCCAGCAGGATCATGCCGGTATCTTTCCTCTTTGCATTCTTACAGAACATATAAAAGATGATACCGATCAGAGCCAGAACAGGGGTGAAGGAGGATGGTTTGAGCAGTTGGACAAACAGATTTCCGCTGTCGATCCCCGCAAGGCTCAAAAACCATGCCGTGACCGTA
>ERZ779622.998-NODE-998-length-12955-cov-6.303488_pt1 | contig 12955 bp, 12 predicted proteins | sample MGYA00514188_ERZ779622 | MGnify/ENA primary metagenome ERZ779622 (study PRJEB29562, sample SAMEA4376702) | mouse gut metagenome | isolation source: Cecum | study: EMG produced TPA metagenomics assembly of the A DSS colitis mouse model was used to assess the...
TGACGACGATCCGCAATGTGGATGTGATCTATGAGGTGGGTGACGGGAAGGTTGTGGAGAGGCGGAAGGATGAGGTGTTCGAGAAAGAACCGGTAACAATATGAATGCATCAAAGAAGATTTTGATCATTATCCCGGCCTATAATGAGGCGGATAATATTGAAAAAGTGGTTGGGAATTTAATATCGAATTTTCCACAATACGATTATATTATCGTTAACGACGGCTCAACAGATCGGACGAAACAGATATGCAGTGACAGAGGTTATGCAGTCTTGCATCTGCCGATCAACATGGGTATAGGCGGGGCTGTGCAGACCGGTTATCGTTATGCCAGGGACAATGGGTATGATATTGCAGTGCAGATAGACGGTGATGGACAGCATGACGTAGGATTTCTCGAGAATATGATTCGGTATATGGAAGAGGAAGAGGCTGATTGTGTGATCGGATCGCGGTTTGTCAAGAAAGAGGGATTTCAGTCTTCGGGACTGCGTAGAATAGGGATCAGATTCCTGAGTATTATGGGATGGCTTCTGACGGGAGTGAGGCTTAAGGATATTACCAGTGGCTATCGCCTGGTAAACCGCCGATTTATCCGCATTTTTGCAGAGGATTATCCGGCCGACTATCCGGAACCGGAGGCGATGGTCATTACAGCAGTTCACGGAGGGAAGATCAGGGAGTATCCGGTGGTTATGCGGGAACGGGAAGGCGGTATCAGTTCCATTACTTTGAAGAAATCCGTTTATTATATGGTTAAAGTTACGATAGCGATGTTGATCCGGAGGCTGAGCTTCGGAGTCAGGAGGCAGAAATGATTCCACATACCCTGCGGGTTACGCTTTTAATTGCAGTGATCTGCTATTTCATTATCATTCTCTATTATCTGAAGAGAAGAATGCTGGAACTGAAATATACACTGATCTGGCTGGTAGCGGGCGTGGTCATGGGGATCATGATCTATTTTCCGGAACTGACAGTGCGGTTTGTACATTTGATCGGTATGCAGGACAACATGAATGGGCTTTATATCATGTGTCTGGCTTTTATTATGATGATATTGATGACGTTGACTTCGATCGCGTCCAGACAGCAGATGAAGATCAGAGTGTTGATTCAGGAAATCAGTATGCTGGAAAAAAGAATTCGGGAGCTGGAAGTTGATACGAAGGAGGGGAAGGATGGAGGCGAAACCGGCTGACCAGAAAAGAGATTCCTATATAGATTTTCTGAAAGGAATTGCCATGATTATGGTGGTAGTCGGGCATTCTGTTTCAGGGACACACAAGGCTGATGTGCTGTTTAATTTTATATATTCTTTCCATATGCCGCTTCTTTTTTTCTGCTCTTCCTATATAGAGGAACTGTATGGGGCAAAATATGTGGGAAGGGAAGGCGTAATGCTGCGCAGAAGGATAGGCGGTCTGCTATTTCCATATCTGAGTTGGAGTGTGATTGGGGCGGCGCTTTCCGGACGTCTGTGGAAAATAGGAATGAACGGATTCCTGTTTGAATTGCTGGGATATAAGCAGAGTGGTCTGTGGTTTTTGCCGGTATTGTTCGGCTTGAAGGCAATGCATATTCTATACTGGATCGCGCGCAGAAGAACGAAGAGAAATACTTTTCTTGTGAATATGGCGCTGTGTCTGGGGATGGAAATCATAATCGGTCTGTTGGCGGTATTGACGAGGCATCCATATATCGTTAATATGTTAAGCTACACGATACCATATTTCTTCGCGGTTATAGCAGTGGAATGCAGGGAAATAGAAAAGCTTCTTCACAGTGAGTGGCTGGTGGCAGGGGCGATGTTTGTATACGTATTGCTGTTTCCGTATTTTTCTTTTTATGATACCGGGTGGGTAACGCAGATATTGCGCATCGGGATGTCATTGTGTGTTATCGTTGTGTGTCTTAAAGGTAAAGAGTGTCAGAGTAAAGATCGTATTTATGATATGACATGTTTTTACGGGAGAAATTCGCTGGCAGTGTATGTGCTGCATGGTTTTCTGCTTGACTATAAAGGATGTTTTGACAGGATGGATTCAGCTTTTATGATAGGTGCTTTGGCGGTGGTAATGGCAGTTCTGGTGTCGACAGTATGTATTATGGCAGCCAGATGTATCGAGATTTCTTCTTGGTGGAAGAAGGTTTTGCTTGGGAAATGAAAGGCATGGAATTAAAATGAACAATATAGCGATCGATCTGCTGTGGCTTCGTCCCGGCAAAGTGGGAGGAACGGAATTCTATATCAGAAATCTTCTGGACGGTTTTCTACAGTTGGACAGAAAGTTTCGGTTTACATTACTTGTATCTGAAGATAATTGCGCATCCTTTGCACATTATGCGAAAGATGAGCGGATCACATTGCTGAAAGCGGATATTGTCTCCGCCAACATAGCAGGCAGAATACTCTGGCAGTTTTTCTGTCAGAACAGATTTTTAAGAAAACACGGGCTGCGTCAGTGTTTTATACCGGTATACTGCCGGCCGCTTTTTAATGGCGGCATTGCCTATATTAATACGGTACATGATCTGCAGGCGGCGCACTATCCGGAATATCATCCGTTTCATGAGATTGCCTATTCCAGACTTTGCTGGTGGCTGGATGTCAGGTGTTCCAGGAAACTGATCGCAACAACGCAGTACGTAAAGTCGGATCTGCTTGAACGATATAAGATAAGAGAAGATAAGGTGGAAGTTCTGAATATTCCGGCAATGGTAAACCTGGACGAAATTGCGTCGTTTGCGGAAGTCAGTCGGAAATTTAATATTTCTGACGGAGAATATTATTATACGGTTGCACAGATGATTCCGCATAAGAATCTGGAAACGCTGATCAAAGTGATGGCAGAATTGCAAAAACGGCAGAGCAGTTTGCCGCTGCGTCTGCTGGTGTCAGGCATTTCCGGGAACGCCAGTGAAAGTGTAGCGAAGCTGATCAAGGAGAACCAGTTGGAAGATGTTGTTACGCTGACCGGGTTTATCAAGAATGAAGAACGCAACAGCCTGTACCGGCACTGCAGAGCCTTTCTGTTTCCAAGTATATTTGAAGGGTTTGGCATGCCGCCGATTGAGGCCATGGCGTTTGGGGCGACTGTTATTACGACGGATCGAACCAGTATCCCTGAGGTGACGCAGGGGAAGGCAAACTATGTAGAGGATCCGTTTGACGTAGATGCCTGGATACAGACAATGGATTCGCCTGTAAAGAGGAACGATGAATTTGATTTCTCGAAATATGACAGAGCTTATCTGGCGGAAAAGTATATGGATTTTCTGCAGGATAATTTTAAGGAAGGTTAAAGAAATTGCTTCATGAATAATAAAAAAATATTGATGACAGGGTTTTCAGGTTTTGTAAGCAGACATTTTCTCGCGTATTTACAGGAAAACAGCGACGGTATAGAAGTGTGCGGGGTGGATATCAATCCTCCGGCTTTTGACCCTGCAGTTTTTGATAAGATTAAGATAACCTGTCATACGGTTAACCTGCTTGAGACAGATTCTGTAAGAATTCTTTTGGATCAGTTCAGGCCGGATTATATCGTACATCTTGCTTCTTTCAGCAGTGTGGCGTATAGTTGGAAACATCCGATAGAATGTTTTCAGAATAATACAAATATTTTTCTGAATATTATCGCAGCGGTACAGGAGTTACATCTCAAGTGCAGAGTTCTGTCCGTGGGTTCATCGGAGGAATATGGAAATGTAACGGAGGCAGATCTGCCGCTGTGCGAAGACAGCAGCCTTCTGCCATGCAGTCCCTATGCGGTAGCGCGGGTGGCACAGGAAATGCTTTCACATGTCTATGCCGACAGTTATGGCGTGGACATCGTGATGACCAGATCCTTCAATCATATCGGTCCATGGCAGGATACACGATTTGTAGTGCCCGGATTTATCGCAAAAATATGGGAGATTAAGAAGGCCGGAAAGGGACAGGGAACGATTGAGACAGGCGATCTGTCGATCATCCGGGATTTTGTGGATGTGCGCGATGTCGTGCGGGCATATTATGATCTGCTGCTGCATGGCAGGCCGGGAGAATTGTATAATGTGTGTTCGGGGGTTGGAAACAGACTTTCAGATATTGTGGACAAGATCGCTCGAATTCTGGAGATAGACATAGACACGGTTGTCAATCCTGAGTATATACGATTAAATGATAATCATATTATTGTGGGATCCTGTGAAAAGATCAACCGGGATATCGGGTGGAAACCGTTGATCCCGATTGACAGGACGATTGAGGATATGATTGAGTATTGCAGGAGTTTGTAGAGGAATTGTTATGAAAGTTGGAAAACGGTCAGAATATTTATTTTATATATCTTTAATGGTGATTACATTATTGTTTTTGGTGCTTCCTTCTGGCTTAAAATATGTTATTTATGATGACAGTGGAACATATATTCAGTTTTTACAGATGAAAAATGTTGAAGGGGTTATGCCAATATATCCGTTGTTTTTATTTGCCAATAAGTTGATTTTTGGTAGAATTTTCTATTTGCAGGCAGTAGTGGTAGAGCAGATTTTGATAGCAATGTCTTGTGTTATTTATTTTATAGGTAAAATAAAGCGGCGTTTTCAACTGTATTATAAAGAATGCTATCTGCTGCTTTTGATTTCTCTTGTTCCATTTACGACAGATTACCCACTTTCTATGGTGGTGCAGGATATACTGACGGAAGGACTGTCCTATGCATTGTTTTATTTCTTTATTGTTTTGTTGTTAGATGCAGTTTGGGATCGAAATTTCACAAAATTGACAGAGGCTGTCGGCTTTACTTTCGTCATGGCATTGCTGCGTTCACAGTTACAGATTTTGTTTGCAGTCTGTGGCGCGGCTGCTGCGTACATAATATGGGTAAGGTTTTCAGTTAGAAATAAATGGCTTTATGTTGTAAAGGTGGCAGCTGGTTTGGTTCTGTGGATTGTGGTTATGATGGTTGGCGTTGTTGGAACAGTCAAAATCAACTATATTTCTCAGAAGATTTTGTTTGGAGAAGGAAAAACGGCGGCTTTTATTGATCAAAACTCGAAGGATATGACCCAAATAATTGAAAATACCGGAATTGTACAAGGAGAATTGTCGGAGAAAAGCGCGACAGTTTCACAGAAAGCCTTAGGATTAGAAGAAAGCAGTGAAGAGACACAGGTAGTTGAACCTGCACCGAACACGGCCCCGGAAGTGATAGAATTTCTGAACAACGGTTACGAGGAAAGTGGTGTGACAGTTAGTCAATACAGTTCCGTTATCTTTTCAAAGGGGATGTATGAGGCGGATTACGAAGATTATTTATTGTTCGAGGATGAGGAGGTGCGGAAACAGTTTCTTTATGTATATGAAATTGTGGATGAGCTAGGGTATCGCTACTCTTATGCTGATTCTGGATTGTGGGGATGGAGACATATTTCTGATTCTGTCGGGGATTTGGGTAAGCATTGCTTTTTGAAATTAAATGAATATTTTGCAGATTATTATAACACAACTATAGCATACTTTCAGTATCGTTGTACTGCACAGGCATTTAATAAGATAGGAACCAAGCTGTTGCTGAAGCATTTTGGAAGGTTTATATGGCATACCATTAGATTAATGATTCCTGCGTTTATCTTTACTGTTTTTTTTCAGAAAGAGCAGTTTTATCTGTTGTGTCATCTGATCACTTTGTTCCTTTATATGACTGCAATAGGGTTAACAATATGGTGTTTTGTTCATAAAAAAGCGAATAGAAGATGTGCGGAGTTTATGCTGGCTTTGCTGGTGAACAATGTCATTATGGTAACGGTAATTTCTCTTGTTTTCATTGGGTTACAGAGATACTTGGTATATAGTTTTGGGATTTTCTATGTGGCGTATTATTTGTTGTTGAGAGAACTTTATCGTTGTTGCTTTGGAGGTAAGACTGAGCGGTGGATCTATAAGAAGCGGTAAGATTTAAGGATAACTGTTTATGAAGAAGATATTGTTGATAGATTATTATGGAATGTGTGATAGACAAGGGCGGGCAGTAGGACATTCGCCGAAAGTACTGGAAGAATATAGAAACTTATTGGAGAAACGATATGAAGTAGGTGCAGCAGTATCTCCCTGTCTGAAAGAAGCGGGAAGTTGTAAGTTTGATAAAGTTTATGAACTAAAATATGATATAAGCGTAGAAGACAGTATGTCTGTTATAAAGAGAATCCTGGATAAATATAAGATTTTGATCAATATTGTCAGTGTGTTGAAAATAGACAGTTATGATGTTTACTGGTTCTATAAAACCGACTTTTTTTTGTTTTTCTTTTTTTATTTTATGTGTTTTGTGAGAAGAAAGGAAATAAATAAAAAAATTTTTATAGCGCAAATCTATCAGGGGAGTTTCGGTGATCAAAGAGTACAAAGGCTGCTCAATTGGTTTTATAAAAAGGGAATGTCCAGATTTGATGGTATCATGTACTCTCAGAAGCAGGCGGGGAAATTACACTCTAATATGCTATATTTTCCGGACTATTATTATGACACAGAAAAATATGCGATATATAAGAACGTGAAGAAAGAGAGTAAAGTAGTATGTCTGGGGACAATGAATCCATATAAAAAGTTAGATACACTTGTGGAAGTTTTTAATCGCAACGGATATCCGCTTGAAATAAAGGGGTGCTTTTTCGATAAGGATTTTTATCGAAATCTCTGTAGTAGAGCCAAGCCTAATATTGTGATAGAAGATGGTGTTTTGAGTGAACGGGAGTATTATGAAACCTTAGCTGGAGCAAAATATACGATATTACCATATGATATGAATCAGTACCAATGCAGGACATCTGGAATCCTGGTGGAGAGTATGTTTTTAGATACGACGGCAATTGCACCATTACAATTACTTCAGGAGAATCAGGTAAAGGGAATTGGTTATGAAAAGATAGAGGAATTGTTAGATATATCCTTTTTCAAGGAGAAGCCATGCCCTGATAATAGTATAGGGAAAAGGGATTTTGATCAGAAAGTAATAAGGGAACGTCTGGAACAATTCATAGATGCTTTGTAAAAGCAGAGGACAGGGGTATTATGGATGAATATTTTGTATTTTGCGAATGAAAGTCGCCTGGGGGGCGCAAACCTTTCTCTACTTGGGCTGCTGGATGAGATGTCAGGGAAGCATAATGTGTCGGTAGTTGTACCAATTAAAGAAGGGTATATGGTAGAAGAATTAAAGCGAAGGGGAATACCGGTCTATTACAGACACTCTTTTTGGTGGTTGCTTGCGCCGGCCAAACATCCGGCAGTTACCGCTTTAAAAAAAATGGCTTATAAGATATTGTGTCTAAATAATTATTTATGTGCATGGAGTTTAAGGAAGGTAGTAAAAGAACAAAGTATAGATATAATTCATACAAATTCAAGTGTATTAAACACAGGAGGGATTTTGGCAGTTATGACGGGAGTGCCACATGTATGGCACATACGGGAGTTCGGGCAGGAGGATTTCGGTTTCTTTTCGGTATGGAAATATGAGAGGATTTGCCGTTTTATGAACAGTCACAGTGATAAGGTGATTGCGATTTCCCAGGCAGTTGGCCGGAAGTTCCAGGATAAAATATCTTCGAAGAAACTGGAAGTGATTTATAATGGGGTCAGCGAAGAGAATATTTGCTGTAAAACAGACATTAAAACAAAGGAAGCAATTATAGAATTTCTGATTGGTGGTCGGGTCAGTCCTGAAAAGGGGCAGGAGGAAGCGATAGGTGCGGTATCCATTTTGGTAAAATCAGGATATCGGAACTTGCATCTATCCATTGCTGGACCAGGCAATACGTGCGGATTAAAGCGAAGGATTGCGGAAGAGGGGATTGAGGCGTATGTTTCAATACTTGGAACCGTGAAAGATATGTCGAGTTTGCGCCGGAAGACGGATGTTGAGTTAGTTTGCTCTACATGTGAAGGATTTGGTAGAGTTACAGCGGAAGCGATGATGAACTCCAATCCGGTGATTGGAGCTAATACGGGAGCTACGCCGGAATTGATTCGGGATGGAGAGACTGGTTACCTGTATGAAAAAGGCTGTGTGGAAGATCTGGTTCAGAAAATGAAAATTATTATGGATGATCCGGACAAAATTCGAGTGCTTGGAAAGGCTGCAAATGAACGAAGTGTGAAATTGTTTACGCGGAAACATAATGCAGGGGAGATAGAAAAAGTTTATCGGGAGATATGCAGAGAGGTGTGACGTATATGGGAAGAACATTTGTTATTGCAGAGGCTGGCGCCAACCATAACGGAAGTCTGGATTTGGCGTTTCAGTTGATTGATAAGGCGGTTGAGGCGGGAGCGGACGGTGTGAAATTCCAGACTTTTGTGACGGAGGAGTTAGTCTCTGTAAAAGCAGCCAAGGCGGAGTATCAGAAAGAAGCTACAGGGAATAATGAGGGTCAGTACGAGATGCTAAAAAAGCTGGAATTATCGTTTGATGATTTTAGACAGCTTCAGGAATATGCGGAAAAAAAATCCATTTTGTTTCTTTCAACTCCTTTTGATTGCAAGAGCGTTTCTTTCCTGAACAGTATCGAAATACCGTGTTTTAAAATTCCATCGGGAGAAATTACGAATCTTCCGTATCTGATTCAAATTGCCAAAACAGGAAAAGATGTAATTTTGTCAACGGGTATGGCGGAATTAGAAGAAATCGAACAGGCTGTCTGTATCTTACGTCAGCACGGAGTGGGGAGACTCTGTATTTTGCATTGCAATACGGAATATCCTACGCCTATGGAAGACGTTAATCTGAGAGCAATATTGACCTTGAAAGATAAATTTGGCATATCGGTTGGATATTCCGATCATACCAGAGGAATCGAAGTAGCTATTGCAGCAGTGGCTTTGGGTGCCGAAATTATAGAAAAACATTTTACGTTGGATCGCAGAATGGATGGACCAGATCATGCCGCTAGTCTGGAACCTGATGAACTAAAGCAGTTGGTGGACTGTATCAGGAACATAGAGAAAGCTTTGGGAGATGGTGTTAAGACAGCCAGCAAATCTGAGATGAAAAACAAAGAACTGGTGAGAAAAAGTATCGTAGCTGGGAGGAATATAGCGAAAGGAGAATATTTTTCAGAAAAAAATCTGGCAGTAAAAAGGCCGGGAAATGGAATTTCGCCGATGAAATGGTTCGATTTACTCGGAATGAAAGCGTCCAAGGATTATTGCAAAGATGATTTGATAGAGAATGGAGAGGAAGAATGAAAGTATTGGTAATCGGTTTGGGTTCCATGGGTAGAAGACGAATTCGTTTGATAAGAGAATATGACAGAACGATTGAGATATGCGGAATCGATACCACTGATAAAAGAAGGAAGGAAGTAGAAGAAATATATGGTATTCCCACGATGGAAAGCCTGGCAACAATCAGAGAGAATAGCTATGATTGTGCATTTATTGCAACATCGCCTTTATCGCATAGCGATTTGATCAGGGAATGTCTGTTAAAAAATATGCATGTCTTTACAGAAATAAATCTGGTTGCTGACGGGTATGATGATAATATTAGTCTGGCGGCAAAGAGACAGAAGATTCTTTTTCTTTCTTCCACTTTTCTGTATCGTGAGGAACTACAGTACATTAGCGAAAAGGTCAGACAAAGTGCCTTGCCGTCTAATTATGTGTATCACGTCGGACAGTATTTGCCGGATTGGCATCCGTGGGAAAGCTATCAGAATTTTTTTATTGGAGATAAACGAACAAACGGATGCAGAGAGCTGTTCGCGATTGAACTTCCTTGGATTTTGCATACCTTTGGTGATGTAACAAATTTTTACAGTATTAGTGGAAAGAACACAGGATTATCTATAGACTATCCAGATCATTATATGGTTGGATTAGAACATGTGGGTGGGGCGAAAGGGACGCTGGCGGTAGATGTTGTTTCAAGAAAAGCGGTGCGGCGGCTGGAAGTTTTTTCGGAGGATTTGTATCTTTCCTGGAATGGAACGCCGGAAAGTTTGTATGAATATGATTTTTTGAGGAAAGAAGAAATTCAGATTAATCTATACGATAAGGTAGAGCGAAAAGAGGGGTACAGTAACTTTATTGTCGAAAATGGATATCTGCATGAAATTGAGGCTTTTTTTGGCCAGGTTAAAGTGGGAACATATCCATGTTATGGATTTGAACAGGACAAAAGAACATTGGCGATTATCGATAAAATTTGTGGGTAGCAGCAGGTTTGAAAAGGTTTGAAAGTAAGATGAAAAGACATTATAAGATAGCCTTCTGTGGAATGGGATCTATTGGCAGGCGTCATTTTAGGAATACAATAAAATATTTGTTGGAACATGATTGCTCATATCAGATAGATGTAATCAGAAGCGGTAAGGGGAAGAAATTGGACGAAGATTTCGAAAAATATATTTCGGAACAATATTCGGATAAAGAAACTATTTCACCAGATTATGATGTTATCTTTATTACGAATCCAACTTCTATGCATTGGGACAGTATCCTGAAATACCAGAACTGTACCCGAAGCATGTTTATAGAGAAACCAGTCACTGACAATATGGAGAACTATACTGGGGATCTGCGACAAGAGCTGATTTGTTATGTGGCCTGTCCCCTGCGTTATTCGAGAGTGCTTCAATATGTCAAAAAGAATATTGCCCTTGATAAAGTATATTCCGTCAGAGCTATTTGCTCTACTTATCTGCCGGGATGGCATCTGGGTGAAGATTACAGAGAGTCTTACAGCGCCCATAAGGATATGGGGGGAGGAGTAGCGATTGATTTAATTCATGAATGGGATTACCTTACGTGGTTGTTTGGTAGACCGAAGCATGTCATCAGAATCTGCCGTAAAGTGTCGGAATTGGAAATTGATAGTGAAGACCTTGCGGTATATCTGGGATATACAGACAACAGAATTTATGAATTACATTTAGACTATTTTGGAAGATATGAAATTAGGGAAATGGAATTATATCTCCCGAAACAGACGGTTCATGTAGATATTCTTAATGGTATGCTCCGCAGCAGCGATCAGGAAGTAGCTGTCTGTCTGCGGGAAGAGCGGGATGAATATCAAATGCGGGAAATTTCTCATTTTTTTGATATTGTAAATGGTGTTTGCGAGAATGACAATGATATTAAAGAGGCAGTCAAAACGTTGCGGCTTGCAAAAGGGCTTGAGGATTAATGTCGCAATTTGTGCCATGGTGTGATAAAATAGAAAGACAGCGGAAAGATATGGAAAAAGAAAAACTCCTTTTATTAGGCACGGGTGGACATGCGCATAGCGTTGTGGACAGTATAGAACAAAGCGGAATTTATCAGATTGTGGGGTTTTTGGATTTGCCGGAAAGAGTTGGTGCGTTATATCAAGGATATAAAGTGTTGGGGACGGATGATCTGCTGGACGAATTTTTTTTGAAGGGTATTCGCAGTGCGTTCGTAACGGTTGGATATATGGGGCAGGGGAATGTCCGTAATGAATTATACCACAGATTGACGCGTATTGGATATCAGCTTCCTGTAATAACAGATAAAACAGCCGCTATTGCAAAAAATGTCAAAATAGGACGAGGCAGTTTTGTTGGGAAGAATGCGGTGGTCAATGCATGTGCGCAGATAGGGGATATGTGTATTATTAATTCGGCAGCGGTGGTGGAACATGACTGCAGGATTGGTGATTTTTCACATATTGCCGTTGGGGCAGTAGTTTGTGGAGGATCCGTTTTGGGTCGACAGACGTTTATCGGTGCGAATGCAACCCTTATTCAAAATGTGTCTGTCGGTGACAATGTTGTGATCGGGGCAGGTACCTTAATAACAAAGGATATCGCAGATAATTTGATAAAGTATGCGGCTGTAGAGAAGAGAAGGGATATATTGAAGAAGGGATGAATATGAAGCAGGACGGAAAATGAAAAAGATATGTGTCGTAACAGGAACAAGAGCGGAATATGGATTGCTGAGGCCTTTGTTGTATCGTATAAAGGAGGATGCTGAATCAGAACTTCATCTGGTCGTGACAGGCATGCATCTGTCGCCGGAATTTGGATTGACTTATCGAGAAATCGAACAGGATGGATTTACAGAGTATGAAAGAAACGAAATGCTTTTGAGTTCTGATACAAAAAATGGGACAGCTAAATCTGCAGGCGTCGGCATGGTAGGATTTTCTGATATATACGCGAGGATTCGGCCAGATATGGTGGTTATTTTGGGAGACAGATATGAGATATTTGCTGCCGCGGCTGCCGCAATGCTTCATACAATACCAATAGCGCATATTCATGGTGGAGAAGTAACGAGAGGCGCTGTTGATGAAGCAATCAGGCATGCGATTACGAAAATGAGTACTTTACATTTTACGGCTACGGAACGGTACCGGCAGCGTGTGATACAGATGGGAGAGCAGCCGGATCATGTGCATTGTGTGGGAGCATTAGGAATAGAAAATATTAGGACGCAGCAATTATTCGATAGAGAAACGATGGAGGAGAGTATAGGGTTTTCTCTGGACAGGCCGTTTGTACTTGTGACCTTTCATCCGGCAACGTGGGAGAACATATCAGCTGCTGTACAGTTTGGCAACTTGCTAAGAGCACTCTCCGCATTGCCATATCGTGTGATCTTTACGAAAGCGAATGCTGATGCGCAGGGGTATGTGATTAATAAGATGATTGACGAATATACCGAATTGAGGAGTGAGGATACAATTGCTTTTACCTCTCTTGGAATGATTCGATATCTTAGTGCGTTGCGGTTGTGCAGGATGGTTATTGGCAATTCGTCCAGTGGCATAATTGAGGCACCGTCTTTTCACGTGCCGACCATAAACATTGGAACCAGACAACAGGGACGCGTGAGGGCGGCCTCTGTTATCGACTGTGGTAACGGTACAGAGGATATCCTTGCGGCTGTAAGACAGGCAGAATTGATTTACAGGCAGAATCAGCTGGAGCGTATC
>ERZ779622.999-NODE-999-length-12953-cov-5.495658_pt1 | contig 12953 bp, 12 predicted proteins | sample MGYA00514188_ERZ779622 | MGnify/ENA primary metagenome ERZ779622 (study PRJEB29562, sample SAMEA4376702) | mouse gut metagenome | isolation source: Cecum | study: EMG produced TPA metagenomics assembly of the A DSS colitis mouse model was used to assess the...
AAGCCCGTCCTGCGCTTTCGTGGTGGACTTGATGTTCCAGATAATCAGCTTCTTGCCCAGCGACTGCGCCACTGCCTCCGCCAACATCGTCTTGCCCGTGCCCGGCTCCCCCTTGATCAGAAGGGGTTTCTGCAGCGCGATCGCCACGTTCACGCCGTCCATCAGCTCCCTCGAAGCCACATACTGGTTGGTACTGTTAAATCCCTGATTCATTCTCTTCCTCCATCTGCGTTTATAATTCTATAATCAGCTCCTCGTTCTCCCCCATCGTCCTCTGAGCGCTGAATGTCTTCATCCCTCTCGGCACCAGCACATACTCTCTCCAGAGCACGCTCTCCCCGGGCGGTATGATATTGTAACTGTCGGAGCGCGCCTCGCCCCAGTAGTCATCGTCCTTCTCCAGGATATCGATCCATTCGCCGTTCTCCCCGTAATAATAGCAGAGATTTCCAATGATCCCCAGCGATTCATTCACCACACCTGTCAGTTCCCAGGTGATCTCCACCACCTGCATCTCCTCCATGACCGCATATTCGGAAATATGGTACTCATACCCCTCGGGAATTTCCTCCAGCACCTTCGCCTCATACCCCGTGATCGGGGAATACCCGTAAGGTGTACAGACCTCATAGTACTGCTGGCTGACATAGCCGGAATAACAGATCAGGCACATCAGCACAACGATTGCGCAGGAAACGCAGGAAATTATTTTCATCTTGCCCATCATGATACCTCCCCCAGCACAAGCGGGACGCTCACCCTCTTTTCCAGAATGGAAACCCCGTTCTTCGTCCCCTCCTGATCGAAAGAGATCGTGACATTCCCGGCCCCTTTATCTATCAGAAAATAAAATGTTCCTGTTTTCCCTTCCCCATAGTCGTAATTCAGATAATCCGATCCTGTCAGGATATCCTCCACCATGGATTGCCGCATGTCATAAATCTTCTCCATGATATCATAGGGATCTCCCGAAGCCGGGAACTCATCCAGACTTACGATGCTCTCCAGTGCATAACTGTCCAGACACTGTCTGCATGCGCTGCCGTCCGACAGGTAGACCGTATGGTACGCCCAGTCGCTGTCCCATTCCTCCGAGGGGAGTATCTCCACCGTCACCGCAACCAGTTTTTCCGCCTCCGCTATGCCGCTCATCATCGACGTATCGACCACTTCCGCTCCCTCCACCAGAAGAAGCCTTCCGTTCACCTCGAAGACCTGCCCCGCCTCCGCGGTCTCCTGCTCAAAATCCACGGTCCGATAGATCTCCTCTATCTCCCGTTTTTTCAAATTGCCGGCAATCACCGTGACCGCGATCGCGAACACCGCCAGGATCGCACAGATCGGCGTGACGATGTTTCTCTCCCTCTCCTTTTCACGCGGCTTTGTCTGAGTAACGTTCCGCTGGTACGGATTCGGCTGCGCCGGCCGGTTCGCCTGATGATAATTCCCGGTTCCGCCCTGCCTTGCTACCGGCCTGTGCATATTATATTTATCGTACATCTCATGCAGCTTCTCGTGCTGCTTCGCCGCCTGCACGCCGGTGGAAGTCTTCCCCCCATCGTCAAATTTAGCGCTGAAATATTTGCTTACATCGTACTCCGCTTGCCGGTTATTAAAATGTCCGCACTTCGGGCATATCCCGCTGTACATCTCCTCGTCAAAATGCTTTCCGCATCTTCCGCATCTCATACTGTATCTCCAACTTTTCTGTATTACCACCCGGTGCTGATCTCGATCTTCCGATCCCGCAGCATCAGCTCATCCAACGCCTGCGCCGCCGGTTTTCCCTCAAACAATACAAGGTTCACCTGCTCGATGATGGGTATCTCCACCGCATACTTCTTCGCCAGCCCCATGGCTGCCTTCGCGGAGTAGACGCCCTCCACCACCTGCTTCACCTCGTCCATCGCCTCCTTCATGGACTTTCCCTGTCCGATCAGGATGCCGGCCCGCCGGTTGCGGGAGTGCATGGAGGCACAGGTCACGATCAGGTCGCCGATGCCGGTGAGCCCGCAGAAAGTCTCCAGCTTTCCGCCCATGGCAAGCCCAAGTCTGCCGATCTCGGTGATCCCTCGGGTGATCAGCGCCGCCTTCGTGTTGTCGCCGCAGCCCAGTCCGTCGGCTATGCCCGCCGCCAGCGCGATCACGTTTTTCAGGGCGCCGCCCAGCTCGATCCCCAGCATATCCGGGCTGGTGTACACCCGGAACACTTTGTTCATCAGCAGATTCTGGATATACTCCGCCGTCTCCTTCGATTTTGCCCCGGCCACGATCGTCGTGGGCATTCCCTTCCCCACCTCCTCTGCGTGGGAAGGACCGGACAGCACCGCCACATCCGCCTGCGGGATCTCCTCCTCGATGATCTCCGACAGCGTCATCAGCGTTTTCTCCTCCACTCCTTTTGCCACATTGACGATGATCTGCCGCTCTCCCACAAAGGGTTTCATCATCGCCGCCGTGTTTCTCGTAAAGGGTGAGGGCACCGCAAGGATGCACAGATCCATCCCCTCGATCGCCTCCGACAACTCCGTCGTATAGGAAATATTCTCCGGCAGCTTTACACCCGGCAGTTTGTCCAGATGTTCCCTGTTCTCCCGCAACATTTCAATCTCTTCCTTCACGATGGACCAGACTGTCACCTCATGTCCGTTGTCCGCCGCCAGTTTCGATAATGCCGTCCCCCAGCTTCCCGCTCCGATCAATCCTATTTTTGCCATATTCCGTCCCTTCTCTCCGTCTTTGCTATATATTTTATTCTGTCTATTCCTTCTTTTTCAGATACGTCTTCCGCTCCTGCCCTTTCAGCAGCCGCTTTATATTCTCCCGGTGCTTATAGTAGGCCATGACCGCTAAAAGCGCCGATATGATATACATCTCGTTTAACGCCGCCTGAGACATCCCGAACACGCCCATCTGTCCCTCGACGATGATCTGGATCAGAAAACCCGCGTAGACAAGAAGCGACCCCAGAGACACATAGTGGGTCGTAAAGAACGTCCCGAAGAACACGATCACGCCCATGATAAAAAAGCTCCAGTGGAAACAGATGATCAGCCCCGCGGTCGCCGCGATCCCTTTTCCGCCCCGGAAATTCATATAGAAAGGAAAATTATGCCCCAAAATCGCGCCCGCCGCCGCGTACAGGACAAACAGATAGTTCAGGTCCGGCGCCATCCCCGGCGCAATGACAAACCGCGCCAGAAGACACGCCACCGCGCACTTTAAGATATCCCCGAGCAGCACCAGGACGCCGGCCTTCACGCCGAACGTCCGCAGAGTGTTCGTCGTGCCCGCGTTGCCGCTGCCCTTTTCCCTGATGTCGATTCCCTTTGATTTTCCGTAAATATAAGCCGTCTGGAACAGCCCGCACAGATATCCCACAGCCAGACAGATGCTACGTCCCAACATAATTATTTATCTCCCTTTCGTTCCCGGATAAAGAATTTCAGCGGCGTTCCGCGGAAGCCGAAAGTCTCCCGGATCTGGTTTTCTATATACCTCGTATAGGAAAAATGCATCAATTCCTTATCGTTCACAAAGATCACAAAAGTCGGCGGCTTCACCGCCACCTGCGTGATATAGTAGAGCCGCAGACGCTTGCCCTTGTCCGTCGGCGGCTGCTGCATCGCCACCGCCTCCGACATGATCTCGTTCAAAACACCCGTCGCCACGCGCATCGCGTGATTTTCGTGTACCATCTCTATTATATCATATAATTTCGGTAATCTCTGCCCCGTCAGCGCAGAAATATATAAAATTTCCGCGTAGGGCATGAAGGACAGTATCTGCCTGATCTTCTTCTCGTACTCTCCCGTCGTCTTATTGTCCTTCTCGATCGCGTCCCACTTGTTGACCGCAATGATTATTCCCTTGCCCCGGTCATGGGCAATGCCGGCGATCTTGGCATCCTGCTCCGTCACACCGTCCACCGCGTCGATCACCAGGACCACGATATCCGCCCGCTCCACCGCGCTGACCGTGCGGATGATCATAAAGCGCTCCAGTTCTTCCTTTATCTTATTTTTTCTGCGCAGCCCCGCCGTATCGATGAACACATATTCCCTGCCGTGGTACGTCAGTTCCGTGTCCACCGCGTCCCTGGTGGTCCCCGCGATATCGGAGACGATCAGACGGTTTTCCCCGAGCAGCCGGTTGATGATCGAGGATTTTCCCACGTTGGGCTTGCCAACGATCGCCACTCTGATCTTGTCATCCTCCTCATCCTCCTTCGCGCTTTCCGGAAAATGGGAGATGACGACATCCAGCATATCGCCGATCCCGGTTCTGTTCGCCGCGGAGACGGCATGGGGTTCTCCGATCCCCAGATTGTAGAACTCATAGACGGCAATCATATCCCGCTCGTAGCTGTCCACCTTGTTCACCACTAAGACCACTGGCTTCCCCGCCTTGCGCAGCATATCCGCCACCTTGGAATCGGCGTCCACCAGCCCCTGCTTCACATCCACCAGAAACAGGATGACATCCGCCGTGTCGATGGCGATCTGCGCCTGTTCGCGCATCTGGGACAGAAGGATGTCCCTGCTCTCCGGCTCGATGCCGCCCGTATCAATCAGCGTAAATTTACGCCCCGACCATTCCGTGTCCGCATAGATCCGGTCTCTGGTGATGCCAGGCGTATCCTTAACGATCGATATTCTCTCCCCGGCAAGTGCATTAAACAAGGTAGACTTTCCCACATTGGGTCTGCCCACCACCGCCACCACCGGTTTTCCTTTTTTCTTTGCCATAACTTCTATCTTATCCTTTACTGTAGTAAACTTTTATTCCCGCCCTGCCGGCTTTCCGGATGTCCCGCTTTCCCCCAACATGCAGGAGAGCAGATCATACCCGCTTGATTTTACAATATCTACCGGCACTTGTAAAGTTTTTTCCACTTCCCCCACGGTCACATCGTCCAGAAAAACATCCGTCCCGCTGCGCAGCATATTGACCGGCAGAAGAAGCTCTGAGCCCAGCTCCTTTCCCCGCAGCTGTCCCACGATGTCCTGCCCCGTCAAAAGCCCCGAGACCGTGATCTTTTCCCCGAAAAAGTGATTGATGATCTCATACATATGTACCGTAAGATTCGGACAGAGCGCCTCCGCCTGTCCGGCCATTTTTTTCAATATCGGATAGGCCAGTTTCCCCGTCGCGATGGAGATTTCGCGTCTCTGTCTTAAGACATACCCCCGCTTTCTTTGCAGCGCGTCCTCAAACTCATCCGTCAGCAGTCTCAGCATTCCCACGCCGTTTTCCAGCTGCAGGTATCCGTCGTATCGCTCCGCCTCGGGCAGCTCCCTCTCCGCCAGCAGATACCACTCATCGGAGGCGTGCACAAAGTGAACGCCGTACTGCCCTTTTATCTTTCTCTGCCAGTTTTCGATGCAGTCTATGACTTCCTCCGCCTCCCCCTTTGTAAAAGGCTTTAGAGGATAAAGTCCCTCCCTGTGATCCGAGAGTCCCACCGGCACAACTGACACACTTGTCAGATACGGGAGATACCCGGTCAGATCCGAGATGGTCCTCTGAAGCTCCTCCCCGTCGTTCACTCCCCTGCAGAGCACGATCTGTCCGTTCATCTCGATCCCCGCCTCGAAAAGCCTGTCCGCCTTCTGGAGCGCCTCCCCGGCGAAGCGGTTGTTCAGCATCATACAGCGCAGCGCCGGGTTCGTTGTCTGAAAAGAGATATTGATGGGCTCCAGACGATAGCGGATGATCCTGTCGATATCATGGTCCGACATATTTGTCAGGGTCACATAATTCCCCTGCAAAAAGGACAATCTGGAATCGTCGTCCTTAAAATACAGCGTCTCCCGCATTCCCTTCGGCATCTGGTCGATAAAACAGAAGATGCACTTGTTGTGGCAGCTTCTGTACTCATCCATCAGGCCGTTTTCAAACTCCAGCCCCAGATCTTCCCCGGCCTCCTTCTCGATCTCTAAAACGCATTCCTCTCCGCTCTTTGCCAGGATCGCGACCTCGACGTAATCATCCTGCAGCAGATACTGGTAATCAAAAATGTCGTCGATCTCCTGACCGTTTATGGCCAGGACAGCGTCACCGCTCTCAAGTCCCATCTCCTCAGCGATGCTGTCCGGCAATACTTTTTGTATAATATGTCCTCTTTTTTCCACTTTTTACCCCTATCCTTTTACAATCATTCTACTAGAATTCCCTTGACGTGTCACGAAGAATGTTATAAATTTAAAATGTATTTGGATTTCGACAATCTTCTACAAAATGCTGTTTTTCATCGATTTGACATCAGGAGATATTTCATGGCAGACGTTACGAAACTGGAACAGGCGCTTCCTGTTGCGCCTCTGAAAATTGTAGCTCTCGACTCCGCTGCGGAAATGGGCAGAGTCATCAACGAATTTCTCGTTAATTTTCGCAAAGAAACCCACAAAGACTTGACAAACGATCCTGCTTTTCAGGGATATCACGAAGACAACTTTCTCGCCGATGCGGACTGTCCGCGTTTCGGCAGCGGCGAAAGCAAAGGCATCTTCCGGGAATCCATCCGCGGCAAGGATCTTTATATTTTACTGGACGTCTGTAACCACAGTATCACCTATGAAATGAACGGTTATACAAACCATAAGTCCCCCGACGACCACTATCAGGATCTGAAACGGGTCATCGCGGCCGCCGGCGGAAAGGCAAACCGCATCACGGTCATCATGCCCTTCCTCTATGAGAGCAGACAGCATAAACGAAACGGCAGAGAATCTCTGGACTGTGCCTACGCCCTGAAAGAACTTTCCGACATGGGTGTCAGCAACATTGTCACCTTCGACGCTCACGATCCCCGGGTGCAGAACTCGGTGCCGTTATGCGGCTTCGACAGCTTCATGCCCACCTACCAGTTCACGAAAGCTCTGCTGCGCGCGGAGCCGGATATCATCATCGACAAGGACCACACGATCGTTTTAAGCCCCGATGAGGGCGCTTTAGACCGCGCCGTCTATTTTGCAAACGTACTCGGTGTTGATATGGGGATGTTCTATAAGAGAAGAGATTATTCCACCGTCGTAAACGGAAAAAATCCCATCGTGGCGCACGAATTTCTGGGGGACAATATCGCCGGGAAAGACGCCATCATCGTGGACGACATGATCTCCTCCGGGGAGAGTATGATCGACACTGCCCGCATCCTGAAAACCTTTAAGGTAAACAGAGTGTTCATCTGCACCACTTTCGGGCTGTTCACCAACGGCCTCGAGCACTTTGACGCCGCCTACGAAAAAGGTTATTTCGACAGGCTGATCACCACCAATCTCACCTATCAGACGCCGGAGCTTTTAGCCCGTCCTTATTATATGACTGCAGATATGAATAAATTTCTGGCGTCCATCATCGATTTTATGAACCACAATGTTTCCATGAATTTTGTCCGGACGCCCACCGAAAAGATCCGTAACCTGATGGAAGAACACAACCGGAAACGGATGGAAACGGCAGACGCCGCGCGGGTGGATGACAACACGAATTGACCTCGCCAGTCAATCTGTAAACCCTCTCGGGAACAACTCTTCTCTGTCCCGGGCGTACATCATCTTTTCAAGCGCTCGCTTTTCCATCTTCTCTATCTCCCACTCTTTGCGGTTCAGCCTGGCGCCAATTTCTTCGTATCCGTCCCCATCCGCGATTCCTCTCATCACCATCTGTTCGCTTGCTGTCAGAAATCCGCTGTCTGTTAAAAATTCTTCCGGCGCTGCGTTAAATCTGGTGTCGCCTTCGTTTTTAAGCCACAGATCAGAAGAATACCGGGCGGCATATTCCGGGAACAGCTCTTCCCATTCTCCGGCGTACATCACCTTTTCAAGCGCCCGTTTTTTCATCTTCTCTATCTCCCACGCTCTGCGGTTCAATCCGGCACCGATCTCCTTCATTTCCTTTCCCCTCACGATTCCTCTTATCACCGCCTGTTCACCTGCTGTCAGGAATCCGTCTCCTATAAATTTTTCCAACTCCGCGTCATATTCCCTGCGCAGCACGGTATTCTCCGGATTTCCTCCCTTCTCCGCCGGTATATTGTCCATGTCCGCCTCTTCCATGGAGATCACGTTTTGTGCTTTTTCTTCAGCCCCTTCTTCCTGTCTTATCTTTGTTTTTCTTCTCAGTTGTCCGTCCGAATTTCTGTCCGCAATATCATACATCTTCCAAAATGCATGGTCGGAAACATAGGAGCTGAATTTAGCCTTGTCCTGCTGTAAATCAAAATCCTCCACCATCCTGGTCACCATTTCCAGCCTGGCTTCCTGCAGAAGATCCTCCTCCATATATCGGAACCCTTTCATCCTGTTGACAGCCTTCTTCAGCAGCCCGTCATTCTCCTTCAGCAGAAGATTCAAGGCCTCCTTATCGCCTTCCCGAAACCGCCTGATCAACTCTCTGTTGCGCACATCCCTCTCATCCATTTTTCCTTCCGATCCCATATCTGAAACGATCTCCTCTCCTACTGGTCATACCGTCCTCCGGCTCTTTCCCGGCGCGCTTTTCTCTGCGCCTGCGAGCCTCCTCTTCTCTGTCTTCTCTCTCCAGGATCTCCCGCTCCTCTTTGCTCAGGTTCTCTTTGCTCAGAATCTGCGGACTGTTTTCTGCATAGAAGAACGAAGAAAACTCCGTGTCCAGCTCCTCCGGCGGCACATCATATCTCATCGCTGCGTTATCCATCCGATAACCTTTTTTCAGGCTGCCGTTTTCTTTCAGACCCATCAAGTACCCCACAGCCTCCTCCACTCTGAAAAATCCTTTCACCGACAGGTAAAAGATCATCCGCCGATCGTCCATCGGGATCCGATTGATGCTGGTGCTGCCCCATTTGATCTTTCTCTCTCTGGCACACTCCTCATACCAAGCAACACAGGGATAACAGGGAAATTTGCTGTGGGCCCTGGGAATCTTCGTCTCCGGGATATTATCGCGTCCCATAAGATAGATGCCAGCGCCTGTGCTTTCCTCCACATACAACGGTAAAATGACTCTGGTCTGCTCCTTTTCCAGCATATCATCCCGCAGCAGACGGCATATCTTTTCACACTTCTTTATAAATGCTTCGTCGAGCTTTCTCCCCTCCTGGGCCTCCGGCCTGCCCGCATCCCGGGCAGGGATGTGCCCCTGCCCGCTATTCTGCTCAAAAAAGCGCAGCAGTTTCACGTCGTCGCTCTCTTTCTTTGAACTGCGCTCCCTTTTTTCATTGTCGACAAAGTCGGCCGCCTGCTTTTTCAGCAGGCGATCCTCCAACTCCTCCTGTGACGCGCCAGGCAGGCTTTTCTTTGTCTTGGCCGACATCTTTTTTTGTCGAAGCAGCTGATCCACCAGCGCATCCCTGACCTCCTGATACTCGTCCCGGGTAATATATTGATATTCATCACCCGCAGCCAGATACGCGACTCTCAGACGCAGATAATACTCTTTTTCTTCCCCCTTATCCGCCAGAAATTCCCGCGCCGATTCTTTCGACTGCAGTTTTCCTTCCGCGCGGCGCTCTTCTCTCTCTCTAAAATACCGGTAGAGCAGGCTCTCTTTATAAGACTCGTCAGCCTTGTGCGCTTCATATTCCTCCACCAGTTTCCTGCCCAGTTCTTCACGGCTCTCTATCATTTATCGTACCTCCTCGCCTTCCGCACCGCCTCCCTTACAATACCGGGCAGCTGCTTTACGCGGTCAGTCACAAGCCCATAGGTTTCCTCCAGCGAATAGGCGGACAGCCTCTGCTCATAGAGATAGAAATCGACCATCTTCTCTATGGCGCCGGCAAACGCCTCCCCATCCCAAGTGAGTTTCCCCTCTGTGCCCTCCGTATAGGACATTTCCCTGAAGCGCAGATAATACCTCTTATACTTTTCAGCATCCGGAATACGTTGCAGGACTGCCGTCTCCCCCGCTTCGAGCTGTCTGGTTAATTCCTCCCACCACGGTTCTTCTTCCTCTTCCTCCATGCTGCCGTAAAGAATATCATACACATCCTCTCCGCTTTCCAGCCTGTCGGCCAGCTCCTCATCCGCAGCGTCTGAAAGTTCTTTTTTCAGCCTGACTTCTTCCGCATAGAGAGGATCCTCAGCCATTCGGACTTTTTTCATCTCTTCTTCCTTCGCATAAAATTCTTCTGCCGCTTTGACACTTCTTTTATTGAAAAGCTCTATTTCCCGCTTAAGAAACGCATTTTCTTCCTCCGTAAAAAGAGAACTCTCCATGTCTCCGTCCAGCAAAAGGAACACTTCCTGTGCATATGCAAAAAAGTCGTGGAATCTGTGTGAGAAATAACCGCACTCCGCTTTCAGCAGATCCGCCCTGCTTCTGCATGCCGAACGCCCTGTATCGCGCGCCATGCGAACGATGTCGCCGTAGGTCTGCGCCGGCTCGTACGGCTCCCTCGCAAAATCTTCCATAGAAGAAATATGATTCTTCCACGCGATTCCAAGTATCGTGCAGTAGAGAAAACTGCGGTACAGTTCCTCCTTTTCCGGGCTGTAATCTTCATGCGCGGCGGACATGATCTGCGTGATCAGCTCCTCGAGGCGCGCATCATCCACAACCCCTTCGTCATTTATGATTTTATTCTCATAGGTTTTATCATATCCTTTTATCACGTCTCCCACCTGTCCCAACAGATCTTCCATACGTGTCTGGCGCTCATAAAGTGTTCTTTTTTCCTCTCTGATTTCATTCTGATTCATGATTTTTCTCCTTTTTTCTGGTCGCGGACATACTTCCTTTTTTGTCCGCGGTGCATTGTTAAATTGTAACATACAGCCTGTCTGTCGTCAAAACTTATCCCCCATAAAACCTTTCATCCGTCCCGGCTGCCGCGGGGGCCTGATACATTCTTACGCATTTTTCTCCCCTTCCTGTTTTATTCCGGTTTCCAGCCAATCCTTATACTTCTTTCCTCTTTGCATCGTCCGGCCCATCTCCTCCGCCGTCTGCCCCAGACATTTCGTCACCATCCCGTAAAGCTCCTCCAGCGAATAGGCACAACGCCCGTTTCTATAGAGATAGCAGTCCGCCATCTCCTCTATCTCGTCTATAAATTCCTCTCTGTCCCAGGTAAGATCCCCCTCTGCAGCGCCTGTATAGGACAGTTCCCGAAAACGCAGATAATTTCGGATATATTTTTCGGGATCGAGGATACGCCACACGATGTTGTCCCTCGCGCGTTCTATTGCGCTGCCTGCCTCCTCCCAGGACTCGGTGTCGGATTCTTCCTCAACCTCCGCCTCATAAAACTCCTCGAAGCTCGCCGGGCATGGCGTTTTCTTCTGCTTTTTTTCCAGCGTTATCCTGTCCTGTCCGACAAACGCTTTCTCCTCCTCGGTATACAGAGAATACACTTTCTGTCCGCGCAGCAGAAAATACACTTCCGGCATATATCCGAAAAATCCCCTTATTTCATCCGTATAGTTTACACTTTCCATAAAAAGCAGATCCTCCTTGCGCCCCGGCGTCGATCTGCCCGTATCCCTCGCCATGCTCACCATATCCCCCAAAACCTCCGCCGGCTTATACTCGCCGTAATCCATGGACAGATGACACAGATCCCTGTCCCACGCGATTCCTAACAGCGTACAATAGAGAAAGCTGTAATAAAGCTCTTTTTTTTCAGGATTATACTGCTTCTGCGTTGATGCAAGCAGCTCTGCGATCATCGCTTCCAGCCATCTGTCATCGCAATCACCTGCATGAGGCCGTGCATAATTATAATCATAGCCATTGACCACATCAACCACCGCCAGGAGCAGATCGTTCATATGCGCCCTCCGGTTGCGGATCTCTTCCACCATCTCTCTGCCTGTTTTTTTCTGTTCCATACACATTTCTCCTTTTATTTCATCCTGCTGATCAGTTCAAACGCTGCTGCCAGAAGCATTAAAACATTCATTTCTCCCTCCTCTTTCGACGAAGATTGTTTTTTCGGATTATGCCACAGCGAGCTGATCCGTTTCATCACCTCAAGCACTGACTCCAGCTCCTCATCCTTATAGCGTCCCTTTTTTATGTCTTCGCGGAGACCCGCCACAGGATTTTCAATCTTCAGGATGCCTAACGCCTCTTTTAAAGAACCGGCGAACTCCTGTCCGCTCAATCCCTCAAACGAGACGTCCTCCATGCAAAAGTCTTCCGTAAATCTGTAATTCATTTTCATAAAACCACTCCTTTTATTCCGATTCGCAGATATCCGCACGGCACTCAAAAAACAAAGTGCCGCCTGTCTTCCTCCTCATACAACGCATCCTCCAGCATGACACAGAGTTTATTCTCCATCCCCCGGATCCCCTCCCCGTCTTCCGCCGCCTCCGAGACCAGCTTCCTGCAGGTTTCAGGCATCAGGCTGATCTCGACGCCAAACTCTTCCTCCAACTTCCTGATGGGGCTGCAGGCGGCGTCCATCATATGAAAGAAATCCTCCTCCGTCATGGGCTTTAAATTGACGATCCGACGGATCCTGCCCAGAATTTCCGTCATGATTCCGAAATCGTGAAGATGTTTCCTCTCGATCGGCGCGTCATAGGCTTTCACCTCTCTGTTGTTTTTCACAAAGCCAATACTGCCGCCCCGCTTCTTCTCCGCAATTTCCTCCGATTTCACGGAAAACGCTCCGCAGAATACAAAACTGATCATGGAAGTATCAACCCGGACGCCGCTTCCGAGATCTACATATGTCCCCTCTAACATCTTCAGGACCTCGCCCTGGATGATGTCGCTCCAGTTTTCCCCCCGGGAGTTCGTCTTGGGCATGAACATTTTATCCGCTTCGTCTATGACGAGAACGGTCTGTCTGCCTTCCAGAAATTTTTCAGAGAGCAGCAGGTTACTCCATTTCTTCTTCCCGCTCCAGCCGTCCGGGGTGATATTGCTCCCGTCGACGATCTCATTCCTCTCAGGGAAAAGCTCCTGCAAGCATCTCCAGATATATGTTTTACCGCAGCCGCTCGGCCCTATGAACA
>ERZ779622.1002-NODE-1002-length-12908-cov-11.193107_pt1 | contig 12908 bp, 9 predicted proteins | sample MGYA00514188_ERZ779622 | MGnify/ENA primary metagenome ERZ779622 (study PRJEB29562, sample SAMEA4376702) | mouse gut metagenome | isolation source: Cecum | study: EMG produced TPA metagenomics assembly of the A DSS colitis mouse model was used to assess the...
TTGTCTCATATTTGTCAGGTTTGGTCTAGGTACATGCTATCCACCGTTTACATATTTTGTGGCAGATGTGGAAGATAATTAAAAAATAGAGGACCATCAAATTATGATAATCCTCTATACTTTATATTACTACTTTATTTGGTTTTTATGTTCTTAGTATACATTTTAGCACCAGCTTTCATGTTCTCACCTTTTGCAGTAATAACTGCATAATATGTCGTTTTGGACTTTAACGCAGCAGCATTTACTTCATTTTCATACTTTTTATCAGAATAATACTTTATTTCATAGTCTGATTTAGGCAGAACATTTTTACCAAGCTTTGCTATTGCATTAACTTTCGGCGTCATGGCTTTATTGCTTGTCGTAAAAGTAATCTTTGCTTTATTAATCTCACATTGGCTAATTGTATACTTTGCGGAAGGAACTTCGTACTCGCCTTCATAACTGCCAATACCTCTGACTGTCAATGTATATTCGCCCGCAGATACTGGATTTGTTGTCGTGATCTCTCCTTTTTTATAAATGATTTGATAATCAGTATTTAATTTCATACTAATTTTCTTATTACCATTCAAATACTTCACTGTTGTCTTTGCTGGATTACTTCCCGCATTATATATGTTTGATGCCTTATTTAATTTAAAATCAATACTGCTGCTACTTATTGGTAACTTCTTAATTTCAAAATTATACTGGATTTCTCCACCATACTTACCTGTACCTGCTATAATAATTGACGCAATTCCTGCATTTTTATTATTCACATAAGTTGTCTTAAACTTTACAGGTTTGTATTCTGCATCTGATTTTTTAGTAACCTTAGGTTTAATTGCTTTTCCAGTGTAGTTAATTGTCTTAGTTTCATCATCTACTCCTGCGCCAGCCCAATTGACATCAAACATTTTAGCATCTATCAATTCTCCTACTGTTACCTTAATGGTACTCTTTTTACCGCCAAAATTGACAGTAACCACAGATGAACCTGCATTCTTTGGCACAATTGTTACTTTGATCGTATTTCCGGTCAGCTGAGTTGTCACTTCTGCAATATCTGTCTTGGAGGATGAGCTAGTCACATCGGTAAATGATGCTGCATTTTTGGCATTGCTTATAGGAAGTTTCTTTTCTACTAATTCCTGTGCTGTGTAAGGTGAATTTGCTCCTACATTAACATTTAAGACGATATCCGCTGGACTACCCTTTGTCCCAAGTGATATAGCATCTGTTGCTTTACCTGTACGAGATGAATTAATATCCTTTACTTGATATACCTTTACTTCGCATTCTGCCTTTAACTCAACCCCAGCCGTAGCCAGTGTTGACAATGTTATAACTGCTGTACCGGGCGCAACCGCTGTAACATTTCCCTTATTATCAACTTTGGCTACACTAATGTCACTACTACTCCAAGTTGAATATGCATTATTAATTTCTGTATTATCGCATGTAAGCTTATCCTTCTGTTTTACAACAAGATCCATTGTTGTTTTATCAAATTCGATTTTTCCCGCCTCTGGCACATACTTTGCATTACTTAACTCTGGAAATGTAAAACCTTTTGATTGTCCTTGATATTCTGAACCTGTCGCTGTATGTTCTCTGTCACCTGCCGACAGGAGATAATCTTGCGTTGAAGTCTGTGATGTATTATCAACACTGTCAGAAGGATTATTCCATGTTGAATCCAGCATATACCACTTCATATCCGGCATCTGTACATAATTCCACGCATGTCCACCATTAACAGGATCGTTATATGCATAACCAGTAACATACATATTGGGAATTCCAACAGCATCTAAAAGTCTTGACATAGCTTTTGCGTAACTCTCACACACTGCATAACCATTTAATAGTGCACCATATGATGAATGGCAATAATAATATACCTCTGGTCCAAGAACCCCCGCTACACCACCAGCAGTATTGTAGTAATTATTTTCGCAAATCCACTTATCAAAATACTCCACTACTCCATATGCCGGCAATGTAGGATAATTTTTAACTGCATACTCCTGCGCAGATGTAACCAACTTAGAAACCTGCATGTTTGCCGAATCATCAAGAGTCTTGTTATAATAAGGAGACTTCTCTACCTCTATTGTGCATTGTAAAATTTTATTCGTTACCTTATTATACTCGCCGCTTTTAATTTCAAAACCACCCGGAATGGCAAACCACTCTATCTTCTCGGTATCTGTCAATACTATAACTGATAATGAACGCATGGCAGCATCCATCATTTTACTAATACCTATATCATTATAATCAAACACATTACTGGGCATTTCAAATGTTGTATTTCCTGTAGTAAGACGTTTACGCGCCGAATTATATACTTTCAACTCATTTGCTGTTAACTGCTTGCTAAAATATGAATCCGATGGCAATGTAGAGTTAAATGTATTATTCATACCATAACCTAAGTCGATTACTTCAACATCCACATCATCAGAAATCTCTACCTGTTCATTTACAAACTCAGGTATCAACTCCATATTTTCTGCCTTTAATTCAACCGTCACATCCTCCGTTGTTTCTTCTGTAATTGTTTCTTCCACTGTTAAAGATTCTTCTGTTGTTTCCTCAACTGTTTCCTCCGAAGTTTCTCCATTTTCTGCTGTTTGCTCGGTATTTATTTCTTCCTCCGATGAAGATTCTTCTATTGTTTCCTCTGTATTTGACTCTTCCGAAGCAGTATCTTCTTCAGTTGGCGCTTCTGTTGTTTCCTCAACTGTTTCCTCCAAAATTGTCTCTTCTTCTGCTGTCTCCGTAATAGCTTCTTCCGATAAATCTACATTAGACTCCTCCGAAGCATTTTCTTCACTAGATACAGTTTCATCTGTTATAATTTCCGTTAATTCTGTCTCTGCGTTTTCATTCGTTTCACTCGATGATACTTCTTCTGTTTCTATTGTTAATGCTTCCTCTATCAGTTCCTTTTGAGTCTCTGCAAGCATAACTCCGGGAACATAGCAGGACCACTTCAAATTTCCATCATCATCTACCGCAATGACAATATCTTCCACTCCTTCTATTGCCCATTTTGCCGCCACATCACACAACATGAGATAATCATCTTGAGTCTCCGTATCCAAAGTCATTACAGTATCTAATGATAAATACACTACATCATCATAAGTCACGCCATCGCTGCCAACTGCTTTACCATTACTATTTACATGAAATCTACTTGCATCAGGTATCTGTACAATATTATTGCCTGTCTTGGCAGCCTTTATTGTCTGATTTACTCTGTCTGTTATCTCAACTGTCTCATCTTCCTGAACATCACTGCTATCTTCATTTGCTGTTTCTGTTACAACAGTTTCCTCTGCCATATCAACATTTGTTGATTCTTCTTGTAAAACTTCGCTTTCATGAAATTCTGCCGCATTTGCATCAGCCACTGGCACGCCTGAAATCACCAGTGAAAGTGCTAAAATCATAGATACAATTTTTTTCTTCACGATTTTCCCTCCTAAAATCATCATCTATTAATAAAACTCATCCATTTATTAACAGTTACTATTATAAACATTTTTTTACATTTTTCAATAGAAATCAAAAACTTATTTTATTGTTTGTTACATAATCACTAAAACTGTTAATAACTTTTTAAATATTATTTCAATTTTTTTTATATCACTCAATAATATTGACAACCAATTATCTTTTTGATATTATTTATAAAATTTTCTTTGTCAAAACAAGGGGGTACTTATGAAATATATATATATTATAACTTCGTTATTTATTGGTGTAATTTTTTGTGCATGCGGGGTTGATACACTGCCTAATACCTCATTAGATGAAGCTTCAACAGATTGGCATGCAGATCTGGTCCAGCTGCCTCCTCCTACAGAATATACTATTGAGGAATTAACAAAGCAGGCTGTGGATTTCCGCAATTATATTATCTCCTCCTATCAAACAATACAAGAACTTTCTACTGATGAGACATCCTACGAGGCTGGAAAAGAACTTACAAAAAAGATAGAGGACGAATATGGAGAACGTATCGCAGAACTAGCCAACATAGATTTTTCTGATATGACTAAAGAAGAACTTACTGAGTACCTGAGTGAATTTACCACACTCACTACAATCATTCGCAAAGCCAAAGATGCACTGACCTTAGGTTAGGTCCGTGCATCTTTGGCTTTACACCCTATTCCACCGACAGCACCTTATAATCCTGATCCTCCACGGTCTTTTTCAGCACATCATCCCCCACTTCTGCATTGAGTGTCAGCACTGCGGTTCCTGCCTCGTGGCTCACTACTGCCTCTGACACCTGTTCGAGCCCTTCCAGACACTTTTTCACCCGCGCCTCACAGTGCCCGCACATCATTCCTTCGATTTTCATTGTCTTTGTCATTGTATTCTCTCCTTTTCCTTCTATATGATTATCACGATAAACAGTCTCTGACTGATTCCGCCTTTTTTTGTCATGCCGTGTGCTATAGACATCCACCAGATTGAGCCTGAGTGCATTCGTCACCACACAAAAGCTGGACAAACTCATCGCCGCCGCGCCAAACATGGGGTTTAACTGCCACTGAAATAAAGGAATCCACACGCCTGCTGCCAGCGGAATCCCTATGATGTTATAAAAAAATGCCCAGAAGAGATTCTCATGGATATTTTTGAGCGTCTGCCGGCTTAGCCGGATTGCTGCCGGGACATCCCTCAGCGAGCTCTTCATCAGCACCACATCCGCCGCATCAATGGCAATATCAGTTCCCGCGCCAATCGCGATCCCAATATCCGCCCGCGTCAGCGCAGGTGCATCGTTGATGCCATCGCCCACCATCGCTGTCTTCCCCTTCTCCATCAGGCGCCGTATGGCGCTTTCCTTTCCGTCTGGCAGCACACCGGCAATGACCTCATCCACCCCCGCCTGCCTGCCGATCGCTTTGGCAGTATGCTCATTGTCCCCGGTCAGCATGACAACGCGAATCCCCATTCCCTGAAGCTCCTCCACTGCCTGCCTGCTGTCCTCCTTGATGACATCCGCGACGGCAATCATGCCGGCAAGCGTGTCACTTCCAAAAAACAAGGGCGTTTTTCCTTCTAAGGCGAGCTGCTTTGCCTTTTCCATCAAATCGGGCGCAATCTCAAAGCGCTCAGAGATAAACTTGGCATTTCCGCCATACAGCGGCTTCCCGTCCGCCACGGCGGCCAGACCATTTCCGGGCAATGCCTTGAAATCCGTCACCTCCGCCGTACACGCCCTGCCAGCAAAATATTCCTTTGCATACTCATTGACCGCGCGCGCAAGGGGATGCTCGCTCTTTTGCTCCAGCAAATAAGCGATTTCCAGCAGCCGCTCCTCTGAGCAGCCCTTTGCCGGAATGAGATCTGTCACCTTGGGTTCGCCACTCGTGATCGTTCCTGTCTTATCAAGAGCCACCACAGACACCTTTCCTGCCTCCTCAAGCGATACCGCTGTCTTGAACATAATACCATTCTTGGCACCCATGCCGTTTCCAACCATGATCGCTACCGGCGTGGCAAGTCCCAGCGCACAGGGACAACTGATAACCAGCACCGATATGCCCCTGGCAAGCGCGAAACCTACTGTCTGCCCCACTGCAAGCCATATGATGATGGTAGCAAAAGCAATGAGCATCACCGCCGGAACAAACACGCCGGACACTTGGTCTGCCACCTTCGCGATCGGTGCCTTCGTGGCTGCTGCATCACTCACCATCTGGATAATCTGGGACAGTGTTGTATCCTCACCGACTCTCGACGCCCTGCATTTGATAAAGCCGGACTGATTGACGGTCGCCGCAGACACGTTGTCGCCAGCCTGCTTATCGACAGGAATACTCTCACCTGTGAGCGCTGCCTCATTCACCGCGCTCGTCCCCTCCAGCACGACGCCATCGACAGGAATGCTCTCACCCGGTCTTACCACAAAGACATCTCCCACTGCCACTTCTTCTATTGGCACTTTGACTTCACTGCCGTCTTGCACCAGCACTGCCGTCTTGGGCGATATTTTCATCAATCCTCTGAGCGCATCAGTAGTCTTGCCTTTCGAGTGTGCCTCCAGCATTTTGCCAACGGTAATCAAGGTCAGTATCATTGCTGCTGACTCAAAATAAAACTCGTGCATATACCTCATGACAGCTTCCGCATCCCTGCGAAGCTGCGCATCAGTCATTGCAAACAGTGCATACGTGCTGTAGACAAACGCCGCGGCGGAGCCCAGTGCAACCAGCGTATCCATGTTGGGTGCCCTGTGCCAGAGGCTCTTGAAACCGCTGATAAAAAATTTCTGATTGATGACCATGACTGCAATCGTGAGCAATAGCTGTATCAGCCCCATCGCTACATGATTTTGTTCTAATATAGCTGGCACCGGGAAATTCCACATCATATGTCCCATTGAAAAGTACATCAGTACGACCAGAAAGCCAACCGAATACCAAAGCCTGCGTTTTAGCACTGGCGTTTCCTGATCCGTCAAAAATGCCTCCTCGGCAGCGTGGGTATCGCGCTTGGCACTGCTGCCCTTGACTGCTGCACCGTATCCAGCCTCCTCAACTGCCCGTATCACTGCCTCTGCGGCTGCGGTGCCCTCTACACCCATAGAATTTGTCAGCAGACTCACAGAACAGGCTTGCACACCTGCTACCTTTGACACTGCCTTTTCCACTCTGGCACTACAGGCGGCACAGCTCATACCTGTCACTGTATATTGTTCCATTGCGGGTTGCCTCCTACTTTTTCATAATTCCTGATTCATGCCTTATTTCATCAGCTTCTTGAGCGTGTTGACCAGCTCATCAACCGTCTCTTCCTTTCCATTTAAAATATCCTGCGTCACACAGGTTTTAATGTGATTTGCAAGAAGCACTCTGTTAAAGCTGTTGAGCGCAGCATTGACTGCTGCCACCTGCACCAATATATCGGTACAGTAGACCTCCTTCTCCACCATTCCCTTGATGCCGCGAATCTGTCCCTCAATGCGGCTCAGCCGGTTAATCATATCTTTGTACTCTTTCTCAGAGCGCTCCTTTGTCTTTGAGGAACACTGCTCACACGCATCATCCGTGCGCTCTAAAACTTTTTCATTATCCATAGTCTTTCCTGTCCTTTCGTAAATATACCTTGCTCTTATCATACTATACCCCTGTAAGGTAAATGTCAAGAAAAAGTTTAAAAAAGGTATAACGTCCTTGGAAATTATAAGACGTTATACCTTTTATGCAGAATCTAACAAACCTCTCTTGATACACTCTCCATCTTTTCTCTTGCATTCTGGAAACACTGCATGAGTTTCGGGGAAAATGTACCGCACTCGCCGTTTGTAATCATATGATACGCCTGCTCCTTGGTGAATGCTTTCTTATAACAGCGCTCGCTGATCAATGCGTCATAGACATCTGCCACGGAGACAATCTGCGCCGCAATCGGAATCTCCTCCCCGACAAGCCGGTCTGGATAGCCTCTGCCGTCAAAACGCTCATGGTGGTGTCTGCATATCTTGTACGCATAGTTCTTATACCGCTCATCCCAGACGCCCTCAATGTGGTCGAGCACCTCGCATCCTTTGACTGTATGGGATTTCATGCATTCAAACTCCTCGTCTGTGAGCTTTCCCGGCTTTAACAGAATATGATCTGGTATTGTAATCTTTCCAATATCATGCAGCGCACTCGCAGATTCGATAATACGCACTTCCTCCTCCGTAAGATTGTACTCAGGACAAGCTGCCATCAACTCCTCTGCCAAAATCTTTGTGTACGACTTTACGCGCTTTACGTGCTCTCCGCTCTCAAGATTTCTGCTCTCGACAACCTCCGCCAAAATATCTGTGATCTTTTCATTCTGCTGCTTGAGCTCCTCTGCCTGTTTGCAGATCATCTCATACTGGCGCTTCAAGGTCATCGTCTGTGACTCTACTTGCTCCTCAAGGCTGTTACGGTATGTAAACAAATCCACCATATTCCGCACGCGCCGCATCACCAGCTCATTGTCAAACGGCTTCCTGATAAAATCCGTAACGCCGTAGTCGAAGCATTTCCGCTCGACTGCAACGGCCTGTTCGCCGCTGATCACCAGCACAGGAATATGCTTGAGGTATCCTTTCTCCTCCATGATCTCCATCACCCTGTACCCGTCCATCACGGGCATGATGAGGTCGAGAAGGACAACGCCGACTTCACTCTGATGAATCTCCAACAGGTCAATTCCCTTCTGCCCGTCCTCCGCTGTTAAAATCTCATACTCTTTCTCAAGAATCTCTGTGAGCATTTCGCGGTTAAATGCCGCATCATCAATAATTAATACCTTATTCTTCATGTTATTTCCTCTTATTTGTGTCAGTTCTTTATTCCATTTGATGAGAATCCCCTCTCAACAAATGTTTTGAGATAATCTTAACACACCCTGTCGGATTTATGCAACACCCAAAATAAGAAGGAGCAAGAAATTCCTGTCAAATCAAAATTTTTGAAATCCAGCATATTTATGATTGATTTTCATAAAATAAAGTGCGATACTTATTTTGTTGTATGAATCCTAGAGCGTGTTTGAAAAATCATTCCAGCCACCTGCACGCCCCACTCTGCGTGATATTTGCGCCAAATTCAGGTTACATAGCCCGCTATGTGCCCTTCATTTGGCACAAATCTCCCACAAACTGTGACGCACATCTGACAGAAAGCATTTTTCAAACACGCTCTACTACACAGGAAAAAGAATCAATGAAAATAGAAGGAGGAAAACCAGTAATGGAAAATCTTACCATTCCTAAGAATTACCATTCGGCGCTGAATCTGCACGACACGCAGATTGCCATCAAAACCGTAAAGGATTTTTTTCAGAATCAATTGTCAAAACGGCTCAACCTCGCGCGCGTATCCGCACCGCTATTTGTGGATCCCCTGTCCGGGCTCAACGATAACTTAAACGGCGTGGAACGCCCCGTTAGCTTTGACATCAAAGAACAGGACGGACGCATCGCAGAGGTTGTACAATCCCTTGCCAAGTGGAAGCGGTACGCCCTCAAAAAATACGGCTTCTCCATAGGCGAAGGCATTTACACTGACATGAATGCCATCCGCCGTGACGAGGATACCGACAACATCCACTCGATCTTTGTAGACCAGTGGGATTGGGAAAAGGTCATTACCCGTGAGGAGAGAACCCTCGACACACTCAAGGATGTAGTACGAAACGTTTATAAATGTTTACAAAATACAGAAAAATATATGGCGATACAGTACGACTATATCGACGAAATCCTGCCGGACGACATTTATTTTATTACCACGGAGGAACTGGCTCAGATCTTCCCCGACAACACGCCAAAGGAGCGGGAATACTACATAGCAAAGGCAAAAGGCGCTGTCTGCATCATGAAAATCGGCGACAAAATGGAGAATGGCAAGCCCCATGACGGACGCGCACCGGACTATGATGACTGGGCGCTGAACGCAGATATCGTTGTATACTATCCTGTCCTTGATATCGCCCTTGAACTCTCGAGCATGGGCATCCGCGTTGACAAAGACTCCCTGCTCTCACAGCTTGATAAGGCAGGCTGCCCTGAGCGCGCAGATCTTCCTTATCAGAAAGCGGTCATCAGCGAAGAACTTCCGTTCACCATTGGCGGCGGTATTGGACAGTCACGCATCTGTATGTTTTTCCTGAGAAAAGCCCATATCGGGGAGGTGCAGTCCTCTCTGTGGTCGGAGGAAATCGCAAAAACATGCGCCGACAATGCGATTCATCTTCTATAAGAAGGCGGAGTAAGACAGACAGGCGGGCAGGAAAAGCTATCTTCCCTGCCCGCCTGTCTTATGATATATTATATATGAAAACGTCTTTTCAGTTCCACGCGCGCCCTTCTGCCGCCTATAATCACCGTTCCAAGTAGCAGTATCACAGAGACATTCAGCGCCACAATCGAGACAATCGGGTTCGTGACAATGTGCACGACATTCAAAATGATCGCCACGATACTGCACAGCACCATAAATATCTGAAGCATCAGATAACTCTGCCAGTTCTTGCGGTTCACTGCCATCAAGACCAGTGTTCCCACATCAATCAGCAGTATTCCAGACGGAAATGCATAGTTGACTGACCATCCATTATAACCCACCGAAAAATCAATCGCCACCAGCATAATCACTGCGATAACCGTAAGCACGACGGTCTTTGCGATATAACCGCTCGTCCCCAAGATCGCATAGCGGATCACAATATAGCCAAACAGCAGTACCAGCCCGCATATGATATACACCAGCGACTGCACATCAGACAGCATACAGATATTGACCAGTAAGATCTCAATCACGATGGAGACAAACAGATACAAGCGGGATATAAATACCAGTTTCCGGGATTTTAAACGGATATCTGGGTACATATTCTCCACTTCTACTGTCGGTTCCAGAACCGTGCCGCACAGCGGACAGCGCTGTGTCTCATCAAGCACTTCTATATTACATTGTCTGCATTTACTCATAATTCACCCCGTTACTTTCAATCTCCACATGAACGCCATCTGCGGCAATTTTCCTAAAAAACCCACGCTGTATGGATGGGTCGGCAAGGTCATAGCTAAAGCTGAACACCAGCGTGCTGCCATATGAACATATATTTCCCTTAATATGCTGTCCCTTGGACATGGCAAGGCAGGAATGAAACATCTCCACATAGGATTTATAGGTATCATCGACTGTGATGTTGCCAATATTGGTAATTGTCGAAGTATTCGCAAGCGCGGACTGCGTATACACAACGCGCATCGCTATATTTTTGATAAATAACGGCGCCGCCCTCGCCACCAGTATTTTTTCATTGGATACATTATAGGAGAAAAGCCGTTCAAGATTCTCCTTATTGATCTGCTGCTTGAGGCTGTCCTTCACGATCTCCAGCACTTCCTCAAAGGTGTACTCCTCCTTGGCTGGATGAAACTCTGCCGATACCATCACAAAAAAGTTCTTTGTCGTAATCGAGTTAAAATACGGGCGGAGATTGACTGGCACTGCCACCCTGACAGGCTTGTCAGACGGCATTCCATGCATACATTCCCTGTATACACTCCACACAAAGACTGCCACCAGATATTCATTAATGCTCGCGCCATACCGGTGACACACCTCCTTGAGCTCTGGAATCTGCATATATCCATGCATAATGCCAAACTCACCGGGGCTTAGGCGCTCACCCTTCACAAGATATGCCTTCTTGGTCTGATACCCCTTCTCCGAGCTTTTGCGGTAATTTTTCAGGAAGCTGTCCTCTCTGTTCAAGGAAGTCGTACTGGCGAGCAGGTCTCCCTTATCGCCCTTGAGCTCTGGGTGTACCAGTCTCAGATACTGATATGTCAGCTCTTTGAGGAAATTAATGCCGCCCATTCCGTCAGTCAGCACATGGAATACCTCTAAGTTAATGCGGTATTTGTAGTACGTCACCCGAAACAGGTAGCTGTTATTCCGGTTTGGATAGATATATCTGCATGGAAACGCCGCCTCCTCCCGCACCTTGGGCGCAGGCTTTCCGTTTTCCTCAAAATAATACCAGAACACGCCCTGCCGGAGCCGAAGGTTAAACCCGTCAAATTTGGGCAGCACAATATCTAACGCCTGTTGCAGCAGCACAGCATCGACAAGCTCTGTCAGCGTCACACTGATGCGGTACACATTGCTCATACTATCGCCGGCAATCACCGGAAAAAGATGTGCGGTATTGTCCAGCTTATCCCAACGGATCTCCCTTGTCGTGCTTGCCGCTTTCATTGCCTTTGTGCGTTTTTCACTCTTTTTATCCTGATCAGATGCCAGTGCGGCATTTGTTGTTTTCTTCTTCATAGACAGCCCCATTTCTTATCTATACTTATCTATATTTTTATATACTTAGTTTAAGTATACACTGAACCCGGGGCTGTATCAAGCAAAAAACAATCTAATTGAGCGCTGCCTTTGTCACACGCACTCGCACTTGGGCGCCAACAACCAGCGTGAGCACCATTTTCAAAAGATCTCCTATGATAAAGGGCAGCACGCCGGCAGCAAATGCGGCTGGAAGTGCCTGTATCAAGTTGGGGGACTGCTGTCCGGCACTCAGTGTCATCTGATACGCAAGCCATACTGTGCCAAAGAGATAGCACACTGCTGTTCCTGCTGCCATGCCAAGAAAGCTCGCCACAAACCGCCCGTTCCACCGGTCCACACAGAACCCGCAGATGAGCGCCATAAAGATAAAACCGATCAGATACCCGCCTGTCGGTCCAAAGAGTTTCGCGGGCCCGCTCGTAAACGCTGAAAAGACTGGAAGTCCTACAAGTCCCAGCAGCAGATACACAAGATAACTGATTGTTCCCCGCTTCATTCCCAGAATATAGACAGAAAAATAAATTGCCAGATTTGTGAGCGAAACTGGCACAGGACTAAATGGCAGCGGCAGTGATAATGGTCCCGCAATGCAGGTGATGGCAGCCATCAACCCGATTAATGTGATTTCTTTTGTCTTTGTGTTCATTGGTTTGTCCTCCGTTTTCATTTGGAATATTAATTGTTAACCTTAGATATAATCTAAGTTTACATTCAAAATAAAATAATGTCAAGCCCTGTTTTCATTTCCTCTGCATGGGGCTGCGCAGCCGGGCATGGAACAGCATAGCATTGCCTCACCTTGAATATAACATAATCAGGCGTCCAAAGTCTATCACTTCCCAACTTTGGACGCCCGTGTGCATAAAATATAAAAAATGGAAGCAAGGGGGCTCGAACCTCTGACAAAATGCCAATTTTCCTTGAAAATACGGCATTTTTTCAATTTTATTTTGATTACCTCTGATTACCTTTTTAATCAGCCCCAAAGTCACGAACCACCAGCCCTGCTGGTGGTTTGCTGTTGGCCCTACGGGGCCG
>ERZ779622.1003-NODE-1003-length-12896-cov-15.687719_pt1 | contig 12896 bp, 10 predicted proteins | sample MGYA00514188_ERZ779622 | MGnify/ENA primary metagenome ERZ779622 (study PRJEB29562, sample SAMEA4376702) | mouse gut metagenome | isolation source: Cecum | study: EMG produced TPA metagenomics assembly of the A DSS colitis mouse model was used to assess the...
GGCCGCTTTACACTTGATATTACCTGATAGATTGCATATAATGAACTTAGCCAGTACAGCTAACGCTGCTGGCTGAGTTTATTATATTGAAAAAGGAGAAGTACATGGCAATCATAGGATTTTCACTGATGGCAATGGTGATCTTCTTTCTTGACCTGCTGATCAAGGATCATATCGAGCGGTCGAGAAAGGAAGGAGAGGAGACGGCGGTCTGCGGCGGCCGGCTTCTGATCCGCAGATATCATAATAAAGGCGCGATGCTGGATGCAGGAGAGCGAAGAAGCGATCTGGTGGCAGCGCTTTCGGTGGCTTTGACGCTGGGGCTGACGGTGCTTTTCGTGCTGACCTTTTCCTGTAAGGGGAGTAAGACTCTTAAGGCAGGACTGGCCCTTCTGCTGGGCGGGGCCTACAGTAATACCTATGACCGTCTGGTACGGAAATACGTGGTAGATTATGTGAGTTTTCCGGTGAAAAATCAGAAGATCAGGAATGTTGTGTTCAATATTTCCGATTTCTGTATTATGATCGGGGCGCTTTTGATGGTGCTGGGAAGCGGAGAGAAGTAGTTGTCCTGAGAGAAACAAAGGGGTACGCAGAATGAAAAAATACAACATGCTCACAGATAAACCGGGCAGGTCACTGTTCTTCTTTGCCCTGCCCATGATACTGGGCAATCTGTTCCAGCAGTTCTATACTACGGTGGATTCCATCATCGTGGGACAGTTTGTGGGGGAGGATGCGCTGGCGGCCGTGGGGGCGTCCTATTCGCTGACCACGGTGTTTATCATGATCGCCATCGGCGGCGGGATCGGCGCTAGCGTGATCACTTCCCAGTATCTGGGCGCGGGGCTGTACCGGAAGATGAAGACATCGGTTTCCACGGCGCTGATCACGTTTCTTGTACTCAGCCTGGTGTTAAGTGTGATCGGGCTTTTGGGAAACCGGGCGATTCTTATCGGGCTGAACACGCCCGGCAATATCCTCTCCGATGCCGTACTCTATCTGGAGATTTATTTTCTGGGGCTTCCTTTTTTATTTATGTACAATATTCTGTCCTCCATATTCAACGCTCTTGGCAATTCCAGGACGCCTCTTTACCTGCTTATTTTTTCTTCGCTGCTTAATATCGGGATGGATCTTGTGATGGTGCAGATTTTCCATCTGGGCGTGGCGGGCGTTGCCATCGCCACGGTGATCGCGCAGGGACTTTCCGCGGTGATCTCCTTCTGTCTGCTGCTGCGGCTTCTTGGAACTTACAGGGATGAGACGAATACGAAAACTGCGAATGCGGGGGAAGGGAAAGCGGAAGCAGACGGTACAGAAGCGCGGAAGGCGCAAGAGACGGATGCAGGGAAAAGAAAGCTCTACGATTTCGCCATGCTGGGCAATATGATCAAGGTTGCGATTCCCTCCATGGTACAGCAGTCCATTGTCTCCATCGGTATGCTCCTTGTCCAGTCCGTGGTAAACGGCTTTGGTTCTTCGGTGCTGGCGGGTTACACGGCGGGTATGCGGATCGAATCGATCTGTATCGTGCCGATGATCGCTACGGGAAATGCGGTTTCCACTTTCACAGCCCAGAATCTGGGTGCGGGACAACCGGAGAGAGTGCGCAAAGGATATGTGGCCGGCGTGAGGATGGTGGTGGCCTTTGCGGTGCTGACCTGTCTGATCCTCACGGTCTTCCATGGGCCGATCATCAATGCCTTTCTGGAGGAAGGAAGCGATGCGGCGGCCTTTGCTACGGGAAACGATTACCTGACTTTTATCGCCTTTTTCTTCGTCTGTATCGGCATGAAGGCCATTACGGACGGGGTGCTTCGGGGTGCAGGAGATGTGGTGGTCTTCACCCTTGCCAATCTGATCAATCTCGGCATCCGGGTATCTTTTGCCTTCGGCTTTGCCGGCGTGATCGGCGTGGAGGCCGTCTGGTTTGCGGTTCCCATGGGCTGGACCACCAATTTTGTGATCTCCTTTATCCGCTATCTGTCAGGGAAGTGGAGCCAGAAGAAGCTGATCAAAGTATAGCGTGGTCTCAGGGGGTAATGACCGTTCCGTTTTTCCCTTTCAGGGCATCGGACACCGTGCCGAGCGAGGTGATCAGGACGCGTCCGGCAGGATTTTTGTCCAGATAGGCGATGGCTGCCTCGATTTTTGGCAGCATGGTGCCGGCTTCGAACTGGTTCTGTGCCATAAGTTCTCTGGCCTGCGCTGTGGTCATGGAGGAGAGGGCTTCCTGTTCCGGTGTGCCGAAATGCCGATAGACGCAGGGTACGCCGGTGAGGATGATCAACTCGTCGGCCTGCAGTTCGCCCGCCAGTTTGCCGGCAATGGCGTCCTTCTCGATCACTGCGGAAGCGCCCTGCAGGGCATGGCTCTGTTCGATGACCGGAATACCGCCGCCGCCGCAGGCGATCACTATCTGACCGGCATCCGCCAGCGTGCGGATGGCGTCAGTCTCCACAATATCAATGGGCTTCGGCGCTGCCACCACACGGCGGAATCCTTTGCCGGGCTTCTCTACTACATAATTCCCCTTCTTGACTTCAATCTCGGCGTCTTCCGCGGACATATAGCGGCCGATCACTTTAGTCGGTTCGTAGAAGGCCTCGTCGTAAGGATCCACAGTCACCTGCGTCAGGATCGTGCTGACGGGCCTGGAGATACCGCGGCCAAGCAGTTCCGCGCGCAGGGCGTTCTGGATGTCATATCCGACATAGCCCTGGCTCATGGCGGAGCAGACGCACATCGGCGCGGGGGTATAGTCGATATAGACCCGGCGCAGCTCGGTCATGGCCTTGTGGATCATGCTGACCTGGGGGCCGTTGCTGTGGGTGATGGTAAGCTGATAACCGGCCTCCACCAGATCGGCCAGTGCTCCGGCGGTGATCTTTACGGCGTCACGCTGTTCTAAAGTTGTGTATCCGAGTGCTTCGTGTCCCAGTGAGACGACGGCTTTCTTTTTGCTCATAATATCCTCCGTATATGTGTTTCAAATGTCTTTGCAGCAGTTTCAAATGTTTCGGCATCGGTTCACAGATTCTCCCGGATGCGGATATCGATATTGACATAATCATTCTCCACGGCCGGAAGTTCCCCCGTAGTCAGATAGGTAAAAAGGATAGACAGGGGTTTATGTCCCTGCACAAAGGGCTGCTGGCAGATGGTAGCCGCTATCAGGCCGTTTTCCAGAAATTCGCGGGTGGTGTCCACCATGTCGTTGGTGATGACGGTGATCTGTGCGGCGCGCCCCGAATCCATCACGGCGCGGCAGCCGCCGTAAACGCCGCCGGCGGTAAAGTACAGTGCATTGATCTCCGGATGTCTGCGCAGCATATCTGCGGTCAGATCATAACTGCGGGACTCGTCGTCACTGTTGTTGACAGTCTCCACGATCTGAATGCCACCGTAGGTTTCGGTCACATGACGGAAGCCTGCTATACGCTCGGTATGACACAGCACGTTCATGGAGCCTGATATGATGCCCACATGCACACTGCCATCGGCCGCGCCGCCTGTCATCAGATGCATCAGGCCGCCGGCCGTCTCGCCGGAACGGTAGAAGTGGCAGCCCACGTAGGCGAGCCGTCTGGCATTCTCGATATCGGTATTTAAGGTTACGACCGGAATCCCCCGGTCGTGCAGGGCGTCGATTTTCTCACGGACGGCATTGTCATTGTAAGGAGAAATAGCCAGTCCGCTGATTTCCTCGGCCACCAGCTCGTCGATGGCCTCCAGCTGTCGGTTCAGGTCGTACTCTGTCTGTCTGATCAGGACGGAACAGTTGTAGCCTTCCAGTTCCTCCGCCTTGTCGCGGACACCGGCCAGGATATCATCATAGAAAACGGTATCCCGTCCCAACAAAACAACGCCCAGCTTCAGATTTTTCTTCTGGGCGGCGAGAACGATGCCGGCTTTGTTGGGCTTATAGTCCAGCGCCTGAACGATTTCCAGTATTTTTCTTTCTGTCTGCGGGTTGACGGAGCCGCGGTGGTTCAGCACCCGGTCCACCGTGCCGCGGGATACGCCGGCCAGGTCGGCGATTTCTTTGAGCGTTGCCATAACGGGAATCCTTTCCGAATTCGATTACGCATACAGCGTAGCATAACAGGGTAAGCAAGTCAATCCCTGTACTGATGGGGATTCTCTTGATGGCTTGGACTGGGCGGATTTCGTAACAGGAAAACAGGAGAAGGAACTGTTATGATAGGACTAATAACCAAATTTAGCGCACTTATTTTGTGTATATTTCCGAAATTTACAGAAATCATTATATGGACTTGATTTTCTTACTGACTAATATTATTATGAAGATATCAAATACGTGCACGTGCACGGTCGGCGCTACGGACATAGGACGGCCGCCGGACCGGGCAGGATACTGTGAGGAATCTGACGCTGTGGAGCGGTTGCAGCATCAGCCGGCAGAAGGCGCGAAGGAACAGTAAATGAATCATGAGGAAACAGGAGGGTTACCATGCTGTATATTGGGGTGGATTTAGGAACCAGTGCCGTGAAGCTTCTTTTGATGGAGGGCAGCGGTAAGATTGTGAATATCGTGTCGAAGGAGTATCCGTTATTCTTTCCGCATCCGGGCTGGTCGGAGCAGAAGCCTGAGGACTGGTATGAGCAGAGTATGGCAGGCATCAAGGAGCTGATCGCCGATGTGGATAAGAGTCAGATCGCGGGTATCAGCTTCGGCGGACAGATGCACGGACTGGTAATTTTGGACGAGAATGATCAGGTGATCAGGCCGGCTATTCTGTGGAACGACGGCAGGACCGCGGAGGAATGCGATTATCTGAATAACGTGATCGGTAAGGACAAACTTTCGGCTTACACGGCGAACATTTCCTTTACCGGCTTTACCGCGCCGAAGGTACTCTGGGTGAAAAATAAAGAGCCGGAGAATTTTGCAAAGATCAGGAAGATCATGCTGCCGAAGGACTACATCGCTTATAAGTTGACCGGCGTTCATTGCACGGACGTGTCGGATGCGTCCGGTATGTTGCTGTTTGATGTGAAAAACCGCTGCTGGTCAAAGGAAATGTGCGAGATCTGCGGCGTAAAAGAAGAGCAGCTGGCGAAGATCTTCGAGAGTTATGAGACGGTGGGAACAGTGCTTCCGGAGATCGCAGAAGAACTTGGCATTCCTGCGACGGTGAAGGTGGCGGCCGGCGGCGGCGATAATGCTGCTGCGGCAGTGGGCACAGGCACCGTGGGTGACGGTATGTGTAATATTTCGCTGGGTACCAGCGGCACCATTTTTATCTCTTCGGATAAGTTTGGCGTAGACAAATTCAATGCGCTGCACGCGTTTGCCCATGCGGATGGTCATTATCATCTGATGGGGTGTATGCTGAGTGCGGCTTCCTGTAATAAATGGTGGATGGATGACATCATCGGCACCACGGACTACGGTACGGAACAGAAAGAGATCACAGATGATAAGCTGGGTGAGAACCATGTGTACTTCCTGCCTTATCTGATGGGAGAACGTTCTCCGCATAACAATCCCAATGCCAGAGGCACTTTTATTGGCATGACCATGGATACCACCAGAGCGGATATGACACAGGCGGTTCTGGAGGGTGTTGCTTTTGCACTGCGTGATTCTCTGGAAGTTGCCAGATCTCTGGGCGTTAAGATCGAGCGGACGAAGATCTGCGGCGGTGGTGCCAAGAGTCCTCTGTGGAAAAAGATGATCGCCAACATCATGAACCTGAAAGTGGACGTGATCGAAAGCGAGGAAGGCCCGGCCATGGGCGGCGCCATGCTGGCAGCGGTAGCCTGCGGCGAGTATGCAAATGTGGAAGAAGCGGCGGCTAAGATCGTAAAGGTAGTGGATACGGTAGAGCCGGATGCGGCGCTTGTGGAGAGATATGAGGCGCGGTATCAGCAGTTTAAGCAGATCTATCCGGCTTGTAAGGAGCTGTTCGATATCATTCAGTAACGGTTTTTGCAGATTTGTGTCTGTACTGTCCGGGCGGAGTGAGACGAAACCGGCATGGAATGCGGAGATAGTGCATGATAAAAAGTACATCATAAAAAGCACACCATATAAAGAGTGCATCGTGGCAGAAAAGAGGCAGGGCAGTACAGTAGATGATAGACAGAAAAGAAAGGAGAGGGTTACAAATGGAGATCAAAAAGATCACAGACGAGGCGTTCCGCAAATACGGAAGAGTCGTACAGGGATATGACTTCGGGCCGCTTATGGAGGCGCTGAAAAAGACGCCTGATTTCGAAGGCGTGGCATATGAGCCGTCCATTCCGGAACTGGAGGCTACCACGACAGCGGCAGAGCTGCAGAAGAAGACGTTCGGAGAACTGCCCATTCAGGCAGGCTACTGCAACGGCGTTAACTATAAGCTGAATGCAGTCGAATACCACAGAAGCTCGGAGATAAACGTGGCGGCTACGGATGCCGTATTGATCCTCGGTATGCAGCAGGATATCACGGATGACTTCACCTATGATACGGCGAAGATGGAGGCATTTCTTGTACCGGCGGGGACGGCAGTGGAGATCTATGCGACCACACTGCACTATGCACCCTGCAGCGTAGGCGACAATCAGTTCAAGGTAGGAATCGTACTGCCGGCAGGCACCAACTGTCCGCTCACAGAGGCACACGACGGATGGGAAGATAAGCTGATCACCGCGAAGAACAAATGGCTGATCGGACACGCAGAAGGCGGTCTGGACGCCGGAGCGCATATCGGTCTTGTGGGTAAGAACCTGGATATCCGCGAATAGTACCGGCGGCGTTTTGCATTCGTGCAGCATGGCATACCGTCAGAAGGCGGCGGGAAGTTTTGCCAGGAAGTATAACAAAGTAACCAAACCGGTCAACCCGGTAAAAGGAGGATAAAGAACATGAACAATTTACCGAAAGTCAAAATTGGTATTGTAGCTGTAAGCCGTGACTGTTTCCCGGCATCTCTTGCAGTGAACAGAAGAGAAGCCCTGGTAAAAGCATATCAGGCAAAATATGATGCGGCCGACATCTATGAGTGTCCTGTCTGCATCATCGAGAGCGAGATCGATATGGTGAACGCTCTGAAGGACATTAAAGACAACGGATGTAACGCACTCTGCGTATATCTGGGCAACTTCGGTCCGGAGATTTCCGAGACGCTGCTGGCGAAGCATTTCGACGGCCCGAAGATGTTCGTAGCAGCTGCCGAGGAGTCTCAGGACAATCTGATCCAGGGCCGCGGCGATGCTTACTGCGGTATGCTGAATGCAAGCTACAACTTGAAGCTGCGCAACGTGAAGGCTTATATCCCGGAATATCCGGTAGGCGACGCAGAGGACTGTGCGGATATGATCCACGAGTTCGTGCCGATCGCACGGGCGATCGTTGGTCTGTCCAGCTTAAAGATCATTTCCTTCGGTCCCAGACCGCTTAACTTCCTGGCTTGTAACGCACCGATCAAGCAGCTGTACAACCTGGGCGTGGAGATCGAAGAGAACTCCGAGCTGGATCTGTTCGAGGCGTTCAACAAGCATGAAGGCGATCCTCGTATCCCGGAGATCGTGAAAGAGATGGAAGCGGAACTTGGAGAAGGCAACAACAAGCCTACGATCCTGCCTAAGCTGGCACAGTATGAGCTGACACTGCTTGACTGGGTTGAGCAGCACAAGGGGTATCGTGAGTATGTGGCAATCGCCGGAAAATGCTGGCCTGCATTCCAGACACAGTTCGGATTCGTGCCCTGCTACGTGAACAGCCGTCTGACAGGAAGAGGCATTCCGGTATCCTGCGAAGTGGATATCTACGGCGCTCTGAGCGAGTTCATCGGTACGGCAGTCAGCGACGACATCGTGACACTGCTCGATATCAACAACACCGTTCCGAAGGATATGTACAAAGAGTCGATCGAAGGCAAGTTCGATTACAAGTTTACGGATACCTTTATGGGATTCCACTGCGGCAATACCTGCTCCAAGAAGCTGTCAAAGTGCAGCATGGAGTATCAGATGATCATGGCAAGAGCGCTGCCTGAGGAAGTGACACAGGGTACGCTGGAAGGTGATATCGTTCCCGGTAATATCACATTCTATCGTTTGCAGAGCTCCGCAGATAACATCCTGCGCGCTTATGTGGCAGAGGGCGAAGTACTGCCTGTAGCAACCAAGTCCTTCGGCGGTATCGGCGTATTCGCGATCCCGGAGATGGGAAGATTCTACCGTCATGTGCTGATCGAGAAGAATTACCCGCACCACGGCGCAGTTGCATTCGGTCATTTCGGCAAAGCGCTGTATGAAGTATTCAAGTATATCGGCGTTGATGTGAGCGAGATCGGTTACAACCAGCCGAAGAGCCTGCCTTACCCGACAGAGAATCCTTTCGCATAAGTTGAGAAAAAGATAGATTTTTCCTGCGGTGTGAAAGACTGTGGAGAGCAGGTCATAGAAGTATAGAAGTAAGGAACAGTAAAATGCAGTAAGAAGCAGTTATAATGGCTGCCGCACGGATATCGTTGGTGCGGCAGCTGTTTTTGTTGTAAAAATGTGATAAGTTACACATAATAATTAATAAAAATGTGAAAATATCACGTTTTTTATCAATAATAGTGTGATGCAGGTTGATTTTGATACATACTATGTCTATAATAAAAACAGAAGAATTCGCAGGTCGAGCAGGAATGGGGGATTCGTATGGAGCGACATATCATGAAGCAACTGTTAAACTGGAAAAATTCTCCTTATCGGAAACCACTTATTTTAAAGGGCGTACGACAGGTAGGGAAGACATGGATCTTAAAAGAGTTTGGCAGGCAGTTTTATGAGAACACTGCTTATTTTAACTTTGATGAAAATGAAGAGTACCGGCAATTTTTTGAAACGACAAAGGATGTGAACCGGATTCTGCAAAATCTCATGCTGGTCAGTGGCCAGAAAATTCTGCCGGAAAAAACGCTTATTGTTTTTGATGAGGTCCAGGACTGTCCTAACGTGATCAACACCATGAAATATTTTTGTGAGAATGCGCCGGAGTATCATGTAACCTGTGCAGGCTCGTTGCTTGGGATTGCGCCGGCCCGGCCTTCTTCTTTTCCCGTAGGTAAAGTGAATTTTATGCAGATAGACCCGATGACTTTTATGGAATTTCTGATTGCTAACGGGGATGAAAATTTAGCTGTCTATCTGGACAGTATAGAAACATTGGAACCGATACCGGACGCCTTTTTTAATCCTTTGTATGAGAAACTGAAAATGTACTATGTGACCGGAGGTATGCCGGAATCTGTGCGAATGTGGACGGAGGCACGTGATGTTGCCGTTATGCAGGAAGCGTTGGCGGATATTATCGGCGCATATGAACGGGATTTTGCCAAGCATCCGGGGGTCAGCGAGTTTCCGAAAATATCAATGATCTGGAAATCCATTCCGTCCCAGCTTGCCCGGGAAAATAAGAAGTTTATTTATAAGGCTGTCAAGGAAGGAGCAAGAGCGAGAGAATACGAGGATGCACTGCAATGGCTTGTGGATGCAAGGCTGGTGTATAAAATATATCGCAGCAGTGCGCCGGGCCTTCCTGTTTCTGCTTATGACGATCTGTCAGCTTTTAAGATTTATCTTGTAGATGTGGGTATACTTCGGCGCCTGGCGATGCTTGCACCGACGGCCTTTGGCGAGGGAAATCGACTGTTTACGGAGTTTAAGGGGGCATTGACTGAAAATTATGTTCTGCAGGAACTCGCGACACAGTTTGAAGTTGTGCCGCGGTATTGGAGTAAAAGTAATCCCCCCTATGAGGTTGATTTTCTGCTGCAGAGAGAGAATGATATTTTCCCGGTGGAAGTGAAAGCAGAAACAAATACAAACAGCAGAAGTCTCAGAAAATTCAAGGAACTGTACGGGGACAGAGTGAAGCTGCGTATTCGATTTTCTCTGGATAATCTGAAATTAAATAATGATGTGCTGAATATTCCTCTTTTTATGGCCGGTCATACGGATCGCCTGATCGGTCTTGCTCTGGAGCGTTGAATTTGTTGTAACAAGAATTTGTACCGCTTCGATATAGAGGGAAGGAGGGCAGATTATTACAGGCCGAAGATACGTCTTATACGTATTCTCGGCCTGTCTGTAAGGAATTCAAGATTACATTACCGTATCCAGCACCGAACCGGTTCCTGCCGCATTGTAGCCGCCCTGGCTGGTGTATGTCTGACCGTTCAGGGAATTGCCCTGGGTCGCATAGCGGTAAATCTGGTTGAGGCGATCTGTCATCTTCTCACCGAAGGAGTATGCTCCGCTGAACAGACTCTTCACAGTGCTCATGTCAGCTTCCATGAATTTCTCATCGTCGATGGACAGTGACTTGTCGGAATTAATGGTAACGCCCAATCTGGAGAAAGCGCTCTTGTTGCTGCTGACAAGGCTCTTTAAAAGATCGGCCTGTTTGATAACATTGGAATTCTTGCTGTCGGCTGTATCTTCCAAAAGCTCATTGTAATCTTTGACCAGAGTGGAGAACACATCGAATACACTGTCCTTGTTATCGTTGTTGATGATCATGGCTCCCAGTTTCTCAACAGACTTGTAAAGTGCGCTTGCGGAAGCTGCCGAAGCCGCGTCTTTGGCAGTCGTGGAAGTAACCTTGTCGGAACTGTCTGTCTTGTCACCGGAAGAAACACTGCCCGTGCTGCCGGCATATTTGGCTTTGGCGGAAGTAACCTCTTCGCCTTCCCCGGCCTTGCGGTAGATCGTGCTGGCTCTGTCAGCCGCTTTGTCCGCGAAAGAGCCGATGCCCTTAAACAGAGTGGTCAGCGTAGGCACGTTGGTGGATCCCGTCTTCTCGTTTACCTTCTTAAAAGTATCTTCGTCGATGGACAACGTGCGGTCTGCATTCATCGTAATGCCGACTTTGGAAAATAACTTGTAATTCTGATACGTATAATCGTTCAGGGCGTCCGCCTGTGCCTTGACGGCGCTGTTATTGCTCTTGGATGCCGCTTTCATCATGGAATTATAATCTTTGACAAAGGCCGAAACCTTGTCGTACAGCTCGTCGATATTGTCCGCGCTGTAATCAAGAGCATTCATGCCTGTCGCTGTCTCGTAGAATTTCCTTGCTGCGCTGGCGGATGCAGCGTCCTTTTCTTTCGTCTTGGAACTGCTCTTGGAACCGTCTTCCTCTTCCTCGGCATCCTTAACTTTGGCATAGTAGGATTTCATCATCTTGCCGTAGCTGCCGTTCTTGATGGAAGCGTAATCCGATAATAAAGACGCACCGCCTACTTCACCGGCCCCGGCGCCTCCGCCCAACAGAGCGGAATACGTGTCGTTAAGACCTGAATTTAAACCATTTAAACCAATTCCCATAGCAATCGCCCTCCATGTGTCGCAGGAAACAACCTGCAAAATTTGACTTCCCTGTCTTTTTCCGAATAAAAATTGTGGTCATAATTATGTCATTATGCCATCAAGATAGAACTGTTTTGAGAAAATACGCTTACTGCATAAAATGACGCTTCTCTATATATTATCTCGGCATTTATGCCTTTTTGTAAAGGGGAAAATGCAAAATTTCCCAGCTGTTTTATGACATTTTTTGGGACATTTACAACAGTCCTGGCATGGTCGGGGCAGCAGCTGACAGGGCTGGATGAATTTGCTGCCGGTATATGCGGTGATCAGTCCAGTTTCAGGTCGTTTTCCCGGACCCAGCCTATCCTGCGCAGGAAGTTACATACAAGCAGAGAGATAACGGCGGGCAGTACGAAGCTGACAAGGAGCAGCCCGATCCAGTCGAAGGCCGTGATGGCAGCTTTGTTTCCGGCGGCGATGTCGTTGATCCAGCCCGTGTAAACGCCGATCTGGCCCACCAGGCCGCAGGTGCCCATGCCGGAGGATACGGGCGTGCCGTTCATCTGCAGCTTAAAGATGCAGGTGGCGACAGGGCCTGTGACGGCGGAAGCGATGATGGGCGGAATCCAGATTCGCGGGTTTTTTACGATATTGCCCATCTGCAGCATGGAGGTTCCCAGTCCCTGGGAGATCAGGCCGCCCCATTTATTTTCCCGAAAGCTCATCACCGCAAAGCCTACCATATTGGCACAGCAGCCTGCTACGGCGGCTCCGCCTGCCAGTCCGGTGAGGGAGAGGGCGGCGCAGATGGCTGCGGAGGAGATGGGGAGGGTCAGTGCGATGCCAACCAGTACAGAGACGATGATCCCCATCAGGAAAGGCTGTAAGTCGGTGGCCCACATGATCAGCTGTCCCAGAGAGCTGGCCGCAGCGCCGATACCGGGGGCCAGCAGCGTGGAGAGCGCAACTCCGGTGAAGATGGTCACGAAAGGCGTGACGAGAATATCGACTTTCGTCTCCTTAGAGACTACTTTGCCGCACTCCGACGCCAGAATGGCGATGATCAGAACCGCCAGCGGGCCGCCGGCACCTCCCAGCTCATTGGCTGCGCCGCCTACGGCTGCCAGAGAGAAGAGCACAAGCGGCGGGGCCTGCAGGGCAAAGCCGATGGAGATCGCCATGGCCGGGCCGGCTACAGCGGCCGCATAGGTGCCGATGGTCACCAGATATGCCAGTCCGGTCTGCTGCCCCAGCGTCTTGATGATGGTGCCGATCAGGAGAGAGCAGAACAAACCCTGTGCCATGGCGCCCAGACAGTCCACACCGTAACGTTTAAAGGAGAAGATGATGTTTTTGCGTTGCAGAAATGCTTTCATGGTCGTTTGATTCCTTTCCGGGAAATTTGCGCTGCCGGCTTGATCTGGTCAACCGTGATTTCGTAAAAAGGGAAATCATAGTGTAAACAGCAGCGGTTTTAATGTAAAGTCAACTGTCTTGTCAGTAAAGATTATATATTATTGTAGTGACTTGCGGGGAAATGTCAAGAGGGGATTGTGAGCAGGATTTCTCCAATG
>ERZ779622.1004-NODE-1004-length-12887-cov-32.288575_pt1 | contig 12887 bp, 14 predicted proteins | sample MGYA00514188_ERZ779622 | MGnify/ENA primary metagenome ERZ779622 (study PRJEB29562, sample SAMEA4376702) | mouse gut metagenome | isolation source: Cecum | study: EMG produced TPA metagenomics assembly of the A DSS colitis mouse model was used to assess the...
TAATATTATTTTTATTCACTTAAAATTCCTCCGTTAAATTTAGAATCGTGTTTCTCACAAGTAAAGCGGTTTTGAAATCTAGTCAAACTCTAATTCATCAAAAATAGTGATAAGCCATTGGGTCATGCGCTTATTTGTCTCAAAAAGTTCCGTATATTTGTTCTGCTCTGAAAACCACGCTGTGCTAACTAGCTGATCTGCCATGACCACATAAGGAAGTGCAACACATTCCTCGTTGGTAAGTTTTACTACACTGTCATAACCCCAAAGAATATTTCGGTAAATTTCCAGCCAATTTGATAACTTAGCTTGATCTTTTTCATCAAAGCTCTCACTCAAAATTGCCACAGCCGCATAGCAGGGATCATAAATACGCAGGTTTTTCTCCGACAGTTCAAAGTCAATAAAGCCCCATTCGTTCTGCGACACGATAATGTTTGACGGATTCGGATCACGATGGATGATTTGTTTGGGCAGCTTGTCATACAGTTTTCCAAATTCATTCAAATAACCTCGGCAAAACGACTCCGAAAGTGACAAAATATCTTTTGATTTCGGCAGTGCCCAATTCTTTACGGATTCATACAGATTTACGTCATTCACAGATGTTTTAGCCTGACACAGAATGAGATGCAGTTGCCCGATAATTTCACCGACAAATCTTGCCTTTGCGGCATAGTCTCCTTCATAAAAATCATGGGCAATCATTTGCGTGCCAGAGATTCGCCGGGTTACATAGAAAAACAGTTCGCTGTCCTGCACGTATGCCCGCCCATCCGTTGTTTCGATTGGGGAAGATATACATACACCAGCACCTTTTATTGCATTACAAAGCGCGATAGCGTTTTTGACTTCATCATAATTTTTAGAGAACTTCAGAACAAAATTTTTACCGACATAAAAGGCTCTGTTACTTTTTTCTCCATTGCTCTCGTGGTAGACGTCAGAGATTGATTCATTTTCTAATTTCCAGTGCTTCAGAACATCCAAAGCTTTCTTATGAGATACCATATAGTCCTCCTTATACAAGTTCAATTTGTAAGGCCGTTTAGCCCGTCCTTTTTTTATATAGGTGGAGGGAGTGCAATCGAATTCGCGCCGAAAAGCTTTATAGAATCCAGCATAGGTATCAAAACCGTATTCCAGTATCACATCAATTCTTTTGCAGCCGCAACGAATTTCATAAATCGCATGAATAAGTCTACGCCGAAGAATATATTGCATCACCGACATTCCAACGGCTGATTGGAACAGCCTGTAATAATGGAACAGCGAATAACCTGCCTGCTCGCAAAGCTCCGTGGCAGTGATAGGAGTCTTCAAATTATCCTCTATATAATCGAGGCTTTCCTGTATGCTTTTTCGGTAATCTATTAATTTCACCCCCTTTTTTATTGTTTTGTAGCTACGTATATAGAATAACACATAAATCGAGAAATACCTTTCCTGTTTTGCTGAATTTTAAATCTTTGTTTCGACTTCTGCGCCATTTCATATGGCGAGTATAGTCTGCCATTGATATACACAGTCGTACAACAAGCGGTATAACATTATGTTTTGATCGATTCCGATATTTCAAATAAATTATCAATCAAGGGGCGACAGCCTAAAGTGCTGCCGCCCCTTTGAATTATAAAACTAGGATATTGTACCTCAAGTATTGCTCATTACCATAATTCCAGAGAGTCCTCCGCATTTATCCACATCTGCATATTACTCTCAAGATATAGCCTTGCATATTCAAGAGGATCATCAATAGCAAGGGCATTTAAGGCACATTCTGAGCTGGGAGTAGTCTTTAGTCCTTTCTCTGCTTCCCAACAGTCAATCCTAAGAAGATACCCTGCGGCAGTTGCTATGTCTATGCTATTGTGGTGCATGTTGTATTCTGCATATATGATGTTCATTGTATTTGTCTTTTCTCCCAAAATTTGTGAAAGCATTTCAATCAGTTCTTCCTGCCCTGTTCATTTCATGTTATAATTTATTATAGGTTTTTCTTTCCCTTATTTCTGCCCTTATGAGAGTTCGTAACATAAGGGAAAAGGATATAACACAAGGGAAAATGTAAGGGCAAACTCACTTGTTATAAATTTAGTATTTTCAAAGGTTTGCGGACTTTTTGAAGACAAGATATAACAGTTAATAAATGCTATAAAAAGTGTCTTATCAGAATTCCAGTTTCTATTGTAATCTTATCTCACCCATTATTTAGATAAAGTATATTGCAAAAATGTAAAAATTTCTACCGCCTATACAAAGAACGCCCGAATATTTTTGTCCGAGCGTTCTGGTGTTGATTGCAGCACTTTATTTTTGCAGTTTTATCATAACCTCGTCAACAGCATCCGTATATCTGCCTTGAGTAATCAGTTTGTTACGGAAAGCAAGCAGAGCATTGAAAATATACCGCCGTTCCTCTGCTGTGAGGTAAAGGTAATATTTCCGCTTTCTCATACGAAGATCACCTCGGCATTGACTGTTTCCGTAACCGCTGACCGCAGGGCATTCATTCTGCCGATCCACTCCATCTGATTATCGGCTTTCAGTTTTTCAGTAATGCCCTCACGCTCCGCCCGTTGCTTCATAAGACGGTCAAACAGTTCCTGTGCCTGTGTCTCAACTTCGGAAAGGTAAGATTGCAGTTTGCCGCTTGTCAACAGATTGGTGTAAAACACCTTTCTATGCTCACGGATATACCGCAAATGCTGCTGTCCCCATACTCCGATATGCTTTTGCCCTTATAATCTTTCGTAGCAAGGGTAAAACGGTGTGAAATCGAATAAAGGGATAAGGTGAGCATTTTGCGAAAAATCCTTTATTTTCAACGGTTTTGGAGGACTTTATTAAATCCCTATAAGATGGTATAATCACCTATGAAATTTCATATTTCAAATTCCGATTTATAAAACTCGCTGAGCTACAACCACAGTATAGTAATCCGTATCGTATGTAATCCCCGTCTCCTTAAAATTGTTTTTATGCCAAAAATGCTCTGCCTGGGGATTGCCTTTAACCCAGCCAAGTCGCACACTCAAAAGCCCAATGTCAGCCAGATAGCGGCACAAATCGTCAATAATGTTACTTCCAATTCCAGTATTTTGAATCGATGCCGATGTCATAAAAAAGCCTATGAAAGCAGTTTTTTCATCAGGATATTCCATAATCAAATCCATAACAGCAATCAATTCTTCCCCCTTGTAGTACCCTACATAATACTTGTCGCACATTTCTTTATTTGGAGGCAAGGCTTTCATATCATCAAGAATACTCTGTTCTGTCACAAATGGCGGACAGTATTGGTAATACAAACCGTTTTTACTGCACAGTAAATATATATCTGCGGCATCCGCTTTTTCCATGCAGCGCACAGTATACTCATTAGAGAAAAGAGATATATCCATTTGAGTTACCTCTACAAATTTTGATTTGTTACTACATTCAGTTTATCACATTTATAGAACATCTACAAGATTCCGTGTATGAAAAAGCTACAATCTGTACCCCCCCCGAAAAAACGCAATCCATTCAATAACGGTTGTTGTTTTATTTCGGACTGATATAGTTTACCTTATGAGACCGACTGTAAGAGAAAGCCGGATTTGGCAGGGAGGCATAAAGTTATGGATAGACAATGCGGCGGTGTGGGAGAAAGACGCCGGACATTGCCGGGGATTCCCTGTATATTGATTTTGGGGCTCTTCTGGAACGCAGCGAGGGTATCAGGGGATGGCTTGTCTGCAATGGCGGCATCGTGAACTATCCCGTCATGCAGGCGGGGGACAACGACTACTATCTGCGGCATTTCTTTCTGAACAGGGAAAAACGCACGATGTTTGGCTCCTTAAAGGATGTGCTCGAGAACCGTTTCCGGGAGGAAGAAGCGTGCGATCTGATTTATCTGACAGATACGGATAAATGCCTGAGAATTTACCAGATATTCAGCTGTTACGTGGCGGAAAGCGAAACCTTTTATATCACCATATCTAGGGACAGGCGTATTGACAGATGAGCTTGTTTTAGAATGGAATTTAGGTTATTATTAGCTATGGCGGCGAAAATTTCCACCGGCAGCTGTTTTAGAAACTGCAGGACAGCAGGAGACATGGCAATGATTGATAAACAAACTTTTCATCCCCTGAACTACATAAAAAAGGAAGAATATTCCGGCAGCATGGATGGGATGCGCTATCTTTTAAAAAAGGTAAAGAGCGGCGAGGAGGACGTGATCCGGGTGACCGTCTGGCCGGAACCGCTCGGGATATACCGCACGCCCGACGAAAAGAAAACTTCCACGGAGGCGCCGCTTACTGCGGAGGGCGTGGAGCAGGCGGCAGACTGGCTCAACGAGCAGTACGAGACGAGGAAAGATTACTGGCTTGAAAATCTGCATAGGCCGTGGACGGAGGTGTGATTTTCCACAAGATTTACATAAATATTTGGTCATATTGTGGAAAATGTAGAAATATCTTGCATTTTGAAAGAATAGCGTTATATAATGTGTAAAGATAGTTAACATAAAGCTAATCGCGGCGTAAGAGAATGAGGGGCTTGGAGGTGGCGATATGGCGGCGCTGAATCTGAATGCATTATTTTTCAATCATGAAATATCTTTTTGCAAAGTGTATAATGCGGAGAGCAAGGACCAGCTGGAAAAGCTTTTGGTGTCCAACCGCATTTCTTTCTTTGTGGAATGGCAGGAACGGAGTTTCTGGGAGCGTCTGCTTGGAAATATAGGCAGCAGACAGGAAGTGTTTACCATACATATCAACGAGGCGGACACGACTCTTGCCAGAGATCTGGCGGAGGGAATTGAGAGCGTGCAGATTGCGTCGGCTTGAGCGGGCTGTCATAATTGCAGGAAATATGATAAAATGACCCTGGGAGTTTCCCGGGGTCTTGTTATGTGCTGGCAGTTCTGTATAGGAAAGTGCAGAGAAAGGAAGCAGGGATGGATAAGAAGCGAGTATACAGTGGTGAGGCGGGAAAAGAGAAGAATGCGGGTCAGAAGCAGAAAAAAAGCCTCTGCCCGGTTATCGGAAAATGCGGCGGGTGTCAGTATGTGGACATGCCTTATAAAGCGCAGTTAAAGAGAAAACAGAAACAGGCGGAAATGCTTTTAAAAGAATATGGGAAAGTGAAGCCGATCATCGGCATGGAGGAGCCGGCGCATTACCGCAATAAGGTCCATGCGGTGTTCGCGTTCCAAAAGGGCAGGGGGATTGTCTCCGGGATTTATCAGGAGAAGAGCCATCGGGTAGTGCCTGTGGAGAACTGCCTTCTGGAAGACCAGAAAGCGGGAGAGATCATTCGGTCCGTGCGGGAGCTGGCGAAATCCTTTAAACTGAAAGCTTATGATGAGGACAGCGGTTACGGACTGCTCCGCCATGTGCTTGTGCGCGTGGGGCATATCACAGGGGAAATTATGGTGGTTCTGGTGCTGGGATCCCCGATTTTGCCGTCCAAAAAGAATTTTGTAAATGAGTTATGTAAACTTCATCCGGAAATTACTACGATTCTGATTAATGTGAATAATAAAAGAACAAGCATGGTGCTGGGTGAGAAGGAACAAGTGATTTACGGTAAGGGATATATTGAGGACGAGCTTTGCGGCAGACGGTTTAAGATATCCGCGAAATCCTTTTATCAGGTCAATTCCGTGCAGACGGAGGCGCTTTACGCGAAGGCTGCGGAGTACGCGCAGCTTACGGGAAAAGAGACGGTGGTGGACGCTTACTGCGGCATCGGTACCATTGCGCTGGCGGTGGCGGGACAGGCAGGTAAGGTGATCGGCGTGGAGTTAAACAAAGACGCTGTGAGGGACGCTGTCACGAACGCAAAAATCAATCAGATCAAAAACGCAGATTTTTACCAGAACGACGCAGGGCATTTCCTGACCCAGATGGCGGACGCCGGGGAGAAGGTGGATGTGGTGTTTATGGATCCGCCCCGAAGCGGCAGTACGGAGGAATTTCTCGACGCGTTGATTCGCATCTGCCCGAAACGGATCGTTTATATTTCCTGCGAACCGGAGACGCTGGCGCGGGACCTGAAATATCTGACGCGGAAGAGCGGCTACCGGGTGAGGGAGATCACGCCGGTGGATATGTTTCCTTTTACTGGGCACGTTGAGTGCGTCGTGTTGATGTCAAGGGTGGAAAAGTAGGTGTGTGAAAAGGCTTTGATTTCAAGGGATTTGTGGGATTTGTAGGGCCGTTTTTCAATGTTAATAATCCTGTCAAATGCCGTAAAATCAAGGCTTTGGGAACATATCAAATGGCATAGTTGAGTTGACAGAAAGGATATGGGGTATGTTGTGAAGATAGGATGGATATTGAATATGTTGAATTGACAGGATTGATGAATGGGCTAATCATCATCTGGGAAAAACTAATAAATGATAATTAGTCGAGAATGGATAGGTGATAAAATATGCCAAATAATCCAAAGGTTCATTACATTCCTGCAAACTCTGCGAAGAGAGAAAAGCGGGTTGGAATCTACTGCCGTGTAAGTACAAACAGTACGGAGCAGCTCCAAAGCCTGGTTGCCCAGGTATCACATTTGACAAAATTAACAGCTACTATACCGCAATGGCTTCTGTCAGATGTTTATATGGATATTGCTACAAGCAAGACAGGTTCATCACGAAAAGAATTTAATCGGATGCTGGCGGATTGTAAATCACATAAGCTGGAGATAGTCATAACGAAAGATGTTAGTAGGTTCGGAAGGGATACAGTTGAAGTTTTAGATGCTTTTAATCAATTAAAAGCATTAAATGTTCGTGTGATCTTTGAGGGGAATAGCTTAGATACCGCAAATACTGATAGTGATTTGATGGTGGCTGTAATGGAATCCATTGCACAAGCCGAAAATGAATCAAGAAGCGAAAATATAAGATGGGGAATTAAGCAACGGGCAGCACAGGGAACTTCAAAGTTCTATGACAGAAAGTGCTATGGTTTCAAGCATGATAAAGATGGTCATTTAGTAATTGATGAAGAGAAAGCTAAAAATGTTAAGTTGATTTTTAATCTGTATCTTAGTGGTCAGAGTGTTGTAGGTATCATCAAGGAACTTGAAAAACGTAAAATTCTCTCGCCAACTGGAAAAGCGAAGTGGTGTAAGAGCACTATTGATGTTATGCTGAGTAATGAAAAGTATACTGGTGATGTAGAACTTTTGAAATCCGGCAAAAGCGAAGTTCATTATTTGGCTTCGGGGAACAATCCTGCTATAATATCAAAAGAAATGTTTGAGGCGGTGCAGATTGAAAAGAAACGGAGAAGTAATATTATAGATGGTAAAGGTGGTAGGAAAAGAAAGAATACAAAGTATAGTTCGAAGAAATAGATGGTTGTCAAATTATAAAGAAAATAAAAAAAATGTTAGGAGAATATTATGAATATGGAACTTGAAGATGCTACGGAAGACATTATGCAAAAACCGCAGGTCTTTTTCAAAAATATAACATTTAACGATGATACTCAGTTATCGTTTAAACATAACAGCATTATTGTATTTACTGGTGCTAATAATAGCGGTAAGAGCCAAGTATTGAAAGATATAGAGAACTCTTTGAACGCATCAAATAAAACACCTCGCATTGTTGTGAAAGATTCAGAGTGCGAGTATTGTGGAACAATCGCCGAAAAAGCATTTTTTAACAAGCGCTTTTATATGAATGACCGAGGGGGATATCAGTCATTTGAATTAGATTATTCTTTTGATTCGGGTACATTACAGGCGTGGTGGAAAAGCCATACGTTACATAATGGGCTTCATAAGTTATTTGTTAAGCGGCTTAATACAGAAATTCGATTAATTTCATCAAATGCATTAAATAGGAGTGATCAACCCGAAAAGCACCCTATATATAAATTAAATAATAATGAATCACTTGCTCAAAAGTTGTCGGACTATTTTCGTCAAGCATTTGACGTTGATTTGATTGTAAATCGCAATGAAATGCGAACTATTCCATTACATATTGGACAAGCACCTGATAAGACAGCATTCACAATTGATAAACAGGATGATTACTATAATCAGATTTCCACACTTCCAAAGCTTCAGGAACAAGGAGATGGTATGCGTAGCTTTGCGAGTATTTTACTTGATACATTCACATCTGATCACACTATTACTTTGATTGACGAACCAGAAGCTTTCTTACATCCACCACAGGCAAGAATATTGGGTAAAATGCTTGCAAAAAACAATTCGGATAATCGGCAATTATTAATTTCTACTCATAGTGAGGATTTTTTACAAGGATTACTTGATGCAGATAACGAAAATGTTACAGTTATCAGAATTCATCGTGAGAAAAATATTAATATGATGAGTATCCTTCAGAATAATCAAATAAAAAAGTTATGGAGTAATCCGCTTTTGCGTTACTCTAATATTTTGAGTGGGTTATTTCATGAAAAAGTTGTTGTTTGTGAAAGTGACTATGATTGTCTATTTTATCAAGCAATAATGGATGCAGTTTATGAACATAAAAAAGAAATTGCCCCAGATGTGTTGTTTACACATTGTGGAGGAAAGACGCGTATCAAAGATGTTGTAAGTGCATTAAAAGCGGTTGATGTTCCTGTAGTTGCCATTTGTGATTTTGATTTACTTAATGCAAGTCAAAACTTTAAACCGATTATTGCATCGTTTGGTCTGGATTGGAAAACTATATTATCTGCAGATATGAAAATTATTTATGATAGTATGAACGCAAAAAGCAGTTGCGAAAATGATGCATGGACTCAAATCAAAAAAATAGGAAAGGTTGGTTTTTCAGGTGATGCACCAGCTGCATATGAAAGAGTAGAGGCTGTATGCAAATCGGTAGGACTTTTTGTTGTTCCAGTCGGTGAAATGGAGTGTTTTGATAAAACCGTCAATAAGGAAAAGAAAGATTGGGTTTACAATGTATTAGAAAATTATAATTTGGCGGAGGAGCCGAAACTTGAAGATGCACGAAAATTTGTACAATCAGTGGTAGATTATAAATCTTCCAAAAAAGTGGATCCGAAATAACTAATATGTTGATTTTAAATAGCTTTTATTTAAAATAGCCTAATCAAAAAAGTATAGGTTGTTATGCCAGAGTGATTAAAAAATGCTGTGGAATCAAGAGTTTTTCAAACCATAAACATATTTCTTGGAATAGCCTAACTATTACATGTTGAGTGTGTCGTGTTGATGTCACGGGTGGAGAAATGAAATAGCGGAAAAGTACAGAAAACAAGAGATTTCCGGGAGTTGGGACAGTTTGGGAAAATTGTTCCGACTCCCAGATTTTTTGTTTGTTGTATTATGCGGAAACATATCCACTGCTTTTTGGGCAGGATAGTTGTGTTGACAGGATAGATAAAGGGGAGGTTGTGGAGATAGGATTGTTAAGGGTAGGTTGAGTTGATAAGATATATAAAAGAATTATTTTTCAAAGATAAGCTAGAATTTTTCTGGTTGGAGTGGTGAAACATATAAAATAAAAATGGGGGTATGGCTTGACAAAAAGATAAACGCGAGCTATAATTGAACAAAAGTTCAAGATTGGAGAGGGACATGGCTCAAGTATTAAAAGATGAAATACGGGAAAATATTTTAAAGGCAGCGTTGCAGGAGTTCTATGAAAAAGGGTACAGGCCAGCAGCTATGCGTGAGATTGCGGGCAGGGCTAAAATACCAACAGGGCTGATTTATTCTTATTATAAAAACAAAGAATCTCTTTTTGATGCTGTCCTCCGTCCAGTCCTTTATGATTGGGAGAGGGTGCTCACTGCCAGGGATGACGGGCATCCAGAAGTTATTTATGGATTAAGCAGGGCAGAAACAGAGTGCCTGCTGAATTTATTCGAGCATAGGCAGGAATGCATTATCTTATTTGATAAAAGTGACGGCACAAAGTATGAAACGGAAAAGGACCGGTTTATTGCAGCAATAGAAGGACATCTGAATAAACATAAAAAGGATACAGATGGGGATGAAATATTCATCCATATTATTGCCAATAATTTTGTGGATGGGCTAATGCAGGTTATGTACCATTATAAGGGAAAGGAATGGGCTATGATGATATTGCATAAATTATCGGAGATGTATTTGTCGGGAATTGGTTTATAGGAGCCAGTTCCTTTTTTTACCGAACAATATTGAATTATTGTTCAATTTTGAAAGGAGAAATTAATTATGATGACCTTATTTGTGAAACTGTTTATTAAAAACAAGAACGAAGTTTCTAACCCAAATGTAAAAAAAGCATATGCTGCCCTGTCAAGTGTTGTTGGCATCCTGTTAAATTTATTTTTGTGCATAGCCAAGATAACCGTTGGGTTTTTTAGTAACTCTGTTGCCATATCAGCAGATGGTTTTAATAACCTGTCAGATGCAGGGACTTCACTTGTATCATTTTTGGGATTTAAGATTGCAGGATATGGCGGTGGAAATACACATCTTTTTGGACATGGCAGGATTGAATGGATTATGAGTATTTTTACATCTATTGCTGTCCTGCTTATGGGAATAAAGCTGGCAGGGGATTCTGCTGCATCTATAGCCAGTTCGGACAGTCCGGTATTCAGCATGTCGGCTTTGGCAGTGTTGCTGGTTTCTATTTTTGTAAAGGGATATATGTTTTGTTACAATAAACGCTTTTCAAAAATAACTGGTTCGGAAACATTAAAGGTAACGGCAGCAGATTGTATGAGTGATTCATTAGCAACGGCAGCAGTTTTAATATCAACAACTGTTTCGTATATAACACATCTTGAAATAGATGGTTATTGTGGCATGCTAGTATCTGCATTCATTATTTTTGCAGGCATAAAAAGCTTATGGGAAGTGTTAGGGCGGATTATGGGGCAGTCAGCAGATCAGGAGATGGCAGAGGGTGTTTTACAAATAGCGGAGTCATATCCGGAAATCATTGATGTCCATGATCTGATGTTTCATGATTACGGATTTGGATATTTTGTGATATCCATGCATGCAGAAGGATATCGAAAACACAGCCAGCAGCTTTATATTGCAGCGAATCAGATAGCCTATGACTTAAAACAAAAATTTCATTGCGACAGTTTTATACAAGTTGATTATGTGTTGGAAAATAAGACATTGAAGGACAGTCTTATGAAACAAATATATACTGTCCTGAATGAATTTAGCGATGAAATTGAAATAAGTAATTTCAGGCTGATTGAAAGCGGTCCTTACATCAATGTTGTATTTGATATGGTTTATCCCGCAAAACTGCAAAAAAGTGAGGAGGATATCTTCAATGGCATTAAAAGAGAAATTGAATCAGAAAATTCAAAATACCGTACTGTTATCAAAGGTAATATACGGCGTGAGCGTTTACACTTGCACCGATAATAAAGCATATTCGCAGAGCGGACATGCGTATACAATCATATTAAGTTTAAGGAGGACATTAAAATGGTGGAAAAGTCAAATCGAATCTATTTACTGGAGGAAGCAGGTGTTGCTTCTGCATTACTTAAGCTGGGTATACCGACAATGGTCGGTATGCTGATTTCAGCCTTGTATAATGCGATTGATGCGTATTTTGTAGGTGGCCTTGGAATGAGCCAGATGGGAGCCGTATCCGTTGTGTTTCCAATCGTGCAGATTATCATAGGTCTGGGTATGATGTTTGGGGCAGGAGCATCCTCTTACATATCAAGGCTGTTAGGGAAGGGAGCTAACGAACAGGCAGACAAAACAGCTTCTACCTCGCTTTTTTCAGGGCTTCTGGTTGGGACAATTATCATTATAGGCATTATGGTTTTTCTTGACCCGGTACTTACGGCATTAGGTTCAACGGAAACAATTTTGCCTTATGCAAGAGCATATGCAAAAATCTATGTAACTGGTTCAATCATCAATGTTTTTACTGTTATGATGAATAACCTGCTTACGGCCCAGGGAGCTACGAAGTTCACAATGAAAGCCATGCTTACAGGAAGTATCGCCAATGTGATTTTAGATCCTATCATGATTTATGGTATGGATTTAGGTATTGAAGGGGCAGCTATTGCAACAGTTATCTCATTATGTATCAATATGGCACTTTACATTGGATATATCGCAAAAAAGAAAGGTGTTTTAAGATTTTCGGTTAGAAACATAGCTCCGTCCAAGACGATTTATGCAGAAGTTCTGAAAATCGGCATTCCTGTACTTCTGTTTCAGTTGCTTGCAAGCACGGCTATGGGAAGTATCAATACTGCAGCAAAGCCTTATGGAGATTTTGCAGTAGCAGCTATGGGAGCAGTTACCCGTATCATGACAGTTGTAACTTATGTTGTTTTTGGATTTTTGAAAGGGTTTCAGCCTTTTGCGGGATATAACTATGGAGCAAAAAAATACGAAAGATTGAAGAAATCTATTAGGCTTTGCATGATATGGTCGACAGTGTTTTGTATTGTTGCAGCTATTGTACTTTTCATATTTGCAGATCCAATTGTTTCCCTTTTTGGTACAGACATAGAAATGGCTGGTATAGCGGCAAAGGCACTCAGACTTAATGCAGTGTTATTTATTACATTTGGTTTTCAAATGGTGTATGCGTCACTTTATTTAGCTATTGGTAAAAGCTTAGTGGGAAGTGTGCTTAGCTTGAGCAGACAGGGAATTTTCTTTTTTCCTTTGGTCTTGGTACTGCCTCATGTCATGGGCTTAACAGGGGTGGTATGGGTACAGCCTATGGCCGACCTTTTGACTACAATACTTACCATAGTTTTTGCAGTAAGAATAAACCATACTTTATCTACAGAAATTGAAATGGGGGAAGATTGATTTGGAATTAGGAAAATCTAAAGAAGACTACTTAGTGTCTGCTGATTAATTCTACAACGCTTGATTTTACTGATTTGTGCCCCGAT
>ERZ779622.1005-NODE-1005-length-12883-cov-4.486046_pt1 | contig 12883 bp, 9 predicted proteins | sample MGYA00514188_ERZ779622 | MGnify/ENA primary metagenome ERZ779622 (study PRJEB29562, sample SAMEA4376702) | mouse gut metagenome | isolation source: Cecum | study: EMG produced TPA metagenomics assembly of the A DSS colitis mouse model was used to assess the...
CTCTGCCTCGGAGAATGTCTCTCCGCCAAAATAACGTTCCATAAACTCTTCCGAAGTCTCGGCAACTGTCTCCAACAGCGTATCACGGCAGATCTGCAGATTGTCCCTGCTGTAATCCGGCACCTCGCAGGGAACGACTTCCTTGCCCTGCCATTTATTGCCGGCTTCCGTGATAACATTGATATATCCCACAAATTTCTCATTTTCTCTGATCGGCAGATGAAACGGCGCAATCTTCTTTCCGTAGCGTTTCGTCAGATCCTCCACCACCTGGCGGAAGGACGCGTTGTCAATATCCATGTCGTCCACATAGAATATTCTCGGCAGATTATATTTCTCGCAGAGTTCCCACGCTTTTTCCGTGCCGACTTCCACGCCCGCCTTACCGGACACCACGATAATCGCCGCTCCCGCCGCGCTCATCGCCTCTTCCACTTCGCCCACAAAGTCAAAAAATCCAGGAGTATCCAATATGTTGACTTTATAGCCTTCCCATTCCACCGGCACAACGGTAGTATTGATGGAAATGCCTCTCGACTGCTCCTCTTTCCCGTAATCGCTTATTGTATTCTTATCGGATACCTTGCCCATTCTGGACGTAATTCCGGATAAATATGCCATTGCTTCTGCTAAAGACGTCTTTCCGCAGCCGCCATGCCCCAGTAATACAACATTTCTAATCTTGTCAGTTGTGTAGACTTTCATGTAAATTCCTCCAATGCTGGTATTCTTACAGGCATTATGCATAGAAAATCCTGACCTTCTTATTTCCCGCCAAACGCCCATAGGGATATTTTACTAAAGTTTCGGAAATTTTACAAGAGTGATTATTCATTTTAGACAAGAATTTTTGTCAAATTTCGGAACAATGCGGACGAGTAACGACAGCAAACGCGTAGTTCTCAACCGCATTTGACAACCCTTCCGAAAAAAATTATAATGAAGCTGCTGTATTTCAAGCAGCGATACGAGCAATAAGCGAAGCGTTTGCGAGTCGATTTGCCGCATTTGGGCAGTGATACGATGTATCGTCACAGCGAAGGGGGTTGAACAATGAAAGATTTTTCATATATACATTATGGCTTTATAGGGCTTGGCCTGATCGGCGGTTCCATCGCCAGGGGACTCCGGGAAAAGTATCCGGAGTGTGTGATCACCGCCTACGATAAGGAATCCGCTTCTGTGGAAGCTGCAAAAAGGGACGGGATCGTAAACATATGCGCTTACGAGATCGACCGGGTCTTTTCGGCGTGTGATCTGGTCTTTTTGTGTGCGCCGGTCTCCTGCAACACCGAAAATCTTCCTCTGCTTAAGAAAGTGCTTGGAGAAGACGCCCTGCTCACCGACGTTGGCAGCGTAAAAGAGGATATTCATTCCCACGTGCGTGCTGCCGGACTGGAAAGCCGTTTTATCGGCGGGCATCCGATGGCAGGCAGCGAGCGGACCGGTTATCGAAATTCCAAGGCAAGGCTTCTGGAAAATGCCTACTATATTTTGACGCCCACGGAAAAAACACCGTCCGAAAAGACGGATTTTATGGAGCGGCTTGTGAAATCACTGGGAGCGATCCCTCTGATTTTAAGTGCCGCCGAGCACGATTACGTGACGGCGGGTATCAGCCACCTTCCCCATGTGATCTCCGCCTCTCTGGTGAATCTGGTCAAAGAAAAAGATAGCGCTGAGGGCATCATGAAACTGATCGCCGCCGGCGGGTTTAAGGACATCACGCGGATCTCCTCCTCCTCCCCTATGATGTGGGAACATATCTGCATGACCAACAAAGCCAATATTCTCTCCCTGTTAGACAACTATATGGAGACCCTGCAGGATATCCGCCGCCGTATAAGCACTCTGGACAGCCGGGCCACATACGACTTTTTTGAATCCGCCAGAAATTTTCGGGAATCCTTTACGGATGTCTCCGGCGGACCGATCAAAAAATCATACGTCTTTTATGTGGATATTCCGGATGAGCCCGGCGCGTTAGCCACCATCGTCACACTGCTCGCTTTCCAGCAGATCAATCTGAAAAATATCGGGATCACACACAATAGGGAAGTGGCAGAAGGCTCCCTTCTGATCGAGGTCTGGGAGGAAAAAGAGATCAGAAGGGCTCAGGAGGTATTGTCCTCCAAAGGATATATTGTGCGTATCAAAAAATAACGGGAGAAAGGCGAAAAGCTTATGAAATTACAGAGTATAAGACGGCTCCGCGGCGAAGTCACCATTCCGGGGGATAAATCCATATCCCACCGCGCCGTGATGTTTGGCGCGCTGGCCGAAGGAAAAACAGAAATCACGGGATTTTTGCGGGGGGCAGACTGTCTCTCCACGATCTCCTGTTTCAGACAGCTCGGCATCTCCATCGAGGAGACTGCCGATAAGATCATTGTGCACGGAAAAGGACTGCACGGTTTGAGGGCACCGGTATCCACTCTGGACACCGGCAACAGCGGTACAACGACAAGACTTATCTCCGGTATCCTGGCTGGTCAGAATTTTACTTCCGTTTTAACCGGCGACTCTTCCATCCAGAGGCGTCCGATGAGGCGAATTATGACACCTTTGTCACAAATGGGGGCATCTATCCGCAGTATAAAAGAAAATGACTGCGCGCCGTTAGAAATTACAGGCAGTTCTCTGCATGGCATTTCCTATATGTCCCCGGTCGCCTCCGCCCAGGTAAAGTCCGCTGTTTTGCTCGCCGGATTGTATGCCGACGGTGAGACAAGTGTAACGGAAACCGCCATCAGCAGAAATCATACGGAACTGATGTTAAAAAGTTTTGGCTCAGACATACGGACCGACCATCTGACCGCGACGATAAGGCCGAATCCCGCCCTGCACGCCATGGATATCCATGTGCCCGGCGATATCTCTTCCGCCGCCTATTTTATCGCCGCCGGCTCTCTTGTGCCGGATTCCGAAATATTGATTCGCAATGTGGGAATCAATCCCACCAGGGACGGCATTATTCGTGTGGCCAGAGAAATGGGGGCCGACATCACCCTGTTCAACGAAAAAAACACCGGCGAACCGGTAGCGGATCTTCTCGTGAAGAGCAGTTCTCTCCACGGCATTACCATAGGCGGTGACATCATCCCCACCCTGATCGATGAACTGCCGATTATCGCAGTCATGGCCGCGGCGGCCGACGGCACTACCGTCATCAGGGATGCCGCCGAACTGAAAGTCAAGGAATCCGACCGGATCGCCGTGATGACGGAAAATCTTTCCGCCATGGGCTGTGATATCACGGCAACGCAGGATGGCATGATCATCCACGGCCGAAACGCTCTGCAAGGCGCTGTGATCGATCCCCATTCAGACCACCGTATTGCGATGAGTTTTGCCGTGGCAGCCATGATCGCCGACGGAGAGACAGAAATAAAAGACGCGGACTGTGTCATGATCAGTTACCCGGATTTCTATGATGATCTGAAAAAACTGGGCACAAAATAAGGGCAGCAAAAGCTGCCCCTTTTTCATTACTCTATTCGTTCTCCTGTTTTTTCAGCTCCGTATTGACCGTATCATAGATAGCGATGCGGGAAGCATCCATGCCGGGCATACCCACAAAGATAGACCCGTAGTTAAACTTGTCTCCGGCTTTCTCGATGCGCACGATCTCGATAAAGGCGTGAAGCACTTCCTTCGTCCAGATCGTCAAAAACGCCTCGTACACCGTACCGATCTCCAGAGGAAGATTACAACTGAAGCCAACTCCCGTTTTGCTGACATCTATGATATCGATGACCGCTTCATGCTGTGTCCCCGGATCATTCAGGGATTTTATAATAATCTTTGATTGCAATTCCAGTCGTTTGCTTTTTCTGCGTTCCTCCATAGCTTTACTCCTTCTTTTCATAATCATAAATTTATTATAGACTTTTGTCAGGCAAAAATCAAGAGGCATTTCTGCCATATCCCGCAATTACCGCCACAATCAGCACTACTGACATACAAATAGAATAAAAGTTCACAAAGGGGATCGATGCGGGTGCCACTGCGAAGCCCTCGCCAAACTGGGCGGACTGTTGTGCCGGTATCACGCAGTGTACCGTCCAGGGCGCCAGAAAGCAGAAAACGCAGCCTGTACAATCCAGCAGGTTTGCGCGGCGATACCGATCCACCCCCGCTTTTTCTCCGATCTCATTTACCAGATCACCGAGCGCCACGATCGCCACGGAAATGACACCTGTCACCATGCTCAATATTCCGCAGGACAGCACGATAGCCGCCTCTGTGCTGCGCTCACTCTTTGCAAACCGCGCCAGAAATGATCCCACATCCTCAAAGAGGCCGCTGCGCTCCACAGCCCCGAGAAGGGCAAACACCGCGATCAGCATCGCCACTGTGCCGGATGTACCCGCAATGGCTTCTATTATCACGCCGGACACGGAAAATCCGCCGGGAAAAGAGATGAGCCCTTGCATTGTATATATGCCTGAGAGCAGTCCTGCGGCGATCCCCGCCAGAATACCCCAGGACAGTGCCGTGATCAGATGCCTTCTCATCAGGCACAGAAGAATGATCACCGCCGGCACCACCAGCATCGCCAGACTTGCCGGATTTTCCGCACCGCCGTACGCCTGAATGGGCGCCCCGGCATCCGTGGTTTTGGAGAACAACAGAAACAAAACCAGGGCTCCCGCCGCCGCCGGCAGGCTGTAACGCATTCTGGTCTTCACCACGCATCCCAGATCTGCATGCTGAGTCGCGGAGGAGGCGATGGTGGTATCCGATATGGGCCCCAGATTATCGCCGAACGCCGCTCCCGACACGATGGAACCGATCATAAATTCAGGCGCCGCCCCCGCCATCACACCCACCGGAAATAATATAGGTATCACAACAAAGTAGGTTCCCACTGAAGTTCCCGTTGCAAACGCCAACAGACAGGTGATCAGAAAGGATGCCGCCACAAACAGCCTTCCGGTAAAACCGGCTGCCACCACATATGCCGCGATGGTCTGTACCACGCCGCTAGCCGAGATCAGCTTGCCCGACACCGCAGCCAGTATCACCGCCATCACGATCACGCCGAACATAGGTTTCCCCAAGCCGCAGACTAACGCTTCCCCGTACGCCTTTTCATCTTTTGCAAAAAGAACACCCGTCACCAGCGCAGCGAAAAAAGCCAGCACATAACCGTTCACATTGGACTGGCTGAATGCCGCCCACAAGATCATGACCGCCGCCACAATGAGCGGAGCCAGCTTGCCAAATTTCCCAAAGCGAAACGTTATTCTTTTTACTTCCTGTTCCATCCTTGTGCTCCTTTTACACTCTCCGCTGTTCCCGGATCCGCCTTACGATGGATCACTTCCTGCAGTTTCTCATACAATTTATCTACTTCGACAGGCTTGGAGAGATGCCCGTTCATGCCACATTCCACAGACTTTTTCAGATCATCGTCGAAAGCGTTGGCAGACATGGCGATAATGGGGATGGTATGGCAGTCCTCCCTCTCCATACCGCGGATCGTGCGGGCAGCCTCCAGCCCATCCATAACCGGCATCATAATATCCATCAGGATCACATCATAGGTGCCCGGCTGCGTGTTGCGGATTCGTTCCACAGCCTTGGATCCGTCATACACACAATCCACTTCAAAACCTCTCTCCTCCAACAGGCACTGCGCGATTTCGGCGTTCAGCTCATTGTCTTCCACCACCAGGACGTGGCAGCCTTCGAAGGAAAATTCCTTCTCTTCTTCCCCGACCGCCTCGCTCTTCCCGGGAGACAGGAAAATGACAAAGCTGAAGGTACTGCCGTTTCCAAGTTCACTCTCCAGCTGAATGCTGCTCCCCATCATTTGTACCAGGCGGCTGCTGATGGATAGCCCCAGACCGGTCCCCTGCTGTTTGGAGGGATCTCTGGTGGAAGCCTGTTCAAAGGAGCGGAATACTCTCTCCTGCTCTTCCTCCGCAATACCGATTCCCGTATCCTTCACCGCAAACTGAAGAGAGATCCCCTCCTCCGAGATGGACAACTCCTTCACGGCGAGCGTAACACTTCCGCCCGCCGGTGTAAATTTTATCGCATTGCCGAGCAGATTGATCAGCACCTGGCTGATACGCATTTTATCCGCCACAAACCAGTGATGTTCCAGTGCAATATCCTGGATAAAATGGACACCTCTGGACAACGCCTGCGTCAGGATCAGTTCGTGGATCGTTCCCAGCATTTCATCCATATTGAAATTAGCCGGCTCCAACTTCATCTTACCGCTCTCGATCTTGGACATATCGAGAATATCATTGATCAGTCCCAGAAGATAGTCCGAGGAAGACTGGATTTTCTGCAGACAATCCATAATTCTCTCAGGCGTCTGCCCCTGCTGCAAAGCAATGGCAGTCATGCCGATGATGCCATTCATGGGGGTCCGGATCTCGTGACTCATCCGAGAGAGAAACTCCGACTTTGCTCTGCTGGCAATATCATGCTGCCGCTGATTGAGCTGACTCTGTATCACCCGGCCGAGTTCCGCCAGACTCTGATATTCTCCCTGCCCGCTCAAAAGAGAGGAGTCTATTCCGAGAATACAGACATTTCCCATATAACTTCCGCTGTCATACATGGGAAGGAAGATTCCCCGGCTTCCCGGCTCAACGCTCAAAAAATTTTGGAGAGCCTTCTGTTCACTGTCCTTTTCTGAAAAACAGCGTACCTCCGCCTGGCCCAGCCAGTCAAAAAACGCCCTCTTCTCCGATTCCGTGTATTTTCTTACCGTTTCCGCCGCCGCCTCATGATCTTTGTGCCACTGATAATTGAGATAATTGGAGTTGAAATCGGGCCGCAATATGGAAACCAGCACATCGCTCGCCTGATAAAAACGCCCGATCTTTTGGATCATCAGCATCATCTGGGCCGGGAAATCCGAACCCCATCCAAACAGATTTAAGGCTACGGAGACAAGGCTTGTATTCTTGTCATAGCCCAGGCTGTTGACCTCCTGTCCCTTAAGGGCAGGCAGGGAAATTTTGTTGCCTTTTGGAAGCTCCTTATAAAAAAGAAGCTGTTGTCCGTTGAAAGGAGAGGCATTCTTCCCTGCCAGCTTTGCTCTGCGGATCAGCTCCTCCGAAGACTGTTCCTCCTTCCCGAGGCACAGGCCCGCACAAAGATGCAAATGGAAAATCTCCTCATCAAGCTCCGATACGATGCGATCCAGCAGATCTTTTACATGCCAGGAGGCATCCTCCCGGCATACCCCCTCCAGCCACAGAACAATCTCCTCCGGGTTCAGACGCAGCGCGACAGCGCTCAGACCTGTCCTGTCGGTAAACCCCCTGCACTTTTCCAGGATCATTCCGCCCACAGTTTCCAGAATCATATCACCGAAGACAATGCCATTTTTCTCGTTGACTTCCCTCAGATTGCTCAGAATAAGACTGACCATCACGCCCTGAGGCTGCTTTCTGCGCGCCTGGGACAAAAGTTCCATCCCGGCGCTGAATACATAGAGGCCGGTGACGCTGTCTATCATATTTTTCCGAAGCTGTTCCGCCTCCTTATCTTTCTGCTCCTGAATATTGTGGATGCTTCCCACTAACTTCCATCGCTGTCCGTCGGTGTCATAGACAGCCTTGCCGGAAAGAGCCACCCAGTTAAATTCCGATTCCTCCGGCCAGCGCATCCGAAATTCCGCATAGAGATTGTCAGGGTCCTCCTGCAACGCCGCCAAAGCTCTCTCCTGATCCTCCTCATAGATATAATCAGGATTGATAAAACCGTTTCCGGTTTTCGGAGTTTTCCATTGACCGCTCATGGTCTTATGGTTGACCAGATCCAGAATCTGGTTTTGCAGATCATAGGAAAAGAAGATATCATTGGAGGATTCCAATGCCATTTTATAACGTTCCTTCTCCTCCAGAAGAACATTCTCCGCCTTTTTCTGCTGCTTTGTCAGATCGTTTATGACCTCATACAGCGCATCGATCTCCAGAATGTTGGACAATCTGAAATTTTGAAGGCCGGCACTTCCTTCCATGATACACTGCATCAGCCGCTGGACCGGCCTGGTTATATGCCGAACCAGAATATAAATGCCGAACACGCCGAAGGCAAGGCCGATCAAAACGGCAACCACCATCCAAAAATAAAGCTGGCGGCTCATGCCGAACAGCTCCTTTTCCGTATTCAGACCCAAAAGCACCCAATCAGTATCTTCGTAGGGCACATTTTTGCCGTATATTTCCAACGTACATGCGACGGCATAGACCCCCTGTCCGGTCAATCTGACATCCTGCACCAGAGAAAGGTTATCATACTCCGTCTCCAGCAGAGCGAAATTTCCATCTTTGGATCGCATCAGATCATACAGCATTCCCTTGCCTGCCAGAGATCTATAGCTTCCGTTTTCCTCTTTCACCGCCAGCATATAGCCGGACTGTTGGGAACTGTTCAGTTCCGCCGCAGGAAAATAGTCATACAAATACCGGACAGATATCTCCACACCAAGCACGCCATACACCTGTCCCTCATAGCGCAGCGGAAGGGAGTATGTGATCATCTCGTAGGTGTCTGATCCTTCCTATCCCAGAGAAAAGGGAAGGGACCAGTATCCAAGATCGTCCGCATCCGCATCAGGATACTCCTCTCCGGCGCGCCACGGTTCATAAAAATAAGAATCCTCTTCCTTCTGCCCTGCTCCATCCATATGAAACCGCGTTGTCCAATTGGTATCCAGGGGAACATTCCATGTTCTGGAAAGCTGTTTGCTCCCTTTCTCCAGCAAAAGGTCCGTATAATTTACAGGGTTTGTGCGTGGATCGGAATCCCGGATAAAAAGTCCGGCATAATCTCCCTCCGCCTCCATATCCGTCCCGGTCAGGATCAGAAAAATTCCCGTTGTAGAATTGTTCTGCAATATACTGAGACATTCGGGAAACAACTGATCCAAAAACCGGTCCTTCAATTCATCCGATCGAAGCATTTCATCCAGCTCCACATCCTCTTCCGCGAGAAACTGCTGAAGCCTGTTATTCAGAAAACCTTCCTGATCAGAGATGACAGACCACCTCTGATTCATATCGCCCTGCAGTATCACCTGTCTGTTTTCCACCAATCGCCGCATCATACCACTGGAATATTCTTCCAGCGTCTTTGTCGTATGCCTGACTATCAGGGTGCCTATGGTGATGGCGCTCTGCATCAGCATAATGGCAATCAGCGGAATAAGGAAGAATTTAAATATGGTCTGACTTTCCTTTTTCCTCATTTACCATACCTCTATTTCACAGAGTTTTCCAATGCCTCACAGAAAGAACGGTACCATTCTCCAAAAGCCTCCTCCGTCACATAGGGAGCCGCCGCCTCTTCCAGGCTTTTCCCCTGCTCCAGTGCGGCCACGACTGCCGCGCGATCTTCAACGGCTTTGTCCGCAAGATGATACTCCAGGATCTTTCTGGCAGCAGAACCATTCTCAAAACTTTTATTCGTATAAAGAGTCATGTTACCCATCTCCTGAAAGATAGTGGTCAGACAGTCATAGGTCTTAGGCGCTACCGTCAGTTGCTGCGAGGCAATGACCTGATCCAGCTTTTCCACGCTGTTCGCTTCCTTCAATACAGGAAGATAACCGGATACGCTGCCGAACTCGAGATTATTTTCCGCCTGGGTAAACCATTTTAAAAACTCTACAGAGGCATATTCGTGCTTTTCATCCGATTTGCTGACCACCATGCCAGCCCCCTGCTGTACGGCGCATTGTTCTCCCGCTTCAAACACAGGAGCCATCATCACGATATAGTCGATATCATAACTCCCATCATCCAGTTCCACCCGGTCAGGAAAATACATGGCCGAAGCGGTGGATCCCGTATATGCCAGAATATCCCCGGTTTTCACATCATCAGAGCGAAAGGAGCCATAAGCGCCAAAATAACCCTTTACCATGGGAACATAATAGTTCTCCCACAGTCTGTGCATTTCCTTCTCAGGCACATTTAGGGTCACTTCGCCGTTTTCCACATGGAAAATTTCCACACTCTGCTGCTGCATTCCGATAATAAAATAGTTAGCCAGAGCATCTCTGCCATAAAATGCCTTGCCGTCTTCCGGGACATCGGGAGTAAGGCTGTCGGTCCACTCATAATACGCCTGAGCTGTGGCTGTCACTCCCTCCACGGTCGCAAGAGTATCCAGAGAAGCTCCGGTTGCCTCCGCAAATTTTTCCCAGTCCGTCTTATTGATCATCATGACCTCCGTGGATTTTGCCGTAGGAAAAATCCTGAGAGTACCGTCGACAGCGATTCGTCCTTCTTCGATATAGGAGTCCACATACCTCTCCAGCTCCTCCTCACTCAGATAGCCCGACAAATCCGCCAGTGCACCTGCCTGCTCCCCCTCGTAGGCGGTGTCCGCGTAGGAGGAGAAAATATCGGGCATGGCATCCGCACCCACCTTTCCCTCGATGGCATCCCGCACCGCGGTCTCCAGATCGGAGACAGACCCCTGGGAAAATCCCTCCACATAGATTCCCTTCTCCTGCCCCACCGTATCGTTAAATTCCTCCACCAGAGCATCAAAAGCCGCCTGCTGAGAACCGTTATAATAGTGCCATACAGTCAGTGACACAGGATTTTTCGGATCAAGAGGACTTTTGTTCCCGCATCCCGACAATCCAAATACAATAACCGTCATAAATCCAAATATACACAGTTTCTTTCTCCAACTTTTAAAACTATTCATCGACATGCCTCCTGACAAATCTCTTATGGTTTCCCCCTGCCTTTTTCCGCAGGGTAAATATACCATACCATATATTGGAAAATTTTACAAACACCTTGTTGTTTACTTGTGATACGGTTCTCCATAACAACCTCAAGTGCGTAAGCACAATTTACCAGTCATATTCATCACGCTGATACATATATCCTTTTTCATACAAATCATAATGCTGCCGTTCATCCAAAACAACGGTTCCATTCCGTTCCATAAATATAGAATAATAGTATAAAATGTCTGAATCAGTAGTTATAATGTAATTTACATATATGATTCCATTACCACATTTGAAATAATTATAATCAAAATGACTTCCGACATTCAAATCGGCTCTATGTAAACTTTGTTTAATATCTTCTTTTATGGCAATTTCTACCTCGTCTCTGGCAGTCTGTGCATTTTCATATGAAAGAAATTCTTCTTCCGTTATTTCCTTTACATCATAGTATTGGTAACTCTGTTTATTATGATCCCAATATAAATAATACCTTTGCCATATCCTGCCCCCTGCATTATTACTAATGAAAGACTCGACTGATGCCAATAATCCATTATCAATAAAACATGAACCGGAAGCCTCAAAAACCAATTGAGGCTTATGATCATTTACTGCCCAAATATAAGATTTGGCAGATCCCGGTAAATTGGAACCGACATTTAACAACAGATGATTATTCTCTTCAATAATTATCGGCTCAAACGTGGATGTTTCAATCTCATCCATTAATAAAATACTATCTTCTCCATTCGCATACCATAATGCACCTTGAAACATAGTGTCTCCAAACTCCTCTACCATCTCACCGGTAAATATATATGCATAAGAATCTTCTTCCTTCGAGCCAATATAGTCATAAAATGCAAAAACAGGTTGCTCTGTTTTCTCTTGAACTAACCTTTTTAACTGTCCTTCCAAGTCTTCCTCATACAATATTTCAAATTGAGTCGCATTCTCATCTAAAACGTTTTCACCTATAGCGCTTTCATTATGATTGGATATATTGCAAGATGTTGCTAAAAGAACTATTGTTATTAACCATAAAAATTTTTTTATTCTCATAAAGCCTCACACAAAAGGAAATTTTCTTGGATTAATCATCTGGTATATTAAAATGCCTCTTCTGTATTCATACATCAACAATGGTAACGCATTCGTATCCCAATGCGATATTCCTCAATCCAAGACTTCATATTATACAGCCTTATAGCCATTCCAGGTGATTACTTCTTACTTGTGACACGTTTGTCCATAACATACCTAAATGCGAAAAATCTCGTAATATTATTAAGGACAGAAAATCTTTAAAATTTTCTGCCCTGTGATGCTCTACTTTTAAATGATATGATATTCCACATAAAGTTCCTGACGATATTCTTTATCCTGTGATACTTTGATAACGTCTGATAAACGGCCATCTTCACTTAAAAGTATTATTAATTTTGCCAACATTTCCTCACCTTTTTTCACATTCTCCTGGTCTCTCATCAACAATGTCATATACTCATGCCTCCATTCTCTATTCTTCTTGGCCTCTTTTACCGCTTCTTCCAATCTCTCCACATAGGCATCCTTCGGCTTCTTCCCTGCCACATAATCAAGGAACGCCTTTAATTCATCACTCACATCATCCAGAGTTCCTTTTGCATTGAGAAATATCTTTACCGCCTCATCACCCATAGAAATGCTGCCGTCTTCTTTACAGATATTTTCAAAGGTATAAATATGCCGTCCTTTCCCATATAAATCGAATGGACAGATAAATATAACATAGCTTCGCTTTAACTCATCATAAAGCTGCCCTTTATCAATAAGCTGCAGGTCTATCATACTCTGATAATACCGGCTTCTCTTAGCAAGTTCCTTTGTATGGCTTACCTGCATTTCTATGTCGTAAACAACTTCTTTCTCATCTTTTACATACACATCCAGCCTCACACTGCGGGCATCCATATCCATGTTGATACTTTTCTGTAATTCCGGATATTCAATGCGTTCAATGTTCAAATCCGGGAGAATCCTCTGCAATAACTCTTTGCACAATTCCGGATTCTGCATGACCTTTCCAAACAGGAAATCATTGGATATGCTTAATTCTTCCCATTTTGTCTGCTTTGTTTCCATGTCTCCCATTTTATCCACCTGCTTTCTTTC
>ERZ779622.1007-NODE-1007-length-12866-cov-5.244165_pt1 | contig 12866 bp, 10 predicted proteins | sample MGYA00514188_ERZ779622 | MGnify/ENA primary metagenome ERZ779622 (study PRJEB29562, sample SAMEA4376702) | mouse gut metagenome | isolation source: Cecum | study: EMG produced TPA metagenomics assembly of the A DSS colitis mouse model was used to assess the...
CCGTATTGGCAAAATCTGCACTTTCGGCGCCTTTTTCATGGTTGTCAAAATCAAATACAAGAAACCGGCATGTGCCATCTGCAAGCAGTGGATATATGCCTAATACATCTGCGCCATCTTCCTTATATCCGAGAAGATGCTCCATAATTTTTTTCGGTTCGAGTTTTGTCCATTCCGTGTGCTCACAGGCTTCACAGTTGATTTTTTCACCACGCTGTTTCGGGCATATCCGATTGTTCCATCTATGATTGCACTGCGGAAAATACCCGCCTTTGGTTCCTCTCTTGGCATAAACATCCGTTCTTCCCCAAAACATTGCGAAATATTTATTTACCATATCTCCCGTAATATATTTAGATAGAATACGTCCACCCTGATCCGGATCATATTCCTCGGCAGTCTCAATTTTCTCTTCGAATACATGCTCCGGCTCATAAGCAATGTTTGCCTTGTCCAATTGCGCTTTCAATTTTCTGTTTTCATCCTGAAGGCTCCGAACCAATCTTCGAAGAGAATCCAGATTATATGCTTCTATATTCATTTATCCACCATATGCTCTGCTGTTATTTCATGTCTCACGTGCATTTTTAATGCTTGACGTTGTCTGCCCAAACCAATCCTCTCTAAATCCGTTCGTTATTCTTTTATTTAAACAATAGCTATCTCCGTTCTTGGAGCAAACTCTATATTCAATTTTTCTTTCAAATAGTATTTTAAAACAAACACTTCTATCTTACGCTCACTCCTTAACGAATCTAAATAATAACGTGTATAGTCATTTCCGTTTTCAGGGGGAATAACTTTTAAGGTTCTTCTCTGATTTGCAATATCTTTAACCTCTTCATTGCTACGTAATTCATTCAAATTGATGTCCCAACAAACTATACTATGTATATTTTCAAAGGAATGATTAAAATTTTTATTCAAATAATTCTTAAATTCTACATAATACATTTTGGAGGTTTTTACGGGCATATTATCCTGCCCTTTGACAATGACATCTATTCCTGTATGTGTATCATAATCAATAATAGTAAAAGGGAAAAGTGATTCATCGTAGCTGCTTAATTGCATAAAAATTGAAAACACTCCATTTTCTTGTTGTGGCTCCACTAAATTAATTCCATTAAACTGAGCCACTTTTGCACGGTTTACTTTATCCATTCTACGTTTAAAATCTCTTTTTTCCTTTTCAACGGTATTATAAGCCCCTGCTTCTGATTCCAGCCATTCTAGTTCTCCCCAATCATCACTTTGAATAATGCCGTCATATATTTCTCTTACAGCTTCTCGTAAATCTTGTTGTATCTCTAATGGTGTATTTTCAAAAGAACCTCTATTAGCAGTCAATCGTAGTCCTTGGCAATTTATAAATGCATGTAATTTTGTATATTCTGTTCCTTTTGAAGTAATCCACTCATTTACACGCTTTATCGGCATAAAATCTTTACAAACCCAAATTCCATACCTGTCTTGTATTGTGTATGACCCTTCGGGCGCAGTATATCCACTACGCCGAATCATAGGATTATATTCATATTTTACTTTCGTTCCCTCAACATAAAAAACCGCCTGATATTTTATTTCAGGAAGATTCTTCAAGCTCCCTGTTTTTACAATCTTCTTGCAATACCATTTAGGCGCATCTACCATATGTTCATCAAATAATTCGGCAACCTTTTTACTTTCATTAGGAAAAACATGTCCATAGCTCAATTCCTCAAAATCATCTTGATCCACACCCTTAAACTTTAATTTTACATCCTTGTTTTTCTCAATACCAAATGCAGCTTCAACTGATCCCATTTTCGTAAACCAAAGGATATAATCTTTTAATTGCTCGTGAGTAAATTTATCTCTGCGATCATTATTATATCCATATATGCAAATTTTTGTTCCTGATCTTTCACCTTCCACTTGCTCAACCTCAACATCTACCTGTGGTATATGCTGATTAAATAATTCCCGTTTGGGTTCTTTCATAACTGCATGATATCTTATTTCATTTTTTATAGTGATTACATCTATTTTTCTGCTGTTAAAATATACTTTTGTTCCGTGCCCTTTTTCACCAATTGCATCAGCATCATACCGATTTAACGAGTTCCCCAAATCAAAAAAAGATTTCAGCCCTTCCTTATCCATTCCTTTTCCATCATCAGCTATCTCAATCTTTAAAATTCTCTCTCCACATTCTAAAACAACGCTAAAATCAATAACAACATTTTTTGCCTGTGCATCAAATGCATTGCTAATAGCTTCTCTTACCAGATCCAATGAATTAGAAAAATCTTGGGATATTTCTATAAATTCTTGAGCACTATTTACCTCCGGATTTATCGTAAACGAATTCTCCTTCATACCAGCATATCTCCTTCTTCTGTATATCATTCTGTATTTTGATTAAATATGTATATATGTTAAGATTTATTTTACTACAAATTCTTCCTTCCGTCATCACCTATAAAAAGACATTCCCCATTCTTCCTTGTTAAGTGCAATATTACTAAATATTATATTCTCAAATAAATTAGGGAAACAGCCCCCCTTGCCATTTCCCCAGTTTTAATCTTAATGATAATATCTACACTTTTTACACTGTCTGAAACTCTGCAAGCAGCTCTACCTCTGCAATATTAAGCCCAGAATATTTTGCAATCTTATCAATCGGTAACTCTCCATCCTGCAACATTCTAAGAGCAGTTTCCTTTTTAGTTTGGTTCCTGCCTTCATCTTTTCCTCTGTTCAAAATCGTCCTCGCTTCTGTCTCAAGTAACGCTCCACTCATCATTCCACCTATTCCTTTCTGCACATTCTCATACTTCTGTGCAATTTCTCTGATCACATCACCAGAAAGTTCTATAATAGTACGTTTGTCAAACGCCCCAATAATCCCTTCCTGCTCCAGTTTATCAAGTCTCTCCAAGATACTTCGGTACTCTGCTTTCAACTCTGCCAATCTCTGTTCATTACTATTATACACCTTAAAGTTCTTTTCATGTGAAAAAATATAAAACGGAATTAACAGCAACAAGCCTTTTGAAAAAATCTCTTCCAGAGTATATTCCTGCATCTTCATAATTGGTACATCATACTCTACGGTGCCACCCGGCGTTTTTATCACATATCGCATTTTATCAGGTGTCTTTTTATAATTCCTTAGATACAGGACTGCTGTATTGGGAAATGTCACTGTCAATATTTCATTGATGACTTCACCTTCATCTAAAGCGATCTGAGCGTCATATTCAAACAACCTGATTGTCATCCGCCCATCCGGCAGGCTACTCTCACATTCCAGATGATATTTCTTCTTTTTCTTCCCATAGATTATAAAATTAGTATCTGTTATTCTTTCCTTATCTGCTGCATCCTGTTGGTCAATAAAATGTTCATTGGGATGGAACTCTATTATTTCATTTCCTGTATAGTCTTCCTTGAAAATCTCATTGATTACCGGAATAATCATCTGTCTGCAGTCATTTAAAATTGTCCGAAATGCTCCATCATATATATTTCCCATAAACAATCCTCCGTATTTCTTATTTGCATCATATCATTATCATACTGTATACACAACTATATTTGAAATACAATTTGCATTTTCTACATCACATAGGTTTAATTCATTCGATTTATCCTAAACTAACACATAATAAGCACTTTATTCGACACAATGTACCACAAAATAAAGTGCTTATTATCCTCAAATCCCCTCATTTCTACTTCGGTAGACTATTTTCGACACACAGCGCCCCATACCCCACCCAGGCATTGGGATACACCTCAAATCCCGGCAGGGGACGCGCTCCTTTCTGCAGGTAAACCTTTACCTTTTCCCCGTAAAGGAAGGGATCGTTCCCGTCCGTAATCCCCCACTGCATGAGAAGCGCCGCCGCTCCGGTCACAAAGGGGGTAGCAAAGGAAGTCCCCGTGGCCTGGGCATATCCGCCGCCGGGGGCCGTGGTTACAATATTTACTCCGGGAGCCGCCAGGTCCGGGCCCGGAAAGCCGTCTCCCCCGGAAACGCCCCGGCCGGAAAAGTCCGCGTAAGTCAGGTTTCGGCTGTCATAAGCGCCCACGGCGATAATTTTCCGGGCAGTAGAGGGAATGGTCAGGGTTGCATAGGGGGTGGGATACAGAAAGCGGGTATTTTCATTCAGAGCCGCACTGCTGGGAAGCCAAAGATGAAATTCCCCGTCTTTCACCCGTCTGGGAATCAGGGTAAAGGTCCAGATCCCCGAATCAATGTAATCCCGGCGCGGAAGAAACTCTACGTAGATTTCCTGAGACGGGCTGTAAGGCGTGGGCTCCCCGTAATACAGAAGAATCTCCGTATTTTCCAGAGTGAAACGCTGAGGGCCCAAAATATTCTGAATGGGGCCTGCCGTTCTCCCGCCGGGACTGGTGAGCATAATGTCCACTGTATCCAGGTATGATTTCCAGATCTGCACATTTAAGGCAGCTTCATACTCTCCCACAGCCAGAGGAACCTCCGTTTGGCTGCCCTCCTGAAGGGTCCCCCCCGTGTGGCCGCTGGCATATCCCTCGTTTCCCGTACCGATGCAGATGACGGATTTCCAAATATTCGCCATATCCGTAATATACGTTTCCAGAAGGGAAGTACCGTTGTGAGCCCCATAAGTATTGCCAAAGCTGACATTGACCGCCGCAGGAAGGCCGTAGGCGATGGCTTTGCGCAGGCAGTAATCGAGCCCCTGCATCAGCTCTGTAGTCCTGGGAAAAGATTCTGTCCTGGGCACCCCCAGCTTTACCACCAAAAGGGGACTTTGGCTTGCCACTCCCCGGTAGCGTCCGCCGCTGGCTCTCCCGTTTCCCGCCGCAATTCCCAGCACCCGGGTTCCGTGGCCGCTGGCATCCACACTTGGGACAAGCCCTCTTCCCTGTCCTTGGTCGTACTGTCTTAGGGCTTCGTCAATCTGTTCCTTCGTATACTCCGTCCCCATCCGGTAGCCCTCCGGCGGATTTCCGGAAATGGTCTGATCCCAGAGCGCCAAAATCCGGCTGCTCCCGTCCTCGTTGCGGAAATCCGGGTGGGTATAGTCCACCCCGGAGTCCAGGACAGCCACCAGAATCCCCTGCCCGTAAAGATCATATCCCGGACCCTGCACGCTGGTAATGCAGGAGGCCGCCCTTCCCTGGTTCACGGAGAAGAACAGCCTCTTTGGTTTCTCAATATATTCAATTTCCGGGATCTCCGCCAGCCTGGAAATGAGGGACTCCGGCACTGTCAGGATGGCGTACTCATTCATCAGCTCCACCACCTGGATACCTTCGTCCGCCAGGCGGCCGATGGTTCCGCTGTACTTTACTATCAGTTCCCAGGTACGCTCCTGCCGGTCATAACCTACATCCAAGTTCAGGGACTTCTCCCGCTCCGCCTCTGTGGCGTCCAACGCCAGATTCAGCATATTTTCCAGTTTTGAATTATCCATAACACCTGTTGCATCCCTCAACGTTTCCTTCCTATTACTCTATGCACCTCCTGCAATTCCTCCACTGAAATCTGGCCGGGCGCTGAAGCCTGTCCCGCCGTCCCGAACGTCATGGCCGAGCCGAATATTTCTCCGGAAATCCGGCTGACCGCTCCAAGCGCTCCCATGGAAATGGCAATCAAAGGCTGCCTGGCATATCGGCTTTTCATCTCCCAGGAAACCGAAAGAAGGGTCAGCACATCTCCCGGATCTCCGGGCATCACTGCAATTTTCAAGAGATCGGCTCCCGCCTCCTGCATTCTTTTCAGCCGTTCCAGCATTTCCTCCCTGGGCGGCGTTTTTTGAAAATCATGGCTGGAAGCTACTACCTTCACCCCCTGCTCGCGGGCTTTGCGGCAAACCCGGGAAAGAAGCTTCTCCCCCATAAAAAATTCCACGTCCAAAAGATCGGCTTTTCCAAGGTCCAGCACCTGCCATAAAAATGTTTCATAAGCTTCTGCGGAGATCTCCTGCTCTCCGCCTTACCCTGCGCTTCGGAAGGTCACAAGCAAGGGGAACTCCCCCAGCCCTTCCCGGAGATCCTCCAGGATCTCTGCAAGTTTCTCCGGGTCTCCCGTCCCCTCATACCAATCGGCACGCCACTCCGCCAAGTCTGCTCCCGAATCCTTAGCCGTTCCCATCTGCTTTCGAATCTCCTCACGGGTCCTGCCCACGATGGGTACGCAGATTTTGGGACGGCCCTCTCCAAAGACCAAATTTCTTACCTGGACAACGTTCATGTTTTTTCTCCTATTAAAGTTCCGCTGCTGCCGTTTTTTATTCTATTATCATTGCTTTCTGATTCATTTTACCATATAATAGAGATATTGGCGAACTATTTCGAAACGAAGAGAGGTAAACAGTTATGGAAGAAAAAGTGACTATGGACGACTACGCAGCCGAGCTGGAGGCATCTTTCCACAAAGTGCAGGAAGGAGATATCCTGACCGGAACCGTCATCGGTGTATCGGAGACAGAGGTTACTCTGGATCTGAAATCCTACACCGAGGGCATCATCCGTCCGGAAGATTACTCCAGTGATCCTGCATTCTCCATCAAGAATGATGTGCAGCTCGGAGAAGAAGTGACAGCAACTGTCCTCCGCGCAGACGACGGACAGGGACACATCCTGCTCTCCCGCAAAGCGGCTGCCGATGAGACGGCATGGAAGAAAGTAAACGAATATCTGGAAAACGGAACCGTTCTGGATGTGAAAGTAGCAGGCGTAGTCAACGCCGGAGTCATTGCTTATGTGGAAGGGCTGCGGGGATTCGTTCCTGCCTCCAAGCTCTCCTTAAGCTATGTGGAAAACCTGGAAGACTGGCTTCACAAGGAGATAGAAGTGCAAGTCATTACCGTGGAACCGGAGAAGAAGAAGCTGGTACTTTCCGCCAGGGAAATTCTGCGCAAAAAGGCTGCGGAAGCGCGCAGAAATAAGATCTCAAACGTTCAAATCGGACTGGTAACAGAGGGCAAGGTGGAAAGCATTCAGCCCTATGGTGCATTCATCGATCTGGGCGACGGACTTTCCGGTCTCGTTCACGTGTCCCAGATTTCCGAAAAACGGATTAAGAGCCCGGACGTAGTACTCAAAGTAGGGGACACCGTTAAGGTTAAAGTAATCGCCATCAAAGACGGAAAGCTCTCCCTGAGCATGAAAGCTTTGAACGATGCGGCAGCCGAGGAAATCCGCGAGGAAAAGATTATGCTTCCCAAAGCGGAGAATGTGACCACCAGCCTGGGGGATTTGTTTAAGAATATCAAGCTGTAACACAGCATTTGCAATAGCTGCCAGAGGGCTGCTGCAGACGTACTTCCTGCGTCTGCGACAGCCCTTTTGCCAGTGTCCCGGAAAGGAGCGTAAGACACATGAATCACATTCTGCTTTTGGAGGATGACCAAAGCCTTATAGACGGGCTTTTATATACACTGGAAAGGAACGGTTTTTCTGCAGATACGGCCCAGACTGTGGAACAGGCCCTGGCCCTCCTGCACAATCCCGGACATTCCTACGATTTGCTGCTTCTGGATGTAACCCTGCCGGACGGAACGGGATTTGATGTCTGCTCCCGGGTGCGCGCCGGGGGAAACCAGGTTCCCATCATCTTTCTCACTGCCTCCGACGAGGAGCTCCACATTATCCGGGGCCTGGACAGCGGCGGGGACGACTATATCACCAAGCCTTTTAAGCTGGGGGAACTGCTCTCCCGCATCCGGGCTCTGCTTCGCAGGGCCGGTATGGCAAAAGAGGCAGAGGAACCGGTCTTGCACTGCGGAGATTTGTCCATCGATTACGCAGGAAACCGGGCTTCTTTAAACGGCCTTCCCCTGGATCTGACGGCTGCAGAATACCGCCTTCTCTGCCTCCTTGCCCGCAACGCAGGGCAGACCGTATCCCGCAGCCGGATTCTGGAGACCCTCTGGGACAACACCGGCAATTTCGTAGATGACAACACCTTATCCGTCTACATCCGCAGGCTCCGGGAAAAAATAGAACCTGAGCCCTCCCGCCCTATCCGTCTGATCACAGTCCGGGGCTTCGGCTACCGGTGGAATGAGGTGCATCTATGAATATCCTTCAGGAAAAAGCTGCCCGCAGATTCATATTCTCTCTCCTCTTCATCTTCCTGCTTTCCCTGCTGCTGAACGTGATACTGGTTCTGGAACAGGGACGCTTCACCCGCCGGCTCCTTCTGGAGCAAAGACAAGCTGTAGCCTCCGCTCTTTTAGAAGAACAAGTACCACGAGATCTGGCCGCCAGGGCACGCACCGGCACCCGGACCTCACCGGAAGGCATACGCCTCCTTAAGCAGCTTGGCATGGCCGAAAATGCTTCCCTGCCCTCCCTCCGGCTCTCGGACTTTTCCATTGTGTGCTCTTTTCTCTCCCTGCTCCTGATTTTTGCCCTTCTTTTTGCCGCGGCATTCCGCTTCTTCCTGGGACAGGAACGCCTATATGAGAACGCCATTTCCGTGATAGCCTCTTATACGGAAGGCAGGTTTGAAAAACAGCTCCCCCAGTCCTGCGGCGGCACAATCTACCGGCTTTTCACTTCTGTCAACCACATGGCTGCGGCCCTGAAAAGCGGACAGGAACTGGAACGCCAGACAAAGGATTTTCTCAAGAATACCATTTCTGACATCTCCCACCAGCTGAAAACGCCCCTGGCTGCCTTGTCTATGTACAATGAAATCCTTCTGGAAGAACCGGATCAGGTGCAGACAGTCCGCACCTTCGCTCTGAAATCCGGCGCAGCCATCGATCGGATGCAGACTCTCATTCTCTCCCTTCTAAAAATCGCCCGTCTGGACAGCAGGGCCATCACTTTTCAAAAACGGACCTGTCCTGTGAAAGAACTTCTCCTCAAGGCCGCCGAACCGCTTACCCAGCGGGCCGCACAGGAGCAAAAAACTTTCTCATTTTTAAATCTTTCCGCCAAAACCTTGTTCTGCGATCCCATATGGACAGCCGAGGCTCTGGGAAATCTGTTGAAAAATGCCCTGGAGCACTCCCCCTCCGGCGGGGAAATCCAGATTTCCTTTCAGCAGACTGCCTTAGAAGCCGGCGTCCGGGTGTCCGACAAAGGGCCCGGCATTCCGCCGGAAGATTTCCATCATATTTTCAAACGCTTCTACCGCAGCAAAGCTTCTGCCGATTCCCCCGGCACCGGCTTAGGCCTTCCTCTGGCCCAGGCCATTGCCCAGGGACAGGGCGGACGGATCGATGTACAGAATTTGCCGGGCCTGGGCTGCGCTTTTACCTTGTATCTTCCCCTTTCCGCCGGCTTACAAAACTGTAAGGAAGAATTCACCTCATTGTAATCTCCTGCTGGTAGACTACTAGGTATAAAGGAGGTACTTTATTTATGGAAATCTTAACCGTACAGCATCTATGCAAAACATACGGCCAGGGCGAAAACAGTGTCCAGGCCCTCCGAGACGTCTCTTTCACCCTGCAGAAAGGGGAATTTGCCGCCATTGTCGGGGAATCCGGCAGCGGAAAAACAACCCTTCTGAATCTCATCGGCGGCCTGGATGAGCCGTCTTCCGGCCGGATCCTTCTGAGCGGGCAGGAGCTTAGCTCCATGAAAGAGGAGGAGCGTACCGTCTTCCGCCGGAGAAACATCGGCTTTGTCTTCCAGTCTTTCCAGCTTATCCCGGAGCTTACCGTAGAACAAAATATTGCTTTCCCTCTGCTTTTGGACTGCCGGAAACCGGACGGCAGAGAACTTCTGGAGCTTTTGAATCTTTTAGGGCTTGCGCCCCGCCGGAATCATCTGCCCAGCCAGCTCTCCGGTGGCCAGCAGCAGCGGACTGCCATCGGCCGTGCCCTCATTCACCGCCCCATGCTGATCCTGGCCGACGAACCTACGGGCAACCTGGACAGCAAGAACAGCCAGGAGGTTATGGAGCTTCTCACCCAGGCTGCCCGCCATTACCGTCAGACAATTCTCATGATCACTCACAATCCCGGACTGACCGCCTACGCGGACCGGGTGCTCCAGGTAACTGACGGAATTTTGACAGACTTAGGAGGGAATTGCAATGAAAAGCTATCTTAGTCTCATTCCCGCCTATGCAAAAGTTCACAAAAAGCAGAACCGCATGACCATCCTGTGCATTATCCTGGCCGTCTTTCTAGTGACGGCTATCTTCGGCATGGCAGACATGGAAATCCGTGCCCAGAAGGTGAATGCCATCTCCCAGTACGGAAACTGGCACATCCAGATAAAGGATTTGTCCCCGGAAGACGCCGCAGTCATTGCCGCGCGCCCGGATGTCGCTTTCTCCTCCTGGTACAATGTGATCAACTACCGCCTGAAGGAGGATTATTTCATCCAAGGGAAGCGCGCCGCCGTCTGCGGCATGGAACCCTCTATGCTTGACATCATGGAATACGACCTGCTGGACGGATGCTTCCCGGAAAATGACCGTCAGATCGTTCTCACCAGCAATGCCAGGGAAACTCTTGGCCTCTCCCTGGGAGACACCGTCACTTTACAGACCCCTTCCGGGGAATCGGCGGAATTTTCCATATCCGCTTTCGGCATGGACAATCAAAGTGCCCTGAAAACAGACGCTGTCATCGCCTTTTTACCCCTCCGCGCCTTTCAGAACCTGTACCAGAATATAAATTCCGGCAGCGGTGACGTGGATTTGGTGTACTATGTCCAATTTTCCCGGCACTGCAATATCCGCAAGGCCATCACGGACATTCGGGAGCAATTCTCCCTGTCCCGGGAGCAGATCGGAGAAAACACCCTTCTCCTGGGGCTCCTTGGCTTTAGCAAGGATTCCTATATGCTGGGCCTGTATGCTACCGCCCTGGTTCTCTTTTTTCTAGTTCTGACCGCCGGAGTCCTGATGGTGGCAAGCAGTATGAACAGCAGTATTGCCCAGCGGACACAGTTCTTCGGGCTTCTCCGCTGTATCGGAGCCGGCCGGAAACAGATCCGCCGCTTTGTACTGCTGGAGTCCCTGAACTGGTGCTGCACGGCCATTCCGGCGGGCATTCTTCTGGGCTCTGCAGCCGTATGGGTTCTCTGCGCCGCACTGCGTTTTCTAAGTCCCAGATATTTTGCCGACATGCCTGTCCTGGGCATCAGTCCGGCAGGTATTCTCTGCGGCGCCGTTACCGGACTTTGTACCGTTCTGCTGGCGGCACGCTCCCCTGCCAAGAGGGCAGCCAGGGTATCTCCCGTCACTGCAGTTTCCGGAAACGCTGTCTCTATATCCGGCAGCCAAAAAGCCGCAGACACGTCCCTGGGCCGGGTGGAAACAGCACTTGGCATCCGCCACGCTACCCTGAGGAAAAAGAATTTCCTGCTCATGTCCTGCTCCTTTGCCTTAAGCATCATCCTCTTTCTGACGTTTTCCGTCTCCACAGACTTTATGCGCCATGCCATCAAACCTCTGCAGCCCTACACGCCGGATCTGTCTATTGCAAGCCCGGACCAAAGCCCTTCCGTTGACAGCAGCCTCCCCGGGAAAATTGCCGGAATAAGCGGAGTGAAACGGGTTTACGCGAGAAAATTTGCCTATGATGTACCTGCAGTGATTCGCGGGGAAAGCCGGACCGTTATGCTGATTTCCTATGATCTGCAGCAGCTGAACTGGGTGGAGGAATCTCAATATCTGATGGACGGAGATTTGTCTCTTCTGACCGAAGACGCCAATTATGTGCTGAATGTCCACTATAATCAGGAAGGCACCCTGGAAACGGGAGAGTCCATAGAAACTTCCTTGGGAGAGCTTACCGTAGCGGGAATCCTGTCCCACTGCCCCTTTGATCCCCTGCCGGGAGCAGAGACTCTCATCTGTTCGGAGGACACCTTCACCCGGCTCACCGGAGAGGAAAATTACACCATTGTGGACATCCAGCTCACCAGGCAGGCTGCGGAAGAAGATATCCGCCGGATTCGGGAGCTGGCCGGAGATCCTATACTCTTTTCCGATCAGCGCCTCAGCAACCAGGAAACCCGGGGCGCCTTCTGGGCCTATGCCCTCTTCCTGTACGGCTTCCTGGCCGTCATCGTTCTCATCACCTGCTTTCACATTGTGAACAGCATTTCCATGAGCGCGGCGGCCCGGATGAAGCAGTACGGGGCCATGCGGGCCGTAGGCATGAGCTGCCGCCAGTTCACCAAAATGATTGCCGCGGAAGCCCTCACCTATGCCCTCTCTGGCTGCCTACTGGGCTGTGCCTTCGGCCTGCCTCTGCATTGGCTGCTCTATGAAAAGATGGTGACGGTCCGCTGGGGAACTCCCTGGCACTTTCCTTTATCCGCCGTGACTCTTATCCTCTTGGCAGTCCTGCTGGCGGCCCTGGCTGCCGTCCGTGGGCCAGCCCTCCGGATCCGGAGAATGTCGGTGACGGAAACCATACATGCAGAGTAAAGCAACTGCTAAGAAAAATGCCCCGGCAGCAGGATACATTTTCACTGCATCCTGCTGCCGGGGCATCTTTTTCTTCTTCCGTCTCTTCTTATTCAAAAAGGAAAACCTGTCTGAGCGGAGGCTGTGCCCCCGTCTCCGGATCCATCTCCATGGTAATCACATCCTTCACATGGATGTTCCATGCGTCCACCACCGGATTTTCCGCCTGGGACCTGGTGGTAAATTCCACGTCGTCGCACTCATAATAGCCAAAGAGTTCTTTTCCGTCCGTCCAGATGGTGTAATTGCGGATGCCGGCCTCCTTCAAAGCCTGGGCCATCTCCGGCCAGAGGTGATCGTGGCGGTACTGCCACTCCTCCAGGCGGCCCGGAAGGATTTTGCATTTCCAAGCATATCTTGCCATAAAAGTAATCTCCTATATTAGTTCCGCAAATCTCCTCCCAATGTCCTTTCGGAGAAGGATTTCCGGCTGCTT
>ERZ779622.1008-NODE-1008-length-12858-cov-13.283605_pt1 | contig 12858 bp, 10 predicted proteins | sample MGYA00514188_ERZ779622 | MGnify/ENA primary metagenome ERZ779622 (study PRJEB29562, sample SAMEA4376702) | mouse gut metagenome | isolation source: Cecum | study: EMG produced TPA metagenomics assembly of the A DSS colitis mouse model was used to assess the...
AAAAGAAAGCCTGGAACCGGCCGCTGTGTCCACCGTTCCCCTGCCGGTCACCCTTTCTTCTTCCAATGTTATTTCCCTGTACGGCGCATCATAAAAGTCTGTGATCGCCTCGGCAGTCTTCACGAGTGCGTAAAGCGGCCGCTTATTATAGTACAACAGCCGTCCTTCTCTCTTAAGCTGTACGCCGCCCGCCGCAAAACAGGCGCAGTATTCCCCAAATTTCACTTCCATCCGTTTTCCTCCATTCCGAAGCGATTTGCGCTGAGTCCAATTCCTGGTTGAACAGCAGGCCTTCCTGTTCTTCGCACCGATCCGGAACCTCATACAACATCCGCTTCCATAAACTATTAACCACTTACTGTGCCCCGTTCCTGATCTCCTGTGGTGTAAACCCTGTATGCTTCTTAATATAATGACTGAAATACGAGGCCGTATTCAAACCTGTCCGCTCTGCGATCGTCTGAATCGGCATCCTGGAATCCGTCAGAAGACGCTTCGCTTCATTCACCCGCTGCATCATAATATACTTTCCGAGCAGCGTACCTGTTATCTCTTTATAGATCCTGGACAGATATACCGGATGCAGCCCCACCAGCTCTCCCAGTCTGACCATCGACAGATCCTCCGAGATATGTTCCAGAATAAAGGTATTGACCTGGTGCACAATCTGGCTTTTCACATCTGTCTTCACATTCTGACGCAGCCTGAAATAATGATCCGCCACCGTCTCCAGAAAGTTCATCGCATCATAAAATCCCTTATGGAGATCATAATTCGCCAGTTTGCGGATATCAAACTGCCCACAGACATCGCTTTCTTTGGGCAGATTATTTAAAAGCGCCTGCAGAAGGATGGACGCACATACAAGATAGACAGAGGCTTTTGTAAACCGTACGCTTTTGCAGTATTTATTCTTTATTTCATTCAGCAGTGCAAAGAACACCTCGGGATCGGCATTGGACAGACTCTCTTCCAGCCTTTCCGTATCTGTTACTCCTACAATAGCAGCTCCTTCGTTCCACGTATAGTACGAAAATTTCTCTTCTCCGCAGAGCTGGATACCCTCCGTATCATCAATTTCAAATCTGGAATATTGCAGCACGGAAAAAGCATCCGCCGCCTTATCCAAATTGACGATATCAAAGACCTCTGTCATATCCCAGATCAGTCCCGCATCGGCAAGCTGCATCATCTGAGAAGCAGTAACTTCCATCACGTCCGGCAGTTCTCCGCTGGCTATGGTCACGTTCACTTTCTGCTCATACTCTGTCCTGCCTTTTACATACCAGTCATAAACTACCTGAACCCCGATCTCTTCCTTATATGTGTCCAGCCACATGTTCTCTTCCACAGACTGTCCCGGAAGATTTGCAAGCGCATTGTCATACATATTTTCATCCACCTGCCTTGCAAAATGGATCTCGAGTCCATCCTCATATTTTCCGAAAGGATCCACACTCTCCTGTGCCGTCCCCTGATCGTCGGCGCCATCCGTTTCCGCTGTTGCCGTCTCATCGCTTTTCTCTGTTTCCGCCTCACTGCTCTCCGTTGATGCCGCGGGTGCGCCATCTCCGGCCGCCTTTCCTCCACAACCCGCAAGACTTGCCAGGATAAGCGACTGCACCATCAAAATACTGAGTACTCTTTTTTTCTTCATCCTACCCTCTCCTTCTGTAAAAAACAAATTTCAATTTACAAGTTAATTGTACTAACAGATCATCCAGGAGAGCAATTGCGCATTTTAAACATTTGTTGCTTTTTTACAAGTTTTTACTTTTTTGTAGTTCTTTTTCGGCACTTTTTACATTACCCCGAATCGTAAGGTATACGTATTGTCTATTGAATCCCCAACCAATCAGCCATTCAGCAAATTTGTGAACGATTTGGCAGAGTTTTCATGGACAAGTTAAAATCAGCATATGAAAATGGTCCGGATATAAAAAAAATTGCAGGTCACATGGGAAAAATTTATGAGAAGAAGATTTTAGACGTAAGGAATTAATGGAATGAGTGGCAAAAATGGGCGTTGATATAATCAGATTACCTGACCGGTTCATAGCACACCATTCTCCTGTTTCTACTATAATCCAATCAATGTCAGTCAGCTATATTATGAATCTCGATACCCTCTGAGTTCCGTTTAACTCGATCATTCAGTTTAGATACGTTGTTCTTGCTATTGTCTTCATAGAATCACCCGCTTTCAAAAGTTTAATATTTTCATTTTTTTGAAAATATACAGATCGGCACGCTCATCACCATCACCGAACCAAAACAGGAGAAACTCACAGCCGGAGGCGGAACGGGAAAACCGACAGCAGCAACGGCTATTCCCTGTTATTTTCGCCCCAGACACATAACTGGTCCAGGACTGCCATCAGGGATCTGCCTCTGTCGCTCAGGCTGTATTCGACCTTCGGCGGTATCTGTGGATATTCTTTTCTGATGATAAGCCGGTCTGTTTCCAGTTCTTTCAGATTGTTGCTGAGTGTTTTGTCTGACACTTTTTTCAGATACCGTCTTAACTCATTAAATCTCACAACGTCAAACTCCATCAGACAGTAAAGTATGACCATCTTGTGTTTACCGGATATAAGAGACAGTGTATAGCTGAACCCTGTATCCTCGAAATTTGCCTCTTCAATATAATTCTTTATCATTTTACGCTTTCCTTTAAGATAGTACTTGTAACTTTTCCACTACCTGTTACAATTATATATATGGACGCAGATCCTGTCAATCAAAAACAAGAAACGAGGTAATTACAATGAGAAAGAAACTCAACATAACAGAAGGCATCTTCCCGATGCCGGTTTTAATGGTAGCTACCTACAATGAAGATGGCAGCGTTAATGTTATGAATGCCGCCTGGGGTACCATGCAGGAAAGGGGCAATGTAGCACTCAACCTGACAAAAACACATAAAACGGTAAAGAACATCAGGGAAAGAGGCGCTTTTACGGTTAGTATCGCTGATGCCGCCCATGTAGTGGAAGCGGACTATTTCGGTGTCGAATCAGGCAACAGGGTTTCAGACAAATTTAAGAACAGCGGTCTCACCGCAAGTAAGTCCGAAACCGTGGATGCTCCGATCATCAATGAATTTCCACTCTGCCTTGAGTGTGAATTTATTGAATATCAGGACGGTACATACGGATGCGGTGTCATCGGCAGGGTAGTAAATGTCACAGCAGATGAAAGCGTCATGGCTGGTGACAAGGTTGATATGTCTCTGGTAAACGCAATCGCTTTCGACCCCTATACACATGGCTATTATAAGGTTACCGAAAGAGTGGGGGAAGCCTTCAAAGACGGCCTGCAGTTAAAAAAATAATACCGGCACAGGGGACTCCGGACGGAGACCCCTGCTCTGCTCAATTTCCTTTGGACAGACTCATAATCCCATTTGATGACAGGTATCCCATCCCATACAGTCAAGTCCCTTCATGCCTCACCGGATCACCGCCCGTCGGGCCACCAGATACGCTGCCCCATAGTACATCAGATACAGCCCCAGCATCGCTGCCGCCGTGACAGACGTGATCACCGGCACGCTTCCCGCCATCCTGTCTATATGCAGCGCATTCACGATCCGCATCCCGATCATACAGGTCGGTATGCTCATCATCATCGCCGAACCAAAAGGCAGCAGAAAGAAGAAAAATGTCTGCCCGAACAAGGCCCTGCCCTGCTCCCGTTCGTCTGCCCCCAGCCTGAACAACACTTCATAACGCCGCCTGTCCTCCGTCAGATCAGACAGCATCTTAAGCGCCAGGATCGCCAACGCCATCAACAAAAATACCGCCGCCACAAACAGCGCTCCCGCCACGATGACGGCGCTCGTCTGGTTATCCAGCTGCCGTCCATACTCCCGCAGGAAAAAGTCGCTGCGCTGCCTCGTCTCCCTTCTGTCTCCATACCCGGTCACATCCGGATAGGTCAATTCCTTCCTGAGCGCCATCCCGTCGTATGCCCCGTCCTCCAGATCGTACGCCACAGAAAACAGCACCTTTTCCATGGAAGCTACCGCTTCATCCGGCACCACCGCAAAAAAGTAAGTCCTGCAAAAGGTCGGATATTCCTCCGTATACCCCCGAAACCGGTAAGTCTTCCCAGCTTCCGCAAACGTAACGCTGCTGAAATCCGTCATCCCCACCCGGCCGTCGATGCTGACGATCAGATACTCGTCCACCAGCGTTACCTTCTCATACCCCAGCGGCTCGATCAGCGCATTGAAGTCTCCCGCCGGCATAAAAAAATCCACCAGTCCTGCATACCCCACATCTTTCGACCAGCAGGTATGCTCATACAGCTCCCGCCTGCCCGTGGTATACAGCTGATACGGAATCTTCTTTAGAATGGCACGATACTTTTCGATCCGCCGCTCACATTCTGCCAGCGGGATGGCATTTTCCTGCTCCCTGCCCTCAAAGAAACGGTCCTCACAGTAAGTCGCATCATAAGGATAGCTCCTCTCAAGCATTTCCGCCTGCCCGCCTTTTATGATAAAAGACAGATTCACCCAGATCACCGCAAAAGTCAGAAGGAAAGCCAGACTCCCGTGCATCAGGGCATTGCTGCTCAAAGAACCGGAAAGCTGCCGCAGCACAAAAGTACGGCTGCCCCTTATCCTGAACTGCCTGCACCTTAACAGAAGAAACACCACACTCTTCGTCAGCGCCACATGAAAAAGCATAAGCGCCAGCGCAAACATCCCCATGACCGTGATCAACGAACCGGCCGAACCTCTGCTCTCCCGGATCAGCGCCTCGATCTGCCCGCTCAGGCTCACCAGACATCCAACCATCACCGTTACTGCCGCCAGCATAACGCAGGCCCAGCACACCGGATGCCGCACCGCCTTCTCCACCTTTTTCTCTCCGTGAAGCAGATCATGGATACTAACTTTACGCAAATACCCGGACGACACCAGCAGCGCTGTCACGAAGATCCCCGCCACCACAGCCACCGTGATCCGCAGTCCCTGCAGAGAATACCCGGAAAAAGCATAGGCCGCCTCCGTCATCCGCATCACCAGTGCCAACAGCCCCTGATACAGAAAAAGCCCCAGCACCAGCCCCGCTCCCAACGCAGCTCCGCAGATCAGCAGCGTCTCAAACAGAAAGATCCGCAGGATATCTCCCCGCTGCATTCCAAGCGTCAGATAAGTGCCAAACTCCCTTCTGCGCAGTTTCAGCATAAAAGAAGTGGCATAGCTGAGTACAAAGGCCACCACCAGTCCCACCAGAGCCACCAACCAGGTCAATATCGTACGCAGGTCACTTTCGCCATTCAGGAGCAGTAACAGCGCATCGCTGTAGAGCACATTGTTCACTGCAAAAAGCAGCGCCACCGTAAATGCCACCGTCATAAAGTAGATCAGATAATTGGTAAACTGCCGCTTCACATTCCGCACTGCCAGTTTAAAAAACATCCGTCTCACCTCCCAGCGCCGCCGTAGCGGAAAGAATCGCCTGATACATCTCCTTCCGGGTTCTGCCGCCCCGGTTCACCTCGCTCCAGATCTGCCCGTCTTTCAGAAAAAGCACCCGCTCCGCATAAGAGCCTACCACCGGATCATGCGTCACCATCAAAACAGTAGCCTGCAGCTTTTCATGCATCATCGAAAAAGTCTCCATCAACAGCCTGGAATTTCTGGAGTCCAGCGCTCCCGTCGGTTCATCCGCCAGAACAAGCGCCGGCGCCGTGATCAAAGCCCGGGCACACGCCGCTCTTTGCCGCTGCCCGCCCGAAAGCTCCCAGGGAAATTTTCCCAGCTGGTCTTTGATCCCCAGAGCCGCCGCCACTCTCTCCAGTTCCTCTTCCGTCTTCCGAAGCGCCTCCCGTTTCAGATTTAACGGCAGTATGATATTCTCCCCGATCGTCAGGGTATCCAGCAGATTATACTCCTGAAAAATAAACCCCAGCTCATCCCGCCGAAAAGCTGCAAGCTCTTTCTCCTTCATCCCGGACAGATGCTTTCCCCGGATACAGATATCCCCAGAGCTGGCCCGGTCGATCGTCGCGATCACGTTGAGCAGCGTACTTTTCCCCGATCCCGAGGCTCCCATGATCGCCGCAAACTCTCCTTCCCGCACCCCAAACGATATCCCGTCAAGCGCCTTTGTCACCACACTGCCCCTGCCATAATACTTCGTCACATTCGTAAGCTGTAAAATTTCCCTCATGCACCCACCTCCATGTGCCTACTATACCACATCCTTCCTTATTCTTTTCTATCCCAATCTCTCCGCAACCCTTACATTTTTGTAAGGCTACAGGGAGAACGTAAACCGCGTATAGCGTCCCGCTTCCGACTCCACCGTAAATCCGATCCCCAGCTTTTCACACAACCGCTTCACCACATACAGCCCCATGCCCGTACTGTTTGGGAACTTCTCCCCGTTGGTCCCTGTAAACCCGCGGTCCGTGATCCGTTCCACCTCATGGGACGGCACCCCGATCCCGTCGTCCTCCACCACGATCCGGTTTCCTTCTGCCTGCAGCAGAATCCGGCACCCCGGACAGTACTTGGCCGCATTGACCAGCAGCTGCTGTACCATATAAGACATCGACTTCTCATCCCCATAAGCCGTGAAATCCCCCGTAAGCTCCACCCTGATTTTGGCCGCGATCAGAATTTCCATCTGCCTTTTGACCGCCTCTTCTAAAAGTCTGCCCGCCGAAAAGCGCACCGCCCGGATATCCCTGTCTGCGCTGCGAAGCCTTGCATAGTACAGAATGTCTTCCGTCAGATTATCGGCCCGCCTGATCTCCCTGGCACAGCGAACCGCCACCTGACACACCTGCCCTCTGCACAGCGGCCCCTGATTGGCCAGGATCAGCGAACAGGCCGTCAGCGGCGTCTTCAGCTCATGGATCCACCGCTCCACATACTCCATATATTCCTCTTTCTCCCGTCTGGCCGTCTCCGCCGCGTCGATGGCCGAGGCGGAAACACTTTTCATCACCCGGTAATAGCAGCGTTCCACACCGCCTGCCGGCACGGGCAGTACCTCCCCTGCCAGATACCGTTCCGGCAGACTGGCAAGCAGGTTCTCCAACTGCACAAGCCTCCTTTTCAGCACCAGATAATCTACCGCCAGATACAGCGCCGCAAACAAAAAGATCCCGCCGTACAACACCGCAGTAAAAGCCGGCGTTACACCACAGATCAACAAAAAGCACAAAAGCAGGATCAGTCCCACACCGTCAAGCAGCAGAAAGACCATTTTCCCCTGCAGATATTCCCCGACTTTCATAACCGATACCCCACACCGCGGACCGTGCGGATAAACGCATCGGCTCCCATGCGCCGCAGCTTTTCCCGCAGCCTGTTAATATTGACATACAACGTATTTTCGTCGATAAAGCAGCTGTTGTTCCACAGATCTTCGACGATCTCCTGTCTGGTGCACAGATCCTTTTTCATCAGACAGGCAAGGATCCGGGCTTCGTTCTTCGTCAGCTCCGCCGTCTGTTCCCCGTAGCCCACCCGCAGATCTGCCAGATAAAGCGTCAGGCCCCGCACGGTACGTACCGGCTCTGCATTCCGCTTCAACAATCTGGCGATCCGCATCAGCAGGACCGCGGAGTTATAGGGTTTGCGGATATAGTCATCCGCCCCGACACCGAATCCCACGATCTCGTCCTCCACGGCCTCTCTGGCCGTCAGAAAGATCACCGGCACATCCGAATGCTTCCGCAGCCTGCGGCAGATCTCGAACCCGTTCTCCCCCGGCAGGTTGATGTCCAGAAGCGCCAGATCGCAGGGCAGATCCTCTGTGACCTGATATCCGTCCGCGCGAAGAAGCGCCGTCAGTTCTTCCCGGATCACCGGGTCGTCCTCTATCACTAAAATTTTGTACATACTATTCTCCTAAACCGTCAACATCCACCAAAACAAAACATACCGCCACTTCTTCCGCTCCCGCAGCGCCGCCAGCAGTTCCTGCCGCTCACGGACGGCGGTCTGCAGCATCTCCTGTTCTGCCGCCTTTTCCCCATACAGAATCTCTTCATAGTCACTGATACACTGCAGGGCGCACAGGATTTTAACGGAATCTCCCTGCGCCGCACGCTCCCGAAATTCCTGCAGTGTCTCTCCTTCTTCCCTGCGCAGCCCGAGAAATCCAAGTGCCCGCACGACAACGGCAAGCTCCATCCGAAATCGCCCCGTCACATCCATTCTTCTGTAACACCGTCTGCGTATCGCCTGCTGCAACGCCAGAATGCCGCTCCCTGTCACGCAGACAGCCAGCGCCGCATAACCAAATACCGCCAGAAACCGCAGGGCCTGTGCCCCTGCTGCCGGGGTTTCCTCCACAACCGGAAGCTCCTCCTTTGCAGACGCGGCAGCAGCCGCATCCCCTGTCGTCCTGCGTCCGGCATCCCCGTTAGAAACCGCCAGACTCCCGTCCCCTTCTTCTGTCGCCCAGGGCGTATAGCGAAGGCCGGCATATCCCGGTGTTGGCTCGAAAGGAATCCAGCCTGCACCGTCGAAATAAACTTCCGGCCAGGCATGAGCCATATCGCCGTACACGGACACCTCGTCCTTCCCTTTCATCGGCACACAAAACCCCTGCACATACCGGGCCGGCATTCCCTGCGCTCTCGCCAGCAGCACGAATGCCGTAGCAAAATGAGTGCAGTACCCCTCCCTGCCCTCCAGCAGAAAATATTCCAGAAATGCACCCGCCTCCCCCGTCTCCTCCGGCAGTCTGCGCGGCTGCTTCGTATAAGTAAAGGATGTCAACTCCGCTTCCAGCCGCCGCAGCCGCTCCAACGGATCCTGTGCCCCCACCGTCAACTCTTCCACATACTGCCGCGTCTTTTCCGAAAGCTCCACGTCCTCCGTGTACACCTGGTAAATCTGCTGCCGCCGTTTCTCCGCGTCTGCCGACCTGCCTGCACCTGCACCATACTGATCTTCCGCCCCTCTGCCCGCCTCGACCGTATCCGTACTGGCTGTACCTGCCCTGCCCGTCTCGGCTGCACCAGCCTCGCTCCGGCCGGTTCCGTTCCGGTCTCCCGCCACATCCTCTGCTCCCGCACCCGTGCTCACCGCCCGCACAAAGCGGTCAAAGACGTCCGCGCCCGCATTGAGCTGATAATAATTGACCTCATACGTCGTGCCGTACCCCCTTTTTTCCCGGAAAAGAAGGTTGTCCCCGTCCCGGACATAGAATTCCCGGGTCCGCGCCATCCGGATATCTCTCGTCTTCAAAGGCGCGAACAGACAGGCCGTGCGGAAGTACTTATAACGGATCTGCAGCGTGACCGCAGAAATCTGATCCTGCATCAGGGCCGCTCCATACAGCCTCGCCGCCTCCTGGGTCTGCACCGCGTCCCAGAATCCCCGCACACCGTCCTCCTCCGGCCCAAAACCTGTCCCATGATATTTCTGCTGCCAGCCCTGTCCGTCGAAAGTATCATAAATCTTCCCCGTCAGGTACACATTGGTCACAAGGCTGCCCGTCCCCTGCACCGTCATCATCTCCCGGTCATTTTCCTGCAGCTCATCCTGCAGCATGCCATCCCTGGAAAACCCGCTCAACGTCGTATCGAAATCATCTCCGCCGCCCCGCATGAAATTCTGGCTCATCCCGATCAAAGACTCACCGATCCGAGACCAGGTATCCTTCACGAACCGCCACTCATAAGGTTCCTCAGGCATTGGCATACACAGCAGCAGCACAAAATAAAGCCCCATAAAAGGCATGATCCACAGCATATACCGTTTCCAGTCTCTGCCTTTTACCTTATCCCACTCCCGCTGTATCCATTCCGCGTAGACGACCATGATATAACACAGCGAAAAGGCCACCGCCGTATGGGAAACCTCCCACTCCGTCAGCAGACAGAACAACAGGTAAGAGATCACCAGATCTGCCGTCAGCACTCTGATCACCAGAAATCGTTCCAGAATAAACTGCAGACCGTAGCAGGCAAAAGCCACTGCCGCCACCTGCAGGATCTCATATCCCGTCTGCCACTGCGCGGCCCATCCGTCCTGTCCCGTCTGCCACAGAAACCAGGAACGGACAAAAAGGCCGCTTTGCTCTGCGCCCAGAGCTGCCGCCACAGCCCCCAGAAACACAGCCGTCAGGAGTACGCACACCGCCCTGCCTTTGGCCGTACACCGCTGCAGCCCTGCACAGAATAAAAGCACAGATACCGCAGTCAGGTCATGCAGATAAGAAAGCGTTCCGATTCCCAGAAACCGTCCCGCTCCGGCCAGCACAATGCCAAGCAGCATCCCCGTATACAGCAGGCGATAACCGTTCTGCCCTGCCTTTTTCCAAAAATGCAGCCCGTCTCCCATCACAACATCCCTTCCAGTTCCGCTTCCACAGGAACCACCACGATCCTTTTCCGCTCACTGCCAAACTTAAGATACTCGTCCATGTTCCCGTCCGTAACCAGACACAGTACCGCGATCCCGCCACCCGCCGCGATCTGTTCCGCCATTTGCCAGACGACATCCGACCACATATGCAGCACGAAAAAGAGGATCCTGCAGTCCTGCCATACACCTTCTGCCAGAGCCTGCCTGCCCGTCTCCTCCACCGCTTCCTCTTTCGCAAAATCAATCCTGGCCGCCTGCCTGTAAAAGGCATCGAAATCCCGCAGATCCTGCACATGACAGCGCACCATGCCCCGCTGTCCGTAACAGATATCACAGGCCATATTCCGCTGTGCAAAATAGACCGTAAGCGCCAGAAGCACCTCCAGCATCTTATTTTCAAGCGGCAGATATTCCCTGTTGTCACCGCTGTACCGTTTCGTGTCGCACAGGATCGCGATACCCGTCTTCTCCTCTCCGGTGCGGTTCCTTACTTTCAGCGCCTGCGCCCTGGCGGTGGCCTTCCAATGGATCTGCTTCAGCGCATCCCCCGCCACATAATCCCGCACCACCACATCAGCCTGGGTCTGTACCCGATACGTCTCCCGCTGCAAAAGATCCGCAATATCCGCGATGCACTGCAGCTCATCGACCCGCACGACCCTCGGCAGAACCAGCGCCTTGATCGTCTCCGGCACCCGGTAGCTGATCTGAAACAGCCGCAGGAAATCCGTGATCACGATCTCCTTGACCCCGACCTCATACTCTCCCCGGTATTTACAGACAAGTTTCGTCTCAAAAGTATATTTATCCCCCGGCAGCAGCTCATAAGAAGTCCCGTCAGGCAGCTTTTCCACATAGGAAAAAGAAGAAAACAGCCGCACGCCCACACTCGTAAATGCAAAATAATCGTCATTCTGCAGCACGAAAAAGTAAGGCACCGGCTGCCCGCACACCACATTCCTGCTCTCCAGTTTCTGATAGATCTTAAACCGGAGATAGACCGCCAAAAGATAAACCGCCGACACCACCGGTATAAGCGTCACCCCGAAAAAGAAGCCGTAGCTGACCGCTCCCCCGTAGAAACTGATCACGGGCAGCGAAAGAAGCCACAGCCCCAGCAATGCCCACCTGCGCAGTCCCGCCTGGCGGTCGGCGCCCGCCCTCCTTTTTTCATTCCTTTTCCCTCTTCTCTTCGCTATCCTTTTCATGTTCATGTTCTATCCTGTCCGTTTATACGGGTATCTTCGCCTGCAGCACAAGGCTTTTCAGGACGGCGGCCGCATCCTCTTTCTTAAGCCTTGCATCCGTGGAAAGCGCCAGCCGGTGCAGAAGCACCTGCATCGCCACTGTTTTTACATCATCCGGCTTCACAAAGTCTCTCCCCATGAGCAGTGCATTTCCCTGTGATGCCCGGATCAGCGCCAGAAAAGCCCGCGGACTGGCCCCCAGCATAAACCGCTCTTCCTGTCTGGTCAGATCTACGATATCCTTCATATAGTCAAGCAGCGCATCGCTCACACTGACCGCGGCTGCCGCTTCCTTCAGCTGCAGAATTTCCTCCGGACCGCATACCGCCCGGGCGCTGTCCGGCGTCTCGCCTTTCAGATGCGCCTGTGCCATCCGGATTTCCTGCTCCCGCTCCGGATAACCGATGGAAAGCCGCATCATAAAGCGATCCATCTGCGCTTCCGGCAACGGATAGGTGCCCAGAAATTCCACCGGATTCTGCGTGGCGATCACCATAAAAGGCTCCGGCAGCGCATGTACGACCCCGTCCACCGTCACCTGCCCCTCGGCCATCGCCTCCAGCAGGCTGGCCTGGGTCTTGGGCGAAGTCCGGTTGATCTCATCCGCCAGCAGGATCTGGTTCATCACCACCCCTTCCCGGTATTCGAACTCCCCGGTTTTCATATTGTAGACCGATATACCGGACACATCCCCCGGCAGCGTATCCGGCGTAAACTGTATCCTGCCGAAACTGCAGGACGTGGTCTTTGCCAACACCCCTGCCAGCGAAGTCTTTCCCACACCCGGCACATCCTCCAGCAGCACATGTCCGCCGGCCATAAGGCACACCAGCAGATCCTCCACCACATCTTCCTTACCGATAAAAACACGGTTGATGCTCTCCCGCAATGTTTCGATTGTCTCAAAAATCCTCTGTTCCATCCTGCCTCCCCGTTAAAGGCTTACGCCTTTTTCCCCTAAAATAAAAATACCGCAAAATGAATGCCTTGTCTACATTCGTTCTACGGTATTTCTCCCGCGCGGCAGTTCACAGCTGACCGCCGCAAACTGTATCGTTAACGACATTGGAAATTTCGTTTTCGGCCTTGCAGGAGCTGCTGTATATGACTCCTGCAAGAGCCGGAAGCAGAAATTTGTTATGTCGTTTACTATAACGCATTGTATTACGCTTTAAACTGCAAATTAATTCCCTACAATATCCACCGCATGCATGTAAGCATCCGAACCACGGGCGCACGATACGGTCACCTTCCTGTCCGCCG
>ERZ779622.1010-NODE-1010-length-12849-cov-4.894247_pt1 | contig 12849 bp, 12 predicted proteins | sample MGYA00514188_ERZ779622 | MGnify/ENA primary metagenome ERZ779622 (study PRJEB29562, sample SAMEA4376702) | mouse gut metagenome | isolation source: Cecum | study: EMG produced TPA metagenomics assembly of the A DSS colitis mouse model was used to assess the...
ATAATCCCTATGGGGGAGTTGGCAGAAAGGTTTCCTTACCCGGTGGATACGGGAAAAGTATTTGCGAAGGAACTCCGGATCCAGGGGGTGCGCATTCACAACCAGTACAATTTTGGCGGAGCCGTCCGTATGGTGATCGACGGAGTGCTGGACGAAAAGCTGGATAAACTGATCAGCAGAGTGTTTGACTTGGAAGAAGTGACAGAAGCGTTTGAATATGCGGAAAAATGTAAAGACGCGTTTAAAGTACTTGTGAAAGTGGGGAACTGAAAGATGAATTTACTGGCACATGAAGAGAATATGTTTAAAAAACAGATGCCTGGCAGGACGGTGACATGGGTGCAGACTCCGGAAACCACAGGCGGGCAGTACAGTTCCATCTGTATTACGGTGTATGAGCCGGGGGCGAGGGCAAAACCGGCTCACGCTCATGACAACGGGGAGGAGACCATCTATGTGGTTTCCGGGTCAGGGAGAGCAAAAGTGGGAAAAGAATTGTTTGAACTGAGACCGGGATCCGTGCTGCTGTTTCCGCAGGAGGTTCCGCATATGGTCTGGAACACGGGGGATGAGCCGTTAAAACTGGCATGTTTTTATGCGCCACAGCTCTCCGCCATTGAATATACGTTTTACGAAGACTTTGATTTTGATGAATTTAAGGGACAGGAGGAAAAACAGCGATGAAACAGATTTTGATCAGACCCGAAATTCAGTCCTATGGTACGTTCAGAGAGTTTGCGGCGGATTATGCTCTGGATGAGCGGGATGTGATCTTGACAAACGAGTATATTTATCATCCCATTATGGCGGCGGAGAATTTAAAGTGCGGAGTGATCTATCAGGAAAAGTTCGGTGCGGGAGAGCCTACGGACATTATGGCGGAAGCTATTCTGAAGGAAGTCAAAAAATACGATGCCAGGAGAATCATAGCCGTGGGCGGCGGTACGATCATTGATATCGCCAAAGTGCTGGTGCTGGAGGGAGGAAAGGACATCGATGATATGTACGATAAGATGGCTTCTCTGAAAAAGGGAAAGGAACTGATTATCGTACCGACGACCTGCGGCACGGGCAGCGAGGTCACGAATATCGCGGTTTTAAACAGAACGAAGCTGGGGACAAAGCAGGGGATGGTCTCCGCGGGTATGTTTGCGGACAAGGCGGTGCTGATTCCGGAATTTCTGGGAAGTCTTCCGTATAAAGTGTTTGCGACCAGTTCCATAGACGCTCTGGTTCATGCGGTAGAATCCTACCTGAATCCTGCGGCCAGCATATTTTCCGAAATGTATTCCGTCAGGGCGATCGAGATGATACTGGCGGGATACTGCAGGATCGCGAAAGAAGGGCAGGAGACATGGAAGGAGGAGGCGGAAGATTATCTGATCGCGAGCTGTATGCCGGGCATCGCGTTTTCCAACAACGGCTGCGGCGCCGTCCATGCGATGGCATATGCCATCGGCGGCAAATACCATGTGCCCCATGGCGAGAGCAATTATCAGTATTTTGTTCCGGTCTTAAGATGGTATGAGAAGAAGGCTCCGGGCGGCAGACTGGATGAGCTGAAGGATATTCTGAAGAAAAATATGGAGGAGGGAGGCTTTGGCCGGACAGACAGTGATGCGAGCGCGGTGGATCTTCTGGGAGAATTGCTGGACAGAGTGCTTCCCGCGAAAAAAATGCGGGAGTACGGTGTGGTGCAGGAGGATATCGCTCCTTTCGCACAGAGCACGGTGGACAATCAGCAGAGGCTTTTGAAAAACAGTTATGTTCCGCTCAGCAGAGAGGAAATTCAGGCTGTCTACCAGAGCTGCCTGTAGGCGGAGCAGATCAGAAAAATATAAAAGGAGAATAAAACTATGGCAATGATGACAGGCGAGCAGTATGTCGAGAGCATGCGGGCTATGAAATTAAAAGTGTATATGTTTGGAAAGAAGATTGAGAATCCGGTGGATGATCCGATCCTTCGTCCTTCTCTGAATTCCGTGAAGGCAACTTATGATCTGGCGCAGAATCCCGAGTATGAGGATCTGATGACGGCCACATCCATCTTTACGGGGGAGAAGATCAACCGTTTCTTACATATCCATCAGAGCACGGAGGATCTGATGAATAAAGTGAAGATGCAGCGTCTCTGCGGTCAGCAGACAGCGGCATGTTTCCAGAGATGCGTCGGAATGGATGCCTTCAACGCGGTTTACAGTACGACCTTTGAGATAGACAAGAAATATGGGACATCCTATTTTGAGAATTTTAAGAAGTTCGCCATATACTGCCAGGAGAAGGACTTTACGGTGGATGGGGCGATGACGGACCCGAAGGGCGACAGAGGCCTTGCTCCCCATGCCCAGGCGGATCCGGACATGTACCTTCATGTGGTGGAGAGAAGAGCGGACGGCATTGTTGTCAGGGGAGCGAAAGCGCACCAGACAGGCATCATAAACTCCCAGGAAGTTCTGGTTATGCCGACCGTTTCCATGGGGCCTGAGGATAAGGATTACGCGGTGGCCTTTGCGGTTCCCACCGATGCGGAGGGTATTTCCATGATTATCGGAAGACAGTCCTGTGACACAAGAAAGCTGGAAGGTACCGAGCTGGATGTGGGAAACAGCGAGTTTGGCGGTGTGGAAGCTCTGGTTATTTTCGACGATGTGTTTGTGCCGAACGACAGAATTTTCTTAAACGGTGAGGACGAATTTGCCGGTATGCTGGTGGAGCGCTTCGCGGGCTATCACAGACAGAGCTACGGCGGCTGCAAAGTGGGCGTGGGCGATGTTCTGATCGGTGCATCGGCGCTGGCGGCGGAGTACAACGGAGTGGCCAGGGCTTCCCACATCAAGGATAAGCTGATCGAGATGATGCATTTGAATGAGACGCTGTACTGCTGTGGTATCGCCTGTTCCGCGGAGGGCTCCAAAACGCAGTCCGGCAATTATATGATCGATCTGCTTCTCGCCAATGTGTGCAAGCAGAATGTCACAAGATTTCCTTATGAGATCGCGCGGTTAGCGGAGGATATCGCGGGCGGTATTATGGTGACGGCTCCCTCCGAGGCGGATCTGCGCGGGGAGGAGACCGGAAAATGGGTGAAAAAATATCTTGTCGGCGCGGCCGATGTTCCCGTGGAAAACAGGATCCGTATTCTCCGTCTGATCGAAAATCTCTGCCTCGGCACGGCGGCGGTGGGCTATCGCACGGAATCCATGCATGGGGCAGGCAGTCCTCAGGCACAGCGCATCATGATCTCCCGCCAGGGCAATCTGCCCATGAAGAAGGAACTTGCCAAAAAGATCGCCAAGATCGAAGAATGACGGCGGGCCGGGGATGAGCGCGAAGAGTGAAAGAAAAGAAAGTGGAAAGCTGGTGCACGATATGGAATGGAAGAAAATATATGACGAGCGTAAGAGGAGCGCGGAGGAGGCAATTAAGTTAGTCAGGGATGGAGACAGGGTTGTCATCGGACATGCGGTCGGTGTTCCGCTGGCGATCACGGACGTAATGGTGGAGCACAAGGAGGATTACAGGGATGTGGAGATCATGCAGATGGTATCGATGGGAAACGCAAAATTCGCGGAGCCCGGAACGGAAGGGCATTTCCATCTGAATTCCATGTTCCTCGGCGTACAATCGAGACCTGCGGTGAAGGAGGGGCGCGGCGATTTTACACCCTGCTGCTTTTCCGAAGTACCGGGGCTGTTCCGGGAATATCTTCCGGTGGATGTGGCGATCATTATTGTGACGCCTCCGGATAAGGACGGCTATTGCAGCCTGGGCATCTCCGTGGACTATACTCTGCCGGCGGCGAGGTGCGCAAAGAGAGTTATCGCGCAGGTAAATCCGCAGATGCCCAGGACCCACGGAGATACTTTCCTCCATGTCTCTGAGATCGACGCTTTTGTGGAGATCGATGAACCTGTCCTGGAACTTGCGATTCCGAAGATAGGGGAGGTGGAGAAGGCTATCGGGGAAAACTGCGCGAAACTGATTCGCGACGGTGATACGTTGCAGCTTGGCATCGGGGCGATTCCCGATGCGGTGCTTCTGTTTCTGAAGGAGAAGAAGGATCTGGGCATTCATTCGGAAATGATTTCGGACGGTGTGGTGGAGCTGATAGAGGCGGGCGTTATCACCAATAAAAGGAAGACGCTGCACCCCGGAAAAACAGTCGTCACGTTTCTGATGGGGACGAAGAGGCTGTACGATTACGCGGACGACAATCCTTCTCTGTATATGTGCGGGGTTGACTATGTGAACGATCCGTTTGTTATCGCTCAGAATGATAATCTGGTTTCCATTAACTCCTGCATCCAGGTGGATCTCCAGGGGCAGGTCGCCGCGGAGAGCGCAGGGCTTTCCCAGATCTCCGGTATCGGCGGACAGACGGATTTTGTCCGCGGGGCAAGACGCAGCAAAGGCGGCAGATCCATTATGGCGATCGGATCCACCGCAAAGAGGGGAACTGTCTCCAAGATCGTTCCGTTCCTCGACGAGGGAGCGGCGGTGACCACCTCCAGAACGGATGTCGATTATGTCGTGACGGAGTACGGAATCGCGGCGCTGCGGGGAAAATCATTGAGACAGCGGGCGTCCGCGCTGATTGGGATCGCCCACCCGAACTTCAGAGAAGAACTGAAGGAGGAGTATGAGAGAAGATTTCACTGCAAATACATGGAGTGATATTTTGCAGGGCAGCAATCTGACAGGAATTATATAAATAACTGGATGTGTGGTTAATTTCCGGGCGGTATCATTCTCTTCTCTACATTTTCAATATAAATACCGCCTGGATTTTTTCCTGTTGTCAGCGGAAATAAAAAGAAACAGAGAGGTCTGGTATGGAAGAAAAGAAAAAGGTAATAGAGAAAATTCTGGCGGAATATGTGGAGCCGCAGCTGGCACAGCACGGCGGGAGCCTCTGCCTCACGGATGTCCGGGATAATGTCGCATATGTGAGATTTACCGGGCGGTGCAGCGGCTGTCCTTCCGCAAAATACACGATGGAGACTATCGTGAAGGAAGAGGTGCTGAAGCGCACCGATGCGGTGGAGGACGTGAGGCTGGTGGAAGAAGTGAGCGATGAGCTGTACGAGTATGCAAGGGCGATCCTGCGGCATGAGATACAGCCGGGAAGGAAAGAACAGGTATGATGAAAATCGGTCTGAAATTTTGCGGGGGCTGCAATCCCTATTACGACAGGGGCGCGGCGGTCCAGGGACTGAAAGACAGGTTTCCACAGCATTCCTTTGAAGCGGTCAGAAGGGGAGAACATTATGACAGGATGCTGTTGATCTGCGGCTGCGCAAGAGGATGCGTACAGCATTACCGGGAGGCGGATGCCGACAGAACCATTGTATTAAAAAATATGGAAGAATTTCGGGAGCTTTCTTTCGATTTTCCGTTGTAGAGGAACCATTTTCAGAGACGGTAAGTTTCTGGAGATGGTTTTTTTCGGCTCCGGACTCATCGGAAAGAAAAAAGTAATTTAAAAAAATACTTGACATATTTATCTTTTGATATTAACATAGTGATAATATCAAAAAAGAAAACAATGCGGAGGAGGAAAAAAATATGGGAATCCAATACAGAAAATTTGATCCGACAGAATATGTCATGAAGGTGAAAAAGGGAAAGGTCGTTCAGCAGGGACTGGGATTATCTTTTTTCTGCAATACGATGACGGAGAGTATGATGGTGATCCCGACCACGGCGTTCGACACAAACTTTGCCTTCAACGATATCATGACTGCGGACTTTCAGTGCGTCAGCGTGCAGGGAGATATCTCCTACGTTATCACCGACTACGAGAAGGCGGCTCAGATGGTGGATTTCTCCTATAAGGATAAGAAAGAATATGCCGGCGTTCTGGCGGAGGCAAGGCAGAAGATGGCAAAGCGGATCATCAATCTGGCGAAAGTCCACGTGGCGAAATTGGTCAGCGGCAAGAGCGTGCGGGAGGCTATCGTATCGGCGGATGAGCTGGCGGGAACGCTGAAGGCCGGGATGAAAAATGACAGGACGATCCAGACTTTCGGCCTGGAACTGATCTCCGTCTCCATACTCGGCGTTCTGGCGCAGGCGGATACCAGGAAGGCGTTGGAGGCGGCCACAAGAGAGGAGATATTGAAACAGCAGGACGACGCGATCTACAAACGCAGAAACGCGGCGATCGAACAGGAGCGCATTGTCAGGGAGAATGAGCTGAATACGGAGATAAAAGTCGCTGAGAAGACGAAGGAAAAGCGGGAGAAAGAGATGGAGATGAAACGTCTCGTGCAGGAGAAACAGGCGGAACTGGATGCCAGGAAGCTTGCCGATGATATCCGGCTGGAAGAGGAAAACTGTAAGCTGGTGGACTTGCAGACGGAGAATGAAAAGAAGAAGTCGGACGCGAAAGCCTATGATTCCGAGGCCATCTTAAAGACCTTTGCAAACGTGGATAAAGATGTGGTAAAAGCCCTTGTGACGAGCGGGATGGACAGCAGGGCGCTGATCGCCAGGGCGTTTGTGGAGATCGGAGATAAGGCGGATAAGATCGGTGTGCTGAACGTGTCGCCGGATCTGCTGGAATCGCTGACGAACGCATGAGGCGCAAAAGGATAGCCGGATAAAGAAAGACGGCGAAAGGAGTGGAATATGGACAGAGGCATGAATAAAGTGGTTCTTGTCACAAGAAAGACAAGGCTGCAGGAACTGGTCCGCAAGTACAATACGATAGAGCAGGCTCAGTTTTATATAGAGCATTTGGGCGCGGATTTTTCCGATTATCTGCGGGAGGAGGAGATCTATCGGAATGCGGTGGAAAAAGTGGGGGCGGCGGCGGAAAAATATGCCAGGCTCCAGCGCATTGACCGGGATTTTCTGCCCAACATGATATTCGGGGAAAAGGATATCGTGATAGCGGTGGGGCAGGACGGACTTGTGGCGAATGTGATGAAATACCTGGACAGACAACCGCTGATCGGTATCAATCCCGATCCGGCGAGATGGGACGGCATCCTGCTGCCCTTTGAGGCCGGGCAGGCGGAGGCAGTCCTGGCAAAGACCGTCGCGGGGAATCACGCGGCGAAGATGATCACGATGGCGCAGGCGATCACACAGGACGGCCAGTGTATGTTGGCGGTCAACGATCTGTTTATAGGGCAGAGGACGCATGTGTCGGCGAGATACGATATCACATGGAACCGGAGGACGGAGCATCAGTCCTCCAGCGGCATCATCGTCTCCACGGGGCTCGGCTCCACCGGCTGGTACCGGTCTGTGATCACCCAGGCGGCGGGGATCGCCCACGCCTTTCTCGGAAAAGAATTCAGCGCCTCCAGGCTGAGCTGGGAGGATGACCGGCTGACTTTTGTGGTCAGAGAGCCCTTTCCGAGCCGCTCCACAAGGACGGATATCGTGTTCGGCGAGATCGCCGGGAAAGACGATTTCAGGATATTGTCGCAGATGTCCGGAAACGGAGTGATCTTCTCGGACGGGATCGAAACGGATGCCATCGAGTTCAACGCCGGCACGGAAGTTGTGATACGGACAGCGCCGAGGAAGGGAATGCTGGTCGTGGGGTGAGATAGAGTCAACTGCCGATCGATTGAAAAGCCCCGGCATCCGTCCGGAGTCGTGCGATGCCTTACGCTTCTACCCTTTGTTTTTTCCGCATATATATATAATACACAGAGACAAATCCTGCCCGATGGGCAGGAGGATAGACCGAAAGCAGTTTTCGGAGAAAGGGTAGCGGCGCTATGCAGGACATACCGCCAGGAGGAGGAAGAGCATGATGGATAAAGTAATTGAAAACAACCAGGTGACAGTGATGGGGGAGATCGTAAGCGGATTTTCTTTCAGTCATGAGATTTACGGGGAAGGGTTTTATATGATGGATGTGGAGGTGGAGAGACTTTCGGACTCCACGGACATCATTCCGGTGATGGTGTCGGATCGGCTGATCGATGTGACGCAGGACTATACCGGCGCCTATGTCTGTATTGGGGGACAGTTCCGATCTTACAACAGGCACGAGGAAAAGAAGAACAAACTGGTACTGTCAGTGTTCGCGAGGGAGATTGATTTCACGCCTGAGATGGAAGAAAACGCGAAGACAAACCAGATATTTTTGGACGGGTTTATCTGCAAGGAACCGATCTACAGGAAAACTCCGCTGGGCAGGGAGATCGCGGACCTGCTTCTGGCGGTAAACAGACCTTATGGAAAGTCGGACTATATTCCCTGCATCTGCTGGGGAAGAAACGCCCGGTTTGCCAGCACCTTTCAGGTGGGGGACAGATGTATGATCTGGGGGCGCATACAGAGCCGCGAATATATGAAGAAGATCACAGAGGAAGAACTGGAAAAGAGGGTGGCCTACGAGGTCTCTGTCAGCAAATTGGAGACGGGGGAGTGACCTGGGGCCATGATATTATAAAATTTTGTAAATGTTCGGTGCGGGTGCATTGACACCGAAATGAGAAAATGATATATTTATTTCTAGATAGAGGTTGCGCCTGTTATCAGTAACCTGTCCGATGTGGCAGCCACAGAGGAGGGCGGGGGAAAGGAACCGGCGCCGAAGGAGTGTTTTGCTGCGGAACATATCCTGGGCATGTATTTAAGAGATACATGACTGTCATCGGCAGATGGGGCGCTATCATAAGGAAGTCTTTTTGGCGGCTCATTTTGTATGGGCCGTTTTCTATATACATACCCGACAGCGGCGTGCGGAAAACGAGAGAAGGACCCATCAATATAATTACTATACTATTATGAGAATGGAGGAGCATTATGTCAGTATTTACAGGAGCAGGAGTAGCGATCGTCACACCATTTCATGAGGATTTCAGCATCAATTATGAGGCGTTTGCGGAGCTGATCGAGTACCAGATCGCGAATTCCACAGATGCCATCATTGTAATGGGCACCACGGGGGAATCGGCGACGACGACGATCGAGGAACATATCGACGCGATACGTTTTTGTGTAAAGACAGTAAACGGGAGAGTGCCTGTGGTGGCGGGGACAGGTTCCAATTCCACCGATACGGCGATCCATCTGTCCGTGGAGGCGCAAGAATGCGGAGCGGATGCACTGCTCATTGTATCGCCTTACTATAATAAAGCGACACAGAACGGTCTGTACAGCCACTACAAAACCATTGCAAGTTCCGTAAAACTTCCGATCATCCTTTACAATGTGCCCAGCAGGACCGGCTGCAATATTCTGCCGGAGACCGTGGTAAGACTTTGCAGGGATGTGGAGAATATTGTGGGCGTGAAGGAGGCTTGCGGGAATATCTCCCAGATCGCCAAACTGTTTGCGCTGGCGGACGGTAAGGTGGATATCTACTCGGGAAACGACGATCAGATCGTACCAATTCTGTCGATGGGCGGAAAAGGTGTTATCTCGGTACTTTCCAACGTGGCGCCGAGGGAGACTCATGATATCTGCCAACTCTATTTTGACGGAAAAGTGAAGGAGAGCGCAGCGCTGCAGCTGAAAGCGATCCCTCTCGTGGATGCTCTGTTCTGTGAGGTGAATCCGATTCCGGTGAAAAAGGGCGTGGAGCTTATGGGAATTGCGGCGGGAACGCTTCGTATGCCGCTCTCCGAGATCGAACCGGCGCACGAAGAGATTCTGCGAAGGGCGATGGCAGATTTTGGATGTAAAATAAAATAAATTGTCTTCGGACAGCAAAGGATAAAAAGAAAGGCAGGGGAGGTTTTATGGTAAAGGTTATTTTGCACGGCTGCAACGGCAAAATGGGGCAGATGGTTACAGAGCTGTGCAGTCAGGATGAGGATATCAAAATTGTGGCAGGCATCGATGCTTTTCACCACCAGGGAGCCGGGGAATATCCGGTGTATCGGGATGTCTACAACTGCAATATAACAGCGGATGCACTCATTGATTTCTCTACGGCGTCGGCGGTGGATTCTCTTATGGATTACTGTGTGGAGAAGAAGATTCCCTGCGTAGTATGCACGACGGGACTTTCGGAAGAACAGCTCGAGCGTGTGAGGAGTGCGGCGGAGAAGATACCGGTCCTGCGTTCGGCGAACATGACGTTGGGCATTAACCTGCTGATAAAGCTGCTGCGGGAAGCGGCGGCGACTCTCGCACCTGCCGGATTTGATGTGGAGATTGTGGAAAAACATCACAATTTGAAAGTGGATGCACCCAGTGGAACAGCGATCGCGCTGGCGGACGCCATAAACGAGGAAATGGACGGCGCATACGAGTATGTTTACGACAGAAGCTGGATGCGCCAGAAGAGGGATAAAAAGGAACTGGGTATTTCCGCTGTCCGCGGCGGGACGATCGTGGGGGATCACGATGTGATCTTTGCCGGGACGGATGAGGTGATCACTTTCTCCCATAGAGCTTACTCCAAAGGCGTCTTTGCAAAAGGCGCCATACAGGCCGCAAAGTTTATAGCGGGAAAACCTGCCGGGCTTTACGCGATGTCGGATGTGATAGAGAATAGATGAGCCGGCAGGCGAATCTATTCGATACGGGGCAATTTGCGAAGCAAATCGCAACGTTACCCGAAGATGAGCCGACAGGCGAATCTGTTTATTTGATAACGAACTGGAGAATTTATGAACGAACTGGAACTTAATTTTTTGAAAAGTCTCTCAAACCAGTACCCGACTATCGCGTCGGCATCGACGGAGATCATCAATCTGCAGTCTATTTTAAATCTGCCCAAGGGGACAGAGCATTTTATGACGGATATCCACGGGGAATCGGAGCAGTTTAATCATATTCTGAAAAACGGTTCGGGCTCGGTGCGCCGGAAGATCCATGAGGAATTCGGCAACACCATGAGTGAGAAGGATAAGAAATCTCTGGCGACATTGATCTATTATCCGAAAGAAAAGCTGGATATTGTGCTGCAGAGCGAGGAGAATATAGAGGATTGGTATAAGATCACGCTGTACCGCCTGGTGCAGATCACCAAGCGGGTGGCGTCCAAATATACCCGCTCCAAAGTGCGGAAGGCGCTGCCGGCGGATTTTGCCTATATTATAGAGGAACTGATTACGGAGAAGGCGGAGCTGTCGGATAAGGAAGCTTACTACAATGAGATCATCCACACGATCATCCGTTTAGACCGCGCACAGGAGTTTATCACGGCGTTAAGCTATCTGATTCAGCGGCTGGTCATCGATCATCTTCATATTGTCGGAGATATTTACGACAGGGGGCCGGGACCGCATGTGATCCTGGATACGCTCAGCGAGTACCACTCGATCGATGTGCAGTGGGGGAATCACGATGTGGTATGGATGGGAGCGGCCAGCGGACAGGCAGCCTGTATCTGCAATGTGATCCGTATGGCGGCCAGGTATGGGAATCTCGCCACGCTGGAAGAGGGCTATGGCATCAATCTGATTCCGCTTGCCACGTTTGCGTTGACAACATACGCGGACACGAACTGTGACGCCTTCCGTGTTCACTATGACAACGACTATAACACGAAAGATCTGGCGCTGGATACCCGGATGCACAAGGCCATCACGATCATGCAGTTCAAGTTGGAGGGACAGGCGATCAGAAGGAATCCCTGTTTTGAGATGGAGGACAGACTGCTCTTGGACAAGATCGATTACGGGAAAAAGACGGTTCTTATCGGAGAGAAAGAGTACGCCATGAATGATGTGGATTTTCCGACGGTAAACCCGGGGGATCCCTATGCCCTTTCCACGGAAGAGATGGAAGTGATGAAGCGGCTGATCAAAGCGTTCATGAACTGTGAAAAGCTGCAGAAGCATGTACGGTTTTTGTTTGCGAAGGGCGGTCTCTACAAGGCATACAATTCCAACCTGCTCTATCACGGCTGTGTGCCGATGGATGAGGAAGGAAATTTCCTGAAGGTCAATGTGTTTGGGAAGAGTTACAGCGGAAAGGAGCTGTACGATGTACTGGAGCATTACGCCAGGAGAGGATACTATTCGAAACACCATCCGCAGGAGAAGATGAAGGGGCAGGATATCATGTGGTATATCTGGGCGGGGCCCAAGTCGCCTGTGTTCGGAAAAGACAAGATGGCTACTTTCGAGCGCTATTTTGTCTCGGATAAGGAGACGCACAGGGAAGAGAAAAACGCGTACTACAGACTGCTGGACAATGAGGAGATCATCAATAAGATACTGGAAGAATTTGGACTGGACAGAAACGAGTCCCATATCGTGAACGGTCATGTGCCGGTGGAAGCCAAAAAGGGAGAGTCTCCGATCCGGTGCGGCGGGAAGCTGTTTATCATCGACGGCGGATTTTCCAAGGCATACCAGGGGAAGACGGGTATCGCCGGTTATACGCTGGTGTGCAATTCCTACGGCATGAGGCTTGTGGCACATGAGCCTTTTGAGTCGACGGAAGCCGCCATCAAAAAGGAATCGGATATCTTTTCGGACAGTGTGATCGTGGAGACGATGAAAAAGCGTCTGCGGGTGGCGGATACGGATATCGGCGCGGAGATCAGGGAGCGGATCCGGGCGCTGGAAGGTCTGCTGCAGGCGTACCGGGATGGAAGCCTGGTGGAGAAAAATATATGACAGGAACTTATGTAAAACCTCAGCCCGACGGCTGAGGTTTTGTCTGTCCGGTCGTGCCGGCAACGAAGTACAGATCGAAGGTCCGGTTAGTTTGCGGTACCTGCCGCGCTGTTTACGCCGTCTGCGATGCCATTTGCCACATCGTCAACCGCATTTGCCGCGCCGTCCACAACGTCATCCACAGCGTCTGCCGCGCCGTTGGCCACATCTCCTACCGCACTGCCTGTGCCGTTGCCTGTGGAGCTGCCGTTTGTAGTGGTGTTGTTGCCTGCGGAGTTGCCGTTTGTAGTGGTGTTGTTGCCTC
>ERZ779622.1012-NODE-1012-length-12842-cov-9.083601_pt1 | contig 12842 bp, 11 predicted proteins | sample MGYA00514188_ERZ779622 | MGnify/ENA primary metagenome ERZ779622 (study PRJEB29562, sample SAMEA4376702) | mouse gut metagenome | isolation source: Cecum | study: EMG produced TPA metagenomics assembly of the A DSS colitis mouse model was used to assess the...
TCACCTGAAAGCCGTAGGCCCGGAATACGGTGGCCATCTCCTCCCCCACCCGGACCACGTTGTGGGTGCAGTCGGTGGTGCGGTAGGGGTCGCTCTCCTCGTAGGTATCCCCGTCGGTCATGGAATAGGCCTCGCTGCCGTGGGTGTGGAGAATCAAAATTTGGGGCCCCTCCCCCAGGCTGACATCCACCGTCCCCTCTCCCAGCAGAGAGGAATCCAGCTCCCGGTCGGTGCGGTTGTAAACGTAGATTTCCCCGTCCCGCAGGTACAGGCTGCCCTCCTTGCCCCGGCCGGTCATTTCTACAATGCCTTCCCCGCTGTCTGAGGGCTGAAGATCGGGCAGATCCGTGTCCTCCCCGTCCCCCAGGTCCGGCTCCCCGGTCTCTCCCGGCGCCTCCTGGCTTTCCCGGCGCTCCAGTACCGCCCCCTCCCCGGCGGCCAGGAGGGGGGAGGCCTTCAGCAGCAGGCGGCCCCAGCCGGTCAGCCCCTGCTCCCGGCCAGGCAGCTCCCCCAGTTGGGACTTCATCAGCCAGACGGCCATGGCCGGCTCCTCCCCCAGAGCGGTCAGGTCCTCTTTTACCCCTCCCAGGTCCGCCGTCAGGCTTACCCCCCAGGCCGCCGCCAGCGCCAGGCCCAGGGCTACTCCCCGGCGCAGGGCCCGTCCCATCCTGTTCTCCATAGCACCACTCCTTATCCTGTGTAAGCTGTTTTATCCAATTTATGTGGGCCTTGGGCCGGATATGTCACCCTTGTTTTTTGGTGGAAAAGAGAGTATAATATATGAGTTAAAATAGCGCCTTTTGGAGGTTTCTATGGAACGCACCACCATCATTCCCCCCGCTCAGGTAGAAGAGCAGCTCTCCCACTGCGCCGCCGTAGCCCGGATCACCGCTCAGTGGCCGGAAAAGCCCCTGGCCTTTGTGGATACCTACGGCTGCCAGCAAAACGAGGCCGACTCCGAGCGCATCCGGGGCTATCTGGATAAAATGGGCTTCGGCTTCACCGACAGCGAGGAGCAGGCCCGGATCATCGTCATCAACACCTGCGCCATCCGGGAGCACGCCGAGCAGCGGGTGTTCGGCAACGTGGGCGCCCTGGTCCATGTGAAGCGCCGCCGCCCGGACACCCTGATCTGCCTGTGCGGCTGCATGGCCCAGCGGCCCCAGGCGGCCCGGAAAATCCGGGAGTCCTACCGCCATGTGGACCTGGTTTTCGGCCCTCAGGCCCTGTGGAAGTTTCCGGAGATGATCCACGGCCTGCTTACCCGGCGGGGCCGGACCTTCTCGGTGGAGGACGAGGCCGGCTCCATTGCCGAAGGCATCCCGGTTGTGCGGCAGGATAAGATCAAGGCCTGGGTGTCCATCATGTACGGCTGCAACAATTTCTGCTCCTACTGCATCGTCCCCTACGTCCGGGGCCGGGAGCGGTCCCGGAAGCCCGGGGACATTCTCGCCGAGGTGCGCCAATTGGCGCAGGAGGGGTACAAGGACATCACTCTCCTGGGCCAGAACGTGAACTCCTATGGTAAGGACTTGGATGATCCCATAGATTTCGCCGGCCTGCTGGAGCAGGTGAACGCCATCCCTGGGGATTTCCTCATCCGGTTTATGACCTCCCACCCCAAGGACGCGACCCGGAAGCTCTTTGAGGCCATGGCCCGGTGCGAAAAGGTGGCCCCGGTGCTCCACCTGCCCTTCCAGACGGGGAACGACCGCATTCTCAAGGTAATGAACCGCCGGCACACCAGGGCGGAGTACCTGGAAAAAATCAAGGCCGTGCGGGCCCTGATTCCCGATATTGTCCTCACCTCCGACGTCATCGTCGGCTTCCCCGGGGAGACGACAGCGGAGTTTGAGGACACCCTCAGGGTGCTGGAGGCTGTCCGGTTCGACGCTCTGTTCACCTTCATTTTCTCCCCCCGCCCCGGCACCCCGGCGGCGGAGATGGACGACCCCATGCCCCGGGAGGAGAAGCTTCAAAACTTCAACCGCCTCACCGCCCTCCAGGACGCTATTTCTGAGGAAAAGCACGCCGCCTACATCGGGAAAACGGTGCGCTGTCTGCTGGACGGACTGTCCGATGACGATCGCTGCAACCTCACCGCCCGCACACCGGGCAACCGGCTGGTCCGGGTGGCGGGCGACCCCTCCGCCCTGGGCCAGTTCAGGGACGTGAAAATCACCGGGGCCAACAAGTGGTCGCTGACTGGAGAACTGATATAGAAAGAAGGTATCCCCATGCCGGAAATCACCCCCATGATGCAGCAATATCTGGACATCAAGGCCCAGAACCCGGATTCCATTTTGTTCTTCCGGCTGGGGGACTTCTATGAAATGTTCAATGAGGACGCCAGGCTGGTGTCCAAGGAGCTGGACCTGACCCTCACTACCCGGGACCGGAACAAGCCGGCGGCGGAGCGCACCCCCATGTGCGGGGTGCCCTACCACTCCGCCGACAGCTACATTGCCCGTCTCATCGCCAAGGGCTACAAAATCGCCATCTGCGAGCAGACCGAGGACCCGGCGCTGGCCAAGGGGCTGGTGGACCGGGATATCATCCGGGTGGTCACGCCGGGGACGGCCATGTCCGCCTCCATGCTGGAGGACAGCAGGAACAATTACATCTGCGCCGTCTACGGCGATTCTACGGCTTTCGGCCTGTGCCTGTGCGACATCTCTACCGGAGAGGTGTACGCCTCCTCCTTCTCCGCCGATGGGGAGGGGCTGGGCCACCTCCGGAATGAGCTGGCCCGCTTCCACCCCGCCGAGGCGGTGCTCTCCTCGGGGGCCTGGAACACCGACGGGCTGGTCTCCTTCCTCCGGCAGCGGCTGGACTGCCTGTGCGAGAGCGGGGGCGAGGCCCGGTTCCGCATCGGGGCCGCCCGGCCCCTGACGGAAAAGCAATTTAAGACGGGCCTTCAGGACATCCCCCAGGGGAACGAGGCCTCCATCCAGGCGGTGGGCGGCCTGCTGGCCTACCTCTACGAGACCCAAAAGACCGACCTGAGCCACATCTCCGCCCTCACCTACTACACCCCGGGGCAGTTTATGGAGCTGGACCTCACCGCCCGGCAGACTCTGGAGCTGACCTCCACCATGCGGGGCAAGGAGAAGAAAGGCTCCCTCCTCTGGGTGCTGGACAAGACCAAAACCGCCATGGGCGGCCGGCTCCTCCGGGGCTGGCTGGAACGGCCCCTCCTCTCCCCGGTGCAGATCGCCCGGCGGCAGCAAGGGGTAGCCGACCTGGTGGAGGATGCCATCACCCGGGAGGAGCTGTCTCTTGCCCTCCGGGAGGTCACCGACCTGGAGCGGCTGGCCGGCCGGGTGGTGTACGGCTCCGCCGGCTCCCGGGACCTGGCCGCTCTGTCCGCCGGGCTGGGGAAGCTGCCCCACATCCGGGAGCTGCTGGACCACTGCCCCTCTCCCTTGCTCCAGGAGCTGCGGGATAGTCTGGACGACCTGCCTGAGCTGCGCTCTCTGCTGGACGGAGCCCTCCGGGACGAGGACGAGAAGCCTCTGCCCTTCTCCGTCCGGGAGGGGGATTTCATCCGCCCGGGCTACAACGCCCAGGTGGACGAGCTGCGCTCCCTGCTCACCAACGCCAACAGCCATATCGTTGACATGGAGGTCAAAACCAAGGAGCAGACCGGCATCAAGAATATGAAGATCACCTCCAACAAGGTGTTCGGATACTACATCGAAGTGGCCAAGGCCCAGACAGGGCTGGTCCCCGGCCACTGGACCCGCAAGCAGACCACGGTGAACGCCGAACGGTACATCTCCCCGGAGCTGAAAGAGCTGGAGCACGCCATTCTCTCCGCCCGGGATCAGGTGACCGCCCTGGAGTACCAGCTCTTCTGTGAATTAAAGAAAGCCGTCTGCGCTCAGGTGGACCGCATTCAGAGGACCGCCGCCGCCCTGGCTCAGGTGGACGTACTCCAGTCCTTCGCCGCGGTGGCCGCCGCCAACCACTACTGTATGCCCCAGGTGGACAATTCCGACGCCCTCACCATTGTGGAGGGCCGCCACCCGGTGGTGGAGAAGATGCTGAATGGGACCCCCTTCGTCCCCAACGACACCCACATGGACGGCGGGGACGATCTGGCCGCTATTATTACCGGCCCCAATATGGCGGGCAAGTCCACCTACATGCGTCAGGTGGCGCTGATCGTCCTCATGGCCCAGATGGGCGCCTTTGTCCCGGCCCGCTCCGCCCGCATCGGGGTGGTGGACCGGGTATTCACCCGCATCGGGGCCAGCGACGACCTCTCCTCCGGCCAGTCCACCTTCATGGTGGAGATGACCGAGGTGGCCGCCCTGCTGAATCACGCCACAGGGAAGTCCCTTCTCATTCTGGACGAGATCGGCCGGGGGACCTCCACCTACGACGGCATGGCCATCGCCCGGGCGGTGCTGGAGCACTGCGCCGACCGCAAGCGCCTGGGGGCCAAGACCCTCTTTGCCACCCACTACCACGAGCTCACCGCCCTGGAGGGGACCGTCCCCGGGGTGAAGAACTACAACATCGCCGCCAAAAAGCGGGGAGGCGACGTAATCTTCCTGCGGAAGATCGTCCGGGGCGGGGCCGACCAGAGCTACGGCGTGGAGGTGGCCAAGCTGGCCGGGGTGCCTGACCGGGTGGTCCGCCGGGCCAGAGAGATTCTGGAGGAGCTGGAGAGCGGGAACGCCCCTGTAGGGGCCGCCCCCCCGGGCGGCCCGTCCCCCGACGGCAGCCAGCTCTCCCTGGGCGACCTGGGCGGGGAAACCGTGCTGAAAAAGCTGCGCATGACCGATGTAAACATCCTCTCCCCCATCGAGGCGCTGAATTTGCTGGCGGAGCTGAAGCAGGATTTGAACTGAGAAAGGACTTTTCCATGAAACATACGAAATATCTTGTCCCGCTCCTGGCCCTCTGCCTGCTCCTGGCCGCCTGCGGGCCCAAGTCCGACAAAGCCGTGACGCTGGGTCTGGATTACATCGCCAATACCCTCTCCGACAGCGGGTATTTTCCCCAACCTCTGGAGACACAGGACCCGGAGCTGGTGCCGGGGCTGCTGAACCTCTATGAGGACCGCATTGAGGCCGGCCCGGAGGACATCGCCCAGGCCCGGTACGCCATGTCCCTGGGGATGGTGGCCGACCAGTTCCTCCTGCTGGAGGGGGTGGACGGGGTGGCGGCCGGCCGCCTGGAACAGGCGCTGGCCACCTACGCCGAGGACCAGCGGTCCGCCTATGGGTTTTACGCCCCCGAACAGGCCGTCCGGATGGACGACCCCGTGGTGGAGCGGCAAGGCAACTATTTGCTCTTCGCCGTGGGCCAGGACCGGGATGGACTGGCCAAGCTATGCGCCGCCCTGATGTCCGGGGAAGAAGTGGACTTAGCTGATTTCCAACCCGACCTTCCCCCCGCACCCGATGTGTCGGGGCCTGATGTCCCTGAGCCCGACAGTTCCCAGCCGGAGGCCCCCCCGGTCATGGGGCCGTCTACGCCTTTCACCGAAGAAGAGCTGGAGCGGGCCCGGCAGACCGCGCTGGATTACTACACCGGAACGGTGTTCGATGTTACCGAGCTGGTCTTTGAGGAACAGATGGCAAATACCGTCAGCTTCACCGTCAAGTGCTCCAAGGGCGGCGTGAAGGTGGACCCGGACCGGAGCATCGTTCTGGAGCTTCAGGACGGGGCCTGGACCATGGTCAATGAGGGGTACTGACCGTGTACCTCCACACCCACTACTTTATGAACCCGCGCCGCCCGGCCAGCCGGCTGGAGATCGTCACCATTGTGCTGTCCGCGCTGGCCGTTTTCTTCATGTTGATTTTCGGGCTGGGATATGTCATTGCCATCCCCATGCGCAGCGGCGAGCCCTGGATGCTGGGAGTGACCGGGCTCCTGCTGCTGTTCGCCGCCATGCCCTGTACGCTGATTGCCCAGTTTCAGGGCCGGCGGCGGGAGTGGCTGCGGTGCAGCGGCTTCCCGGTACAGGGGCGGGTTGTCAAGGCGACGCACCACCGCTCCGTCAGCTATGGAAACCAGCGCCACCCCTGGACCGTCCTGTGCGAATACCGCTACGAGGGCCGGACCTACACCGCCCGCAGCACCTTCCTGTGGGACGAGCCAGCGGGTTCAACCGCGAAAATCTTTCTGGACCGGGACCGGCCCGGGCAGGCCTGGGTAGACCCGAAGTCCTTACAATACAAGATAAATTTGAGGTAAATTATGCCAAGCATTCAAGTATTAGACCCCCATGTGGCCAACCTGATTGCCGCCGGCGAGGTGGTGGAGCGGCCCGCCTCCGTAGCCAAGGAACTGATGGAAAACGCCATCGACGCCGGGGCGTCCACGGTGACGGTGGAAATTTCCCACGGCGGGCTGACCTTCCTCCGGGTGACGGACGACGGGAAGGGCATCCCGGCTGACCAGCTGAAAACCGCCTTCCTCCGCCACGCCACCAGCAAGCTGCGCACCGAGTACGACCTGGAGGCCATCGGCACCCTGGGCTTCCGGGGGGAGGCGCTGGCGGCCATCGCCGCCGTCTCCCGGATTGAGGCGCTCACCCGGACGGCGGACTCCGAGCTGGGGGCCTCCCTGGCCCTGGAGGGGGGAACCCCCGGCGAAATTGAGGAAGCGGGCTGTCCTCTGGGCACCACCTTGGTGGTGCGGGACCTGTTCTTCAACACCCCCGCCCGGCTGAAATTTATGAAAAAAGACGCCGCCGAGGGCGCCGCCGTCTTTGCCGCGGTCCAGCGTGCGGCCCTGTCCCACCCGGAGGTCAGCGTGAAATTTATCCGGGACGGCAAACAGGAGCTGCTTACCCCAGGGGACGGACAGCTCAAGTCCGCCGTATACGCCGTGCTGGGCCGGGAGCTGGCCCTGGGCTTCCGGGAGGTGAAGGCCGCCGGGGAGGACATGTCGGTTACCGGCTTCGTGTCCATGCCCGCCTGCTGCCGGGCCAGCCGGAGCTGGCAGTTCTTCTTTGTCAACGGCCGGCAGGTGAGGTCCCCCCTGATGACGGCCGCCCTGGAGGAGGCCTATCAAAACCAGAGGATGGTGGGCAGATTCCCCGGGTGCGTCCTTCACTTACAGACCAAACTGAACGCCGTGGACGTGAACGTCCACCCCGCCAAGACTGAGGTGAAATTTGGCGGCGAGCGGGCCGTCTTTTCGGCGGTGTACCACGCAGTCCTCTCCACCCTGGAGGGGGACGCCTCCCACCCCCGGGCGGTGCTGAACAACACCGAGCTTCCCGGCATACGGAAGCAGGACGCCGTAACGGAGAATCAGCTCCGGATCGGCGTACCCTCCGCAAGGGCGGACACCGTCCATCCTCAGACGCCTCCCAAACCAGCCGTCGTCCGAGTCCATGACAGCACCTATATACCGCCGTCCAGACCGGCACTGCCGGCAATCTCTCAGCCTGCTCCGGTAGGGCCAGGCCCGGCAGAGACGCAGCCGCCAAAGGTCTCCGCCGCCCAAACCGGAGCCCAGCGAAGCGGGTCCGGTTTGGAGAGGAGGCGCAACGAAGCGGAGCGGATATCCGGCGGCAGCCGGATGGAGCGGAGCGAAGTTTGTGCCGACGACGGCGCATGGCGCGTGGCCGGGGAGGTGCTGAACACCTACATCATCGTGGAGCGGGGAGAGACGGTGTACCTCATCGACAAGCACGCCGCCCACGAGCGGATGAACTTCGACCGGATGAAGGCCGCGGGCTACGACCCCATGTCCCAGGTCCTGCTTACCCCGGCGGTGTGCCGGCTGTCCCCTCCGGAGCGGGAAGCCCTTCTGGACCGCCGGGCGCTGCTGGAGGAGTTCGGCTTTGAGGCGGACGAGCTGGGGGCGGACCTGGCGGTGCGCCGGGCGCCTGACTACCTGGACGCCGCCGACATCCCCGCCGCCCTGGAGGAGCTGGCCCGGAGGCTGCTCACCGCCGGGAGCGCCGACCCCGCCGCCGCCCGGGACGAGCTGCTCCACACCATGGCCTGCAAGGCGGCCATCAAGGGAGGCTGGCACTCCGCCCCTCAGGAGCTGGAGCGGGTGGCCGCCGCCGTCATGTCCGGACAGGTGAAATACTGCCCCCACGGCCGGCCGGTGGCGATCACGCTGACCAAAAAGGAGCTGGAAAAGCAGTTCAGGCGGGTGTAACGGCCTCCAGCATGAGCCGGACCCCCAGGCGGAAGCCCGCCCTGTAATATTGAAAGGACCGCCGGGCCTCCAGCTCGCCCTCCAGCTCGAATACCCGATCTGTAAATTCGTCCCCCAGCATACGCTGCGCCTTGTCCCACTCCGCACAGAGCTTTCTGTACAGCTCCTGTTGTTTTTCGTCCCGCTCCGGGGTACAATCGTATTCACCGCCGTATATTTCGTAGAGTAAACTGTCCATATGCGTACCCCCCTGTTTGTTGTCTTTTTGTTAAGTTTATTATATTAGCAATTTATTAACTTGTCAAGGGGTAATTTTATGTTTGACCCAATTCTTTTCGGATGCCGCCTGCGGGAACTGCGGGAGAGCCGCGGCGAAAAGCAGCCTGCATTGGCTGAGGCTTTAAACGTTTCAGTTCCTCAAGTCAGCGATTTGGAAAACGGCAAAAAAGGAACCACGCTTCCAAAGCTCGCGCTGATCTGCCGGCACTACAACATCTCCGCCGACTATCTGCTGGGTCTCACCGACGAGCCCAGGCCCCACAAGCGGAAGAAAAACTGAATAAAAACCTCTCCGGAACCCTTGCATATTGTGTAATAGCTGTGCTATAATAAGTCCAGCCAATGACAAAATGAAAGCGTCCATAGGATTCACAGGCGAACCCCCGGAGAGATGCGACCTCTCCGGGGGTTCTTCTGCCTACCGTCTTTTCGTGTGTCTGTCAACCCACCGGCAAATGTAATAACCAATGACATTCGCAGCAGCGGACACAACGAGATCTAGAAAGACGTCCATAGGGATTCACCTCCTTCCCTTTGGCAGGACGGAAGGAACCTGTAAAGACGGCGCCGCAATTGTACCATATTTCGACAACATCCGCAAGGAGGCGGCACTATGCCCCCTAAAATCTTAGTCATCACCGGCCCCACGGCCTCGGGAAAAACCTGGCTGGCGGCGGAGCTGGCCAAGCGCCATAACGGCGAGGTGGTGTCCGCCGATTCCATGCAGATATACCGCCGCATGGACATCGGCACCGCCAAACCCACGGCGGAGGAAATGCAGGGCGTCCCTCACCACATGATCGACGTGGCCGACCCGGAGGAGGACTTCTCCGCCGCCCGGTATGTGGACATGGCGGCGGCTTGTGTGGAGGACGTGCTCTCCCGGGGAAAGCTGCCCGTCCTGGCGGGGGGAACGGGGCTGTATATTGACTCCCTTCTCTCGGGCCGCACCTTCGCCGCCTTTGACGGGGCCAGTCCCCTGCGCTCCGAGCTGGAGGCGCGGTACGCCCGGGAGGGCGGGGAGGCCCTTCTCCGGGAGCTGGCCCAGGCCGACCCGGACGCCGCCGCCCGCCTCCATCCCAACGACGCCAAGCGGATCGTCCGGGCACTGGAGGTGTGGCTGTCCACCGGCAGGACCATCACAGCCCACAACGAGCGGACCCGCGCCGTTCCCCCCCGGTACGACGCCCTCACCCTCACCCTGGACTACGAACGCCGGGAGGACATGTGGGCGCGCATCGACCGCCGGGTGGACAAGATGATGCGGGCCGGTCTGGTGGAGGAGGTCCGCGCCTTGCTGGACAGCGGGGTGCCTCAGCGGTGCACCGCCATGCAGGCCATCGGCTACAAGGAGATGATTCCTGTGGTCCTCGGAGAAGCTGCGGCGGCGGAGGCCGCCGCCCAGGTAAAGCTGCGCTCCCGGCAGTACGCCAAACGGCAGCGCACCTGGTTCCGGCGCGATCAGGAGGCCAAACGGCTTCTGTGGGGACCTGTCCCGAATTTTGCGGACGTACTACAGCGTTCGACAGCATATCTGGAAGAATTTGGTATATGATATGGGCATTCAAGAGCGGATGATATCAAGCTCCGCCTGTTCGCAACGCGCGGGACCCTACCCCTTTTGGCCTGCGGCCATTTCCCCCTGACAGGGGGAATCGGCCCTCCGACTCGAGACACAAACAGTCGGGCTTATAGCCCGCCTTGGTTTGTATCTCTCGCTCCAGTCCATCCGCGCTGCTCACGACGGCTCCGCTCTTAATAGAAAGAAGAGGTGCTACATATCATGACAACAATGACAAAAACCAACAACCTCCAGGAGATCTTTCTCACCCAGGCCCGGCGGGAGCGCCGGCCGGTCACCATGTTTTTGATGAACGGCTTTCAGATGCGGGGCTACATCACCGGCTTCGACGCCTTTACCGTCATTCTGACCAGCGACGGCAAACAGCAGGTCATCTACAAGCACGCCATTTCCACCATTGTACCCGAGCGGCCCGTCCCGCTGACTGAGGAGGCAATAGAGTAAGTTCCAGTACCGACGAAAGAGAGAACCCCTATGAAACAAGGAAAACCCCTGATTACCTTTACCATTCTGATCTTCGCCGCGGTAATCGCCCTCTATCTGGGCTACTACATATTCGGCGCCCTGAACGAGCCCTACCAGACCGCCCAGGTCTACTCCTACACCGCCAACGACAGCGTGACGGCGGAGGGTCTTGTGGTGCGGGAGGCCCTGGTCCTCCCGGCCCAGTCCGGCATCCTGGAGCTGACCCGGGCGGAGGGCGAGAAGGTGGGCAAGGGCCAGCAGATCGCTCTGGTCTACCGGGACAGTCAGGCCCAGGCCAGCCAGGCCCACATCGAGGAGCTGGAGCTGGCCATCGAGCTGCTGGAGGACGCCATCTCCCAGTCGGGCGACCTGGAGTCCGCCGCACGGCTGGACGAAAACATCATCCAGTCCATGGTGTCGCTGCGGGCCTCCTACGCCCTGGGCGACTGTACCCAGCTGCGGGAGCAGGTGCTGGGAGTGAAGAGCAGCGTGCTCAAGCGGGGCTACACCTACGGGGACGGCCTCGCCTCCGCCGACCTGTCCGCCCGGCTGCGCCAGCTCCGGGAGGAGCTGGCCGTCCTCACCCGCCAGTCCGCCCGGGCCACCACCCGGGTCTCCGCGCCCACGCCGGGGGTCTTTTCCAGCCTGGTGGACGGCTACGAAACCCGGCTTACCCCGGAGACCGTCAACCAGCTCACCCCCACCACCCTCCAGGAGCTCATCAACAGCCCCGCGGGGGAGGACGGCGGCGCCATGGGCAAGCTCATCACCTCCGACACCTGGTATTTCGCCGCCAATCTGCCCCAGGAGGCCGCCCGCCGCCTGGAGGAGGGGGACATCGCCCGCCTGCGCTTTTCCGGGGAGCTGAACCGGGACGTGGAGATGACGGTGGACCGCGTCGGCGCCACCGAGGGGGGGAAGACCCTGGTGGTCTTTTCCTCCAACCGATACCTCACCCTCACCACCTTGCTGCGCCACCAGACCGCCGAGCTGGTCTTTGAGAGCTGGTCCGGCCTGCGCATCCCCAAACAGGCCTTGCGCCTGGTGGAGTTTACCCAGGAGGCCCCCGACTCCGGCGGCGCCGCCTCCACCGCCTCCAAAATCGGGGTATACGCCCTGGTCAACGGCCGTACCGAGTTCCGGGAGGCGGACATCCTCTACGAGGGCAGCGACTACTATGTGGTCCGCCCTCTGGGCTCCGGCCGGAAGATTCTCCGGGCCGGGGATTCCGTCATCACCCAGGGCACCGGCCTGCAGGACGGCCTGCTGCTGGAGGGCTGACCGTATAATAGATACAGAGAGAAGGAATCATCATGGACCTGTCCCAGAACATCAAAGCCGTTCAGGAAAGAATTGCCGCCGCCGCCCGGGCGGCGGGCCGGGACCCGGGAGAGATTTCCCTGTGCGCCGCCACCAAGGTGCAGACCGACGAGACCATCCGCTCCGCCATCGCCGGCGGCATCCGCCTGTGCGGGGAGAACCGGGTGCAGGAGCTCACCGCACATCTGGAGGCCGGCGCCTATGCCGGGGCGGAGGTCCACTTCATCGGCCACCTCCAGACCAACAAGGTGAAGCAGGTGGTGGGCAGGGTCTCCCTCATCCACTCTGTGGATTCGGAGCGGCTGCTCCGGGCGGTAGCCGCCCAGGCGGACAAGCTGGGCCTGGTGCAGGACATCCTTTTGGAGGTGAACATCGCCGGAGAGCAGAGCAAGGGGGGCGTTTCCCCCGAGGAGCTGCCCCAGCTGGCCGGGCTGGCCGCAGGCTGCCCCCATGTCCGCCTGCGGGGCCTGATGGCAATTCCCCCTGTTTCCACCCTTCCGGGAGCCAACCGGAGATATTTTTCCGAAATGCGAAATCTTTTTGTTGACATAATGAAGAAAATGTCGGATAATCAAAGTGTTATGGATTGTCTTTCCATGGGCATGAGCGCCGACTATGAGGACGCTATCGCGGAGGGCGCCACCCTGGTCCGGGTAGGCACCGCTCTTTTCGGTCCCCGCCCTCCCATGAATCCCGCCCGCTGACGGCTCCGTGTCCATAGCTTACTTCTACTTTGAGAAAAGAGGATTTTACAAATGGGAATTTTTGACGAGTTCAAGCGGCTGGCCCACCCCTATGAGGACGAGGATGAGGATGATTATGATGATTTTGATATCTCCCCCCGCCCCGTAGAGCGCCGGGAGCGCGGCGTCGACCGCGCCCCCAGGGACAGCGGCTACAGCAGCTACAACAGCGCCCCTGTCCCGGAGGACGACCGCCGCTCCAACAAGGTGGTCAACATCCGGGCCGCCACCCAGCTCCAGGTGGTGCTGGTGAAGCCCGAGCGGTTTGAGGACGCCTCCTCCATCGCCGACCACCTGCGGGAGAAGCGCACCGT
>ERZ779622.1013-NODE-1013-length-12839-cov-5.480131_pt1 | contig 12839 bp, 16 predicted proteins | sample MGYA00514188_ERZ779622 | MGnify/ENA primary metagenome ERZ779622 (study PRJEB29562, sample SAMEA4376702) | mouse gut metagenome | isolation source: Cecum | study: EMG produced TPA metagenomics assembly of the A DSS colitis mouse model was used to assess the...
GCCCTCTGGGTATTTGCAGAGTGCCCGGACTTGACCTGGGATCAGGCTTTGAAACCATACCAGGTGCCCAAAACGGACGGGCGGATCAAGCTTACGGTAGTGCCTACTACCAGCGGGACCGGCTCGGAGACTACCGGATGCTCGGTTTTGAAGGACAAAGACAACCGGAAGCGCATGATTCTTTCCAAGGAAATCATTCCCTCGGAGGCAATTCTGGATTTTACGCTGCTGCGCAGCCTGCCGCTGAAGAATATCGCTTATTCCGGGACGGACGCTCTGGCTCATGCACTGGAAGCTGCCGTTTCCCTGCGCAGTAATTCCCTGGTGAGGGAGATCTGCATCCAGGCGGCAGTTGTGCTTCTCAAAAACCTGCGCCTTTCCTATGAAGGGGACTTGAAAGCTCGCGAGAAAGTACATATTGCGGCCTCCATGGCGGGAATGGGAATTGGAAATGCCGGAACCGGCATGGCTCACGGCATGGATCAAGCAGGGGGAGATTTTCATCTGCCCCACGGGCTGATGACCGGGCTGGCGCTGCCGTATACCATGCAGTATCTGATGCCGCAGCCGGTTTATACGGAAGTAGCGGAGCAGCTGGGCTATAAGGGAACGGACGAGGAAAAACAGAAGCGCCTGATTGGGGAAATATTTGACATGTACAAAGCAATAGGCATGCCGGTGACATTGAAAAAGGCGGATGTTCCAAAGGAAGAGTATCTGGGCAGAATTTCCTCCTATGTTGAGCGGGCGATGCCGGATGCAAATATAAAAAATTGTCCCAAAGATCCGGCCCGGGAAGATCTGGAGCGGCTATATGAGGCATTTTACACAGGTATGTATGAGAGAAAGGATGGATAGCCATGAGCGAGAAAATGGAAGTGCTGGCGATTACGGACAGCCATCGGTGTGAGGTGCGCACGGTGACGCGGCCCCAGCCGGGAGCGGGGGAGGTTTTGATTAAAATAGACGGCTGTGCACTGTGTACTTACGAGCAGAGGATGTTCACCCGGCAGGCGCCCACGCCTCTTCCTGTAGTAGGGGGCCACGAAATTGCGGGTGAAATTGCAGGAACCGGAAGCGGCGTCAGTCCGGAAGAATATCCGATGGGGAAAAAGGTGGCGGTGCGCCTGATCAGCAGCTGCGGAAAATGTTATTTCTGCCGGCGCGGGGAAGAAAATCTCTGTGCGGCTATCAGCGCAGGAAAGAGCAGGCAGTCGGAAATTCCCGGATCCGGCGGGCTGGGACAATATGTGGCAGTTCCCGTGGGGAAGGTATGGGAAATTCCGCAGGATCTTCCGGTGGAACAGGCGGTATTTGCAGAACCCCTGGCATGTGTGCTGAACAGCATTGAGAAAGGGCAGATACAGCTGGGGGATGATGCGGTAGTGATTGGCGGAGGCATTATGGGAATGCTGCATGTGATGTGTGCAAAGCTTTCCGGGGCGCGGGTTACCCTTTCGGAGCCGGATCCGGAACGCCGCAGGCTTGCAGAGGAGCTGGGCTGTGATTTTACCATAAATCCCTTGGAAACGGATCCGGCTGCTTTTCTTAAGAGTATAACAAAGGGGCTCGGGGCAGAAGCTGTTTTCAATACAACTCCTATTTCAGCGGTGGCGGCTCAGGCAGTCGGCATGGCCGCTCCCATGGGGCGGGTGGTCATGTACTCCTCCCAGCATCCGGATCATCCGGTAGAGATAAGCCCCAACTGGCTGCATAAGACAGAGACTGTAATCACCGGGGCCGTAAGTCCCAGCATCCGCTCTTTTGACCGGGCCGTAAATCTGATTTCCAAAGGGCTGATAGACACCGGCAAACTGGTATCCGGCGTATTTGATTACCGTGACGGAACAGAAGCCTTTGAAGCGGCTATCCGCCCGGATACCTTCCGCATCGTGGTGAGATTTTCGTAATGCGCAGACAGCTATTGAGGGTCAAAGCAGTAGAAGGGCTGCATGTAGGTCCCTGCTATGAATTGTCCAGGCAGACAAAGCGTCACCCGTGCAGGATTACGGTAAAGACAAGGCGGGGAAGATTTGATGCAAAGTCCGGCCTTCAGTTATTGGAGGCAGGCATGGAGCCCGGAGAACGCGTGGAGCTCTGCTTTGACGGATCGGGAGAAGAAGAGGCGGAGGCTGCCCTGGAGTGCTTTGTATTACGATACTTTGAGAGTGAATGAGCAGCAGCTTCAAAGGGAGGCTGCGGAACTGAAATCAGCAGAATCCCTAAGAAAGCCCCAGAAGAATTTGCAGCCGCAAAAGGGGCGGCAAATCCTTCTAAGGAGAGGGCTTCGGAGGGAGGCTGCGGAACTAAAATCAGCAGAATCCCGAAGAAAGCCCCAGAAGAATTTGCAGACGCAAAAGCGGCGGCAAATCCTTCTAAAGAGAGGGCTTCGAAGGGAGGCTGCGGAACTAAAAATGGAGGATTTAGGATGCTGATTTCTATGAAGCATACATTGAAGGAAGCCAGGGAAAAGGGATACTGCGTTCCGGCACTGGGAATCGGAAACGAACACAATCTCCGGGCCTGTCTGCGTGCAGCGGAGGAAAAACAGTCGCCGGTGATTCTGCTGGTGATGTACGGCAATAATCCCGACATTGAATATTTCGGCAGAATTGCCACGGATTTGGCGCGCAGAGCCGCAGTTCCGGTGTCTATCATCCTGGATCACGGGGCGAAATATGAACATGCGGTTTCCGCCATCCGGGCAGGCTTTACGGACGTTATGATTGACTGCTCTTCCCTGCCTTATGCAGAGAATGCGGCGCAGGTGAAAGAGGTTGTAAAGGCGGCCCACGCGGTAGGCGTAGGGGTTGAGGCGGAACTGGGCCATGTGGGCAGCGGTTCGGCCGGTACGGAGATGAACGGAGAAGGTGCGGGGGACAGTGTATTTACGGTTCCGGCGGAAGCGGTGAACTTTGCAGCAGAGACGGAAATAGATGCCCTGGCCGTGTCCATCGGGACCGCCCACGGGGCTTACCGGGGGACGCCGAAGCTTCAGTTTGATCTTTTACAGGAATTAAGGGAGAAGGTGCCGGTGCCTCTGGTGCTTCACGGGGGATCCGGCACCGGCGACGAAAATCTGGCCAAAGCCTGCCGGATGGGAATCTGCAAATTAAACATTGCCTACGACCTTTACCGGGGAGGCATCGACCATTTGCTTGCCCACGATGTCTCGGGCAACGGCGCCTATGGGCTTTACAGGCTTTTGGGCCAGGGAATACAAGAAGCTGCGGAACATGCGATCGAAATCTGCGGTTCTGCCGGCAGGGCGTGAGCGGAGGAGGCCTGGAATGATTTCTCAAAGGGTAGTTGTGGTGAACCCCACAGGTCTTCATGCAAGACCTGCATCAAAATTTGTGGCGGAAGCAAAGAAATACCAGAGCAGTCTGATTATCAAAAAAAGCGGGAAAGAAATCAACGGAAAGTCGATTATCCAAATTATGTCGGCAGGAATTTCCGCGGGAACGGAGATCTGCCTGGAGGCAGAAGGACCGGATGAGGAGCGTGCGGTAAAAGCACTTTCGGAGTTGATTCATTCCGGTTTTGGAGAAGTGTGAATGTAAGCTTTCAAGTGCCTGGTGGGCGGAAGCAGTTTTATATGAGATACTCCCTTTTGAACGACGGGGCTTGATGAGCGCCGGCCTGTTTCAAAGGGAGTATTTTTTTCTGGGAAATTAATAAGTTGAAGAATCGGGGCAGAGTTGCTATAATATAATAAATTACAATTCCCGGAAGGGGGCGAGAGACTTGGAAGAGAAGGGAGAGGTTCTGAAAGCTTTTGTTAAGCAAATACGGAAGATATTCGGAGCATCTTTAAGACAGATAATTTTATATGGCTCTTACGCAAGAGGCGATTACCGGGATAATTCAGATATGGATATTATGATTCTCACTTCCTTGGCGGAATCTGAAATTCGGGAGCTTGAAAACATCGTGTATGATGCTGCATATGAGTATTTGCTTTCGGACGGAATCGTAATTAGCGTGATTATTAAGAATGAGTCTCATTTTAATTATTGGCTGGGGGCTTTGCCGTATTATGATAATGTCAAGAGAGAAGGTGTAGTTCTTGCCGGATAATCGAAAAAGGGATTTGTGTAAATACCGAATGGATGCAGCAGAAGAAACCTTTGAGGTGGCGGAAGAGTGTCTTAAAGGGGCCCATTATAAAGATGCCATTAACCGTTCTTATTATGCGGTTTTTTATGCGGTAAAAGCTGTCTTGGCTTTGGAAGAAAAAGATTTTAAACGCCATAAAGATGTAATAGCGTATTTTAACCAGACATATGTTGCAGCTGGGATTTTCCCAAAGAGCCTGGGGAGAAAACTTGCAAGATTGCAGCAGAAACGTGAAAAAAGCGATTATGATGACTTTTATATTGCTTCAAAGGATGAGGCAGAAGAACAGCTGGAGTACACAAAGGAGCTGTTCGAAGCGATAAAGAAGTACTTGGCCGGATTTGGTATTTTGCAGCCCGGCGCTTAGTATTAGGGAGGAACCCATGAAATTTAAAGAAAAATATTTGGCGGGCCAGATTCCTTTCGAGGAGATCGACATTTACATCCAGGAATGGGGTGAGAATGAGGAGCCCTGTACCCTGCGGGAATATCTGGGGCTTAACGAAGAGGAAGAGGATGTCTGGGTTTCCGACAGCGACGAGGCGCTGATGGAGCTTTTGGACAAGCAGAAGAAATAGAAAGGAAGCACAAGGATGGAGAGCAGAGTAGCAAAGACATTGGAGAACCATAAGAAAGGATATAACTGCTGCCAGGCGGTGGCCTGCGCCTACTGTGACCTGGTAGGCATGGACGAAGCTACCTTATTCCGGGCAGCGGAGGCTTTCGGCGCGGGAATGGGAGGAATGGAGACTACCTGCGGCGCCGTATCGGGGGCGGTCCTTCTGGCGGGCCTGAAGAACAGCGGCGGGGATTTGGAGAATCCCAGAACCAAGGGGGGCAGTTACCGCTTGTCCAAACAGATTGTGGAGGAATTCCAAAAGAAAAACACCACGGTAGTCTGCAAGGAGTTAAAAGGTGTAGAGACCAAGCAGGCGCTTCGCTCCTGCGACGGCTGTATCGAGGATGCGGCGGCGATCGCGGAACGGATTTTGTTCGCGGAGTAACCGGGATGGTCCGGGTTTATATAGCGAAATTTACAGAAGAAAAAGCGGATCACTCCCGTCAGTCACGGCGGGCGCACAGGCTTTTGGAGACGGTCCTTGAGAGGGACTATCCACAGGTCCGTGCGCCTTTTCTGCTGGAGAAAGACGAAAACGGGAAACCGTTTCTGTCAGAATGCCGGGATATTTATGTAAACTTATCCCACAGCGGTTCCTATGCGGCCTGTGCCGTGGGAGACGGGCCTGTGGGTGTGGACGTGGAGGCCTGGAGAAACCGGAGCAGATGGGAAGGGATTATAAAAAAGCTGCACCCGGGAGAGCGGGAAGATCTTTGGAAGACGGGAGAGGCGGAGCGTGAAAAGCAGTTTGTCAATCTCTGGGTCTTAAAGGAAAGCTTTCTGAAAGCGGAAGGAAAGGGACTCCGGCTGCCTCTGGATTCCTTTTACATGGAGGGAAAGATAGGAACGGCCGGGATGGTCAGGCAGGAACGGCCGGGACCGCCGTATCATTATTTTCTGTATGATATGGGGGAAGAGGCCTGCAGTCTTGCCGTCTGCTCCCGGGATCCGGAGCTGTCCCGGGATCCGGTCTGGGTTTTGCTTCCGGAAGAATGATCTGGCTTTTTTTCCGGGGGTCTGGTAAAATGGGTGAGAGGTGAGAAGAGATGGAGAAGAACAAAAAGAAACTTTCCGCGCCCCTGATAGTTGCGCTTGTGCTGTGTGTGGCGCTTTTGGGATTCAGTGCTTTCCAGCTGGCGGGAATTTATGTGGAATATAAAAAGGGTGAGGATGAGTATGAGGCTCTCCGGGAGTTTGTAAAAACGGAAGTGCCGGAGGTTGATTATGAAGGAGACGAGCCTCTTCAGCCGGAGGAAGAAGCGGAACCCAGGGTGGATTTTGCAGAGCTGAAAGCGCTGAATGAAGATATCATCGGCTGGATCGAAGTCCCGGATACCCCTATCAGCTATCCCATCGTGCAGGGGGAGGACGATGTATATTATCTGACCCATACCTTCAACAATACAGAGAACAGCGCGGGCAGTATTTTTATGGAAACCTTAAATAGTGCGGATTTCTCGGACGTACATACCATTCTCTATGGACATAATATGAAGAACGGTTCTATGTTCGGGACGCTGATGGAGTATGAGTCACCCTCCTATCTGGTGGCGCATCCCCTGATTTTTATTGATACGGAAGAGGGGTCCCATGCTTATAAGATTTTCTCCTGCTACCGGGTCGATGCAGACAGCGACAGCTATACCATCGGATTTAAAGCGGATGAAATGTATGTGAATTTCCTGAAAAAGCTGAAAGAACGATCTGCCTATGACACAGGGGTGGAGGTAACTATGGACGATAAAATCATCACCCTCTCCACTTGTACCAATACAGGAACAAACCGCTATCTGGTTCATGCAAAGAAGGCCTGGTAGAAAGGAGCAGTGCAATGGTAGAGGAAAGATTAAGCCGTCTGCGGGAGTATGTGGAAAAGAGCCGCGCCCTTGTGTTTTTCGGAGGAGCCGGCGTTTCCACGGAAAGCGGAATTCCCGATTTCCGCAGCACGGACGGGCTGTATCATCAGGAGTGGAAGTACCCGCCCGAGACGATTTTGAGCCACAGCTTTTTCGTGCAGCATACGGAAGAGTTTTACCGTTTTTATAAAAAGAAAATGCTCTGTCTGGATGCCCTGCCCAATGCCGCTCACAAAAAGCTGGCCCGGCTTGAGGAGCAGGGGAAGCTGACTGCCGTAATCACCCAGAATATCGACGGCCTGCACCAGCTGGCAGGCAGTAAAAAGGTGTACGAGCTCCACGGATCCGTACACCGGAATTACTGTCAAACGTGCGGGAAATTTTATGACGCTCACTACATGCTGGAGGCGGAAGGCGTGCCCCGCTGTGAGTGCGGGGGCCTCATCAAGCCCGATGTGGTGCTCTACGAAGAAGGGCTGGACCAGAAGACCATCCAGGGAGCGGTAGAGGCAATCGCCCATGCAGATCTTCTGATCATCGGCGGAACTTCCCTGGCCGTCTATCCGGCTGCGGGACTGATTGACTATTTTACAGGAAAACACCTGGTTGTAATTAACCGGGCAGCTACGCCCAGGGACAGCCATGCGGATCTGCTGCTCCAGGCCAATATAGGAGAGGTGCTCAGTGGAATATAAGGTAGGAGATATTGTACGCTTAAAAAAGCAGCATCCCTGCGGAAGTTTTGAGTGGGAAATTCTGCGTGTGGGTGCGGACTTCCGGCTGAAATGCCTGGGGTGCGGACATCAGATTATGACGCCCAGGAAACTGGTGGAAAAAAATACCCGGGGACTGCGGACACCGTGAGAAAGAGCTTGCATTTATCTTCCAGATATGCTATAGTATTAACCCGTGATATATTATTTTAATTTCCTTGTTTCCTCCGCAGAGAGGAAGCCAGAGACCAAAAGGAGGTAAAGCATGAACAAATATGAATTAGCACTTGTTGTGAATGCAAAGGCAGAGGATGACGTGAGAACGGCTACCGTAGAGAAGGCAAAAGAATACATTGCGCGCTACGGCGGTACGGTTACGGAAGTTGAAGATTGGGGCAAGAAGAGACTTGCTTACGAGATTCAGCACATGAGAGAAGCGTTCTACTACTTCATCCAGTTCGAAGCTGACGCAGCCTGCCCGGCAGAAGTGGAGCGGCATGTTCGTATTATGGAAAATGTCATCCGCTATCTGTGTGTTCGCAAAGACGCATAGACTTAGGGTTAACCGGAAAGTAGAGGATTGTTAGTATGAATAAAGTGATTTTAATGGGACGTTTGACCAGGGATCCGGATGTCCGCTATTCCCAGGGCGAGAGCGCTACGGCAGTAGCCAGATATACGCTGGCGGTAGACCGCAGGTTCCGGCGGGACGGAGATCAGAGTGCGGATTTTATCGGCTGCGTGGCCTTCGGCCGTCAGGCGGAGTTTGCGGAGAAATATCTGCGCCAGGGTACCAAGATTGCCATTAGTGGAAGGATTCAGACCGGAAGCTATACCAACCGTGACGGACAGAAGGTGTACACCACGGATGTTGTGGTGGAGGATCAGGAATTTGCGGAGAGCAAGGCGGCAGGCGGCAGTGCCGGCGGTTTCCAGCAGCAGGGCGGCTTCCAGAGCGCACCGGCTCCTTCTGCGGCGGCGGGCGACGGCTTTATGAACATCCCGGACGGAATTGACGAAGAATTGCCGTTTAGCTGACAATCGCGGAAAGTAGAAAGATAAATTTAGAAGGAGGTAACATCCATGGCTTACACAAAATCGGATAAGAGCGATTCTCCCATGAGAAGAAGAGGCATGGGACGCAGAAGAAAGAAAGTGTGTGTATTCTGCGGCAAAGAGAATAACGAGATCAATTACAAAGATGTAAATAAATTAAAGAGATACGTATCTGAGAGAGGAAAGATCCTTCCCAGAAGAATTACGGGCAACTGTGCAAAGCATCAGAGAGCCCTTACTGTGGCGATCAAAAGAGCCCGCCACGTTTCACTTATGCCCTACGTAATGGACTAAAGTTTGGTTGAGAAAGGCTGCCGGGTTTTCGGCAGCCTTTTTTACAAAATAACCCAGGCGAAATCGGCGTATACTATTTTCAGAGGAAACAAAAATACAAAATTTTTATAGGAGGCAGCATGGAGACAAAGGCATTGAAACTGAGAGACAATTTTTACTGGGCGGGTATTCTGGACGATACGCTCCGGGTCTTTGATATTATCATGTATACGGAATTCGGGACCACCTACAATTCTTACGTATACAAAACCGGGGATAAAGTGATTCTTTTCGAGACTGTAAAAGAGAAATTTTTTGACGATTACTTAAAAGAGCTGAAAGAAGTAGCGGATGTAACGCGGATTGACTATCTGGTAGTCAACCATACGGAGCCGGACCATGCAGGCAGTGTGGAAAGGCTTCTGGAGCTGAACCCGCAGCTGAAAATCATAGCCACCGGGACGGCGGTTTCTTTCCTGCAGAGCATTGTAAACCGGGATTTCTGCAGTATTTCCGTGAAGGATAATCAGGAAATGAAGATCGGGAATTCCGTCTTGCGCTTTCTGCATGTGCCGAACCTGCACTGGCCGGATACCATGTACACGTATCTGGAAGAGGAGCAGATTCTGGTGACATGCGATTCCTTTGGCTCCCACTACGCCTTCCCGGACATTTTGTCCAGCAAGATTACGAACCAGGAGGACTACTGGAAAGCCACGCGCTATTATTTTGACTGCATCATCGGGCCTTTTAAGCCCTTTATGTTAAAAGCTTTGTCCCGTATCCGGGATCTGGATCTCTCTATGATCTGTACCGGTCACGGCCCGGTGCTGGATGCGGGAATTGATAAAATGCTGAACACCTATGAGGAGTGGTGTACTGTTGTAAATCCCAATTCCGGGAAGACGGTGGTGATCCCCTATGTGAGCGCTTACGGCTATACGGGCCAGCTGGCGGAGCAGATCGAAAAGGGAATCCGGGACAGCGGCCCCATTGAAGTGCGGATGTATGATATGGTTACGGCGGATGCGGGAAAGGTTCTGGAAGAGCTGGGATTTGCAGACGGCATCCTGTTTGGAACACCTACCATTGTGGGAGAGGCTTTAAAGCCTATCTGGGACTTGACAACCTCCATTTTTGCGGGAACCCACGGAGGAAAGCTTGCCGGGGCCTTCGGAAGCTACGGCTGGAGCGGAGAGGGAGTTCCCCATATTACGGAACGGCTGCGGCAGCTTCAGATGCGGGTGGTGGAAGGCTTTACCGTCCGGTTTAAGCCGAGCCAGGTGGATCTGCTGAATGCGTATGATTACGGTTACGATTTCGGCTGCCGGCTTTTGGAGAAAGAGAATCCCAAGAAGCATAAGGGGAAGACTTCTTTGGTAAAATGCCTGGTCTGCGGGGAAATTTTCGATTCTTCCCTGGAAATCTGCCCGGTCTGCGGCGTAGGGCCGGAGAATTTTGTTTCCGTGGAGACGGAGGAGACTTCTTACCGCAGGGATACGCAGAAGCTTTATGCAGTTCTCGGCAACGGAGCTGCGGGAGTGGCGGCGGCCAAAGCCATCCGGGAGCGGGATAAAACCGGGTCTATTTATATGATTTCCAATGAAGAATACCCGGCTTATAACCGGCCTATGCTTACGAAATCCCTGGTGGCGGGTCTTGATGCGGATCAGATTGCCATTCAGGATGCTTCCTGGTACGAGGAACAGAATATCTGTCAGATCCTTGGAAAGGAAGTGGTTTCTGTGGATACCAAAGAGAAGGAGATTCACACGTCAGACGGGGCGAAATTCCGGTATGACAGTCTGATTTACGCCCTTGGAGCCGAGAGCTTTGTTCCGCCTATTCCCGGATCGGATCTTCCGGAGGTGGCAGTGATCCGCCGTCTGTCCGACACAAAGAAAGTGGCGGAGCTTTTGGAGAAAACCACGGATGCGGTAGTAATCGGCGGAGGCGTGCTGGGGCTGGAGGCAGCCTGGGAGCTGAAAAAAGCCCGCTGCCGCGTGACGGTGCTGGAGCTGGCGCCCAGGCTTATGAGCCGCCAGCTGGACGAAGGCGCAGGAAAGATGTTGGAGAGCATCGGCCAGGCCCAGGGCATTGAGATCCGTACGGGCGTAACCATCGAGGCCATCGAGGGAGAGGGCCGTGTAGCAGGAGTCCGGCTTGGCGGAGGCGAGGTGATTCCGGCCCAGCTTGTGATTGTATCCTGCGGTGTGCGGGCCAATACCAAAATTGCGGAAGAGGCGGGGATCTTTGCGGAACGTTCCGTAGTGGTGGACAGCCGGATGCAGACGAATGTGGAAGGGATTTTTGCCTGCGGAGACTGCGCCCAGTATGAAGGGCTTAACTATGCAATCTGGCCCCAGGCTGTAGAGGAAGGAAAAATTGCGGGAGCCAATGCAGCAGGAGAAGCACTGGAATATTTGCCGTCTCCGGCAGCTCTTACCTTCCATGGCATGAGTACGGCCCTTTTTGCCATAGGAGACAACGGCAGCAACCCCAATCTGATTTACAGGACCGTAGAGTTCCAGGATGTTTCCAGAAAGCAGTATGAGAAGTACTATTTCCGGAACAACCGTCTCTGTGGTGTGATTCTCATCGGTGATACAGGGAAAATGGCGGAATTGTCTGAGGCGGTAGCCCGCAGGGCTTCCTTTGGGGAATTGTTTGGGAAATAGAATAAAATAATTTGGTAAAAGCGCCTGCAGGAAGGAGAACTTCTGCGGGCGCTTTTGAATTTTTATCCTGTCAGGCGTTGGTGTAGTAGAAAGCACGGAATTTGTATTTATCGCCGCGGACAACGGTTTTGTGGATGGCAATCAGCCGTTCCTTTTCGTAGCAGAACCGTTCCAGAAGCATGCAGGGATCCTGGGTAGAAATCTGAAGATAACTGGCTTCCCGGGGGGATGGCATAATGGGGGAAAGCAGTTCGTTGGCATTGTCAATTTCCATAGAATAATACGATTCCAGATAATGGTACAGGGAGCCGGATTTCAGATATTCCGGGTCCAGACGGGCAAAGCGGTCCTTGGGAAGATAGGTGGTCTCCAGCATTAGGGGATAGTCGTTGGCGCTCCGCAGCCGTATGAGCTTGTGCCAGAGCCTGCAGTCTTCTTTTGGGAGAACGGCCTCTGCCAGATACCGGTCTTCCGCAATGATATCACAGTCTATGATCTGATTGGTAATCTCAATGTGCTGGGCCCGGAGGGAACCCACAAAGGAATAGAATTTGGAGAGGGTCTGTTCATACATCTGAGGTTTGACGAAATTGCCGCTGCCCTGTTTTTTCTCTATATATTTGTCCCGGTACAGCTCTTCCAGGGCCCGCCGTATGGTGGCGCGGCTTACATGATACATTTCACAGAGGGAGCGCTCGGAAGGAAGATAGGTCTTTTCCGAATAGTAGCCGGACAGGATTTTCATTTGAAGATCACGGTAAATATCCTGATACAAAGGTGTACTGCTCATGGCATTGCCTTTCATAATTGCATAGTTCTCTTGTCCTTTTTAGTATACCCCCGGCGGGATAGGCAGTCAAACCATTTTGCCGACTGGTATGGTATTTGTTAGGGTACCACTTGGCAATTTGGGCTTAAAAGGCCTCAAAACCTTGTCATTTTTAACATTTTATATAAAATAGAGATAAGAAACAACAAATTAATGGACAAAATGACAAAAGGAGAGGAACGGTTTGAAATATCAAGAATATTATGAGGTGATTACAAAGCAGTTGGAACAGGAATTCAGGGAAGAGGGAGAGCAGATCCGGCAGGCGGCGGAATACTGTGCGGAATCCGTGATGGCGGGACGGGTTATTCATGTATTTGGCTGCGGCCATTCCCAGATGTTTGCCATGGAGGTGTTTTACCGGGCAGGGGGATTGGTGCCGGTAAATGCGCTTTTGATTCCGCATCTTGCACTTTTCCCCAAGGCGAAGCTGAGTACCATGCAGGAGAGAGTGGAAGGATTTTCCAAGGGATACTTGGAATTGGAAAATACAGATGCCAGGGATACTATGATTATCATTTCCATATCGGGCCGCAATGCAGGCGTTGTGGACATGGCCCTGGCAGCCAAGGAGATTGGCATGAAAGTGGTGGCTCTGGTGTCTGGGGCATTTGCAGGTGCGACTACTTCCCGTCATTCCAGCGGTAAAAACCTGCGGGATGTGGCCGATACTGTGATTGACATTAAATGTGTTGC
>ERZ779622.1014-NODE-1014-length-12831-cov-9.442314_pt1 | contig 12831 bp, 8 predicted proteins | sample MGYA00514188_ERZ779622 | MGnify/ENA primary metagenome ERZ779622 (study PRJEB29562, sample SAMEA4376702) | mouse gut metagenome | isolation source: Cecum | study: EMG produced TPA metagenomics assembly of the A DSS colitis mouse model was used to assess the...
GTAGTTTCTTCCTCTGCTCTGTTCTGCCCAAAAATTTCATTCTTCTGCCCTGCCTCCCGTGCAGTTCCCTTTCAAATCAATATAACATTGGAAAAAAGCAAAGTCAATTTTTACTCGGATGAATCCGAGTCGGTTTCGTCCGAGTAAATTTTTCTTTTTCGTGATTTGTTATGCCACTTGGTCGAGTAGGCTTGCCCCTTGCGGGGGCAGGCCTCTCTTCAGAACCGGACGTGCGGCTTTTCCGCATCCGGCTCTTTGCAAAGTTAATTGTTCAACAACTATCACCCATCGATACTAACATATATTTTCGGGTGAGCCAGAGGACACTCTTTTAGCATCGCATTAAATGCTTCCCATGTATAACTTTTCTTCTGACTCCTGTGGTTTAACCAATAGAACAGACTTCTTCTGACTCGATAACAGAAGTCATTTATGCCCTTAAAGTTGTCGGTTATCCCATAGTAATGATAGTATCCAGCCAGTATCTGATTCAGTTTTTTAATTATCTGCGCAAGCGGCAGTATTCGCATTTTTGCTATCTCTCTGTGCACTTCCCTGCACTTCTTCGCAAACTTCTTTATGCTGGTTTTCCTCTTCACCCTGAACTTTCCGTTCCTGCTTTTGGAACAATAGTGTGTTAAGCCCAGAAACGTAAAAGTGCCCGGCTTTTTCCCCTTCTTCCCGCACTGCTCTTGTGCATACCTTCCAAACTCGGTCAGCCTGCCTCAATCGAATTGTAAAAAAATATACCGGCTATAGTATTAAGCAATATGCTCTTTCCATTTCCCTGAAAGAAGCAGTTGATTTGCTTCAAAGCACAGATATGCCGGTAAATGAAATCTGTAATACTTTACATTTTTCAAATCTGACATACTTTTTCAGAAAAAATACGGAACAACACCAAAAAAATACCGGGAAAATTATCGCAATTTTCCCGGCATATAGTTCTATTTGTAATCACAATCTGTTATTCTTTCATGGCATGGATGTCCATGCAGCACACCTACCACTCAAACACTTTCTTCTCTTCTGCCTGTTCCAGTTCGTAATACACCCGATCTTTCACCGGCGGCTCACCATTCTCCGTCATCAGAATAAGCACCCAGTCCTTCTCTTCTCCCTCCGTGGGCGCCGTCACAGACAGTCTTCCGTCCGTCACGGAAATTGCCTGTGCAGACTCTGCCGGCTGATTCTTCCGGTCATAAAACTTACCGTCGGAAGGATTCCACCACCAGCCGTACAGACAGTCTTCCTGCAGGGTAAACGGCACCGGAAGCTTCTTTAACGCAAACGCCGCGCTGCCGCCGCTTGGCAGATAAGCACAGAGGAACCTTCCCTCCGCATCCTCGCTAACCGCCACGTGCCTGTTCATCTCCTCACTGCCGTCCTGTCCGTCTACGATACCGGATGCCGGAAGACAGGTCATCAACCGCAGGTCTTCCATGATTTCCCGCAGATATTTCATCTGCCCGGAGCCCTCCGACTGCAGCGCCTCATACCAGGAATATTTGGTCATGATGCCTCTCTCCTTCTCACCAATGGAACACCATACCGAAGCATGACCGTAGGTATGCCCGAAGGAACCGGACAGCAGACTCCAGTATGCCCGTCTGCGCACCATCCAGGCGCCGTGATAGGATTCGTCCACGGGCGGGAAAGTGGTGATCATCATCTCATAAGCCGGCTCTCCGTCCCACACCGGGCGTACATGGGGATTCTCATACTCTTTCGCCACGATTTCATAGTTCTTCGGCAACAGCCCATGCCCGGACTGCAGCATCACAAACCGAATCCAGGCTTCCTCGTCGCCGTCCCAATAGGACAGCGTGGAACATTCTCCTGTCTCTGCCTCATGACAGGCATGGTATGTGAGCAGCAATTCTTCCCAGGCCGGGTCCTTCTCGTTATATTTCAGGTCTTTATCCAGCAGCCCTTTTGCAAGTCCTTCGGCCATCCGCCGCCAGACATTTCTGTAATCCACACCCTTGTGAACGGGCTGGCGGTCACCGCCGAGACACCACAGGATATGACTCTTCTCACGATATCGCTGTCCGATCCATTCCCCGTAACCATAGGCATTCTCCTCCGTCACGGTCTTCGGGAACACACCGCCTGCCCAGTCGTCTCCAACCACCAGCTGGCCCCAGACCGGCAGCAGGAGCACATAGAATCCATATTCCTCCGCTTTATCCAGGATCCAGTCCAGATAAGCAAAGTACTTCTCGTTGAGTCTGTCCAGGTCGCCGTCTTCCAGTGCCGCGTCCCCGGCAGGCGTTCGCATCTGCACATCCCGTTCCGGATCCAACGCCACAATCTGTAATACCGTAAAACCCTGGCTCTTGCGTTTCTGCATCAGATACTCCACATCATCCCATTTCATGCGCTGGGGCATTGTCCATACGGTATCTGCCAACCAGGGAAAGGGTGTGCCGTCCGCTTTTACAAAAAACCGTCCGTTTTCAGAAATTCGTAATTTTTCCATATTTCCTATCCTTTCTATCGTTAATCATATAAAAATTTTGCCGTTATCCCAGCGTCCTGTTCAGCCAATTCACAAACAATTCCTTCCACTGCGTCACCGCCGTAAGATCCGGCTGCGTCAATCCCGGAATCGGCGGCAAATCCTGCGTCTTACAGCCCCCGAATCCATGTCCGCCGCTGGGGAAAACATGCAGTTCAAAAGGCACCTTGTTCTCCTTACAGGCTCTGGCGAAATCCACCATATGGAAGGCATTGATCACGTCGTCGTCCGCCGCGTTGCAGAGGAACATCGGCGCGTCTCCTTCCCTCACATGATCCTTCATCTCATAGCGCTCGCTGAACTGCTTTCTCGCCTCAAGGTCATTGTAGGTCTCCACATCCGCCATAACCACTTGGATCTTATCGTCCGCCACCGTCACCGCAGGATAAATAAGCCCGACCGCATTCGGCGCGCCGTTCATCCGATCGATCTCGTCCGGGTCATATCCCGCCACCTCGACCGGGTCGTCCCGGAAACATACCGCCTGCACGCCCGCCAGGTTTCCACCTGCCGAGAAGCCCACCGTCGCAATCTGATTCGGGTCAAACCCATACTCCCCTGCATGGACCCGCAGAAAACGGACTGCCCGCTGCAGATCCAGGAACATATAAGGCGCTTTATACGGATAAGACCGATACCAGAGCACAAAGCAGCTAATCCCTGCGGCATTCAGGAATTCCGCGATCTGCTCTCCTTCATTGTCAATGCTCTTCGTCAGATAAGCCCCGCCGGGACAGGAAATCACACATTTCTTACTGCCCGGAACCAGGTACGGAACCAGAAAGGGGACATCATCGTAAGTTTCTTTCGCATACCCTTCCTTGATCTCATCCCGGTATACCATCGTATCATTGCCGCGCATATCGCCGATCAGATCCGTGGTTTTATCCCAGATTCCCGGATATTTCATGAACATATCCTCAAAGCTTAAGGTATCGTCCCAATGCATCCGGTCATGCTTGCTCTTTCCCGTATTACCCGGGATCACCTCTCCCCAGATCGGGATGATTTTTCTTGTTTCATTGAATTTCATCTTCTACAATCCTCTCTTTCCTGATTTTCTCAGGCGGCATCCTTACGCCTGAATACATTTTTTCACTCAGCTCACTCATTAAGCCTCACTTATTAAGTTCCATCACCCGGAATTATTCGGTTGCGCTCCTGCATCCCATCTTTTATAATGAAAATACTAATGCCTTTGTGCCTCAATCACACACCGCAGGATCGTTCCACAGACAACAGGACACAAAGTGCAAACTATAAAATGCATAATACAAAGCGCAAAACACAAACCACAAAAGAAGGAGCGACCATGGCATACTATATCACCTACGGCGAAATACAGCGCCATCTGAAGGAACATTACCAAAGAACCGGGAGCGGAATGCAGTTCCCGGAAATGGCAGAATATCTGTACCGCAAAGGCCTGCTCTCCGAGACCCGGCCGGAAAACATCCCCAACCACAAGATGTTTGGTCAGATGCCGGACGAGGAATTCGAGAAGATCATCGACGATATGGTCCTGACACTGACGGAGGATCTAAAACTCTCCTCTCATGTCAGAGAATCCTCCATCATTCCCATAGAACGGGATACTTATATCATACGGCATCCCAGATATACGCGCCCTTTTCTACATACTCACAATTACTTTGAGATTGACTTCGTGGCGTCCGGAAGCTGCACTTTTTTCTTTGAAAAAGAAACGCGGACAATCCACGAGGGTGAATTGTGTATCCTGGCCCCCGACTCCATGCATGACCTTTTCATCGGCGACGATTCAACCGTGTTCTGCATCATGCTGCGCAAAAGCACCTTCAATACCAGTTTCTTCTCCATATTGTCCAGACAGGATCTGCTGTCCCTTTTCTTCCGTACTATTCTGCAAGGGGATTCCCATCCCAATTACCTGCTCTTCTTCGTGCAGAATACTACCTGGATCAAGACGATCATCCACAATGCGATGGGCGAATGCTATAAAGATGACTCCTACAGCAATTTCAGCTGCATCAGCTGGATGAACCTGTTGTTCTCTACTCTGCTGCGCAACTACAGCGAGACGCTGCAGTTCTATAATTATCAGATGGGTTCTGATTTCTCTCTGGTGCTGCAATATATCCAGCACAACTACCAAACGCTGTCCCTGTCGTCCCTGGCCGAATTCTTCCACTACAGCGAACCCCATCTGTGCACCCTGATCAAACAGAATACGGGTTATAACTTTACGGAACTGATCAAGCAGTTACGCATGGCGGATGCCATAAGCTATCTGACCAATACCAACTTGAAAATAGGCGAGATCGCCGAGCGGGTGGGCTACAATTCGGCGGATCACTTTTCCCGCGTCTTCCGCTCCTCCTATCAGATGTCCCCACAGGAATACCGTAAGAAGCACGCGCCCGCCGAGGAAGTGTTTATTCCTTTTTCGTGAAGATCCGGCAGGCTTATATTTTTACCTTTCGTAACTGTCTCCAGTAATCTTTCGACTGAAAAAACAACGGCACGATTGAAGCGCCCAGCGCAATCCCCAGGAGCGCCTGCGCAAGCTGGGCCGCATTCGCGGCCAAATCCCCGTAAGATGCGGTCACAAAGCTGACCACCGTATTGTACAGCAGGTCGCCGGGGATAATAGGCACAAACGCCGGATACAGGAATTTCGTAGTGGTGCTGAACCTGACCATGGACACCAGCTTCGCGGCGGCAGCGCCGGCCACGGCCGCCGCCAGCGTATAGACGATCCGGTTGTCCGTCATGGACTGGGCCAGCATGAGCGCGCCGCGGGTGAATACGCCCACCGCCCCCGCAATGGACAGTTCCTTTGGAGAAATACGAAATCCAACCCCGAACCCCGCAGAACAGAGAAACGAAAACACAAGTGTCAAAATAATGGTCTGCATGCAAACTACCTCCCGAATAAAGCGATCGACAAATAAAATCCCGCCACGATAAATACGGTCTCCAGAAACGCCTGCAGCAGCATAAGGCTGCCGGACATGACCCGGCCATACAACAGTTCCCTTGCCGAATTGATTAACGGGATGCCGGGCAGCATGGCGAACGCGGAGACGATCATCACAAGATAAGGATCAATCCTGCCGCCGCTCATACCACCGGCGAACAGAGCGACGGTTCCTGCAAAAAAGGAGGCCACAGCATTCACCGCCATATGGTTGGCATCCCTCATCTGGCCAAGCACCACCCGTATCCCATAGACGCCGGCGATACAGAAAAACACCAGTACCGCCTCAGCCCAATTCCCCTGAAACAGATAGACAAGCGACAGTATGGCAGTCAGGAGTCCCAGTAGCGTGATCGCGGAAGAATAGGGTGGCACGTCCGCCGCCTGCCAGAACCGTTCCATCAGTTTCTCCGGTTCCTCCCGGTCCGTACACAGGGTATGGACAAGCTGTTTTAAACGGGTCAGCTTCTCTAAGTTCACGGAAACTTCCCCGATATTCCTCTGCCGCGTGATCACCTTATGTCCGGCCCTTCTCGCGCTGATGGTCAAAAGGTTCGGCAGGATCATGACGCTCGCATCCTCCATCTCATACACGTGGAATACCGTGTTTAAGATCTCCTCCGCACGCCACAGTTCGCCGCCGCAGATGATCAGTTGTTCTCCCAGCGCCATGGCAAAATCCATGATATAATCCGCATCCGTCTCGATCTCTGCCATGTCGCGCACCATGGAAAGCTCTATCCGCTCTGTTTTTCCCGTATGTTTTGGCATGCCCGCCTCCTGCTTTCTTTTTCATCTATGCAGAGAATGCCCGTTTTGGGCATTCTCTCAAACATTAAGCAACTCTTAGGCGACGTCTTTTGGCGCCTTAGAGTTGCTTAATGTTTTATGCTACGGCCAGTTCCGTCAGTTCTTCGATCGCCTTCTCCAGCATTTCCGGCTGGAATGGCAGATACGGCTTATGAGAGATGTCATCCAGGGTGCTTGCTCCCATCTCCGGATCCCCTGAGGCGGCGATGCCTGCAATGGCCGGTACATATTTCCCCAGCACTGCCATTGCCTGCGCATCCTTCGCCAGTCTGCCAAGCGTCGTGTGACGGCCATAGGGTTTGCGGAAATCCGTCTCGGGCATATAACAATATTCATGAATGCCCGCCGCAAGCGTCATGCTCTTTTCCGGATACCCCGGCAGTTCCACCGCCGCCTCGCATCCAAATGGTATTGCAACCCTGATACACAATTTCCCGTCTTCCCGGATCTCATAGCAGCATCCGTATTTCCCCGATACGGACTGATAGCTGCAGTCAACCCTGCGCAGACGGATATCCGGATGGGGCGCGATCACCGCTTTGCCGAAGCCGGGCACAGACGGACGGATCCCTGCGGCATAAGCGTAAACGAACTCCATGACAGATCCATAAGAATAATGATTGAGGGAGTTCATGCCGGTATTGCTGATCACGCCGTCCTCCCCCACGGAATTCCAACGTTCCCAGATCGTGGTCGCTCCCATGTTCACCTCGAACAACCAGCCCGGATAACTCTCTTTCAGCAACAGATCATAGGCAGTCTCATACATACCCGCTTCTCCCAGAACAGTACACAGAAGCGGCGCGCCCACGAAACCGCACTTAATCTGATACAAATCCTTCTGCAACCGCTCCTTAAACTGGGCAATGACTTTCTCTCTGTCACGATAGATCCCGAATTTCAGCGCGATCACATAAGCGGCCTGCGTATCAATGGCAAGCCTGCCGTTTGGCGTGAAGAACTCGTTCAGGACGGCCTGCCTGATCTCCTCCTCCAATCCGGCATAGCGTGCCTCGTCTTCCTTTTTCCCGAGGCGGCCCGCCATCTCCTTCACGATCTGCACGGAGCGATAATAGTAGACACCTGAAATGAAGCTGTCATTGGTACTGCCCTTAAAGCTGACAGGCGTCATACCGTCCAGCGCCAGCCAGTCCCCGAAAGTATCGGCGAAGTCAAACAGATACGTACGCTTTCCCCGAGCCGCGTCGTTACGGTCAATATATTCCACCCAGTCCCGCATCAGGGGATAGGCATATGCCATCTCATCCCGATTGCCATAGTATTCATACATGGTATTGGGAACAAACGCGGCCACGTCGCCCCACACGCTGCCCGCCGACTCTTTGTGCCCGAAGTTAGGCAGGAAATTCGGCATGGCACCGTCCATAAACCGCTGCTCGTCCCGTAAGTCCTGCATGAATTTGTGAAAGAAGGCAGCCGTATCCATATGATAGCTTGCCGTGGGGGCAAACACCTGCGCATCCCCCGTCCAGCCAAGACGTTCACTTCTCTGCGGACAGTCCGTCGGCATATCGATAAAGTTGGATTTCAACCCCCAGACGGTATTCTCATACAGGCGGTTGACCTTCTCGTTCGAGGTCTTGATATATCCCGTCCTTTCCAGATCCGAATAGAGGACTCTTCCCGTAAAAGATTCTTTCCTGCACTCTCCCGGCCAACCCGTCACACGGATATACCGGAAACCGTAGAACGTGAAATGGGGACGCACCGTCTTCGACGTGCCGTCGGAAATATAGGTGAACTTCGACTCTGCATCCCGGTAATTCCCATGGTAAAAATTTCCCTCCTGCAGGATCTCCGCGCATTCCAGCACGATCTTCGTACCCCTTGCGAAATCCGCCTCGAATTCCACAAAGCCCGCAAAATTCTGTCCGAAATCAAGTACGGTCTCCCCGGCAGGCGTATGGATCACTTCCTGCACCGGCAGGCTCTCCTTCCCAAGTACCGGCAGGCTAAGACGGTCCGTCAAATGCGCTTTATTCAGGTTTCTCGTCTCCTCCTGCTTCTGCGGCTCATGCAGCACCTGTACCGGCTTCCACGGATTCTCTTTCGCCTCCCAGAGCAGTTCGTTGACGATCTCTCCGTCGTAAATACCGGAGTCCTCTATCACGGATCCCTGATACTCCCAGCTTCCGTCGGTGCAGACGACTTGTGTCGCACCGTCCTCATACTCGATATGGATCTCTCCGATCACCGCCATCCGGCTGCCGTAATGATCCCGTTTCAGATCCAGTCCGAACAAGCCCATGTACCAGCCCCGGCCGAGCAGCATCTCAATCTTGTTCATCCCCTCCTGCAGGCCGTCAAGCGCGTAAGTCATAACCTGTATGCGGGTCTCATAATTCGTCAGATAAGGGGCAAGATACTCTTCCCCTGCCTTACTGCCATTCAGATACAATTCAAACATCCCTACGCCCGTACCGTAGAATCTGGCTCTTTTCACCGGCTTCTCCACGACGATCTCCTTCTTCAACAGAATGTGAAAATCATCCTGAGGTTCGGCAGCGATCCACTCCGCCTGCCAGGGTTCCGTCATCTTGCCGGTCTCGAACACCGCCGGGTCGCTCACCGCGCTGTCGCCCCCGTCGCCGGTAACCGACACCCGTACGTAATAAGCCGTCCTGGGCTGCAGTATAAGATCCAGCTTTTCGCCCTGCCATCTTAAGTCCGCACCTTCCCTGCGATAGAGGATCTCCCCGAAATCCGGCGAAGCGCTGACTTCGACCGCTGCCGCCGCCGGCTTCTTACTCGCGGTCTCCGTCACCCGCCAGGAACAGTTCAGATAATCATAACAAAAACCCAGCGGATTCTTAATTCCGTTGATCTTTACGTCTGTAATTCGCATATCCTGCCTCCTTTACGTCTGCACCATTTCATTAACATGATTATAAAAAGATCCGCCCTAAATATCCATGCGGTTTTTTAGGGCGAATCCGACTTATTTTCATTATATAATTTTTTAGAATAGAACTGTCTGACGCTGTTTACGCATCACCGTGTTCCTTCGCCATCTTCTCCTTCATCTGCGCGATCTCCGGGAAGAATTTCTTAAGCGGATAGAAGATCATGATCACAAGAATTACAACGGACACAACCGCCGGAACAAGGAAGCGGACCACATTAGTACCTGCAATCGCCATTGGTGTCTGACCGAAAGGACCGGCCTGCGCGTCAAATCCACACACGGCCAGAATTGCCAGCATGCCGGAACTTACCACAGTCGTACCACATTTCTGCGCAAAACCTTTGACCGAAGAAATAACACCGTTCAACTGTTTGCCTTCCTTAAGCATGATGAAATCGATCGTATCGTTTACAAGCACATTCACCAGTGCATTTACCATAGCTCCCACCAGTGTTGCGATAAAGGACAGCACGCAGCAGTACATAAAATTCATACGCCCCGTGAAGAACAAAATCACATAGCAGATCACAGTCAAAATCTGGGATACGATCAACGCCTGGTAACCTGTCTTGAACTTCTTTAAGAAGATCGGCATCAGCACCATCATGGAGAACAGCGCTCCCATGGAAATAAATCCCATGTAGGTAGAAATCGTTCCGCCGATGGTCGCTCCGATCGCCGCCTCGTCCATGGTGGCAAAATCCACCCTCTGTCCTGCCAGGATATACTGTGCATAGTATACGGATGAGGTAAACATAAAGCCGTAGGAAATGGATGCCAGGCACCATACCAGCATAACCGGCCAGATCTCCTTATGTCGGAATACGAAGACAAGCTGCTTCAAACCGCCTTCTCCCTTCGCCTTCGGCGTCACATAACGTTCCTCCGAGGTCTTATACAATCCCCAGAAAGAGATCACCGCAAATACGGCATATGTACACATCAGATTGCGGTAACTGCCGAAGATCTGCACCAACTGTGTGGAGAACGTGGATGCGATCGTGAACATCAACGCACACACGCCCGCGCCTTTAGCCACTACACTGTTACGCTCCTGATCATCCAGCGTCATTGCCGGCAGGATTGCCATCTGCGGCATCGTGTAAGCCGTTACGATCATGCCATAGAACATGTATGTGATGCATACATAAATACATTTCGTCATCGGGCTCCCCTGAATGAATCCCGGATTGCTGAACAACAGGAACATATCTACCAACAGGAATATCGGTGTAAAAGTAAACCAGGTGCGATAACGTCCCCATCTGGGATTCAGCGTATCACAGATCACGCCCATCATCGGGTCATTGATCGCATCCCACAATGTACAGATCAACAGGATAACCGACAACTGTGCCGCCGTAATCCCGATCTCCTCCTGTACATACAGGGAAAAATAGGAAGCGATCGTCGCCGCGATCGCCATTGCGCCGCCGTTTACGGATGTTGCATGAAACCAGACAAACGCCTTGCTGAGTCCTTTCTTTTTCGGTTGATTACTCATTGCTAATCCTTCCTCCTACTCTTTTATAGTCTGATACAGACCGCTTTCTAAAAAGAAATCTGTTATGTCGTTTACTATAAGTATCATAGCTGACATCCCTGCGAAGTTGAATGTTGTTTTTTCAGTTGTATCCGACATTTTTTACTGTCAGGATTCCTCCTTATGTACGAAGGCGTAACTTCCCGCCGGCAATGTTCTGCGCTCTCCCTCCAGCACAAACTCCGCCTCCGCATTGAAAGGCACCTCCACCCGATAAGTTACCGTCCCGTCATCCGCATACTCCCAGCCGCTCTTAAAAAGTCCCGCGGAAGCATTCAGCCTTCCTTCGACAAATTTAAGCCGTGCATCCACATGAGGTTCAATCACGGCCTTCCTGTATCCGGCCTCTCCCGGACGGATCCCGCACACATCCCTGTACATCCAGGCCTCAATGCTGCCGTAGCTATAGTGATTCAGACTGTTCATGCCTTCCGGGCTGATACGGCCGTCCGGCAGCACGGAATCCCATCGCTCCCAGATGGTGGTAGCCCCCAGATTGACGCTGTAGAGCCAGCCCGGGAAATCCTCGCCAAGCAGAAGCGATACCGCCGTCTCGTGGCTGCCTGTGGCCGTCAACGCCGGAGCCAGGATCGTGGTGCCCACAAATCCGGTGTTGAGACGCATATCGTTCGCCTCCACCCTGGCCCGCAGAGCCGCCCCTTCCAGCTTGGTTCCGGCCCGCTCCGGAATCAGTCCAAACGCAATGGCCAACGCCGCGCCGGTCTGGGTATGGCAGATGCAAAGTCCCTCCTGGTCGAAGTATTTCTCCTGGATCGCGGCAAGAATCTCCTCCGCCAATCCGTCAAATTTCTTCCTGTCTTCCTCATAACCCAGAACGGCTGCAGCCTCCGCCACACTCTTAGCGCAGCGGTAATAATAAGCGCTGGCGATATAAAGCGGATCCGTGGCGCCGAAAGGCCCCGGCTGCTCATTGTCAAGGGCAAGCCAGTCTGCGAAATGGAACCCGTCTTTGATCAGGTGCGGCCCGCCGAGGGCTTCTTCCCTTCGCCGCTCGCATTCCACCCAGTCCCTCATGCCCGGGTAACACTCCCGCAGCAGCGTTTTGCTGCCGTAATGCAGATAGACGTTCCACGGAATGACCACACCCGCATCCGCCCACGGACAGGACCCGTGCTCAGCAACCATCCCCTCTTTCAGGCGAGGCACCACATTCGGCACGGAACCACCCAGGATGCTCTGTTCCGCCCGCATATCCCACAGATATTTCCGGTAAAAAGCCGGCATGTACATATTATAGCAGGCGGTTTCCGAGAAGATCTGGGCATCCCCCGTCCAGCCAAGCCGTTCGTCCCGCTGCGGACAGTCCGTCGGCACATCCAGGAAATTGTCTTTCTGTCCCCAGAGCGCATTTAAGAACAGTCTGTTAACTTTATCGCTGCCCGTTCTGATCTCTCCGATCTGGTCAAAATCACTGCGCAGATGATACGCGGTAAATGAGGCAGCCGGCAATGCCCAAAACTTCGATGCCGTTTCCAACGGCGCGCCGTCCTGATCCAGATACTCCACCTTCATATAGCGGAAACCGTAAAAGGTAAAATGCGGCCTTACCGTCCTCTCTTTTCCGTCGGAGATATAGGTGAATTCCGTCTTTGCCGTCCGCAGATTTTCATGGTAAAAGCAACCGTCCTGCATGATCTCGGAAGCCGTCAGGCGAATCTGCATCCCCCGCGGAAGACAGCCGGTAAACTCCACCCACCCGGTCAGTTCCTGCCCGAAATCCAGTACCGTCTCATTCTTCGGTGTATGGATCACTTCGGCCACGGGAAAGGTTTCTTTCTTAACGATCGGCAGACTGTACCGATCACACAGATCGCCGCATCTGTCCGGAATTTCCGTGCGGACACCCTTCCAGCCCTCCGAAACCTGCAGCGCCGCCTCCAGATTGGCATCATAAACCTCACCGTCATAAATATTGCTGAATACAACCGGTGACTCTTTACTCTCCCAATCTGCGTCTGTCATGACGACAGGAACCGGCTCTTCGCCCACATAAAGCTCCGCAATCGCATAGCATCTGTCACCGTACAGATTCGTATAACCGCCGTCAAATC
>ERZ779622.1015-NODE-1015-length-12812-cov-9.406679_pt1 | contig 12812 bp, 13 predicted proteins | sample MGYA00514188_ERZ779622 | MGnify/ENA primary metagenome ERZ779622 (study PRJEB29562, sample SAMEA4376702) | mouse gut metagenome | isolation source: Cecum | study: EMG produced TPA metagenomics assembly of the A DSS colitis mouse model was used to assess the...
ATGGACGCCGCCGGCCGGGTGTCGGGCAGCGGCTTCTACTACCTGCTGGGCGACGTGGCCCGGCTCCACGAGGCGGTGCTGGCCTACGCCCGGGACTTTATGATCGGTAAGGGCTTCACCTTCTGCATTCCCCCCTTTATGATCCACGGCAACGTGGTGGAGGGCGTCATGTCCCAAACCGACATGGAGGCCATGATGTACAAGATCGAGGGGGAGGACCTGTATCTCATCGGCACCAGCGAGCACTCTATGATCGGCAAATTCATCGACCAGATCATCCCCGAGTCCTCCCTGCCTCAGACCCTCACCTCCTACTCCCCCTGCTTCCGCAAGGAGAAGGGCTCCCACGGCATTGAGGAGCGGGGCGTCTACCGCATCCACCAGTTTGAGAAGCAGGAGATGATCGTGGTGTGCCGGCCCGAAGACTCCATGGACTGGTACGAGAAAATGTGGCGCTACTCGGTGGAGCTGTTCCGCTCCATAGATATCCCCGTGCGGCAGCTGGAGTGCTGCTCCGGCGACCTGGCCGATTTGAAGGTGAAGTCCTGCGACATCGAGGCCTGGTCCCCCCGGCAGCAGAAGTACTTCGAGGTCTGCTCCTGCTCCAACCTGGGCGACGCCCAGGCCCGGCGGCTGAAAATGCGGGTGAAGGGCGAGAAGGGCACCTACCTGCCCCACACCCTGAACAACACCGTGGTAGCTCCCCCCCGTATGCTCATCGCTTTCCTGGAGAACAATCTCCAGGCCGACGGCAGCGTAGCGATCCCCAAGGTGCTCCAGCCTTACATGGGCGGCCTGGAGGTCATGAAGCCCAAAAAATAAGATCAATAAGGAGAGGCCATTATGGGTATTTTTTCATTCTTTTCCCGGGACGACGAGGACGACGAGGAGCTGCTCTGGGAGACGGAACAGCAGCCCAGACAGGCGCCCTCCTCTCCGGAAGCCGCTCCTACCGGGGAGCTGTACGAGGGGATGCACCTGGACGTGATGACCAGAGAGGGCGATCCCTTGCTCTCCGGCCGGGTGACCGAGTTTTCCCCCGACTCCCTAACGCTGGGCCGGCTGCCCGGCGAGCTGTCCTTCAAGATTTCTCCCGTGGGGGCCGCGGTCAGCCTCAGCGGCTACGACAGACGGCTGATCCCCATTTGCCTCAGCGGCGTCGTCCAGGAGTCTGGCCGGACCCTTCTCCGGCTGAAAAGCCTGAAGATTGAACACCATGTGGAGCACCGGGACAACTTCCGCCTCCCCTTCACCACACCGGTGTCTCTCTACCGCTCCGACGACGAGCGCCAGCGCAACCCCGAGGAGTGCACCCTGGTGAACATCAGCACCGGCGGCTGCTGCGTGCAGTCGGAGTATGTCCACGTGGAGGACGAGGTGGTGCGCATCCGGGTCAAGCTGGAGGATTACGCCCCGCTGAACTTCCTGGGTCAGGTCGTCCGATGCGTGGAGCACGCCCCCGGTGTATTCTGGTACGGCATTCTGTTCGCCCAGCTCACCGAGCAGGAGATCACCGCGCTGAACAAGACCCTGTACAACCTCCAGATGGGCATTAAGCAGACCCACGTCCGGGGCGAAGAGGGCCACTGGTAAGCGGCATTTGTAAGAAAGGCGATGTGTATGAAAAAATTTATGGGGGAATTTAAGCAGTTTATCGCCCGGGGCAATGTGATGGATATGGCCGTTGGCGTCATTATCGGCGGAGCGTTCAGCTCCATCACCACCTCCCTGATTAACGACATCATTATGCCCTTGCTGGGCATCTTCACCGGCAGCATTTCCTTCGCGGAGCTGTACTTCACCGTCAACGGGGCGGTGATCGCCTACGGCAACTTTATACAGGCCGTTCTCAACTTCCTGGTTATGGCCTTTGTGGTGTTCTGCATGATTAAGGCCATCAACCGTTTCCACCGCAAGAAGGAGGAGGCTCCCCCCGCTCCCCCCGAGCCCTCCGCTGAGGAGAAGCTGCTCACGGAGATTCGGGACCTGTTGAAGGAGAGTCGGTAAATGCCGGAGGACAAACGCGCTCCCCGGCCAGAGGAGGGCCGGGGGTATACTCCCGCCTCCCCCGTCAAGCGGACTCTGGCCTGGATCGGGGTCGTCTACATGGTCATCCTTCTGGCTCTGACCACCTACTTCTACTTTACCGGCACAGGGCTGGGCAACCTGGGCCCTCTGCTCACCGTTCCCGGCCTCGTTGGGCTGGGGATCGTGTCGCTGGTGTCCTGGCGCTCCACCGGGAAGCCGGGGAAGGGGCCCGCCATCGCCCTGGCAGCGCTGTGCTGGCTGCTGGCTCTGGTCACTTTGCCCATCGGGATCATTGGACTGCTGTCTAACTTCTCCCAGATCTACACCGTCGTCATTACCTGGGGAGGCTGAACCATGGAACAAATTATTTCCTCCGGGCTGGAGGAGCTGGGGCTGACCGTCCAGGTCCCGGAGGACGCCCCCGCCATACTGTCGCGGTACGGACAGCTTCTCCTGGAAAAAAATCAAGTGATGAACCTCACCGCCATCCGGGAGCCCGAGGGGGTAGCCCGGCTGCATATGCTGGACTGCGCCGCACTTCTCAAATACTGCGATTTCCAGGGTAAAACGCTTATCGACGTGGGCACCGGGGCGGGCTTCCCCGGACTTGTGCTGAAAACGCTGGTTCCCTCCCTGGACGTGACCCTCCTGGATTCGCTGAACAAGCGGCTGGACTGGCTGGACGAGACCGCCCAGGCTCTGAAGCTGAGCGGCGTCCGTACCCTCCACGCCCGGGCGGAAGAACAGGCTCTGGCAAAGGGCTTCCGGGACAGCTTCGACTTTGCCGCCGCCCGCGCGGTGGCCGACCTGCGGGTGCTGTGTGAGCTGTGCCTGCCCTACGTGAAGGTAAGGGGAAAGTTCCTGGCCATGAAGTCCACCGGCAGCGACGAGGAGCTGGCCGGAGCGGACCATGCCGTCAGGCTGCTGGGCGGCCAGGTGGCCGCCGTGGAGGATTACGCCATTCCCGGAACCGGTGTCACCCACCGCCTTGTCGTCATCGAAAAGCTGGCCCCCACCTTGCGGGGATATCCTCGCAGGTGGTCCAAAATACAAAAGCAGCCGCTTTGACCCGCTCTTTTTTTAAAGTTCCTGGTAAATTGTAAATTTTTTCTAAAACATTTTTAAAAAAAGGTTGACGGACTGCAGATTTATGATATATTAAAATTGTAAAATAGGAGGTTTCTTCCATGGGCACCGTAATTACCATTACTTCCGGCAAGGGCGGCACCGGGAAAACCTCCATTACCGGCGGCGTTGCCGCCTGGCTGGCCCTGATGGGCCGGACGGTGCTTTGTATCGATATGGACATCGGCCTGCGCAATCTGGATATCTCCCTGGGCCTCAACGACCGGGCCCTGATGGACTTCTCCGACGTAGCTCTGGGGCGCTGTCCCCTGGCCAGGGCCGCAGTGGAGCACCCCACGCTGAAAGGGCTGTGGCTGCTCACCTCTCCCATGTCCCTTCCCCCCAGCCTCACCCCGGAAAAAGTGCGGGCTCTGCTGGATACCGCCCGCACCATGTACGACTACATCCTCATTGACTCCCCCGCCGGCCTGGGCGCCGGCTTCCGGCTGGCCGTCTGCGGCACGGACCGGGCGCTGGTGGTCTCCACCAGCGACGCCTCCTCCCTTCGGGACGCCCAGCGGGCGGTGGCGGAGCTGGAGCATCTAAAGACCGTTCATCTGGTGATGAACCGCATCCAGACCAAGCTGCTGCGCAAGCTGCGCGCCACCATCGACGATGCCATGGACGCCGCCGGACTGCCCCTGATCGGCGTGGTGCCCGAGGATCCTCAGGTCATCCTGTGCGCCAACCTGGGGCTGCCCCTCACCACCCGAGGGCCGAAGGGCGCGGCCTTGGCCTGCCGGAACATCGCCTGGCGGCTGGAGGGGGACCACATCCCCATCATGCGCATTCGATAGCGCCCGCCAATACATATAAGGAGGTTGATGCCATGAACATCGCAATTATGAGCCATACCAAAAAACAAGAATTAATGGTCCAGTTCTGCACTGCCTACTGCGGCATTCTGTCCAAGCACTCCGTCTGCGGCACCAACGCCACCGGCCGCATGGTGGCCGAGTCCACCGGCCTGCCCGTCCAGCTTTTTCTATCCCACGAGCACGGCGGTATTGAGCAGATCGGCCAGCGCATCATTTACAACGAGATCGACATGGTGCTCTTTTTCAACTCCCCCCAGGACAACGAGATGGACAAGGATGTGCTGTATATCACCCGCCTGTGCGATCAGCACTCCGTCCCCGTGGCTACCAACGTGGCCACCGCCGAGCTGCTCATCCACGGCCTGGCCCGGGGTGACCTGGACTGGCGCCTGGGTATGAACCCCAACCGGGTGCCCTTCGCCCTGTAACCGCGGTCCCCGCCGCATGTACGCGCTCCTGTCCAATCATGGGGATAGGAGCGTCTGCTTTTACGGGGGTTTTGTCTTTTGGTTCTTTTCTTTTTAATAAGAGAAAAGAACAACTATGTGTGTAATTGAAAGAGAAAGGAACATATTTATGGCTAAGGTACAACCGCGCACCCTCTCCGGCTTTATGGAGCTTCTCCCCGCCCGGCAGATTCAGTTCGACCGCATGGCGGCCATCATCCGGGAGTCCTTCTCCCTCTATGCCTACACCCCCCTGGACACCCCCCTCATCGAAGCCAGCGAGATTCTTCTTGCCAAGGGCGGCGGCGAGACGGAAAAGCAGATCTACCGCTTCACCAAGGGCGACAGCGACCTGTCCCTCCGCTTCGACCTCACCGTCCCCCTGGCCAAGTATGTGGCCCTGAACTACGCCAGACTGGCCTTTCCCTTCCGCCGCTTCCAGATTGGCAAGGTCTACCGGGGCGAGCGGGCCCAGCGGGGCCGGTTCCGCGAGTTCTATCAGGCGGACATCGACGTCATCGGCGATGGCCAGCTGGATATTTCCAATGACGCGGAGATTCCCGCCATTATCTACCGCACCTTCACCTCTCTGGGGCTGAAGCGCTTCCAGATTCGGGTGAACAACCGAAAGATTCTCAACGGCTTTTACGCCATGCTGGGGCTGACGTCCAAGGCGGGCTCCATCATGCGCACGGTGGACAAGCTGGAGAAGATCGGCGAGAAGTCGGTCCGGGACCTGCTCACCGGCCCGGACATCGGCCTGACCAACGAGCAGGCGGCGGAAATTCTCAAGTTTATTGATATCAAGGGCTGTAATGCCGATGTCCTTGCCGCCCTGGAGGGCTACCGGGGCCGGAACCCCAAGTTTGACGAGGGCCTGGACGAGCTGACGGCCGTGGCTAAAAACCTGGCCGCCTTCGGCGTGCCCGAGACCAACTTCGTGCTGGACCTGACCATCGCCCGGGGGCTGGACTACTACACCGGCACCGTCTACGAGACCACCATGCTGGACCACCCGGAGATCGGCTCCATCTGCTCCGGCGGCCGGTATGATAACTTAGCGGAATATTATACCGATAAACAACTTCCAGGCGTGGGCATTTCCATCGGCCTGACCCGGCTGTTCTTTGTGCTGGAGGACCAGGGCTACCTGAACGACAGGCTGAACACCGCCCCCGCCGACGTGCTGATCCTCCCCATGACCGAGGACATGGGCCCGGCCATTTCCCTGGCCACCCAGCTGCGGGACAACAGGGTGCGCACCCAGATTTACGGCGAGCAGAAGAAGTTCAAGCAGAAGATGAACTACGCCGACAAGCTGGGAGTGCCCTATGTGGTCTTTCTGGGGGACGACGAGATCAAACAGGATAAGGTGTCCCTGAAGGACATGCGCTCCGGCGAGCAGGAGCTGATCCCCACCGCCCAGGCTTTGGATAAGATCGTCGCCGCCATGGGCGCCAACGACGCCGAGGCTCCCATCCTGGACAAGGGGGAGTGATTCCCGCGCCTGTAGAGGGCGGCCTCTGCGCCGCCCTGGCCCCTTCCGCACAGAGAAATGGGGCGGCACGGAGACCGCCCCTTGCAGAGGAACGATGAAAAAGAAGCTGTGGATTCCCCTTTTCGCCGTCTTTTGTCTGGCCGTGTTCTGTCTGGGATTCCTGTTAGCGGATTTGACCGCTCCCAGAACCTTTGATGAACTGTGGTGCCGCTGTGATCTGGATACTCCCGCAAAACCGGGAGAAAATATCTATTTATGCTGCGGCCCAACCTGGGAAGAGCCGGAGGGCTATCCGGAGCTGGACAAAATTTACCGCTCTGTCATGCGATTGTTTCAAAGTCAGTCATACCGCCGGTCGCTTTTCTCTTTCTTCCCCAGGGACGGGGGAATTTACCTCACTGTACGGATGGGCTGCGAGGCCTACAGCCTTGCCTACTGGTCCTGCGGAGTCCTTTGGATTCCGACAGAGAATTACCAGTGGACCGCCTATAAACCGAGCTCCCCGGAAGTGCTTGGGACACAAATGGACTACATTGCGCGGGAATATTGTAATATACCATAGAAATAATACAAATAGGAGTGATAAATATGGGTGATACAAGCACCTTTTACCGCACCCACACCTGCGGGGAACTCCGGATGGAGCAGGTCGGGGAAACCGTAACCCTGGCCGGCTGGATGGAGAACCTGCGGGAGGTGGGGCAGAATCTGGCTTTCCTGGTTCTGCGGGACTTCTACGGTACCACCCAGGTGGTGCTGGAGACTGAGGAGACCGTACAGGCCGCCAAGGAGCTGAACAAGGAGACCGTGATTGCCGTCACCGGCGCCGTTCGGGAGCGGGACAGCAAAAACTCCAAGCTGCCCACCGGCGATATCGAGGTGGTCCCCGCCAAGATCGAGGTACTGGGCCGCTGCCGGTACAACGAGCTGCCTTTCCCTGTCAACCGCAGCCGGGAGGCCGACGAGTCGGCCCGGCTCAAGTACCGCTATCTGGACCTGCGCAACCCCGAGGTCAAGAAAAATATCGTCCTGCGGTGTCAGGTGGTTTCCGCCCTTCGCGCCGCCATGACGGACCACGGCTTTCTGGAGATCACCACCCCCATCCTGACCGCCTCCTCTCCCGAGGGGGCCCGGGACTACCTGGTACCCTCCCGGAAGCACCCCGGCAAGTTTTACGCTCTGCCTCAGGCTCCTCAGCAGTTCAAGCAGCTTCTGATGGCCTCAGGCTTCGACAAATATTTCCAGATCGCCCCCTGTTTTCGGGATGAGGACGCCCGGGGCGACCGCTCCCCCGGCGAGTTCTATCAGCTGGACATGGAGATGGCTTTCGCCAGCCAGGAGGATGTGTTCGCCGTGCTGGAGGATGTGCTGCCCCCCATCTTTGCCAGGTACGGCAAGTACGACGCCGCCTCCTCCGCCCCCTTCCGGCGCATTCCCTACCTGGAGGCCATGGAGAAGTACGGCACGGACAAGCCCGACCTGCGCATTGACCTGACTGTGACCGATGCCACCGGCCTGCTGGCCGGCTGCGGCTTCCCACCCTTTGAGCACCAGACCGTCAAGGCCATCGTGGTGTCCGATTTCTCCGGCACCCGGAAGCAGATCGACGGGCTGTGCAATGAAGTGGAGGTCCAGTCGGGCAATAAGGCCTACTGGTTCCGGTACGACGAGAACGGCGAGATCGTAGGCGGCATCGCCAAGTTTGTCCAGCCCATCAAGGACCAGGTGGTGGAGGCCCTGAAGCTGGAGAAGGGCTGTTTCGTGGGCCTCACCGCCGGGGCGAAGCTGGCCGCGCAGAAGACCGCCGGCGTGCTTCGGAACAAGCTGGGGGCCTTCTGTCCCGGACACATGGACAAGGAGCGGTATGAGTTCTGCTGGATTGTGGACTTCCCCATGTATGAGATCGGGGAGGAGTCCGGCGAGCTGGAGTTCTGTCACAACCCCTTCTCCATGCCCAACGGCGGGCTGGAGATTATCGAGAAAGCCATCAAGGGTGAGGTGGACCCCCTGTCCATCACCGCTTTCCAGTATGACCTGGTGTGCAACGGGGTGGAGCTGTCCTCCGGCGCGGTGCGCAACCACGACCCGGAAATCATGATAAAGGCCTTCTGGATGGTGGGCCTGGAGGAGGAGGACGTACGGAGCAAGTTCCCCGCCATGTACAACGCCTTCTGCTACGGCGCGCCCCCCCACGCGGGCATCGCCCCCGGGGTGGACCGGATGGTGATGCTGCTGTCCGGCGAGGACTCCATCCGGGAAGTGATCCCCTTCCCCATGAACAAAAACGCCCAGGACCTGATGATGGGCGCCCCGAGCACTGTAGAATCAAAACAATTGGAAGAACTAAATATTATCTGCACTGCGAAAGAGGAGTAACCAAAAACCCGCCGCTTGCCGCGGCGGGTTTTCTTATCCTATGACGAGCATCAAAATGGGCAGCGTCACAAAGCAGCCAAAAATAGACAGACAGGCACCGGTGGCGGCGTACTCCTCATCGGCCCCGTAGGCCCCGGCCATCACCGTCACCTGGCTGACCACGGGCAAGGCGCTCTCCACCAGAAAGACGTTTCTGACCAGCCCATCCAAACCAAAGAGCCGGCAACACCCCCAGCAGATGACCGGCGCCACCGCCAGACGTATCACCAGCATGGTAGGCAGTCCCCGGAGAAACCGGAGATTTTTCAATCCCACCTCATAGACGATAAATCCGCCGTAGATCAGCGCCAGGGGGGACACAGTACTGCTGATGTACCCGGTGAAGCGCATCACCGGTCCGGGCGGCGTCACGTCCAGCAGCAGCAGCGCGATGGCCAGCAGCACCCCCAGAATCGGGGGCTTGGTAAACATATCCCGCAGAAAACGGCCCGGTCCCTTCGGCCGCTCTCCCCGGTCCCCCGACCGCTCCACCAGCAGAATGCCCGCTGACTGGAGAAAGGTGGTATTGCCCAGGTAATACAGCATCACATAGGGCACACATACCTCCCCAAAGAGCTGGGTGCACACGGGTATGCCGATAAACAGGACATTGGACAGACCGGCCATGGCGGCAAATACCCCCCATCGCGCCCGGGGCAGGCGGAGCAGAGACGCCGCCCCCATAGACAGCAGTAAGGTAATCCCCACCCCCAGCAGAACAGAGAGCAGCTGCACGCCCGCCCGGGCCAGCTCGGCCCGATCCAGATTATTCAGCAGGCCCACAATACAGTTGGCGGGTACGGCGATATTGATGATGAACCGGCTGAGAAAATTTTTCTCGGCGGCCGTCATCCAGCCCTTTACGCCCATAAAATATCCTACGGCCATCAGCAGGAGCACCACCAGACAGGCCGAGACGGCGTTAAAAAATCCAGACATTATGGATTCCCGCCGCCTTTGTTTGGCCGCCGCCTCCGGCGCCGGCCGCCGCCGGAGGGCTTTCCCTCCGCCTTAGGCTGATCCGCCTGGGGAGGCTGGGCCGCCTTGGGCTGGCCGCCTCCATCGCCCCTGCCCCGGCGACGGTAGTTCCGCCGCCGGGGCTCCTCGGCCTCCAACTCCACCCAGCTTTCCCGGCTGGGGAAGGCCGCCTCAATGGCCGCGGCCAAAGACGCCTCCTCCGTGGGAACGGCGGGAGCGGCGTCCTTCCGCCGCAGCTTGGCCAGCTCCTCCAAGGGGGGCTCCACATATCCCTCGGGCCGCTTGCCCTTGCCGCTGCGCACCACGCACAGCTCGCAGTTGTGGTAGGTCTTGGGGCTGTCCGGGTCAGACTCCAGCCGCACTTGGGCGGTCTGCCGCAAGAGGTTGACGCCGCACACCGTCCCCGCCCCGTCAGGGGTCTCCACAAAGGACTCCTGCTTGGGGGCTTTTTTCACCAGGTCCTCATAAGCCTCCTGCTCATACTTCAGGCAGCACATCAGCCGCCCGCAGGTGCCGGAAATCTTGGTAGGGTTGAGGGACAGATTCTGCGTCTTAGCCATCTTGATGGACACCGGCTGGAACTCGTCCAGGAACTGGGAGCAGCAGAAGGGCTTGCCGCAGATGCCCAGGCCGCCCAGCAGCTTGGCCTCGTCCCTCACTCCAATCTGCCGCAGCTCGATGCGGGTATGCAGCGCCCCGGCCAGGTCCTTCACCAGGGCCCGGAAGTCCACCCGGCCCTCGGATGTGAAGAAAAACACCACCTTGCTGCCGTCAAAGCTGTACTCAGCCCCCACCAGCTTCATATCCAGGCCGTGGTCGGCGATCTTCTGCTGGCAGATGGACAGGGCGTACTTTTTCCGCTCCTTGTTCCTCTCCACAAGCCTGTCATCCTCCGCCGTAGCCATGCGCACCACCGGGCGAAGGGGGGCGGTGAGCTCGATCTCGTCGATCATGGTGTTTCCCTTGACGCACCTGGCGTATTCCACCCCCCGGGAGGTCTCCACGATTACGCCGTCCCCTTCCTTGAAGGGGATGCCGTTGGGATTGAAGTAGTACTCCTTCCCGCCGCTCTGAAAGCGAATGCTGATAATTTCTACCATAGGTTATTTTCTCCTCAATGATTAAATCCTGTATTTACATAGTGGTAAACATTCCGGCGCACAGCCAGCCGGCAATCTGGCCGCTGTTGACATTGAGCATGGCCGCTCCCCGCAGCGTTTTCACCAGCTCCGCCGCCCGCAGCAGACGCCGCCGGTCTCCGCCCCTGGCCGCCCGGGCGGCGAGCTGATCCGTCAGCTCGTCCAACAGAGCGGCCAGTTCCTCCCGGCTCCGCTTTACATCCAGCACAGCCGCGGCGGTTTCCAGCAGCTCCAGCTCCCCGGCCTTTTCCAGGGAAGCTGTCAGCTTTTTCGCCAAAGTGCGCCTCTCCTGATCGGTCTCCCCGCTCCCCGGCTCACCGGCCGGGGTCAGGGTCAGCTCCTCGCACCGGGAGCGCACCGTCCGGAGCAGTCCCCCGGCGTTGCCGGCGATAAGGAGGAATGCGGCGTAGGGCGGGCCCTCCTCCAGCAGCTTGAGCATGGCGTTCTGAGCCGGGGCATTCATCCGGTCCGCCCCCTCCAACAGGTAGACCTTCCGCTCTCCCTCATTGGGGCGGATGTAGGCGTCGGCCCGCAGTAAGCGCACCCGGTCCACTGTGATGGGCTTGCCCTCCTCCGGTCCGGTCACCGTTGATACGTCCGGATGGACCCCTTTCCGCACCTTCAGACAGGGTCCGCACTTCCCGCAAGGCTTCTCCCCCGAGCCGGCGCACAGCATGGCCGCCGCCAGCTCCCGGGCCAACGTATGCCGCCCGGACCCGGCGGGGCCGGAGATAATGTAGGCGTGGGACAGCCCCCGCCCCCGCTCCTGCCGGGACAGCTGGTCCTTTAATCTTTCATTTCCCTTCAGCGCAGACAGATCCATATCACGCCTCGCTTATCACTCGAACTTCTGACAGCATATTATACCCTATTTTCTCTAAATAGGCCAGTTCTTTTTTTGTAATCCGCTCCCCAGGGGCCACAACGGGCACACCGGGGGGGTAAGGGGCAATCTGACAGGCGGAAACCTCCCCCTCGCAGTCCCTTAATGTCCGCAGCTCACCGGGGGCAAACAGGGCGGCCCGTGGGGAGCTCACCCGCTCAGGGAGAGGGGGCGCGGGGATGGGCGCGCAGTCTCCCATCCGCTCCCGCAGCTCCACCAGAGCCCCCTCCAGGCGGTACAGATCTCCGTCGCTGTCCTGGGCGGAGCAGATCAGCACCACATGTCCCCCATCCTCCATCTCCGGGAAGATTCCCCGCTCCTCCAGCGCCCGGGCAAAAGCGGGGCCGTCCTTCACCTTCAGGGTGAGGCGGCAAGGGTCCAGGGAGAGACCGTCTTTCAGGCTGGGAAAGGCCTGTCGAAACTCAAAGACCCGGCAGGCTGTCCGGCGGTACTCCCACCGGCCCTCCCCCAGCAGCCAGTCCCGGGCCAGGTCCATGGAGACCAGCATGGGATAGGACGGGCTGGAGCTTCCGAAGATTGAGGCCGTCCGCCGCACCCGGTCCGGATCCACTCCGTTGACGAACAGCAGAGCGGACTGTCCCATGGCGGGGAGAGTCTTGTGGGCCGAGACAGCCGCCGCGTCCGCTCCCCGGAATGGGTCCACCCCCAAAAACGGCAGGTGGGCCCCGTGGGCGCCGTCTACAAACAGAGTTCCGCCGCGGGCGTGGACAATTTGAGAAATAACCTCAACATCTGACAACACTCCGGCATAAGTCGGTGAAGTAATACAAACAGTTTTTATATCCGGGTGCCGGTCCAGCATTTTTTCCACCTGCTCCGGGGAGATGGGGCCAATCAAATTTTCGGAATCCAGCCAGGGCCGCTCCAGCCAGACCGGCTCCAGGTCCAGCAGGGCCAGGGCGTTAAAGACCGCCCTGTGACAGCCGCGGTCCACAAGCGCCTTTTTCCCCGGTCCGGCGCACAAGGCCAGTCCGGCGTGGATGCCCATGGTGGACCCGCCGGTGAGGAATTGGCAGAAATCGAAGCCGAACAGCTCCGCCCACAGCCGCTGAGCAGAGTCGAATGGCTCCCCGGCCTCATAAAGATTCCCGGTTGGGAGCAGCTCGGTCAGGTCGATAGAGGCCAGCCCCGCCAGCTCGGGAGCTGGAAGGAATTTCCCCTTGTGTCCCGGCATGTGAAATCTGGCGGGATTCTTTTGGGCGTATTCTTTCAGCGCGTCATAGAGAGGAGTAGGCATACTGTTACCTCCAAAAAAGGCGGAAGGGTGCTCCCTTCCGCCTGAAACTTATCTCTGATTGGGGGCGTAGGCCACCACGGTACGGCGGTTGGGCTCCACGCCGGTGGAATAGGTGGTGACGCCCTTGTAGTCCTGAAGGGCTGTGTGGATCACATGGCGCTCGTAGGCATTCATGGGCTCCAGGGTCATATTTTTCCGGTATTTGACCACCTTGCCCGCCACCT